>Ga0310813_10001591_pt1 | contig 13726 bp, 10 predicted proteins | sample YN3metagenome_FD_203086 | JGI IMG/M metagenome (GOLD analysis project Ga0310813, IMG submission 203086) | Soil microbial communities from experimental microcosm in Duke University, North Carolina, United States - YN3 | ecosystem: Engineered > Artificial ecosystem > Soil microcosm > Unclassified...
CGATTCGGCCCATCAGCCGCGGCTGAATTTTTTTTCGTTGCTCGATCAGAGTTTCAGCGGCCAACTGCACGGGAGCATTCTGCGATAGGTAGATGTCGGCGATCACTTCCAGTCGTTCCAGCGCCTCAGCTGCCATGCTCTCTGGCCCGCTGACAATAATCCAGGCCAACTTCATTTGTGGAAGCGCTGAAATTTTTGAGACGCCGCTCAGCGTGAACGTCAGGGCCTCTTTGTTCATCGCGAAGCTTGGTTGAGCCGGGATCATTGCGTAATCCAGGAAGACTTCATCCACGATTAGTGCAAGCTCATGCTCGTGGCAGAGCCGGTTGAGCCGCGAGCGCTCATCTGCATTCACGTAGGAGCCGGTTGGGTTATTGGGGTGGACTAAAACAATGGCGCGCGTCTTCGGACTAATCGCCTGTTCCAGCGTGTGGAAATCAACCTGCCAGCCGTGATCGTAGATCAGAGGATAAGGGATGAGCTTTACGTCCTGCAGGTCGGCCAGGAAATCAAACAGCGGATAGCTGGGTTTCGGAACGAGGACCTCGTCGTCGGGATTGCAGAGCAAGCGGAAGACGTAGGAATAGCCTTCGCTGGTGCTGGTCGTGAGGACGATAGATTCAGGATCGACTTCGCGGGCGAGGGCACTCGAGCCCCACGAATAATACTTGGCGACTGCCTCACGAGCGCTGCGAAGACCTTTGGGTTGAGGATCGTAATCTAGAGATCGCGAGTTTCGAAGTGCGTCCAGAATCGTGCTCTGATCGTAGTCGAGGCCGGCGCGGGTTGGATTCGAGATCGTGAGCTCGAGGAATTCCCTGCCTTCGCGCAGCAGTTGATGGTGCGCCAGCGTGAAGCGGTTGGGCGTGAGTTTCCAGGCAGTGCGGTTCGAGAACACGGCCAAAAGATTTTAACCGCAGAGTTCGCCGAGATCGCGGAGATCGCAGAGAAAGGCGGGAATGAAAGTTATTCGGAAACCGCCTGTCCCACGAACTTCGCAAATTGCATCACGTCAGCCTCGGTCGTGTCCCACGAGCACATCCAGCGAACCATCGACTGCTCTTCGTTCCAGACATAGAAGAAGTACCGCCTCATGATTTGCGCGATCGCGTGCCTGGGGATTCGGGCAAAGACGCCGTTAGCTTCGACCGGGTAAACGATCTTGATCTGCAGAATTTTGCTCAGCTCCCGCTCAAGCAGTTTGGCCATGCGGTTGGAGTGTTCGGCATTCCTCAGCCAGAGGTCGCCTTTCAGCAGCGCTTCGAATTGAGCTGAGATAAACCTCATTTTGGAGGATAGTTGCATGGCTTGCTTGCGGTAGAACTTAAAGCCGGTCCGGGAACCTCCCAGGTCTCGCAAATTCGGCGAGACCTGGGGCACCCCTGTTTGAGTAGGGAAAAACACCACCGCTTCGGCTCCCATGGCGCCGTTTTTCGTGGCGCCGAATGAGAGGACGTCCACCCCCAGCTCGCGGGTGGCCTGGCGCAGGCTTAGGCCTAGCGAGGCGGCCGCGTTGGCGATTCTGGCTCCGTCCACGTGAAGGTACATGCCGCGTTCGTGGGCAAACTCGGCCAGATCTCGAATCTCGCCTGGCTTGTAGATCGTGCCCACTTCGGTGGCCTGGGTGATGGAAACAACCCGGGGCTGTACATGATGCTCGTCGCCGATCCCGTGATAAGCCGATCGAACCGCCTCGACGGTCAGCTTGCCATCTTTCGCGGGAAGCGGGATCAGCTTGCATCCGGTGAACTTCTCGGGTGCGCCGCATTCGTCAACGTAAATATGGGCGGATTCTGCGCAAATTACCGCGTGATAGGAACTCGTTAAGGCATTGAGACTAAGGCAATTGCCAGCTGTGCCGTTGAATACAAAGAAGACCTCGATGTCCTGGCCGAAAAGGCGTTTGAAATGCTTGACCGCGGACGCGGTGTAGGGGTCATCGCCGTATCCAACAACGTGTCCCCGATTTACTGAGGAAATGGCTCTAATGACCGCAGGATGCACACCGGCATTGTTGTCGCTGGCAAAGCTTCGGATGGGCTTCATGGGGAAACGAACAATGTAGCAGAATCAGGCCTCGGGCATCAGGCTCCCTGACGCCTGCTCGAAGATTTGAATCCTGCTTCTAAGCCCTTTAATCTAAGACACAAAGCTCGGTGATGCCTAGGATTCACGTCTTTTTGCTGGACCTACCGGCTCACCTCATCGAATCAGATCAGTCAATAAACATACTAAGAGGTAACTCGATGGCGAAAAGGATGATCCTGATGGTGGCCGCAGTGCTGGTCGTCATCGGTGGACTTGCATTCATAAAATACCGGCAAGTGAAGACTGCCATAGCGGCATTTGCCAGTGCGCCCATGCCAAAGACGGCAGTGACAACGCTGATCGCAAAGCGCGACACCTGGCCCTCTACGTTGCAGGTGATTGGCACGGCCGCCGCAATTCAGGGCGTGACCGTGAGTGCCGATCTTCCCGGCACGGTAGACAAGATCCATTTCGAGTCAGGACAGGTGGTGAAGGCCGGCGACGTGCTGGTTGAGCTGGACACCCGTCAGGAGCGGGCGCAGCTCGCGGCCGCTCAGGCTGACTGGGAACTGGCCAAGATCAACTACGGCCGCCAGCAGAAACTAGTGGCGCAGGGCGTAGTTGCACGAACTGAGTTCGACAACGCCGACGCGCAATCGAAGTCTACCGAGGCCCATGTAGGCGAGATCAAGGCAACAATCGAACGCAAGACAGTGCGCGCTCCGTTCACGGGAATTTTGGGCATTCGACAGGCGAACCTTGGGCAGTATCTGGCTGCTGGGCAAGCGATTGTATCGTTGCAATCTATCAATCCGATTTACGTGAATTTCGGCGTGCCGCAACAGGAGGCTCCTAAGGTGCGGGTCGGCAGAGACCTGAAGATGACGAGCGACGATCTGCCGGGAGTTCAATTTGCCGGCAAGGTGACAGCACTGGATTCAGTTGTGAACGAGTCCACGCGCAACATACAGGTGCAGGCGACGCTTGCCAATCCCCAGGGAAGACTGCGGCCGGGGATGTTCATACAAGTCCAGGTTGGCTTGGGTTCGAGTCAGGACGTGATTACCCTGCCGGCATCAGCCATCAACTACGCGCCTTACGGCGATTCGGTTTACGTGGTTACGGACATTCAGGACACGAAGACCGGCAAATCATTCAAAGGCGTCCGCCAGCAGTTCGTAAAAGTGGTTGGATCGCGCGGCGATCAGGTTGGCGTGATCTCCGGAATCAATCCAGGCGAAGAGATTGTGACCTCCGGAGTGTTCAAACTTCGTAATGGCGCTCCGATCGAAGTCAATAATAGCGTTCAGCCCCCGAATAACCCGAAGCCGAAGCCAGAGGACAGCTAAACATGAAGTTGACCGATCTTTTTGTTCGCCGGCCTGTTCTGGCCATTGTGGTCAACCTGGTGATCCTAATTGCCGGGTTGCAGGCAATCCGGTCGTTGAGCGTACGGCAGTACCCGCGCAGCGACATCGCGGTGGTGTCGGTTTCGACCGTTTACGTCGGCGCCAATGCCGACCTGGTTCGCGGTTTCATCACCACGCCGCTCGAACGGGTGATCGCCGCGGCTGACGGCATCGATTATATGGAGTCCACCAGCGCTCAGGGCCTCAGCACGATCAACGTGCACCTGAAGCTGAACTATGACACCAACGCCGCGCTGACGCAGATCCAAGCCAAAGTCGCCCAGGTGCGAAACGATCTGCCACCTGAGGCTGAAGCTCCGATTATTGAATTGCAAACTGCAGACACGCAGTTTGCGGCGATGTACATCGGTTTTTCCTCGTCCGAACTTGATCGGAACCAGATCAGCGATTACCTCACCCGCGTGGTGCAGCCAAAACTGAGCGCGGTCAGCGGAGTGCAGCGGGCGGACATTCTCGGCAATCGCACTTTCGCCATGAGGCTCTGGCTGAAGCCGGACCAGATGGCCGCGCGCAACGTTTCGCCTTCTGACGTGCGCGATGCACTCGCGAAGAATAACTATCTCTCAGCGTTGGGCAGTACCAAAGGCACGGCGGTATCGGTGAATCTTGTTGCCAATACCGACCTTCGCACCGCAGACGAATTCAAGCAAATGATCGTCAAGCACGACAGCGGCGTGGTTGTCCGTATGGGCGAAATTGCCGACATCGAGCTTGGCGCTGAGAACTACGACTCTGACGTCAAGTTCAACGGCGAAACTGCCACGTTCATGGGCATCTGGGTTTTGCCCACCGCGAACTCCCTGGAAGTAATCAAGAATGTTCGTGCCGCATTACCCGGAATTCAGGAGCAGTTGCCGAGCGGCATCAAGCTGGGCATTCCTTACGATTCGACTGAGTACATTCAGGACGCGATCAACGAAGTGCTGCACACTCTCGGCGAGACGCTGCTCATTGTCATCGTCGTCATCTTCCTGTTCCTCGGATCATTCCGTTCAGTCTTGATTCCGGTCGTCGCCATTCCGATTTCACTGATCGGCGCGGTGTTTCTGATGCTGGTGGCGGGTTTCACCATCAACCTGCTGACACTTCTCGCAATTGTGCTTTCCGTCGGTCTCGTGGTTGACGACGCGATCGTCATGGTTGAGAACGTCGAACGCCACCTGCAGATGGGCGTGACCCCGATGCGCGCCGCGCTGGATGCTGCCCGCGAACTCGTCGGGCCGATCATCGCCATGACCATCACCCTAGCGGCTGTTTACACGCCTGTGGCCATTCAGGGCGGACTGACCGGCGCACTGTTCCGTGAGTTTGCGTTCACGCTTTCTGGAGCCGTCATCGTTTCGGGCATTGTTGCGTTAACGCTCTCACCGATGATGGGATCGAAGTTGCTCCGCGAGGGCGATGCCGAAAAAGGCTTTGCCGGAATGATCAATCGTCATTTCGAGCGCTTTAAGAACCTATACATGCGCTTGCTCGGCGGGACGTTGCAATATCGGCCGGTGGTGCTCACTTTGTGGGTGCTGGTGCTGCTGTTGATCGTTCCGTTCTACATATTTTCACAGAAGGAGTTGGCGCCTGCGGAAGACCAGGGCGTGGTGTTTGGCGTGATTCAGTCTCCCGCGAACGCCACGATTGACCAAACCAACCTGTTTGCCAAGCAGGTGGAAGACGTCTATCGCTCGTTCCCGGAAAATGGCGGGACGTTCCAAATTACGCAGCCCAGCGGGGGTTTCGGCGGCATGGTAACCGTGCCATGGAGCCAGCGTAAACGCACATCGCAACAACTATTGGCGTCTTCGCAGGGACCACTCTCGAAGATTGCTGGTGTGCGCGTCATTCCCTTGACGCCACCGGCATTGCCGGGTGGTGGAAACTTCGCGGTCGATTTTGTAATTGCGTCAGCGGCAGAGCCTGAGCAGGTTGCGGACCTGGCTGGCCAGATCGTGCAGAAAGCCATGGCTAGCGGCATGTTCTTCTTTGCCGACGTGGACGTGAAGTTCGACCAGCCGCAGACGGAAGTCGTGTTCGATCGCGATAAGCTGCGCTCGCAGGGCGTGGACTTGAGCCAGGCGGGACAGGATCTCTCGACTTTACTGGGCGGGAACTATGTGAACCGGTTCAGCATCCAGGGCCGGAGCTACAAGGTCATTCCGCAGGTCAAGCGCGTCGAGCGTCTGACTCCCGACCAGCTAGAGCATATCTACGTGAAAGGATCGAATGCTCTCGACGTTTGCCAGCCTGAATACGACCACGCAGCCACGCTCGCTGAACAAATTCCAGCAGCTGAATGCAGTGCGAATCCAGGGCGTGATTCCTCCGAACATTCCGCTGGATACGGCTTTGAAATTCCTGGAAGACCAGGCCAAGAACCTGCCGCAGGGATACACGGTGGATTACGCCGGTGAGTCGCGTCAGCTGCGCGTGGAAGGCAGCAAGTTCCTGCCGACGTTTGCGCTGTCAGCAATTCTGATTTACCTGGTTTTGGCTGCGCAGTTTGAGAGCTTCCGCGATCCGTTCATCATTCTTGCGGGATCGGTTCCGCTGGCCATCGCCGGCGCGCTGATGTTCTCGTTCTTGAATTTCACGAGCTTGAACATCTACAGTCAGGTGGGTTTGATCACACTGGTCGGTCTGATCTCGAAGAACGGAATTCTAATCGTTCAATTTGCCAACCACCTTCAGGAAGAAGGCCGAAGCAAATTGAACGCAGTGATTGAGGCGGCAGGCACGCGACTTCGCCCAATTTTGATGACCACGGCCGCGACTGTGTTCGGGCACTTCCCGCTGGTATTCGCAACCGGGCCTGGCGCTGGAGCGCGGAACAGTATCGGTATCATGCTGGTCAGCGGCATGATCATCGGAACCGCGTTTACATTGTTTGTGGTTCCATCGATTTACATGCTTGTGGCCAAGCGGCACGTGCGACTGGAGGAAATTGAGTCAGAGCCGCTGATGTCGGAGCAGGAGGTTGCGGTTTAACTTCAGCTTTTCCCAATTGAGGCAGATCGGCACGGCCGGTTTGCCTTTTCTTTTCGCAGATGCTCTAAGGGGTGGCCTTGCCTGCGGCCAGCGTTTTTTCCGTAGCACCTAGAATCTTTCCCTGGTTCGTTTCCTGAATAAAGGCGATAACGCGGTAAGGGCCTTCCGGCTTTACTTTGACCTCAATATCTTTGGAGAAGGCCGCACCCCTTCTCTGCTTTTCCAGCTTTCACCAGATTGCGTGCCACGGCCACGTGCTCCAAGCGATGGCCGCTGTTCTCGCCACGCAGAACCTGCGACTCGGCGTGATCGAGGGCAAGCGCGACAAAGACCTCGGCCTTTTCCGGCACGCTCCCGGTTTCAACGTGCGCGTGCAGCTTGCCGCCTTCGACGATCGCCGAAGAAATCTGAATAGAAACTTTGGCTTGCGTCCGCGCCTTCTCGATCACATCGATCGCGCGCTTGCGGTCGTTTCCCGAGCATTCCGCCGCGCCGTCGACGATCAGTTGCGGCGTGTATGAAGTCTTGAGCCTCAGGCGATCCGCGTAAGCAGCCTGACGCAGCGTGAGGTCGTGGTCCGAATAGATGTCGCGCCAGCCCTGATCGTCCCAGTAGTCCACGTGCTCGCCTAGGACGATGACCTGCGTTCCCTCAAATGGCTGTTTCGCGTCAAGCGCTCGCAGAAACTCGTCCGCTGGGGGACAACTGGAGCAGCCTTCGGAGGTGAACAGTTCAACCACGACGGGTGTAGCCGACTGGGCCACGGCACACAGACACGTGGCAACCAGGGTGAACAACAGAGCGGACGCGCGAGTATACATAACAGTCACAGATGCACGACTGCAAAGAACGTTACACTAGGGGTTCGCAGGCATTCAACCCCGAAACATCTTAACCGCAGAGTTCGCAGAGGTGTCGCGAAGGACGCAGAGAAAATATGAAACGCAAGGTTCTCGCTTTAGCATTCCTGCTCTTCCCGGTTGCATACCCGGCGGACAAAAAGCCCGCTGATTTCTCCTGGTCTTTCGCTGTCTCCGGCGATTCGCGCAATTGCGGCGACGTAGTCATGCCGGCAATTGCCGCCGACGCCATCAAGCACAACGCCGCCTTCTACTGGCATTTGGGCGACCTGCGCCTGATTTCCGGGCCTGACCAGGACTTCATTGAACAGCGTACGCAGCAAGGCAAGGGCACTGATCTCGCAGATTATGAAAAGCACGCGTGGGATGATTTCATTCAGAACCAGATCAAGCCGTGGGGCAGTATGCCTTTTTTCTTGGGAATCGGCAATCACGAAACGACGCCTCCGAAGTCGCGGGCTCTCTTTTTGGCGAAGTTTCGAAAATATTTGAACAGGCCTGAACTGAGGACACAAAGGCGTAAGGACGAACCCAGCGCAGTCCTTCCGCGAACGTATTTTCACTGGGTCCGCGATGGCGTCGATTTTGTCTATCTCGACAATGCCACGCAAGATCAGTTTGGTTCGGAGCAGATGAAGTGGCTTGAAGGCGTGCTCGATCGCGATGGCAAAAATGAATCGGTTCGAACCGTAGTCGTTGGCATGCACGAAGCTTTGCCGGAAAGCATTTCTGCCAATCACAGCATGAATGAATATCCGACCGGAACTGAGACCGGCAGGCGTGTTTATCAGATGCTGTTGAAGCTGCAGAACGAATCGCACAAGACGGTTTATGTTCTGGCCAGTCATTCGCATTTCTTCATGGAAGGAATTTTCAACACGGCGTATTGGAAGGCAAACGGCGGCGAACTTCCCGGCTGGATCGTAGGAACCGCTGGCGCGGAGCGGTATCCGCTCCCTCCGGATGCCAAGGACGCCAAGCAAGCCAAGACCAATGTCTACGGATATCTGCTGGCGACGGTAAATCCTGAGGGAAAGTCGCCGGGGACGATCAAATTCGAATTTCAGGAGTTGAAAGAGGACAGCATTCCTTCAACAGTAGTGCAGCGATTCACTAAAACATTCGTGCACGAGTGCTTTGTGGACAATCGCAGGACCGAAGTATTGAATCATTGAATCATCGGGGGATTGAATCATTGGGTTTAGCGGCGAGCAATAAGCAATGAGCAGCGAGCAGCGAGCAGGAAGTTCGCCGAATTGCTTGCTCATCGCTCGCAGCTCAGCGACTCAATCCCCCCGATGCTTCAATTGGCAGCCGTTCTTAAACGGTTTTGCCAGTGCGATCGGATGAACCAGACGATACCCACGACAAGAACTACCACAATCACCACATCGAACTTGTGCAGATATTTTCCGATCACCCGCCAGTTTTCTCCGAGCTTCATCCCCAGCCAGGCCAAGCCGAAGCACCAGGGCCATGATCCGAGAAACGTGTAAACGTGAAAGCGAACCCGCGGCATTCGTGCGATACCCGCGGGCAGCGCGATGAACGTCCGAATCACCGGAAGCAATCGCCCGACGAACACTGCCAGGTATCCCCAACGTGCAAAGAACCGGTCCGCGGCATCCAGTTCGCGGCGGCCCATCAGGATCCAGCGGCCGTAACGCTCGACCAGGGGACGGCCACCATAGCAGCCAATTTCGTACGCCACCAGCGAGCCGACGTTGCAGCCGATCGCGCCGGCAGTCGCAACCCACACCAGGCTCATGGTGCCCTGAAACACGAGATAGCCTGCAAAAGGCATAATCAGTTCTGAAGGCAATGGAATACACGCGGATTCGATCCCCATCAGGATCACGATGCCACCGTATCCGGCAAATGCAATCAGCGATTTGATGAACAGGAAGACTACAGTAAGGATTTTCTCAGTCATGAAGAGCTATGAGGCTTGCGCTGCGAGCGAGCGTTCGCGATAGAAATGCATGAGATCGGTAAGGATCGGTTCGGCGCCCAACTGGCGCAACATGGTCGTAACCTGTCCGCGATGATAGGTACCGTGGTTCACCACATGCTGCATGGATTGCCAGAGCGGATTGCGATAGAACCCGAACTTCAGAGTTTTGTATTCCATTTCGCGGTCGAGGTCGGATTGAGTCAGGCCGCGAACGAAAGACAATAGACGTTCTTCATGCTCGAGCCAACGAGCGCGCAGGCTGGCGAGGTCCTCGAAATCTTTGACATTGGGTAGGCCCGATGGCGAACGGCCTTGAAAACGCTCCAGCCAGACCCACTCAGCGCCGTAGATGTGTGCCAAGGTGTCGCGCACTGAGCTGAAGCTTGAGCCGAGCGGTTTTACAAATTGCTCATTCGTGAGCTTCTCCGCAGCCGACATAAAGCGATGGTTTGCCCAAGAGTTAAAGTCGTAGAGCAGTCCGATGTCTTCTGGCGACATTCTTAGAACGAGCCTTCCTGGGTGAAGGTGAAACCCGGCAGACCCACACCGCTATCGCTTTTCGCCACCTTCACGCGCACGGTAGGCGCGTCAGGAGCGTTCACCTCAGCTGGACGAAGCACTGCGAACTGAGTGAAAACTTCGTTGTAGAGCTTCGTGACCAAATAATCCTGGCCATTTTCGTCCTTACGCCAAACCTGCCCAAGCTGAATAGTTTTCACCGCCATGTGAGCGCCTCTGATTCAGAGTAACGGGTGCGGAACGAGACCGTCAATTCTCTGGCTGCACAAGTGGAGATGGACTTTCGGTGCGTATTTGCTTTCCGCGCGAACTGCGAAAGACATTAACCTCAGAGGCCGCAGAGAACACCCTCGGAGGTCGTCGCTGAAAAAACCGTTAAGACTTTCTCTGCGAACTCGGGGCTCTTTGCGATTAAGGGCTTTATTCGTTAAGCTTCGCGGCCTTTGCTCGAGTGCTGGTGACGAACTCCTCATCTTTCAGCGAATCCAGATTGATCTCCACGTTGGCCAGCGCGCCTTCGATGGCGGCACGGGCGAGCGCAGACGCGGTGGTCAGGTCTGACTTCATATTGGGATTCGTGATCGGGCCGAGAGTCTGCGAGATGGTGAGCACTTCCCTCGCCCGCTCGGCCACGCCCAGAGGTACGCTCGTCGCCTGCTTGAGCGCTGAATCGATAAGCCCGTCCGCGGCCGCCGATTCGCGTGACTTCTTGTAAGCAGCCATGACCGAGTTGTACGACTCTGCATCGGCGTCAATGGAAGCCTTTAATTCTTCCCTAAGTTGCGAAAGCCGGAAAATCGCCTCACTGAGTTGCCGCTCGAACTGTGCGTAAGCCTTCTTGCCGCGAGACATGGACGCAACCATAGCCGCCAGTCCCGCCGCCATCGCGCCGCTTGCCGCTGCGGCACTGCCTCCACCTGGCGTTGCAGTGGGCGCAGCTAATTGCTCAATGAACGGTTCGACTCCGGCGCGCAGACCGCCGACCGCCGTTTTTCCGCCCATGACTGAAACGAGTCGATTCTCGAGGATCAGCGACGAATCAAAATGCTCAATCTGCAGAAACCACTCGGCAGCCTGCTCGAGAGCTTTCTTGGGAATGAGCCCGACAATTTCGCTGCTCACAGGAATTACACCGTATCGCGCTGCCTCCGAGCGAACCATCTCGAACACGCGATGGATCGGCGTCTGCTCGAAATCGGTCAGGTTCATGGAAACCTGCGCTTGTCCGCGAACCAGAAATCCCGCAGCTTTGACAAAACGCAATCCGCCGGTGGAAAAACGAACTGCCTTCGCGATCTTTTTGGCAATGTCAACATCAGGTGTATTGAGAAAAACGTTGTACGCGACAAGAAACTTGCGCGCCCCCACCACACATGCGCCGGCAGTGGGATGAAGCCGGGGTTCGCCAAAATCCGGCTTGCGCGCGGGATTGGTAGCGATCTCATCGCGAATGCCTTCGAACTGTCCGCGACGAATGTTCTCGAGGTTCTGACGTTCCGGCGAAGCGGCCGCGGCCTCGTAGAGATAAACCGGAATCTTGTGGCGCTGCCAGATCTGTTGCCCGACATGGCGCGCCATGGTGACGCAGTCTTCAATGCTGACGCCCTCAATTGGAATAAACGGCACAACGTCGGCTGCCCCGAGCCGGGGATGCGCGCCTTGATGTTGATTCAGATCGATGAGCTCTGCGGCTTTCCCAACCCCACGGATCGCCGCTTCCTGGATTGGTTCGCGCTCTCCGACGAGCGTGATCACGCAGCGGTTGTGGTCGGCGTCCATCTCGCGGTCGAGAAGATAGACGCCGTCGAGTTTCATGGCCTCGACAATGGCGTCAACTTTGGATTTGTCCCGGCCTTCAGAGAAATTCGGGACACATTCAACCAGAGTTTGCATAAGCCAGAAGAATATCTGGGCGGCGTGGGCGCTGCAAGAGAAGGCTTTAACGGCAGAGATCGCGGAGAAAACCCGCGGAGTTTGCTGAGAAAACCTCTAAGATCCTGCGCCGGCTGCACGCGCCTTAGTCAATACCTTGCGCGCATTGGCAATCAGGTCGCCGACTTCGAACGGCTTAACCAGGAAAGGTATGTGATTCTCGTCGAGAAAGGACCGTATGTCGGGATCGACGAGACTCGAAAATGTGAACAGCAGGTGGCGCGCCAATCCGGGACAGTTTTCAGCAATCCACGCATGCGTCTGCTGGACGCTTCCTGCACCGGGCATCTTGCCATTGATGATCAGAGCATCGAAGGTCTGATTTCCCAACGCTGTCTTTGCCTTTGCCAAGTTGGCCAGCGTCGTAATCTGCGCGCCGGCGCCGGCCAAGACGTCGCGTTCGAAGTCGAGCACAGCTTCCTCGTCCTCGACCAATAAAATGCTTCCGTGGAGAGCGCCTTCGCGCTTGTTCATAGTTGACGCCGGCTCGGGAACGGCCTGACGTCCGGATGAAGGCAGGCGAACCTCAATGATGGCGCCGCCTCCTTCCGCATTTCGCGCAGCGATCTCTCCGCTGTGTTCTTTCACGATCCCGTAGCAAATGCTCAGGCCCAAGCCGGTGCCCTTGCCGACGTCCTTGGTGGTGTAGAACGGCTCGAATATCCGGTTCGGTTCTTTCAGTCCCGGTCCGGAATCCTGGAATTCAAGCGTGACATGCTCGGCAGTGGCGCGCACGCGAACCACCAACTTGCGCTCCGCACCGTCAGGCCGAGAATCGTCCATCATGGCGTCGAGCGCGTTGTTGATGATGTTCAGGAAAACCTGTTCAAGCTGATGGGGATCGCCGGAGACAGCGGGCAAGCCGTTGGCAATTTCGCGCTCCAGTTCGATGCTGTTCACCTTCATGTCGTAGTCGCGAAGCAGCAGCGCCTCGTCGAGGACCTTGATCACATCAAACTCGTGCTTCTCGGGCTTACGCTGCCGGGCAAAGGACAGCAGATTCTGGACCACGCGGTGCGTGCGTTGCGCCTGCTTGAAGACTTTGGTGGCGTAATCCATAGCGCGCGCTTCCAGTTTTTCGGACTCAAGTAGCTGAGCGTAGCCGAGAATCGCGGTTAGAGGATTGTTCAGTTCGTGGGCGACACCGGCGATCAACTGGCCGACGGCAGACATTTTTTCGCTCTGCAGCAGTTGCTCCTGGGCGCGGCGTAGATCGTCGTAGGCCTTGCAGCTTTCCTCGTATAGGCGGACCTTTTCGATAGTGGTCGAGAGCTGACGGCCAATCGCGACCAGGACATTTTCGTCGTTGCTGGTGTACTGAGAATTCGGCGCTCGGCTGATGCCCATCAATCCTGCGGGCGCGTCCTTCCCCCACAGCACAACCCAAATCGAAGAGCCAGTCTCAGAGGCAAGGACAAACTCCGTGACCGACGCTGGCACGTGAGGCAAATATTCCCCAGTCAGCACCTCGGCGCGGGAACGTGTGACCAGGTCGCCAAGGCCATCGGGGAACGAGAGCTCTGCGAAGCGCTTGCGGTCTGTCAAACGCTGTCCCCAACTGGCGCGGCGGCGGAACTCGGTCTCGGACTCAGCCAGGTAGACAGAACCAGATTCCGCGCCCAACAGCGAAATGACCTGCCGCAGCGTGAGATTGAGGATCTCGTCGAGATCGAAGCTCTGTGTGGCTATTACCGCCATGGCATTCAAAGCATTGAGCTCGCGATTGCGGCGGTGGATTTCGTCCTCAGCTTTTTTCTTTTCGGTGATGTCGAGCAGGAAACCCTGATAGCAATCGATCTTTCCCGAAAGATCACGGGTGGCAAAGCTGCTCTCGAGGGCGATGAGTTGCGAGCCGTCTTTACAGCGAAGGTTGACCTCGAAATTGCGAACGAAGTTGTGAGCCTCTACTTCCCGCCTGAAGGTCGCCCGCTGCTCGGGAGAGACATAGAATTCGGTGTCCACATTGTGGCCGAGCAACTCTTCGCGGCTTGCGTATCCCAACATGCGCACGAAGGCATCGTTGC
>Ga0310813_10001592_pt1 | contig 13725 bp, 9 predicted proteins | sample YN3metagenome_FD_203086 | JGI IMG/M metagenome (GOLD analysis project Ga0310813, IMG submission 203086) | Soil microbial communities from experimental microcosm in Duke University, North Carolina, United States - YN3 | ecosystem: Engineered > Artificial ecosystem > Soil microcosm > Unclassified ...
ATCTTCATCGTCAGGCCGATCACCCAGAACAGCGAGCCCGACACCGCATCGATCACGTTCAGCATCGGTTGCGCGCGCTCGCCGATCGCTGCGAGACCGAACGCGAACAGCACCGAGAAGAACAGCACCTGCAGCACGTCGCCGCCGGTAAACGCGCTGATCGCGGTGTGCGGGATCACGTTCAGCAGAAACTCGCTGGTGGTGACGGCGTGGTGCGCTTTCGCGACGTACGCATCGACCGCGGCCGAATGCACGTTGTGCATGTCGACGTTCATGCCGACACCCGGCTTCAGCACGTTGATCACGACCAGCCCGAGCACCAGCGCGAGCGACGTGACCACTTCGAAGTAGAACAGCGCCTTGATTGCCACGCGGCCCACTTTCTTGAAGTCGGCCACACCGGCGATGCCGCTGACCACCGTGCAGAAAATGATCGGCCCGATCAGCATCTGGATGATGCGGATGAACGCGTCGCCGAGCGGCTGCAGGTTGATGCCGAACTTCGGGAAGAAGTAACCGCACGCGACGCCGAGCGCCATGCCGGCGAACACCTGGAAGGACAGGTCGCGGTAGAACGGCTGACGCCCCCGTGGTTTCGCGGTGGCTTTGCCGGGCATGCTCATGGTGTCTCCTTCAAAAACTGCGGCGAATCCGGGGCTTCGCTCGAAACGGATGAAACGGATGAAGCCGGTCAAGCGGCCCGCACGAACGGGCCTGATACAGCGGGTAAGCCTAGTGCGCGGCGTCGCCGAGAATCTCGACGCAATCGGCCAGCACTTCGTCGACGGAAAGCTTGCGCGGCAGCAGCTTCTGGTCTTCGCAGAACGCCAGTGTTTCAGCGAGCGGCGCGCGCAGCGCGTCGATGCCGAACGGCAGGCGGTCGGGTTTGCCGGCGTTTTCCGGCGCGTGGGCGACGGTTTCCTTGCCACGGCGCAGCAGGTCGTACACGGCGCGCACCGCTTGCGGATGACGCGCGGCGAGTTCCTTCTTCACCACCACCACGTGATTGATCGGCACGTAGCCGTGGACGCCGTACCACGCGCGGTCAGCGGCGGCCGGATCGTCGATCAGCGTGACAAGCCCGGGTTCGTCGGGCAGGTCGTTGCCGAGAATGGCGGCATCGAGTTCGCCGTTGCGCAGCATCGGCAGCAGTTGCTGGCCGGGTTCTGCGCGGCGCACGAACGACGGTTCCTGATATTCGTCGAGGTGCGCGCCCTCGAAGGTGACCCAGTCGATCTGTTCGAGTGCGACGCCGTAGGTTTGCGCGAGGATTGCCCGCACCCACATGCCGGTGGTCTGCGAATACGCGCGTACGCCGACCTTCTTGCCCGCAAGGCGGTCCACACTCAGTTTGCCGTGCTGCGCATTATAAATAATGCAGCCCTGCTGGAAGCGCGCGGCGACCACCGCCGGCAACAGCACCACCGGCTTGTCGTACGCTTTGGCCTGCAAATAAGTGACGATCGCCATTTCGCTGACGTCGTACACCTGCTTGCGCGCCATCGGCGCGAACGCGCGATGAATCGGCTCGACCTCCGGGAATTCCAGTTCGACGGCAGGGTCGGTTAATTCGCCGGCTTTCAGCGCACGCGTATGAGGGTAACTCTTCAACGCGGCGGTGAGGCGCATGGGCTTCGTATCGGCGGTCATGATTGCGTTCCTCGCGGTGGTTCCGTTCGCTGTCCTTGCTGTGTTGACGTGCGCTCAGGCTGCGAGCATCGGATACAGCGCGCGCGCGGTGCCGCCGAAAATCGCGTCGCGGGCGTCGGTCGGCAGCATCGCGAGGCTTTCGCGCGCATCGGCGAGCAGTTGCGGCAACGCCCCTTCGGCCGCCGGGAAATTCGAACCCCACGCGATGCGATGCGCGCCGAACGCGTCGAGCACCTTCGGGAAGAACGCAGCGGGCGTCGACGCACCACGCGCGGCTTCGGCGATCGTGCGGTTGGTCAGCTTCAGGTACACGCCCTGATGCGACGCGAGGCTGAACAGCGGTGCCGCGGCTTCGTACGGCGGGCCGCCGGCCAGTTCCGGGCGGGCGAGGTGATCGAGCAGCACGCGGATATCCGGGAAGCGCGCCAGCATGTTCAGCAGCGCGGGGATGCCTTGCGCGGTCATCTGCAGGCAGATCGACACGTTGTGCTTCTGCGCGTATTCCCACACCGGGAACGAGCGCTCGTCGTCGAGCCAGCCGGCCTGGCCGGGCATCGTGCTGCCGGTCGTGAACAGGCGCAGGCCCGACAGGCCCGCATCCAGCCAGCGCTGCATCTGCGTGAGCGCGTCGGCGGCCAGCACGTCGATCGAGAACACGCCGGCGAAGCGGTCCTGGTGCGTGCGCACGGCCTCGACCACATAACTATTGTCGTTGCCGTACACCGTCGAAGCCTGCACGACCACTGCACGGTCGATGCCGGCTTCGTCCATTGCCGCCAGCAGACCCTCGAAGCTGACCGGGCGCTTCGCCGACCACTCGGACTGGTGCCCGCCGACCGGCGCGAGCGGATAACGTTGTTTATCCGGGGAAATTGCGTGGGTATGGGTGTCGATGACGACGGACATGAACGAACTCCTGACTGAAAGCTTTTGGATCGAATGGCCGTAACTTTAAGCGCGACTATGCAAAACCATTCAATATGTAGTACGCCGCTGGCCATAAATTCTGGTTAATCTAGGGGTTTTCTCCAGGTGGCCGGGCAGGTGCCTGGCAAGCGGCGAAGGGGACAAAATGGACGACGAACTGACACGGCTGCGCAGGCTTTTTCTATTCGATGCGGTATGCGAGGCTGGCGGCATCGGCATGGCGGCGGCGCTTGCAGGCCGCACGCAGCCGGCCGTGAGCCTCGCGATCGCCAAGCTCGAGGCGAGCTTCGGCGGCGCGCTGTTCGAGCGTGGCTACGGCGGCACCGAGCTGACCGCCGAGGGCCTGATCCTGCAGCGGCGCGTGCGGCGCATGCTCGAGCAGATGGAGCGCGCGGTGGGACTGCTGATCGGTGGTACGGCGCTGCCCGCGTCCACGGTCAGCCATATTTGCCGGCATCTGACCGATGCGCAGGTGCGCTGCCATATCGCGATCGCGCAACGGGGTTCGGCGGCCGAAGCGGCGCAGCATCTGGGCGTTTCGCAGCCGGCCGTGCATCGCGCCGCGCGGCAGCTCGAACAGACGGTGGGCGTCACGTTGTATCGGCGGCGCGTGCACAGCGTGTCGGCAAATCCGGCGGGTATCGAACTCGCGCGCCGCCTGAGCCTCGCTTTGTACGAAATCGGCCAGGCTCGCGAAGATCTCGCGAATGCGCGCGGCCAACTGACCGGCAAGGTCGCCGTCGGCGTGCTGCCCATGCTGCCGCCGCGGCTGATCGCACGCGCGATCCAGCGGTTATTGCGGATCTATCCGGCGGCGAAGGTCACCATCGACGAGGGCTCGCATGCGCGGCTGTTGCGCGAATTGCGCTTCGGCACGATCGACGTGATGATCGGCGCGCTGCGCGAGCCGCGCCTGACCGAGTCGATCACCGAGCATGCATTGTTCAACGACCCGTATGTGGTCGCGGTGCGCAAGGGACATCGGCTGGTCGGGCAAAAACATATCTCGGCGCGCGACCTCGCGGCATTCGACTGGGTGGTGCCGCAGCGAAACGTGCCGCGGCGCGTGGCGATCGACGCGATTCTCGCGCAGCTCACCGCGCAGCCGCCGCTGGTGGTGGAGACCAGCTCGATGCCGATGATGCTGGCGATGCTGGTGGAAAGCGATTGCCTGACGCTGCTCGCGCGTTCGCAGATTCACGATGCGTATACCGGCAGCGAGATCGTCGCGCTCGACGTCGACACACCCGAGGCAATCCGCACGGTCGGCTACACGATTCGCAGCGACTGGCTCGGCACGGCGATGCAGCAGTCGTTTATCGAGCAGCTGCGGCTCGAATGCGCGGCGCCGCGCTAGCAGCGTCAACCGCAAGTCCGCCGCGCACCATTGCGCGATTGGATCGTAAGCATGCTCATCGTTTCGAAGCTGACGAGTCGTATCGCGAAGCGCAAAAGCGCATGCGCGGCGACGCATTCGCGCACCGAGCTGGCCGATCAGATTCACTGGCAAACGGGCGCGAGCGATGCATGCGACGCCAATGGCGCGAGTGCTGACACCGCGCCGCATCAGCCGGCGGCATTGCGCGTGCTGACCGGCGCGATTGCCGATCCGCTGCTGCGCGCGCGGCTCGATTTTCTTGCGCGGCTCGAACGCGTAGCCAATGGCGAGCGCGATGCGGTCAGCGCATCGCGCGCGCCGCAGCCGCTCGACGAGGTTGGCGCGCGGCTGCCGGCTCGTTACCGGCGCGCGTATCGCTATCTGCTCGCCAATCTGGAGCGCAAGGACCTGTCGATTCGCGAGATCGCCGCGCAGATCGGCGTGACTGAGCGTGCGTTGCAAAGCGCGTTCAAGGCGAGCCTCGGTGCGACGCCGACCGAAATCGTTCGCCGCCTGCGTATGGAGCGGATGCGCGCGGACCTCGAACAGACTGCTGCGGCGCGCGCAGACGGCGTGCTTGCCACGGCTGTCAAATGGCGTCAGCAGCCGTTCGACGCTTGTCAGCCGCTATCGGCGGCAGTTCAACGAACTGCCGTCGCAGACGCTGAACCGCTAGCCCCGGATATTTCAGACACAGCGCGCGGGCCGCGCGCTGCAGCACCGCTGCGGCGCGCTAGTGGAACGTGCTCCACGCCAGCAGCAGCGAGAACATCCCCAACACCACCGATGCGCCGCGCTGCATATGGCCCGGCTTCAGCCACGTTACGCGGCCGCTGCCGAGCGCCGCGCCAAAAGCGATCCACACGATACCGATCGGCACCAGCAGCGCGCCGAACAGTGCGATGGTCTGCAGGTACACGGGCCATGCCGCGAATGCGGCCGCCGGAAAGATCGTGCCGGCGAACAGCAGCGCCTTCGGATTCAGCAGCGTGGCAACGAACAGCGTGCGCATGCCGACTGCTGCCTGAGCAGACTCCGGTAACGCGATCGCCTCGCGCCACATGCGCACCGCGAGCCACGCGATATACAGGATGCTGGCAGTGCGCACGAACGTCGGCAGCCCGCTGACGACATGCGCAGCATGCGCGAGCAGATAACCCCACAGCGATATCGACACCAGATAGCCGGCGAGTTCGGCGGCGCTCAGGCGTATCGAACGCCGGACGCCTTGGCGCAAACCGGCGGCGGCGAGCAGCGTGTTGGTCGGACCGGGCATGATCAGCACCAGCACGGTGCCGAGCACGAACAGCGTGATAGTGGAAGTGGCAAGCATTGGATCGCAACGCAGGAAACGAGCAGCCTGCTTGTTACCATACTTTTGTGGCACGCCAAAAAAAGCGTTGGCTGTATTGCCGGACCCAGGCGCGTAGGTATGCGCGTACACCAATTCGTGCTGCCGCTAACGATAAATGCGCTAATCGGCACATCAAAGCGCGAAACGAATCACGCGACTGCGCAGAAACGATTGCCAGTCATCGATGATGCGCATCAGAGGCGGCGAAATCCGATGCCAATGCCGATTGGTATCGCATGTTTGTCGCTGATATTTTGTCGACAAAGATATCGGCTCACTACAACATTGATTATTGGTCAAAGACCGGGCGCTTATGCCACCCGCATCGAATAACTTTATTGCGCGTTTATCGTGTTGGCGGCGGAATTTCGGTTGCAAGCGGCTGTTATTGTGAATGTGACGGCCAGCATTCAATTGAATGGTGGATGATTTATACGCAGGTAAACCCGCACATCCAGAAGATCGCGATTCACAGCGGCCAATTTGTGCATGTCGAGTGACCCGCAAACCCTATGCGGCGCTTTAAGCCGGACCTTCGCAACAGCCGATGCGCGCCTGGTTCCGCCGCATCGGCTGCCTGATCGTTTCGCGAGGTCCTCAACACTGTATCTGGAGCACTCGTGGCACACGGAGAACCAATCGATGCCGGGCAGCTGCGCGAAGTCAGCGAGCGCGCAAGACTGTTTATCTATGCGACGAGCAAGCCGATCCGGCGCCTGGTGCGTGACGTCGCCGATATCGGCCGCTTCGACGGACCGGGGGCATTGACGCCGCAGTTGCGCCTGACGCTGGCGGCGCCGCCGCTGGTGCCGGCTTCCGCGGAAATTCTCGAGGCCGCGGTGCGCATCTGCGGTAACCGGCTGTTTGCGCAGCCTGGCCGCATGCTGCTCGATTCGATGGCCTTGCTCGGTCCGATCGCCGCGGCGGAAGCCTTTATTCTGCTGATGGCGGATTCGCAGCTAACCGCCGAGCTGAAAGTGCTCGGCGATGCGTTCGTGTCGGTATTCGAGCGGCATCCGCGGATTTTTCTGGAGGGCACGCGGCGGCTGCTGGATACGTATCTGAGCGGTTCGCAGCTGTCGGGCGGTGCGTAGCGCGTTGCGTTGCGAGGTGATGGCAGCGCGCGTCGTACCGCGCCGCTGCGCTGCCGCGCGCACGGTGTGCACCTTATGCACGTCGTGCGCTGTTCGCCATGTTTGCGCAGTTTCCCGCGGCTTCCGGCGATTTAACGAGCCCGCTTAACGCGCCGCAATACCCTGTGCACCGGCCGGAATGCCGGACGCCGTACCGGCTGGCGTCAGGCTGCCATCGGTATTCACGCTAAAGCCGCTAAGCGTGCCGTTACCTTCTCGCACATAGAGGAATTTGCTGTTCTTGCTGAGCGCGAGATCGAACGGTTGGCCGACTACCGCGGCCTTCGCGTCCTTCAGCCGGATGGTGCCGTCCATCGAGACGCGCAGGCTGCTGATGGTGCCGCTGCCGGCGTTTGCCGTATACGCATAGCGGCCGTCGCCGGTCGCGACGATCCAGCACGGCGCGAGCTGCGCGAGGCGGATCGAGCCGGTGATGGTGTCGAGCTTGTGCATGTCGTTGATCGCATACGACGACACCGCATTCGAGCCTGCCTCGGCAAACAGCGCATCGCCGTCGGCGAGCGTCGCGAAGCCGAACGGCGTCACGCCGAACGACGCGTTCGGGATCGCCGCGGACGCTTCGCCGAGCGACCCGATCCGGTAGCTGTCGATCAACTGCGTGCCTTTCTCGCTGACGAACAGTTCATCGCCATCCGCCGAGAAGCCGACCATCGCGGGTTGCGCCGATTTGCCGCCGGCGAGCGCGCGCGTCGAATTCGGCAACGCGAGCAGATGCCGGTTGACAGGGTCGACAAAAAAGCCGCTGACGTTCGGCGTTCCGCCGGCATTGAGCACATAGGCGACGAAGCCCTTGACCGCGACGCTGACCGGCATCTGACCGCCCGATGGCTTGCGATCGACCAGCACCAGCTTCGTGCCGCGCACGGCGAACATCGATACGTCGTTGCTGCCCGCATTGACCGCGAACAGGAAACCGGAACCCAGCGTCAGCGATCCTTGCGAACCGAGCGGGTCGCCGCCGCTGCCGGCGCCTTTACCGCCGGTCGGATAGCTGCCGGCCAGTTTCAGCGAGCCGTTTGCCGCGCGCGCATAGGCGAGCACGGCATTGCCGGTCGGCTGGTTGGTCAGCACGAATACTGCACCGGGCGCGTCGTCGCCCGGTGCACTGTCGATCGTGGTTTGTGCTTGCGCCGTAGCGGGCGCGGCGGCATAGGCGGCGGCCAGCGTGGCGGCGAGCAGTGAACGGAGCAGGAAAGTGTTTCGCATGACGGGTATTCCTCGAGAAGATGGCGATGCAAGGGGGGGAACTCGACGCTCGGCAAGCGCAGGCCTGGTTGGTTCAGGAGCGGTGACGACCTGTGCGCGCTGCTGCGTTGGCCGATGCGAGCGCGTCGATTGTGTGGGGCATCGCAAAACAAAAAAATCGTGCAGAGGTACACGAGTGCTATACACAAGGGTAGGGGCGCCTGGTCATGCGGATTTAGGCATTGATGCAATCGCGTGTTAAATGCGCAGCGTAATAGGACTCAAGCCGGATTCGAATCCGCAACCGAACCGGACAGCCGCTAAGAAGTCCACGCGAGGGCCTGAAGGCGCGCCAGTAATTTATTCGCTTATCGTTATGCGTTACGGGTTTCGAGGTAATTTTCACTGCTTTAATTTCAAGGCTGCGACGAGCCGGCATTTGCGCACTGCCAACGCGATTTAAAGAGACTTGATACAGTAGCGTCTTCCCTCAAAGAGCCGCACTCAAAGCGGTGTATCCGGAGACAAAGCCGATGAAGCTGTTGCAGCGCTCAATACCTTTAGCCATCCTTACAGCGGCATTTCTGCCCGGCATGGGCGTATCGACTGCGGTGCAGGCGGCCGCACCCGCGAAGCTGATCACCGAACAGGCGCTGGTGAACTCGCCGCAGCCGGGCATCAAGATTTATGTGCGCAACAAGCACCCCGCCAATCAGACGCATTTCGACGCCGCGCATACCCTGGTGTTCGTGCATGGCGCGACCTATCCGGCCAGCACCGCTTTCGATCTCGAGCTGAATGGCCTGTCGTGGATGGACTACATCGCGCGGCGCGGCTTCGACGTGTATCTGCTCGATCTGCCCGGCTATGGCCGCTCGACGCGTCCTGCATCAATGGATCAGCCGGCCGATGCGGGCCAGCCGGTCGAAACGACTGCGCAAGCCGTGCAGGATTACGCGGCGGTAGTCGACTGGGTACTGGCGCGCCGCCATCTGAGCAAGCTCGACGTGATGGGATGGTCGTGGGGCACGACGATCGCCGGCGGCTTTGCGGCCGAACATCCGGACCAGGTGAACCGCCTCGTGCTGTACGCGCCGGTATGGTTGTCGCACGATACGCCGCCGACGGGCGACGCGGCGAAGCTCGGCGCCTATCGGCTGGTCACTTCGAAAATGGCCACCGAGCGCTGGTATAGAGGCGTACCCGACGACAAACGCGCGGATCTGATTCCGGCCGGCTGGTTCGACCAATGGCAGCAGGCCACGTGGGCCACCGACCCGAAAGCGGCCGGTGCGAATCCGCCGGCGCTGCGCGCGCCCAACGGCGTGACGCAGGACATTCGCGGCTATTACATGTCGGGCAAGGCGACTTACGATCCAGGCAAGATCACTGCGCCGACGATGATGGTGCAGGCGCAGTGGGACCAGGACACGCCGCCTTACATGTCGCAGGCGCTATTTCCGCTGCTGACCGCCGCGGCCTGGAAGCAGTACGTGCTGATCGGCGAGGGCACGCACACGGTGATGATGGAGAAGAACCGGCTGCAACTGTTCAGCGCAGTGCAAAACTTCCTCGAAGAGCCGGCGCCGCGCTGATGCCGCACGCCACGGCTCGTACGCAGCGTGCCGCGTGCGAGCCGGAGCCGATCGACACGCGCTGCGCGAAGCTGCCTGAGGCGGCTCCCGTTGTCCGCGCCGCGCGCCGTGCCGTAGGACCTCGCCGTTGGGGGTGGCGACGAAGGCAAGGTACCGCATCGAAACCGCGGGGACCATCGGCACAACACAGTCAGGCGCAAGCAACGGCAGGCAGCGGCCAGGCAGACGCCGGCAGCGCGGCGATCGGCTGTCGGGCTACGGGCGATAGCCGTCGTTCAACGTCTGCATGAACGCAATGATGTCCTGCACGTCCTGTGCGGTCATCGCCGGCTCGTCGCCGGGTTTGCGATCGAACGGCGCGTCCTGGAAGTCGACGTTTTTGCGGTATTGCGGCGGAATGTCGTTGAACTGCACGACCTTGCCGGACGCATCGCGCGGATAGATCTGCTCCGGGTTCGTGTTGCGCAGGTTGTAGAAGTCCATCACCTGCTTCAGGTTATGGTAGACACCGTTGTGAAAGAACACCTGCCGTGTCGCGGCGTTGCGCAGCGTCGGCGTCAGGAACATGCCGCAATATTGCGTTTGCTGTGCGAGGTCGTGGCGGAATGGTCCGCAGATGCCGAGATCGTAGAACTTCGGATCCGTGTTCAACGGGATCGCCGGATTGCGCGGCGCGCCGAGCGCTTCATATTGTGTATCGGTGAACAGCGGCGGCAAGCCGTCGCGGCTCGGCTGGCTCAGGTGACACCCCGCGCAGTTCGCCTTGTTGGGATCGTTGAACAGACGCATGCCGCGCAGTTCTGCGTGAGTGAGCCGTGCGTGGCCTTCGAGCCAGTAGTCGTATTTGCTGGTGAAAGCGTGAAACGAAGCGTCTTCGAACTGATAGCGGCCGACTGCGGACATCGCTTCGGCCACCAGCAGCCCCGGATTGTTCACGATGTTCTTGCCGAACAGCGCCTGAAACTGTGGCAGGTACTTCGCCTTCAGCAGCTTGGCGGCGACATCCGCTTCGCTGGCGTTGGCCATTTCGACCGGGTTCAGCATCGGTCCGAGTGCCTGCTCCTGCAGCGTCGACGCGCGACCGTCCCAGAACAGGCCGCCTTGCGGCACCATCGCCGGTGCGGCGGGCGCGACGTTCGCGCTCTTCTGCGCGCGCGCGACGCCTTGCGCCTCGTTGGCCAGCGCAGCGAAGTCGGGCGCCACTTCGATGTCGTTGCCGTCGGGGCCGATGCTGAAGTTGGCCTGCCGGTACAGATAGGCGAGCGACGGCGGCGGCCGGTAGCCCGGGTCTTGCAACTGCGGTCCGCCGAATTGCACGGGCAGCGCATTGGGCGGCCCGTACGCATGATCGGGGCTGTGACAGGATGCGCACGACTGTTTGCCCGATGCGGACAGCGACGTATCGTAGAAAACCTGCTTGCCGATCAGCGCGAGCGCGCTCAATGGCGCCTGCGTCGGGCGCAGCAGATGCACCGGGTGCGGGTTCGCACCGGTCAGATCCTCGACCAGCGTGCCGATCGCGGCCGGCATTCGTTCCGGATACGCGAGCGCGTACACGCCGCTCGCGACCAGCGCGAGCACCGCGGCGCTGCAGCTCCAGCGCAGCATGCGGCGCAGTGTCGCACGGCGGGCGGTGATTGAGGCGGGTTCAGCCGGCGGAATGCCGGAGGGCAGGGCAGCGTGCGGGCGTTGAGTCATGTGTCGCTAGCGGGAAAAACGCAGGAAAAAGCGCGCGGGAAAACGCGAGAAACGGGCAGGTCCGGTGCGCATCGCGCGATAGCCCGGCGTTTGCAGGGTTATCGCGTGTGGCATCCGGACTCGGGTGACAAACACATTGATAGAAAGTCAGGCAGATACAGATTCGATGCCGCGCTCGCCGCGCCGACTGCGCGCGCGGCGAGCGCGGTGAAGTGCGACAGGTACCGCGTGCTTACATCGATGCCGTGGTCGCCGCGGCCGAAGCAGCAGTCGGTGCAGCCGTCGGCGTGCCGCTGTTGCCATCGAGGAACAGCGTGCGCGGCGTCGTCACGTTTTGCGTGAAGTCGAACATCGACATGATGCTGCCGTCGGTTGCATCGTTCGAACCTTGACCGATACGCTGACCGCCGAGCCAGTTGTCTTCGATGAACTTCACGACGGACGACTGGTTGATCTGCGTATCGTCGACGAAGTTGGCCTTCGCGTACGGCGAGATCACGATGAACGGAATGCGCGTGCCCGGGCCGCAACGGCCGTTCACGGTCTGACCGCTGACGCCGACGGCCGGTTTCGACGTGCCTGCGACGTTACACGTCGACGTGCCGTTCACGGAGTCCGATGCCGAGAACGACGAAGTGAGCGGCGGTTGATAGCGATGGTCGTACCAGCCGTCCGAGTCGTCGTACGTGATGACGACGGCCGTGCTCTTCCAGTCCGGCTGCTGCATCAGGAAGTTGACGACCTTCGTCACGAACGCCTGCTCGTCGAGCGGATCCGAGTTGCCCGGGTGCGCGTCGCCGATCGCCGGTGCCTTCAGGTAGCTGACCGACGGGAAGTTGCCCGCCGAAACCGCTGCGAAGAAGTCGTCGGTATCGTAGTTGTGGTTCGCCGGATCGACCGTCTTGCCGTCCGCTTCGAGCGTCGAGCCGATGGCAGCCGTGCTGCTCGGGCGCGCGTGCGTCGGGTTAGCCGTCGATGTGTAGTACTGGAACCACATGTGGTGCGGCGTGTAGTCGGTCACGTTGCTGCCGAGCACCGACGAGAACGTCGAGCGCGAGCACCCGGTCGTGCCGTTCACGTTGACGGTCGTCAGGTTGAAGCCGCCCATGAAGCCGCCCCACGTGATGCCCTTCGCGTTGAGCAGATCGCCGATGTTCTTCGACGTCATCTGCACGGTGCTGGTCTTCGACGAGCACGTGTCGTTCGCCGGATCGGTATCGCCGGTCAGGCTCAGGCCGCCCGCGCCGTCGGCCACCGTCGATGCGTTGCCGACCACCGGCACCGCGCCGTTGTTCTGGCCAGAGACCACGGCGATCGCGCCTGGGGTCGACGGACCGTACGTGTCGGTGTACGCGTTCTGGCTCATCGCGAAGTGCTGCGCGTAGTTCCACATCGCCGTGACCGTGTTGCCGTCGAAGAAGCCGAGCACCTGCGCCTTCGTGCCGAACGCGCCGGCGCCGCCGCTCGTGCCCGAGCCGGTGAAGGCCGGGAACGCGTCCATCAGGCCGTTGTCGGTGGCTTTTTGTTCCGGACTGTACGAGTGGCTCTGGTCAGCCGTGTTCGCCTGCGCGCGGTCGAAGCGGAACGGCACCAGTTCGGTCGAAGGAATCGCCGGCGTGATCGCGAGGTTCGACGCGTTGGTCTGGTTCGGATTCGTCGCGATCAGATTGTTGTTCGACAGGTTGTTGACCGTCGGCGTATTGGCGGCCGCGGTGAACATCGGCTCGCCGGCCGGATTGGCCGCCTGCGGGTACGTGGCGAAGTAGTTATCGAACGAGCGGTTCTCGCCGAAGATCACCACGAGGTGCTTGATCGGCGTCGCCGTCGGCAGCGCGTCCTGCGCGGAAACGGCGGCAGCCGGACCGCTCGGCGCCGAAGCCGTCGTCGAGGAATTGTCGTCACTACCGCAGGCCGCGAGCGCCAGTAGCGCCGCCGCTAGCGGAATGGGTAGCAAGGCTTTTCGAAACATTTGGGGGGCTCTCCAGATTCGCTGTTCAGCGCTCCGAGTTCATGCGTGTGGAAGTGCTGTTCGTTCCCGGTAATGGCATTACCGATGCTTCGCCTGATGTGCGAAGCATCGGCATTGAAACATCGCCATATGGCGATATGGAGGCTGTTTGCTTTCTTATCATTTACCTGCAGATTAATTCTGATTTCTTTCGAAACTCATCCAATTTTTACGGCTGGTAAACGATCTCATTGTGGTCATCGATGCGCAGATAAAACGCGGTAGTATCCGGCCTCGGTTGTGGATACGCAGAACATCAGCGATGCGAAATAATATTCTTATTGCGATGCGGTCCGGTTGCGCTGATCGCGTCGGCGCGCCGCGGCGTGGCGTGGCGCAAGAAACGGTCAGGCGCCGCGGCCATCGGCTTGTGCTCATGGATGATGCGCCGCTGCAATAGCTCGCCCGCCTCAAAAAATCCTTGACTGTCTACCTAGTAGTAGATAAAGTTCAACCCATGGACCCGACAACGACCGTTCGAGAGCAGATTCTGAACCATGCAATCACGCTGATGATGCTGCATGGTTACAACGGCTTCAGCTATCGCGACCTGTCGGAACTGGTCGGCGTGAAGACTTCCAGCATCCATTATTACTTCCCGTCGAAAGACGATCTGGTGCTGGAGGCCGTCAACGAGTACAGCAGCGAGGTGCTCAGCGCCGTCCGCGCGATCGATGTGTCGTTGCCGGCCGACGTGAAGCTCGGCAAGTACACGAAGCTGTTCGGCAGAACCTTGGGCGACGGCGACCAGATCTGTTTATGCGGCATGCTCGCAG
>Ga0310813_10001594_pt1 | contig 13716 bp, 7 predicted proteins | sample YN3metagenome_FD_203086 | JGI IMG/M metagenome (GOLD analysis project Ga0310813, IMG submission 203086) | Soil microbial communities from experimental microcosm in Duke University, North Carolina, United States - YN3 | ecosystem: Engineered > Artificial ecosystem > Soil microcosm > Unclassified ...
GTTCTGATTGAGAAAAAGCGCAGGAATAGTTATTCTATTTCGAGCTTTTTCGATTGAAGAACGTTTAAAGTTCGACGCAAGATGGGATGTTAAAAATCGCATCTTGAAGTGTGATGGGTATATACCGGGATGATATGACTAAGTGATGATAACAGCAAGTTGCTTTTAGCCTATTCGCATTCGGCATCACAAATGAAGCTAGCTTAGAAGATTTATTTACAGATTAGCCTCTACATACCCGATCGACGCGCACCTCTTAAGGCTTCTTCCGAGAGAAGATGCCCGGTAAGACCGAGCCGCGACCGTGAGGGAGCGTCACCATTGTTGAGCAGTGACGCTCCCTCACGGTCGCGGCTCGGTCACACCGAGTGCCTCACAGAGCATTTTCGATTTATTCAACAAAACCCCTTTGGGAGAAGATTGTATAGGGTCACAACATCGGTAACACTTTTTCTCACGCGCCTACGGCGCTTAACCATAGGTGTGTTGCCATTACCCCGGCCTTCGGATTGCTCCGCTTCGCTCCGCAATCCTCATCCGGGGCTATAAAGCTTTCGGTCGTAAACGACCTGATTGCGTTGTTGTTTTATTAAGTATTGTAATGATCACCTCTGAAGCTAAACCCCGCATGCCTTCTCCCTTCCGGGAGAAGGTGGCCGACAGGCCGGATGAGGGGAAGGTATTTATTTACCCACTTTCACATAGAGATGCAGGTTGTTCTATCCTCAAACTCTTCAATACTACATTCTTCACGCAAACCTGTTGCAAAAACAGTAGGCTCTTCAGAAAAAGCGGTTTTTCTTAGCGCCAGTACAGCATCTTGTAATTGCATACTTTCGTCAAGCAATCTTTCTTTCTCAGCTAGCTTTGTCGCTATAAGATGTCGGTGCCCACAATCGAAATATTTTACATATTCTACCGCCAATCCACCCATTGCATCATAAAAGAATTCTCGTTTTTCTGAAGCCCAATGTTGTTTTGATCTATTTACCTCATCGCATATCCTCATAAAATTACATATTACAATTTGATCGTACTCACCAAAAAACCCGCCATAAAACAGATACGGTTGGTATAATGTTTTTATTTTTTTTGTTAACGCCTTCAATTCTACACTATCTTTATCAATAGTCGGTTGATCTAACAACGCAACAATCTTTCTAACACAGCTACTGAGATATCCTGCTTCGCATATCTCGTGCCAACGATACTGAGAATGTTCATCAAAGTGTTTATGGAAAAGCGCATAACCTTCCTCCCCTAAGCTTTTATAAGCATCTATTAAGATTTTCCAAAGACGTTTGTTTTTTTTCTCGCTCACGTATTTCCTGTTCGCCAAACTCAGCATTACTCCTATCGGGGTTAGAAAAATCCACCGATCTAACGCTGGGATCAGAATCATTCGTTTTATTGACAAAAATTCGACGAGCTCACCACTAGCTATAGCTCCCTCTATTGCTTGTTCTAAGAAATGCGCGTTATCCTCATTTGAAAATATAATTTCATCAAATTCTATCACAAAAGAGTCCCGTTCAGGGGATAATGCTTCAGGACCTAACCTTGAAAGCTCTTCACTAGAAGGGCGTGGTGATACCTCTTTCTCAACCAACGCTATAAGCTCTTGAGCAGAAGGGAATGGTGGTGGCAATAGTCGTGATGCCTTAATTCCTATCTCAACTACAACTTTTTTGGGCAAACCAAGCTTTTTAGCAGGGAACAGACCATGCCGCGTAAATAAACAAAACATAGGAATTTGCACGTCTTTTATACGCGATCTTGCAAATCTACCCTCTGCTACCGTCACTTGCATTCGAATATCCTTCACTTGCCCTCGAATATTCTCTTTTCTTTCCTCACGACGTTGTTTTTCTATTTCCTCAAGATATTCTCTTAGTAGGCGAAGTACATTTAACTGAGTCTCTGTTCTTGCGTTAGTTAAATTAAAAACTTGACGATCTTTATCAAAGGAACCTCTACCATCAGCCATTTTCGACCCCTCTCTCATCTTTTTGGGCAAAACAACCTTCGATTTTATGCAACCAGCATGATACGGCCAAGCTATTACGACCGCAAGTTGCTTTTAACCTATTCGCATATAACTTTTAGCTGAAATTCGCAATTAACGAGGCCGGGGTTGGGGTGCCGCAGGAACCCTGTGATGTCGCTGACGATGGAAGAAACCACCGTGCGCTATTCGCTCACCAACACTCCTCACTCCAAAAAATGCAGTATCAGGAAGCGAATTAGGTTCGTTGCAGGAAAACCCGATGAACCGCTTTATCTTTATTGTTTGAGCCACATTACCATCAACTGCTCTCTCAACCACTGGATCAGGTGCAGGTGCAGGTGCAGGTGCAGGTGCAGGTGCAGCTGTTACTAGAGGAGGGGGTGGTGGCACATCCGCTAAAGAAAAGGGCAGCTCTCTTGCTCTTCTCTCCACCGCTGTCCAGAGATACCATATGCTTGTTGTCACACGACGGAACCGACCAACACTGCTTAACACCATATACATTTCTTTATCTGCATAAAGTCCTTTCAGTCCACGATCTGGCGCGCGCTCCATCTGCAAATAACTGCCATCCTTAGGTTCAAAAATCATACTGCCGACTTGCAATGATAGTGAGATTGCCATGAAAACAGCTAATAAGGTTGAGTGAACAAGATTGAAGGCAAGACGAAATAAGAAAGTTGCTGCATTCCATCCGGTTGTTGTTCCTCGGCATGTTTCCCTCCAACCATTTAACGGCCCTACTAGTGCAGCACTGAGAACGAGTACACCCATCAGTGCAAAAGACAGCCCAAGACCGATGGAGATAGCAAATACAGATTGGAAAAAGCCTAATACTACTTTTAAAGATATTTCGATGGGATCGTGCGCATATTCAGCAGGATCCAAATATCTCTCTTCTAACTCCTCGTGAAGCTCTCCAAACTCCTTGAGCATTTCAAATAATGTTTTAACAAAAGTGACAAGGCCACCCCGCTGCGCTGCCCAGAGCGCTACCTTTATCCCTTCTAAGACAAAATAAGGCGATAGAAATGAAAGTCGCGGACCAAATTTCGCAGTACCTTTTGCTATACCTGTCTCATAATACGAGATAGCAGCATATAGCAACCATGCAAGCACGCCAACCAGCGGACCAAACACAAATGCAAATGGCAACAACACCAACTGTGCGATAGCCTGAACCATCATACCTATCAGTTCGACTGTTTTATAACCCACAGAATCTATGGTTCTACGAGCGGCAGCAATTTCACGATTTCGATTTTGATAATATTGGTCAACTTGATTAATGACAGTTTGCTGAATTTGTGGGGTAATATCAGTACCGTCATTAGCAGCAGTGTAAGAATTAAGGTGAGCATGTGTATAATTTGTATAAGTATTAAAAACAGCGTAAGAAGCCTCATTGGAAGCAGCGTTACGAGCAGATTCGTGATTACGACCCTGTAATCTCCGCCTCAAATAAGCTGCATTAGCAGCATCATAAGCAGCTTGTGTGGCTGCAGCTTGAACTTCAGCTCGATAATTCCGATTAGCTTGTTCAACTGCTGGTCGAACAATAGTTGGAGCAATATCTTCAGCAACTAATTGTAGAGCAGCTTGGTGAGCAGCGTCTCGAGCAGCTTCAGCAGGATTAGCCACAGCAGCTGCTTGAATAGCAGCCCGATAAGCTTGATCAGCAGCACCTTGAACAGCTAAGTTAATGGTATCTTGAGCAAGTCGACGATTTTCCACCGCTTGAGGATCAGGATTTCCATAATTTAGCGCAGCTCGATCAGCAACAGCTCGAGCGGTAGTTCTAGCAGTAAAAATCTCTCCTGGCGTATTCCGAGGAAGACGATCATAAACAGTGTGATAAGTAAGACGATCAGCCGTTTGGTGAGGCGCACCTCCATTTGCAGAATCTCGATATATTTGATCAGCAAAAGCCTGACGCTCCTGAGCAGCCTGACGCTCCTGAGCAGCCTGACGCTCCTGCTCAGCAGCTTGGCGTTCAACATATCGACGTTCAAGATCAAGTCGTCGCGTTTCCTCTCGACGCTCTGCATCAGCTTGATGAGCCCGACGACGAGCGATATCAGCAATAGCAGAAGCACGACTATTATCATTAACTATATCGTTGGCAGCGAGACGAGCACGCTCACAGGCAACTCGAGAAGCATCATTAGGGACTTCAGCGTTTTGATAAATTTCATTAGCAGCGGCCTCAGCAGCAACGAGCGCACCAGAAATTCGAACAGCTCTCTCGCGAGCAGCTTGCGCAATAGAAGAAGCAGTCTCATAAGAAACAGAAATTCCGGAAGAATAAACAGCGTTAACAGCAGCCGCATAAGCAGCAGTATAAGCACCGGGGAAATCAAATTGACGACCACGAGTGGCCTCTGCGAGATAAGCTTGGTCAGCAGCCACTTCAGCAAAACCTTGGAGGGCTTGTTCAGCACGAATTCGAGCAGCCCGACGCTCCTGTTCAACTCGTTCAGCTCGTTCATGAGAAGCCTGGCGCTCCCGTTCATCTCGTTCAGCAGCAGCTCGCGTTCGTTCAGTAGCCTGACGCTCTCGTATAGCTTGTTCAGCAGCAGCTCGATGACTTGCATTGGCTTGATACGCTCGACGACAAGCCATTTCAGTAATAGCAGAAACAAGATTATTATTATCGACTACTACTATAGCGTTAACTGCGAGACGAACTGACTCAATAGCAGCCTGATAAGTCTCAAGATTTTGATAAATTTCATTAGCAGCAGCTTCAGCAGCAACGAGCGCACGAGAAATTCGAGCAGCTTGGGTACTAGCAGCCTGAGCAATGGCATAAGCAATCTTACGATCAACAACGCGGCGTCCCTCAGTAATAGCGATATAAGCATCGTCACGAGCGGCGATAGAAGCACTGGAAAAATCAAATTGGGGGTTACGAGTAGCCGTGGAAAAATAAGCTTTGTCAGCAGCAGCCTCAGCAATCATTCTATCCCGCTCAGTAGCCTGACGCTCCTGCTCAGCAGCCTGACGCTCCCGTTCAGCAACAATACGTTCAGCTTCAGCTTGGCGAGCCTGTTCGGCAGCACGGTGCTCAGCTTCGATTTGAGCTTGGACAATAGCATCTCGATGGACTTGATAACCTTGATAACTTCGATCATCAGGATTTTGATTCAAATAAGTCTCAAAGTCCGCAAAAGTTTTTTCAGCAACAGCTTCAGCAATTGTTTCAATAATATCTTCAGGAAGACGTCGTTGGGCGGCAAATCGAGCAAGAGCGCTTGAAGCTTTAGCTTTGGCAGCAGCCTGAGCACGGGCAGCCAGACGATCAGTGTAAGATCCTAGAACAGCATGCTCATAAACTTGGTCAACAACAGCTTGGGCAATATCATCGGCCACCACAAAAATAGCCGGGTCAATACCCTCTTGACCATCTTCTTGACTATCTTCTTGATCATCGACAACTGGCGCAACAGCAGCTTGCATGTTCGTAGGTATTGGTGGAGAACCAGCTGTCTCAGGATCATCACGACGTAGCATAGTCCTCTCCCCATTATTATTTTTGGGTATTTATTGTCCAAATAAACCGAAAAAAACATTATCTTCAATTATTTCGAGCCGTATCGTAGCAAGAACAGACCGAAATGTCAATTTGATGGCATTGCAATGCAAGGCGTTGTTGAATAAATCGGAAATGACGTTACCGAGCCGCGACCGGCAGGGAGTCACATGAATCTGATAAAAGATGGTGTATAACAGTGCAACATTTTAACCACCTAATATCATAAAGTAAGAAATTTCAGCTAAAAGTTATAGCACAGTGACGCTCCCTCACGGTCGCGGCTCGGTTACACCGAGTGCCTCACAGAGCATTTCCGATTTATTCAACAAAGCCCGGCCGACAGGGAGTCACTGCGCTATAGCTTTTATCTCAAATTAGCAATGTAACGAGGCCGGGGTTGGGGTGCCGCAGGAACCCTGTGATGTCGCTGACGATGGAAGAAACCACCATGCGCTATTCGCTCACCAATACTCCTCACTCCAAAAAATGCAGTATTAGGAAGCGAATTAGGTTCGTTGCAGGAAAACCCAATAAACCGCTTTATCTTTATTGTTTGAGTCACATTACCATCAACTGCTCTCTCAACCACTGGATCAGGCGCAGGCGCAGGTACAGGTGCAGCTGTTACTAGAGGAGGGGGTGGTGGCACATCCGCTAAAGAAAAGGGCAGCTCTCTTGCTCTTCTTTCCACCGCTGTCCAGAGATACCATATGCTTGTTGTCACACGACGGAACCGACCAACGCTGCTTAACACCATATACATTTCTTTATCTGCATAAAGTCCTTTCAGTTCACGATCTGGCGCGCGCTCCATCTGCAAATAACTGCCATCCTTAGGTTCAAAAATCATACTGCCGACTTGCAATGATAATGAGATTGCCATGAAAACAGCTAATAAGGTTGAGTGAACAAGATTGAAGGCAAGACGAAATAAGAAAGTTGCTGCATTCCATCCGGTTGTTGTTCCTCGCCATGTTTCCCTCCAACCATTTAACGGCCCTACTATTGCAGCACTGAGAACGAGTACACCCATCAGCGCAAAAGACAGCCCAAGACCGATGGAGATAGCAAATACAGATTGGAAAAAGCCTAATACTACTTTTAAAGATATTTCGATGGGATCGTGCGCATATTCAGCAGGATACCAATATCTTTCTTCCTCTAGAAAACTGTGGAGCTCTCCAAATTCTTTGATCATATCAAGCAATGTTTCAGCAAAAGTGAAAAAACCACCCCGCTGCGCTGCCCAGAGCGCTACCTTTATCCCTTCTAAGGCAAAATAAGGCGATAGAAATGAAAGTCGCGTACCAAATTTCGCAGTCCCTTTTGCTATACCTGTCTCATGATACGACATAGCAGCATATAGCAACCATACAAGCACCCCAACCGGCGGACCAAACACGAATGCAAACGGCAACAACACAAGCTGTGCAATAGCCTGAACCATCGCACCTATTAACTCAGCTGTTTTATAAATCACAAAATCTGGAGTTTCGCGAGCATCAGTAATTTGAGGACTTTGATCTTGATAATATTGAGTAACCTGAGCAGTAGCCGCAGGTATAATAACTCCTCTCACAATATCACGACCGTTATCAGCAATCCTATAATCAATTCCAGTGTTGCTATAAGCGTGTGCGGCTGCCTGTTCTGCTGCCCAAATAGCAGCTCTCGAAGCATCGTGATCTGCTATAGCATACCCTGCATAAGATGAAATAGCGGCATCATGCGCAGCCTGTGTAGCCGCAGCCTGAACTTCGGCTCGGTAAGCCTGCTCAGCTTGATTAGCCGCCGTTCGAGCAATATCATGAGCGATATCATCAGCAACACCATGAATAGCTCGCTGAGCAGCATTGTAAGCAACTCCGCGAGGAGTGCCATTATAGTAGTAGCGGTAATCAGTATTTCGGCAAGCTTGATCAGCTGCACGCTGCGCAATTTCGGTTATAGTAGCTCGCTCTTCAGTAATAGCTTCGCCATTAAAAGCTCTGCAATTTTGAGCAGCTTGATTAGCAACAGCACGAGCAGTCGCTGCTGCTGCAGCAGCTTGAGGAGCAGTTCTCCTTTCGAACTGATTCAAAACACTCACATAAGCCCGTTGATCAGCTTTGTGATGACTATGCCCGTCGCGTACCGCCCGTCGATACACTTCATCAGCAGCAGCTTGGCGATCACGTATAGCTTGATCTCGACGACCTAAATCGGCTCGATCAGCTCGACGACGAGCACAATCAGCAACAGCAGAAGCGATATTACTAGAACCAACTATCTCAATAGCAGCATGATGAGCGGGAGCAAGAGCAGCCCGATAACCAGACGGATTACTACCACCAGCAGCTGCGGTACTTAGATAAGCCTGATTAGCAGCAGCTTCAGCAGCAATTAAAGCTTGATGAATTCGACAAGCTCGATTACGAGCAGCGACAGCAACATCGCGAGCAGCAGCGTCAGGAAGAATAACGCCTTGAACAACACGATAAGCAGCATCATAAGCAGCTCGAGAAGCAGATGCATCACTGGCACCAACAACCACTTCATCTACATAAGCCTGATCAGCAGCAACTCTGGCTTGCTCGCTAGCAACTCGAGCTCGCTCAGCAGCAACTCTAGCTTGTTCAGCGAGACGAGCTCGCTCAGCAGTAATTCTAGCTTGTTCAGCCACACGAGCTTGCTCAGCAAGACGAGCTTGTTCGGCTAGACGAGCTTGTTCATCAGCAATTTTTTTAGCTTCGGCAGCAATTCTCACTTTCTCAGCAGCCTGACGTTCCCGTTCAGCGGCAATTCGTTCAGCTTTAGCGCGAGCAACAGCAGCTTGATAAGCTTGATAACCTCGATCATCAGGATTTTGATTCAGATAAGTCTCAAAACCCTCACAAGCTCGTTCAGCAGCAGCTTCAGCAATCATGTGAGCAACATCTTCGGGAAGACTGCGTTGATCAATAAGTGAAGCAAGAATTCGACAAGCAGCTTCAGCAGCAGTTTGATAAACAGCAAGACGATCAACAGCAGTTTCTAGAACAGAACTGAGATAGATTTCGTTAATAACAGCTTCAGCAACGGCAACAGCCTGATCGACGATAGCTAAGGAAATCACATTATCATCTTGACCATCAGCAACTTCTCCTGATTTCGGTTTCTTCGAGAGCGCCATGCAAGATTTATCACGATTTAACATAATTTACCTCCCAATTTTAATTTTTAGTTTCATATATGCCAAACCAACGTACACCTTTTCAAACACACCAACATTGATGTGCAACTTTATTAATGGGGTCTTTTATTAAGGAACAAGAGCGACACTTATTTTTATTCATTCTCTGGTCGCTCCTTTCCTTACCTACACGGTTTCTCTGTTCGAGATATTCAGTTCGGATAACAAAGTGGCTTCCAGCCTGCGTGCGCACGCTCTTGAGTTGTGACATGGCAATCATGAGATCTTTGAGAAAAAGATCCGAAGCCATATGCGAAAACGCGCATTATACGCTCATTTATTTTGTTGTCTGTAGGAGATCGACGACAGTTTTTGTAAGCTTTTGGCTATATCGATTATTTCCTAAGAAAACAAAAAACAGGATCAAATTTAACCATATTGATCAAAACAGTATCAGTCTATAAAGAGCCTCCTCGCACACGAACATTTTCTTCAGGGTTTACCCCTACTTTTTCTTGAGTTAGCACAGAAATGTGCAAAAAGAGATCATATTGCAAGCCAGAAAGGCGCATCAATGAGGGGAATATGGTCGCTGCAAGGTGAATAATGTAAGAAAACACCCTCTCACAGTAGTCGTCAAAGACGACAAGATTTGTAAGAGATTGGCTATTCGTAATATTTGGCGTGCTATAACAAACTGTTTTTTAAGTTTTTTTCTAAAACCTGTCAAAAAAATATCATTTTTTCATTATTCCTTAATAATTCTGATCAAAAAAATTGGTACCCTGGGAAGAGGTAGGTCAAAAATAAGTCAGATTAGAGAGGTAATATGTTCACTAATCTTTCCAAAGATAGACATGATGTCGTAAATGCCATGACAAGAGAGCTGGTCTTCGCAAAAACCCTGCATAATGCGAGCAGCCACCGTCTTAATGATAAAACGGTTCAGCAAGAGGAGGCAAATCGCCTGCTCAATATAGAAGCGTTGTTAACAGGCTTCATGCGTTTTATTGAAAGAATTGAGGAACAAACCGCATTCTTAAAGCAAGCGCGCAAAGAAGCGGAGGCAGAATCCAGCGAAGCAAAAAAGGAAAAAAGAAAGACAGAGTGCCTCATGATAGAAGAACAGCTTAGCAAGACCAACGCTGAGCTTGCGACTGCGCGCATGAACCTTGCACAAACGCTAGATGATGAAAAAATGCGAGAAACGATGAAGGCTGCATTAGATGCAGAAATACAAAAGATAAAAGAGCAGATGAATGAGTTATCAACGCTCATTTCAAGATTGCAACAAAATATCACGACATTAGACAAGCAAATCACGACATTAAGTGAAAGATCAGAGTCATTAACCAGAGAATTGCGTGATGCGGTTTATCATATCGATCTCGCTTCATTAGATGGTTTGCCACCAGAGGTTCAACAAAGAGTTCAAGAGATGCAAGCAGCACATGACTTACCAGAACAAGATGGTGGTTTCAGGATCGTTGAACTTTTTGTTGAAGCTATTGCTGAAAGTCGTGACGTTTTATTGGAACGTGTACCTGGAGTGATGGCGATAGCAGATAAAATAGCTGAAGTTGGTGCTGAGTTTAAAAATGCAGTGGAGAAGCGTGGTGACTACGTGTCGCAATTAGACAAAATGCAGGAAGCGCTGTCTTCTTACAAGGCAGAATTTGAAAGAGTTCAAAACACAGTGGGTCACTTGCGAAATCAATCACCGAACAAATCGGATACATACGTTGATAAGTGTCGTCTATTTGCTGCTGCCCGCCAAAAGGAACTGTCAAGAGAGCATGTCTCGGATAAGAAAAACGATATACAAAATAACGAAACACCTACTCATCGATTTTAACATCGGTAACACTTTTTCTCACGCACCTACGGTGCTTATGTGTAGTAGGTGCATTTAACCCCAGGCTACGCGCTATCGCGCTTACCTGGGGCTGTAAAGCTTTCGGTCGTAAACGACCTGATTGCGTTGTAACGCTATGCGATAGAACTGAGCTACGATACCGAGCCGCGACCGTAAGGGAGCGTCACATGAATCTGATAAAAGATGATGTAGAACAATGCAACATATTTATCATTTCGTTATGATTTTATCATGAACTAAGAAATTTCAGCTGAAAGTTATAGTGCAGTGACGCTCCCTTACGGTCGCGGCTCGGTATCACGGCTACGTTTCACGCAGGTAACGTGCGTATTATGTTTATCTTTAGAATAACGACATAACCAGGTCGTTTACGACCGAAAGCTTTATAGATACTGTGTTGAATTGCAACCCCTCATTAAATTAATTTTGGGCTGACCTCATAAAACAACAACGCAATCAGGTCGTTTACGACCGAAAGCTTTATAGCCCCGGATGAGGATTGCGAAGCGGAGCGTAGCAATCCGAAGGCCGGGGTGATGGCAACACACCTACGGTTAAGCGCCGTAGGCGCGTGAGAAAAAGTGTCACCGCCAAAATAAAATCCACGAGATCTAAAAAATCCTCCGGTATAGTTAGTATTAACTAGCGAACCTTCTTCTGAAGATAACGAATATAACTTTGATGCCACCCTTCTCTTCTGATTTTTTAATTTCGTTGCTGCTGACATGACTTTTACCTCTTCGTCGTAAAATATCACGAATGAACTAGGCTGTCTGTAGGATATTCACTACAAAGTTTGTAAGAGATTTGCTATTCGATATCTCATATCGGTCTTGCATATCAGCTTCACACGCTTCCCTTTAACGTTGGTACTGTGCTCGAAACACTTGACCTGCGCTGCCCTGGCTCTCCAAGTAGACCATTTACACTTGGTGAAATCTCACTCGGGACTGGTTGGGGTACATTTGGTATCCCATCAGACGCTGACGTTGTTGCTGCATCTGAAACACCTTCTCCAGATTGTTGCACTACACCGCTACCGGGTGGGTTATCTATATTCGGTGGGGCTGCAGCTGGCTCTGGAAGTGAAGCAGCCTCTGGTATCGGATTTGATTTTGGTGTTTGCACATCTGAGTTGACACCGACTGGAGCCGTGGAAATAGGTTGCACAGCTGCTGGAAGCGACACTTGGCTGGATACTATGCTTTCTGTCGATAACGGTGCTGTGGATGCTTTATTACTATGATCTGACCTTTTTGATAATAGACGCGCAGCGGTAGCTTTAAGTTCTGCAATATCTGTTTCAGCTTGGTCTAACCTTTCATCAATTCGATCTTGCTTTTCATCAATTCGATCTTGCTTTTCATCAACCCTATCGAGAATCTGGTTCGTGTTAGCAGTCAGAGCCTCAATTCTACGAATATAAACATCTAAAACTGTGTCTATATGGCGCTTAACATTAAACCTTCTTGCAAACTTTGATCCATCCACATTTCCCCTAGATAATTGCCGAAAAAATTCCAGTATTTCTGTTTTTTTTTCTAAAAGATGGAACGTCTCATTAGCAAGCTCTTTATCTAGCACTTTTTCCCTATCTGGATGCCACAGCAATGCTCGCTGACCGTATGCTTTTTTTACTTCCGCTACACTTACGCGACTATTCTCCTCAACATCAAGTAATCCTAATGTGATGACGAGATAAGCGCGTATGCCAGTGCCAGGGATTACGCTAAAAGATAAGTGTTCATCATCTGTAACATCTACTGAGCCTGAAACCTCAACATCTTTTTTCGGCTCAAAGGATCCCTCTTGACGACTATCGCCACAAACAACAATGATCCCCTCTTCTGGCGCAGCACTAGCTCCTTCAATATTAACTACATGGGGACTGTTTGGCTTCGGATCGTCATTATCGTTATTTACGCCTTCTGCGTTTCTTTGCTCCCGCTCTATCGATGGGTTTCTAACAAGCGTTCTTTGTGTTTTTGGCTCTCCAAGCAACCATTTTTCTATACGAAACACCACATAAGCTGATAAGGGCGATATTGCAGCTGCAATGATGATATTCATAATATAGAATAATGCTGCCTTGGCTGCTGACGCACTAACGAATGTCGCTGCTGCGGGTATCGCAACTGGGGAAACAAAAATAAAAATAAGTAGCAAAACAAAAAGTATAATACCGAAATAAAATCCACGAGATCTAAAAAAGCCTCCAGTATACTCAGTATTAGTTGGCAAACCTTCTTCTGAAGATAACGAATATAACTTTGATGCTACCCTTCTCTTCTGATTTTTTAATCTCGTTGCTGCTGACATGGTTTTTACCTCTTCGTCGTAAAATATCACGAATGAACTAGGCTGTCTGTAGGATATTCACTACAAAATTTGTAAGAGATTTGCTATTCGATATCTCACATCGGTCTTGCATATCAGCTTCACGCACTTCACTTTAACGTTGGCACTGCGTTTGAAACACCTGACCTACGCTGCCCTTGTTCCCCAAGCAGACCATTTGCGCTTGGTGAAATCTCACTCGGGACTGGTTGGGGTGCGTCTGGTGTATCACTGGATGCTGACGTTGTTGCTGCGTCCGAGGCACCCTCTCCTCCAACAGGTTGTTGTAGCGCACCGCTGCTGGGTGGGTTGTCTATATTTGGTGGGATTGCAGCTGGTTTTGAAATCGAAACTTCTTGTGTCGGATTTGATTTTGGTGTTTGCACATCTGAGTTGACACCGACTGGAGCTGTGGGAATAGGTTGCACAACTGCTGGGAGCGGCGATTGGCTAAATGCTATGTTTTCTGTCGATAACGGTGCTGTGGATGCTTTATTACTACTATCTGACCTTTTTGTTTTTGATAATAAACGCGCAGCGGTAGCTTTAAGTTCTTCAACGTCTGCTTTAGCTCGGTCTAGCCTTTCATCAATTCGGTCTAGCCTTTCATCAATTCGGTCTTGCCTTTCATCAATTCGGTCTTGCTTTTCATCAACCCTGTCGAGAATCTGATTCGTATGAACAGTCAGAGCCTCAATTCTACGAATATAAACATCTAAAACTGTGTCTATATGGCGCTTAACATTAAACCTTCTTGCAAACTTTGATCCATCCACATTTCCCCTAGATAATTGCCGAAAAAATTCCAG
>Ga0310813_10001595_pt1 | contig 13714 bp, 7 predicted proteins | sample YN3metagenome_FD_203086 | JGI IMG/M metagenome (GOLD analysis project Ga0310813, IMG submission 203086) | Soil microbial communities from experimental microcosm in Duke University, North Carolina, United States - YN3 | ecosystem: Engineered > Artificial ecosystem > Soil microcosm > Unclassified ...
GAATCGTCGCGCCGATATTCATAAACGTCAGCCCGAACATATTGGTCGCGACCGCCACTTTCGGGTCAATGCCGAACTGAAACATCACGGGCACAGTGATCAGCGAATTGCTTCCCGTGACAACGCCGATAATGCTCGTTAAAAAGAACAAAATTATGAGCAAAATTAAGACGTTTGTTGTTAAAAAAGTCATTTTTTCAAGTCAATAACTATCTTTTCTTGACCAAGAAATCAGTTTCACGGCGCAATGAAAGCGATTTCTTGACCAATAATTTTCGTTCACGGCTCAAGAATTTGCTTTTCTTGAACAATAATTTTCGTTCACGGCGCACGAAAATCGTTTCACACGGCTTTTCTCTGGCGTTTTCGGCGCTGCAGTCCGAGCTTTTCTTCGATCTCGCGCAGGCGCGTCGTCAGGCGCAAAACTTCTTTTTTGCCGGTTTTGTCGCCGTGCATCACATCTTCGCATCTTTGCATTACTTCTTCGAGTTCGTCCGGTTTTTCGTCCGGCAGACGCTCGACGATCAGCAGAGCCAGATCCTGTTTCCGGGTCTTTAAGGCATCAACGCCGACGAGCCGCGAAACGCGCCGGCGAAAATCCGTGTAAATATTTTCAATCGCCAGATCGTAGCCTTTCGTGCGCTGTTGGAGCTCAGCCATCGCCGAAACATATTCGAGTTTCGAGAGGCGGTTCGGTTCCGGTTCGGGCACGGCACGCGCAAAACGGCGGCTCTGCGAAAGAAAGATCAGCCCGAGAATTAAGGCTAATTGAAGAAAGACCGGGATCACGGGCGTTCCCGCGAAAAACCGGAAAAGTTGATTGTTAATTGTTCCGTAGCCTTGATGATACTCGTCAAAAGCGATGATCCCTTCGCGTGAAGTGACGACGTTGACGGCGAGCTGCGCGTTGTCAACGAGATTTATTCCGCCGTTCGCCACGATATACGGATCGCTCAGAAACACGATCTGCCCCGAACCGTACGGCACATCGACGAGAACATTTCTGCCGTCGGCGTTCAGATGCACGACGGGTGCAGACAATGCGGTCGTTTCGGATTTCGTCGTCGGAGCCGGTGTCGGCGGCGCGGATTTCAGCACCGGTTTCGGCGTCGGCGTTTTGATCGTCACAATCGGTTCAGTTCCGGTGTTCGAACTGCTGCTGCTGCGCCCGCTTCCCGAACCGCTCCCGAGTCCGATCGGAGCATTATCATCATCCTCCGGATCCGCCATCGAATTGCTGTTCGAAGCCGGAAAGGATTTCGGCGGCGGTTCATATTTCGGCGTCGCTTTTGAAAAAGTCGGAAACGGTGTCGGTTTTGACGAGCGGCGGTTGGTTTTCTTTTCGATCTCTTCGCCCGACAAATGCTCGAAATTCACGGAAGTCGCAAACGCGGAAGTCTGCACGGCATTGACGCCTTTTGTGTAAATTGTCGGCTGAACCGGCTTCGCGGCGCGCACGCCGGTCGTCATTTGTTTTTGGTCGGAAGCGTCGGTCGTATAATACGGCTGAGCAAATTGCGTATTAAAAGTAATGTTCCAGTTCGCGCCGGTTTTAACCAATTCCGGCGGCGGTTCGCGGTCAACGAGAACAAGTCTTCCGCCTTCGGAAACCCAACGCAAAATCGCCGCCGCGTCTTCCTGGCTGATTTCCTGGCGCGTCTGCCCGATGATCACAAAAGTTGCGGGCTTGTTTTTATTGTTCAGCAAAAGCTCGGCGGGCGCGTCCTGCCAGCGCATGGGTTTTCTGCCCGTTTCCGTGAGCAGATCAAAAAAAGCGCGGGTTCCGGTCGCGCCCGTGTTGTACGTCGAACGATTCGGATAAAATTCGCTGTCCAACTCTTTTTCCTTCTGCGTGTAGGAAACGGCGTTGAGCCCGATCAAGATAATGATCAGGACGGCTAAGCCTAAAAATATGAAGAGTTTTTGTCTCATTTATCATTTATCATTTATCATTTATCCTCTAAAAATTGATAACTGATAAATGTTGAATGTTCAATGCGTTTCGCTCATCGTCTTTTGATAAGTCTGCTTGAATTCGTTCCAATCCGCTTCGTCGGCGTCGTCGAAACCATACCAATGCCGCTCGAAACTCGTTGTTAAGCCGTTCATATTCCGGTAAAGCTCGCCCCTTTTCCGCACGTCGCGCAGATAATCGCGGTTGGTTTTGTGCTGCGCGAGACCGATGATTTTGCGGTCGCTCAATTCGCACAAAAGCGCGATGTAGCCTTTGCGGATCGCGCCGCGCAGATTTCCGCTCCGCGCCAAGGCTTCGGCTTCGTCAAAAAGCGTCTGCGCGTCTTCGTCCGCCGCCAGTTTTTCGCCCAAAATAATCCGTTCCTCTTTCTCTTGCTTTTGGCGGCGGCGGAAACGGTCGGCAAAAAACGGCGCGAAACGATAGATCAAAAACGCGATAAAGCCCAGAACGAGCGCGTATAAAAGCATCTGCAAGCCGAACGAGAGCGACGACAATCCGCGCGAAGCGCTTTCGGGAACATTGGTGCGCGGGAACTTTTCGTTAAACCAATCGCTCACTTTTTTCTGCAATCTTTCAAACCAGCTTTCCTGTTTTTCTTCAGGTTTCTGATATTCCGGGCGGCGCAGAATTTCCGCGAGCTTGCGTTTCTCTTCGTCTTTCGAACGCTCGGAAAGCGCGGGTTTTTCGAGCTGATCGATCTTCTTCTCGATCGCCGAAAGCCTTTCGTTGATCTCCGTCAGGATCATCCGGCGTTTTTCCCAGTCTTTCGTTTCCTCTTCAAAAGCCTTGAGTTTCGCTTCGAGCCATTGATTGTTCGTTTCCACGGAAGTTCCTTCCCATTCGACCTTTTCTGTGACGGGCAGAGTTTTACGCAGTTCGGCGAGAACTTCGCGCTCGTATTCGACGTCCTTTTCGCCTTCATCGAGCACATCGCTGACATAATCAATCAACTCTTCGGTAAAATCCCCGGCAGATTTGACGCCCTCGCGGTACTCGGCAAGCGTTTTGGCAAAACCCTGAACGGGCAAGAACAAAAAGCAAAACAAGCCGACTGCCAAAAGTTTTTTGGCAAACCCGGGATTATTCGGCTTTTTATGCAATTTCATAACAGAGTTCGGAAAATCTAATCGAGTCCAAGCATCGAGTGTGACGTTTTCTTCTTCGGCAGCGTCTGAATTGCCGGCGGCTGATTCGGCGTCTGATTATTCGCCATATAGGTTTTCTGCGCCAGAGCCGGCTGTAAAGGATTGACAAATTCACGCGGCACGGCGGGAATTTCGCCCAAGCGCCGCGCTGCCAGAAGTTCGATGTCGTAGCCTTCGTGGCGCACGCGCTCGTCAATATAAAGCAGGCATAATCCGATCATCCAGACCGGCATCAGCAAAATCAAGCTCGCCTGTCCGAGAAATTGGCTGGCAATTTCATACCACGCCGGAATCGTATCGGCGTTAAAAGTAAAAATCTGCACGCCCTGCGCCCACGCATACCAGCCGAGCGGTACGTAAAAGAGCGCGAGTGCCGAATAGATCGCGAGGATCGTGAAAACCACCAGCGCGTAAAGCCGCTTGACATTGCTCCTGGCAAGCGACGCGCTTCTGCCCATCGCCGCCATCACGCCCTGCCCTTCGACCAGCATCACTTGCGGAACATAAGCAAAATTTGCGGCGATCAAAAAGAAAAGCCAGCCGGTGCCGAAAGCGATCGCCAAAACCAGAGCAATCGAAATCATTGTGGCGAGAAACGGCGAAAAACTAAAAGCGGCAATGACGATAAAAACGGCGATAATCGCCACGATATAGCCGATCACAAAAATAACCAAGCCGATAAAACCGAGCAGCACCGTAATCAGCGCCGATGCCGCAAACAGCCCGAAAATGCGCGATTTAACATTTCGATAGGTTTCTCGAAATGTTATCGGTTCGCCGAAAAGCAGATGCCGGACGAAATTGCGCGACGCGCCGCCCATCACCGTAAAAGTCGTCACCGCTTCGAAGAAAAAGATAAAAAGACTGCCGAGCCACAAAAACCAGTAATAAAATATTGTTTCGCCCGGATTGTTGACCAGATCGACGTTGAAAAGATTGCGCGCGAGCATTGTCCACGCGACGGAAATCAGCGTTCCGACGAGGATCGGCGGCGCGGCGATCCAGATAAACGTCCAGAAGTTTTTGCGGTAAAACCGCACGGCACGGTCGATTAAATCTCCTGCTCCGAGCGGCGAAAGCGAAAGTTGAGAATTGGAGGCAGTCAGGTTGTCCATCTTTTCATCAAATTTGCCATAGTATAGCTTTTTTCGCCTTCTTTTGTAAGGTCTGAACAAAAAAAGTCCGCCGGTTCGAGAACCGGCGGACTTAAAAGGCTGTTCGCCTAAATTAGAATTCAAAGCGAGCCGCAAACTGTATTGTACGGGATGCCGCCGCCGAAGTAATTCTTCCGAAAGATGTGCTGTTAATATTTGCCAACTGGGCGTTAGCATTGAAATTAACGTTATTCAACAAGTTGAATGCTTCCGCACGAACCTGCAGACGCATTCCCGATTCGTTAAATTTGAAACTCTTCAACAACGCTGCGTTGATATTAAAGAATTTCGGACCATTAACGAGGAAGCGACCGATATTTCCGGTTGTTCCGGGTTCAACGTTGAAGAATGCCTGACCGTTGAAAGTTCCGTTAGTATTCAACCCCTGACGAATGTATCCGGCAGCAGCCGCGCCGTTTGAGCCGATCACCGAAGGATTGATCCAGTAAATATTGCCGTTTGCCTCGAAAGTACCCATCAATGCGCGGATTTGATCGTACGACAAATTGCTGTACGGAGTTTGTCTGGTTGAACGACCTGCGTTGTTCAGAGTTCCGCGCGTATCGGTAAAAGTAATCGGTCCGCCCGAACTCCATTGAACGATTCCCGACAGTTCCCAACCGCCGAAGATCTGGTCAACGATACCGCCTTGATTCAAAAGCATTTTGCCTTTACCAAACGGTAATTGATAAACACCGTTGAAGTTAAAGACGTGCGTCTGGTCAAAGTCGGCGCGCGTGTAATCCCACTGTTTGTTCTTGTTATCCAGATACGGCTCGAATAAAGACTGACCGCTCGCGGGCGAGTTTGCACTGCCGACCGAATTGGTCAAATTCTTCGAAAACGTATAGTTTGCCTGGAAATACAAACCTTGCGAAAAACGGCGGCGAAGCTCGATCTGCACCGAATGATAACGGAATGCCGCATCATTGAGCATGACATCGACCGCGCCCGTTGCCGGATTCGGAACAAAGTTAACAAACGGTACGGCATTCGGATTCGCAGTCGGACAACTGGGAGTGACAATCGATGGGTGATTATTGTAGCTTACGCAATTCAACCCTTGAATAAACTGCAATGCTAACTGTCCGGGTTGACCGGTGGTCAAACTGCCGTTGAAAGTTGCCGCTGCCAAACCGTTAGTTCCGACAATCAGCCTTCCGGCTTGCGGAGTCGCGACCGGGAAGGTTGCCGTACCGGAAATCGGTAAAGCAATCGTGCCGCTCGGCAGCAAGATTGACAACGCCTGACATCCGGCATTTTGCGCCGCCGTACAGAACGGATTTCCGGTCAGGACCGTATTCTGGATTGCACGATTAACGTCTGCCGCGAAACCATTACTGAAAATATCAATCTGGTTTAGGTCAACACCGCGAACAAAGTTGTCGCTGCGGGTGCCGACATAGCGAATTTCGAGAGCCGTGTTGCCCAGAAATTCCTTCTGATAGCCGACACTGATCTGGTCAACCGACGGAACCTGCAGTTTGGGATCAACGGCAAAGACCGTTCCGAAGTTGGGAGTCGCCGAAATAGTATTCGAGTTGTTGCGAACGTAGGTGAACGGCGGCGGAACCAAAACCGGAGCGGTAAAGGTCGGCAGCGGGTCAAAGCCCAAACGAAGATTCAGAAGCGTGCTGCCGGTTGAACTGAGTGCAAATCCGGTGCGCGATGCCAAACCGACGTTTTGACCGATCGCATTATTCATTGCGGTAACAAGCTGGTCGTTTCCGAATGCACGGCTGAAACCGCCGCGAATGACCGTTCCTTTGCCTAAAAAGAATTTAGCAAAACCTTTTTCAAAGTTCGGCGACCACGCAATACCGACACTTGGCGCAAAATTGTTGAAATCGGTTTTATGATATGTTCCGAGATCACCTGAATTTGTGCCGAGAATACTGTATGTTCCGTTGCGGTCAAGCAATGACGGGATAAAATTATCGGGATCGGCGATAGTCGGCTCAACACCGAGATTATTCGCCAATCTCAAAGCCGGGAACAATTCGTAACGGACGCCTGCCGTTAACGTCAGATTATTGGCGATCTGCCAGCGATCTGAAAAATAAAGCGCGTGATTTGAATATTTATAAGGTTGAATATTGGGACCAACCTCAAAAGTTGTTGAAGTACCATCAGGCAGGTTATAGCGCAATTGTCCCTGCGCGACGATGCCGGCTAAAAGTCCGAGCATACCGTTCGCGGTTCCTAATTGAGTGGTGCTGATGCCACCAACGCCGGTAAAATTAGATGCCGCAAAGATCGGTGTCGAACCGCTGTTTGTTTGAATCAGGAAACCCGGTGTCGTGGTCGGAATACCGTTACCGAAGTTGTATGACTTGATTTTGTAGTTCTGCATCTGTCCGCCAAAGCGCAGATTATGCTTTCCGACGATCCAGTCAACATTATCCTGAAAAGTAAAGTATTTCGGACTGCGTCCTTGATCCGTAAAGTTCGTTTCCGGACTGGTGATCAGCGGAACTGTCAGCATATAGTCCGGCGTGTCCACGATTCTTCTGAAAGGAACATCACTAAAGAAAACACCGCCTCTTGCTTCGTTGACAATATTTGAACTGAAAACTCGGCGATAAGATAACGAAAGTGTTTTGTTTTTGGCAACCTGGTCAGCTTGCGGATTCGGGTCATACCCATTGGTATCAACGTCGGGACGCAAGTTTGTTTCAAAGTTGTAACTGTAGACACCGTTGATCGTATTTCGGTCGTTTAAGTCAACGTCGATGCGACCCGTATAGGTGCTGCGTTCCTGATTGGATTTTCGGTTAAGAAAATAACCTGTCGTGTTTAGCTGGTCACCGACCGTTGTCGTATTTCCGGTTGTCGGTATTTTGTTGATAATGCGGTTCAAAATAACCGGGCTGATCGTTGCCGGAATCGGATTGCCGCCGACACCTGTCGTCAGGGGCAAATTCGAAGCTCTGGCATATCCGAGAATGTCGGAAATCGTGCAAACAGGTGCCGTTCCGGTTCCGTCCCAAGCCGGACAGGTAACACTCGAAGTGCCGACGGTCGAATTAATCGCCGCTCCGGACGTAGCTCGGTTATATTTGAATGCACCGTTGCGCGCCGAAGGCGTCAAAATGGTGCGCGTGGCACCGGACGAAAGCGGATCAATGATCTTTTCATAGGAAAAGAAGAAAAATCCTTTGTTTTTGTACCATTGCGGGGTTCCTTCGCCAAATCCCGGAACGGGCATCGGACCGCCGATCTTTCCGCCGAATTGATTACGGTTGCGGAACGGACGCACCGCGCCTGAACGGTTACTGAAAAAGTTGTTTGCCGCAAATTCTGAGTTGCGGTTATACGCGAACAAAGCACCGCTGAAATTTTTTGTTCCGCGCGGCGTGACGAGTCTGATCTGTGCCGAACCGTAACCCTGGTCGGCTTCCTGGTTGGAAGTGATAACGGTAAATTCAGCCGTATCGTCAACCGACGGTCTGCCGGGTGCAAAATCCGTCGCGTTCGTCCGAATAAACGAGTCCTGAATGTTGATCCCGTCGCGGGTAATGTTCGTGAACGAAGTTCGGACACCGTTGATGGTCGTGTTTTGAAACTGGTTGCTCTGAACACCCGATTGAAGTCTCGTCAAATCGAGCGGGTTTCTGGCAATCAGCGGCAATGACAGAATTTGTTGCGGGCTGACCGTGTTGCTGATCTGTGATGTCGTTGCTGTAATAACATCAGCACCGGCGGTCACCGTCACGCTTTCCTGAACATTACCGATTTCTAGTGTGGGACTAAGTGTGTAATCGCGTCCGACGTCAATTTTGACCTCGTTGGCGATATATGTTTTGAAACCTGCCGCGGTTATTTTCACCGTGTAGGTTCCAACCTCTAGTTGCGGAAAAAGAAACGCTCCGTCTCCGCTAGCTGTTACTGTTAGCTCTTTTCCTGTTTCAGTGCTGGTGACAACAACGGTTGCACCGGGCAAAGCGCCGTCAGGTCCTGAGACGGTTCCTGAAAGGCGACCAGTGGTCGTTTGCGCCATAACACAAACTACACTGACAAAAACAAGCGAAAGGCTAATGAAAAATCTTTTCATGCTACTCCTCCTTAGTTTTCTTAAAACGTTTATTTCTTATATTAAGACGGGTAAAAGCAAAATGAATATAACAAGTCTTATGCCACATCACAAGGTAACTTGAAACCTCAACTATTGCAGTAGTTACATCCGGAGGATGGATTTTTTGCGGGGGCACGGGGGCTCTTTTTTACAAAATTTTGAATTTTATGTAAATTTTTGTAAAGATTTCGGGTTCCCAATGTAATTTTTTGTAAAAATTACGACCGCGCCGGAATGTTGTAAGTTTTGATTTTCGAGTTCAAAGTGGTCGCATTCAGCCCTAAAAGCCGCGCCGCCCGCGACTGATGTCCGCCGGTTTGATCAAGCGCGCGGCGAATCAGATCGATCTCGAATTTTTTCACTTCATCGTAAAAATTAACGCCGCGCGAGATGTCGATATCCGACGAAAAACCTTCGGTATCGCGCATCATTTCGAACGCAAGCTCGGGATTGCGGACTTCGGGACGCAGACATTCGACCGTAATTTCATCGGTCGGCGCGATCACGACGGCGCGTTCGATGATGTTTTCGAGCTCGCGGACATTCCCCGGATAATAATAATTTTCGAGCAGTGAAAGAACTTCGGGCGAAAGCGTTTCCGAGATCTGGCGTCCGTTTTCGTCCGAGTATTTGCGGATAAAAAATTGGGCGAGCGGCAAAACGTCTTCGCGGCGTTCACGAAGCGGCGGAAGTTCGAGCGGCACGACCGACAGACGATAGTAGAGATCTTCGCGGAAAGTTCCGTTGCGCACCGCTTCTTTTAGATCAACATTCGTCGCGGCGATGATTCGGACATCGACCTTGACCGTTGTCGTTTCGCCGAGCGGCGTAAATTCGCGTTCCTGAATGACGCGCAAGAGCCGAACCTGCGTTTCCGGACGCAGATCGCCGATCTCGTCGAGAAAGATCGAGCCGCCGTCGGCAACTTCGAACAAACCTTTTTTCGCCGCGACCGCCCCCGTGAACGCTCCCTTGGTATGTCCGAAAAGCTCGCTTTCCAGAAGTTCCGACGGAATATTCGAGCAATTGACGGGCACAAAAGGCTGGTCGGCACGCGGGCTCGATTCGTGAATCGCTTTCGCGACGAGCTCTTTGCCGGTGCCCGATTCGCCCGAGATCAAAACGGTCGAACGCGCCGGAGCAACGCGGTCAACGAGCCGGAAAACATTTTCCATAATCTCGGAACGACCGATAAAACCTTCGCGTTTGACGGAGCGCGTCATCGCCTGCCGCAACACGACGCGTTCTTCTTCCTTGCGCTGCGTTTTGATTCCGCGCGCGACGAGCGCGAGAATCTGTTCGTTCTGAAAAGGTTTGCGGATCACGCCGGTCGCGCCTTTTTCCCAGGCGGAAATTGCCGTATCGAAGGTCGCGTAAGCCGTGATCATCAAAACATAAGCGTTCGCATCCATTTTGATGATTTCCTGCAAAGCCGTGAGCCCGCCCATTCCGGGCATCGAAACGTCCATCAAAACAACGTCGTAAGGTTTTTGCGCGTAAAGTTCGATGGCTTCCTCGCCGGTTTTCGCCAAATCAACTTTATAGCCCGCGCCGGAAAGAATCGTTTCCAGCACGTCGCGCATTATTTCTTCATCATCACAAATTAAAATCGAACCTTTTTTAGCCATAAGTTTTAATGGTTAATTGTAAATGGTTAATGGTTAATTGAAAAAGAGCAGACTGACAATTAACCTTTAACCATTTACAATTAACGAAAAATGATTTACGACAAATTCGCCAAAGGCTACGATAAAGCATTTGCGCCGTTTGAAAAAAGATTCCTGTCAAAATGGCGCGCAGAAACGCTGTCGTATTTGCCCGAAAACTCGCGCATTCTCGAGATCGGCGCGGGAACGGGCGCGAATTTTCAATTTTATCCCGCCTCGGAATGCGCCGTCGCTTCCGAAATCTCGCTCAAAATGCTCGAATTTGCCCGCAATAAAACCGATGAGATCAGGCTCGTTCAAGCAAGCGCCGAAGTTTTGCCGTTTGCCGCAAATTCCTTTGATGCGGCTTTTGCGACTTTGGTTTTTTGTTCGGTTCCAAATCCCAGAAATGCTTTTGCCGAGCTTCAGAGAGTCGTTAAACCAAACGGCAAGATCGTTCTGCTCGAACACGTTCGCCCGAAGGGTCTGCCCGGTTTTTTGTTTGATTTTCTCAATATTTTGACGGTCGCGCTGATCGAAGACCATTTCAACCGTCAAACCGCACAACTTGCCGAAAGCGCGGGTTTGAAAATATTAGAAGTCAAACCAAAAGCCTTCGGAATCGTCAATTTAATAGTTTGCGAAAACGATAAAAAAGGCTGAACCATCAAATTTGATGATTCAGCCTTTGATCTTTGCTTCCGGTTCTTAGGGAACGAAAGCTGAAGGAACGGGTAAATCTTCGGTCGTCCCGAAACCGGCGATCAAAAGTCCGTTTGACGAACGGTTGATATACCAGGTTGCCGTCGAAGGTCGGAAAACAGCAGTATCCGCCTTGCCGTCGCCGTCGTAATCGCCCGGCGCCGGAATGTCGCCCGCCGTTCCGAACGGGACCGAATAGAATGAACTGTCTTCGCTTCGGAGGATGAACCATTCGCCCGTCGAAGAACGATAGAACGCGAGGTCGGTTTTGCCGTCGCCCGAGAAATCCTGCGCGACGGGTTTATCGGTCGACACGCCGAAGGTCGCGGCAATCGTTGTGTTGGTCGCACTCCGCCTGATCCACCATTGTCCGTTTGAAGGACGGTAAATCGCCAGATCGGATTTGCCGTCGCCGTCGTAATCGCCGATCTGCGGCAAATCGCCCGATTGTCCGAACTGTTGGATCAATGTGCCTTGCGTCAGGGTTTGAATAAACCATTCGCTCGTCGAAGGACGATAAATCGTCAGATCAGCTTTGCCGTCGGCATCGAAATCGCCGGCGACCGGAATATCGCCCGCCGCGCCGAACGGGATCGAATAGAACGAATTATCTTCTGATCGAAGGATAAACCATTCACCCGTCGAGCCGCGCCAGACGGCGATGTCCGTTTTCCCGTCGCCCGAAAAATCAGCCGGCACGAGCTTGTCCGTGCCTGCACCGAATTGCAGTGCAAGCGTTTGCGCATCCGTGCTGCGGGAATACCACCATTGCCCGTTCGACGGTCGAAAGATCGAAATATCGGTCTTGCGGTCGCCGTCGAAATCAACGTGCGCCGCGCGGGGTGCGGCACTCGCTTCGCCGAAAATGGTAAAGCGGAAAGCCTGTGAAACCGCGAATCCGCCCGCGGCGGAAGCATCGGTCACATACCAGCGACCGAAGAATGTCTGTCCGACGAGTGCGGCATTATCGGGAATCGCCAAGCTGATCGAGCCGCTTCCGTTGCCCGAACCCGAACCCGCCAAAGTGATCTGGCGGCGAGTGAAACTGCCCGATGCCGGAATCGACGCCGTCCCCGGATCGTTTGAATCAATGACCAGGACGGCATTCGCTCCGCCGAGTGCATTCGATACCCCCACTGCAAACGACGGATTCCCGACGATCGGCGGTTCGATCGCGAGCGCCGACGGCACAAATGCGCCCGAACCCGCCACGCCAACACCGGTCAACACCGGCACGCGCGAAGATTCCGAATACAAAGTCGGATGGTCAAACGGCGGCAGTTCGTTTCTGACACGCGGATCGGTCAGCGGACGGCTCAAAAACGCCACCAGATCATTGAGCTGTGTGTTGCCTAACCCCTTCGGGCTGATTTGCGGATCTTTGTTCGGCGCATTAAAGTCGCCGCCGCGATTGTAAAAATCAACGACTTGTCTCAGGGTCGTGAAATTTCCGTTATGAAAATACGCACCGCGCAGTTCGACGTTTCTCAAGGTCGGCGTGCGGAATTGGGCGGCGTTGCCCTGATTGTTCGTCACCTGTTGTCTGCCGGTATCTTCATTCGGCGGGCGCACGCCGATGTAATGAAAGCCGTTATCGGTCTGAAGATTTCCGGTGTGGCAGGAACTGCAGGCAGTCACGCCCGAACCGAAAAGATTTGCGCCGCGCTGTTCGGCGGCGGTCAAAGTTCCGATGCCTTGATTGACTTGATCGAACGGCGTTTGATCGCTGAATAACGTGCGTTCGTGCGTCGCGATTGCCAATGCGATTCTGACGGGCGTCACTTCCGGCGTACCGAAGGCTTCCTCGAAAAGCTGCGGGTAAGTTCTTCCGCCGATCCAATTTTGCAGCCCTGCCGGAATATTTGTCGCGAGCGCGAGCGGTTTTGAGTCGCGAATGCGGTCGGCGACCTGCTGCCAGTTTCTGCCCCCGTGCGCCATTTCCGTATCGCTCACGGGCGGTCCCAAAATCTGATTTTCGAGCGCGCCGCCGTTTTGCAGAACAATCTGGTTCGTCAGCGGATCACGAAAAGTTCCGCCGGCGCGCCCGTCCCAGAAAAGCAGATTTGGATACGCCGAATCCGTGTAAGGCATTGCGCGTCTGCCCGTCACCTGTTCGCGGTAACCGTAAGTATTCGACCAGTTATATGTGCCGTCCAGATTGTTTGACATTACGCCGGGGGAACCGAAAACGTCGTCCGGGCTGTTAAAGATGCCGTCAAATCCCGGATTCATCGAGCGCGTTCGCTGGGCGGCAGTTCTTTTGTCAATGCCGCCGCCCGAACCGGAATGACAGGTTCCGCACGAAACCGTGCGCGTCGAAGAAAGCTGTTCGTCCCAGAATAAAGCTTTGCCAAGATAGGCTTTGGTCGCGGTGATCGGATTTCCCGGCGGTGCCGGAGGCGGTTGAAGCGGCTGAAGACCGCCGCCAAGATTACCGATTGCGCGGGTGCCTTGTTCGGCTTGGCTCAGACCGCTCGTCGTGCTGGCATTTTCAGAGCGCACCCAGTAGAAAAATGTCTGTCCCTGCGGCGCGGTCTGGTCGAAAAAAGTATTTGCCGGGGTTGTCCCGAGATCAATAGCGGTTGCCGGATCATTCGTCGTATTGCGGAAAATGCGGTATTGGGTCGCGCCGCGCATCGTATCCCAGCGCAAACCGACTTTCGTTGAATAAATCCCGTCGGTTGCCGTCACGTCGGTCGGCGCAGAAAGATTCGCCTGACTGCTGACGGTCGGCGAAGTTGAAAAGTTGAACGCGACGAAAACGAGCGCGAAGGCAAAAACGACGAGTAATTTTATTCTTTGCATAAATTTTACTTTTTTTAACTGAAAAGATGTCTGAAAATATTTCTTAAATTATTGCGGCAGCGGAAAAGTCTTGTTTTGACATTGCTTTCCGACCATCCCACGAGACGCGCGACTTCCGCGACCGAAAAGTCTTCGCCGTGCAAAAGCGTTAAAGCCAGACGCTCTTTGGCATCGAGCTGCGCCAGAACTTTTTCGGCGAGATCCTTTGTCAC
>Ga0310813_10001600_pt1 | contig 13698 bp, 9 predicted proteins | sample YN3metagenome_FD_203086 | JGI IMG/M metagenome (GOLD analysis project Ga0310813, IMG submission 203086) | Soil microbial communities from experimental microcosm in Duke University, North Carolina, United States - YN3 | ecosystem: Engineered > Artificial ecosystem > Soil microcosm > Unclassified ...
TTAGAGGGATCGAGACACGGTTCCATGAGGGATGGCAGATGACCAGGGCACCCGTAGTTTACGTTCTTGACGACGATGAATTGGCTCGACAGGGAATGAGTTGCCTCGTGCGCTCGTTCGGTCTGCGCGTCGAGCTTTTTGCGACACCCGACGAATTTCTGGCGTTTGAACATACGGACGGGCCGAGTTGCCTGGTTCTGGATGTTCGTTTGCCGGGGATGAGCGGTCTCGCGTTTCAGAAAAAAGTCGCGAAGATTGGGCTAAGAATGCCGATTGTTTTCGTGACGGCATTCGGAGACGTTCAGATGTCGGTCGACGCGATGAAGGCGGGGGCGGTCGATTTCCTTCCCAAACCGTATCGGGACCAGGACATATTGGACGCCATACGTGTTTCTATTGCTAAGGACCGGGAGCGAATTCTAGGTGAACAGTCGCTTGCTGGACTGCGAGCGTCCTACGTCTCGCTAACCGAACGAGAGAAACTGGTAGTCGAATATGTGCTTGCCGGTTTGATGAACAAACAGATCGCAAAGGAAATGCAGCTAAGCGAAGTGACCGTCAAGCTTTACCGGGCACGGGCTATGAAAAAAATGGGCGCCCGCGGCGTTGCGGAGTTGGTGACGAAGGTCTCGATGTTGGGTATCACGCGAAAGGCGAACTGACACGCACAAGGCTCAAAGAGAGCTTGCGCGCCGCCAGGCCGATGGACTGAGTCCAGTTTCTTTCTTGAAGGCCGCGCCAAACGAACTCTGGTTAGCAAATCCCACCGCGAGCGCAACCGCCGTGAGAGGCAGTGAATTGCCGCGTAACAGGGTCTTTGATTTTTCGATACGTTGCAGACGCAACCATGAATGAGGCGGCATGCCCATGGATTGCCTGAACGCGAACGAAAAGTGTCCGGGGGAATAGCCACACACGCTAGCAACGTCCGTGAGCGATAAGTCTTCATGCAGACGAGCAACCATATATTCGCAAGCGCGTTTGCACACAGCAGGAGGCAGACCTCCACGGCGAGAGAAGTTTTCCAATCGGGTGACCGTCGACAGGTGTCTTACGAGATGGAGCGTTAAAAGCAGAATCGCCGTTTCGACGTAGAGTAGGCCCTGCCTGCCCTCACTCTCGCATTCCTCATAGAGTGCACGCGCAAGCTGCCACGACAGTGGGTGGTTGTAATCCCACGTCTCGACCACGGTTACGGCAGCCAGATGCTGTAGCTCACACGCTCGCAGAATATATTCGGGTGCGAGCTCGATCGACAGGAAGCGATAGTTGGACTTCTCCTTGATTCGAAATTCGACCTCGCTGCCCGGGGGCAACACGAGTCCGTAGCGGGGTCGGTTCTGATAGCTGAAGATCTGTTTTCCGGACGCAGCATCGGCCTCTACAAGCCCACCGTTCCACGAAAATTGCACGCCGAGCGACTGCGTGATGATTCTCGCTGCTCCAGCCACCGAGCCGATCCGATGAGCGGCAGCGCTACCACCTGACCAGGCGATATGCCGCGACTGGTCGACCGTTCCTTTTACGTCTGACCAAACCGTCTCGGGATGTCCTGGTGCGCTGAACATGAGCGGTGGTGTTTTTACCGGCAGTTCAAGCTGCGGAAAATCAGATGCCATGTGTTGCACGACAGATCCTCAAAGTCCATGGCCGATTCCGAGGCCGAAACGCGCTCTCGTTCAACACAGGCCATCTTCCGAATATGCGTCTGAACTATAGCATTCGATCGCTTTCGCAAAAAACGCTGTCGACGAATTTTGTATTGGTTTTGGACGAATTTCGTAGCTTAGGAACAGAGCGCGCGGCATGCGGCTCGTATAGTCCGACCAGCTGCGACGAAGTGGCGGGATCCGCAGCGTGAAAAGAAGCCGTTGAACAGTTCGACAGGAAGGATCGGTTCGGGAATGGGCATGAAATCGTCGACGACAAATATGGAGCGTTTTGTGCGGGGCGAAGCCGGCACGTCGGACATCGAGGAAGAGCAACTTTGGCGCCGGCCCGTCTTCAGGCCGCGTGCAGATGGGAGAAGCTGCAACCGGATTGGCGTTGCAAGGTGGATGCGGCCAGTAAAAAGCGAAATCGACACGGGTCCCGTGGTTCTCGACGACACCTACGTAATCGGTGTCAGCCTGCGCTTAACCCATGCCGCGTTCTTTCACGAGGACCGGCTTGTCTTTAGCGGCTACGTTTTACCGGGTATGTTCCAGATCACGTCTCCGGGTGACTCCGCTCGCGCGATTTTTTATAACACGTGCGATGTGTTGCATCTGTTCGTGCCGCATAAGATGCTGCATTCGTTCGCAAGTGAAGTTTGCGCCGCACGCGATATTCAGCATCGACTTCGAAGCAACCCGGGTTTCGTCTACGATTCTTGTATCCAGCGGCTTGCGTTTGCGCTGATGGCAGCCGATCAGTCATTCCTGACATATGGCCGGTTATATATAGACAGCATTGGGGTCGCTTTGCTAAGCCGGTTGGTCGAACTGCTAGGATCTGTTCACGAGCCGTTGTCTCCCGCGCGGCGAACCGGTTTGCCGCATTGGAAGCTGAAGCGCGCGATTGACTATATCGAGGCACATCTTGCTACCTCGATCAGTCTTGAGGATGTTGCTAACGCTGCGGGCCTGACACGTATGCACTTTGCAGCGCAGTTTCGTGCGACTACAGGGGTTCGTCCGCATGACTATCTGATGAAAAGGCGCGTTGAGCGAGCGCAGGAGCTGCTCGTCGGCGAAAAGATGACGCTTGTCGATGTAGCGCAGCGCGTGGGTTTTCAATCGCAGTCGCACTTTACGACCGTCTTTAGGCGGTTTGTTGGAGCCACGCCAAAGGTTTGGAGAGATGAAAGGCTCTCGCGTCTCGTCTAAGGCCAATTGTCCTCTTCGGGATTAGCGGCCATGAACCTGACCAGTTCGATTCAGGTGCCGCCCGATACCGTCATCAAATGGCAGCAGATTGTCGATCTGCTCGCGGAAATCGTGCATGTTCCCGCTGCGCTGATTACGAGAATAGAGCCACCGAACATCAAGATTCTCGTATCCAGCGCATTCAGCGGCAATCCTTATGCGCCAGACGATCTCGCATCGTTGAACAACGGCGGGTATTGCGAGGCCGTGATGCGGTCGCGTCAGCCTCTGCTTGTGCCGGACGCCCTCGTGGACGAAGCATGGAAGGCCAGCCCGGATGTCGAGCTTGGCATGATCTCCTATCTGGGTGTCCCGATCAGTTGGCCCGACGGGGAGATATTCGGAACTATATGTGTTCTCGACGACAGGAGGAACGACTATAGTCCGCTATTTCTCAGGCTATTGCTTCAGTTCCGCGAGGTTTTGCAGGCTGACCTGCAAGCAATTGCAACACTGAGAAAGCTGCTCGAGGATGAAGCTCGCGAAAATGAGCGGCGCTACCGTGAGCTCGAGGCCTTGCTAGCACATGCCAATCGCGTCACGACCCTGGGCCATCTGATGGCCACGATAAGCCATGAAATCAAGCAACCGCTCGCGGCGTGCGCGGCACACGCTTCTGGTGGGCTGCGTTGGCTGCGTGCGCCATTGCCGAACCTGCAAGAGGCCCGGCGGGCATTTGAAGGAGCAACGCTGGCTGCGAAACGTGCGAGCGAGATTACCAACCGAATTCTTCGCCTCGTCAAGAACGCGCCCCCCGATAAGGAACCGGTGCCGATTAACGAAGCCATTCGCGAAGTCATTGCGCTTACCCACGGGGAGGCCATAAGAAGTCGGGTAACGGTACGCACGGAACTCGTCGACGACCTGCCCTTCGTCCGTTGTGACCGTGTTCAACTTCAGCAGGTTATTCTGAATCTGATCGTCAACGCCATTGAAGCGATGAACGCCGTTCACGATGGAGATCGGCAATTGACGATTACAACGTGCACTGATGATGCGGACGCCGTCCTCGTTACGGTGCGCGATTCTGGGCCGGGCGTGTCTCCCGAAAGCGTCAAGCGTTTGTTCGAACCGTTCTATACAACAAAGGACCAAGGCATCGGGATGGGCCTATCCATTTCGCGCGCCATCGTTCAAGCGCACGGAGGAACGCTTACGTTGGCTGCCAACAATCCTCATGGTGCCGCGTTTCAGTTCATCGTACCCGCTGGCTGACAATGCACACTTGATCGTATCCGGCATCCCAAGAAGAATAAGCAGCCGCGGATTCAAGTGTGCGAATCGATCATGGGCGTGGATGGCTGTGGGTCGGTGCCGGCTGAGCGCTTTGCTATGGGAAACGCGCAGAAAAAGCTCACGCCGGGGCGGCGATTGTTGTTGCTCACCCATATCTCTCCATGGTGAGCCTCGACAATCGTGCGGCAGATCGACAGGCCGATGCCCATTCCTTGCGGCTTCGTCGTAAAAAACGGTTCGAAGAGGCGGTCAGCGCATTCGGGAGCGATGCCACTACCGTTGTCTGTCACGGCGACGACCACTCGATCGTGCTGGTCGTAATACGACTCGATTGAGAGTTCTCTCGACTGCGTGTCGGTCGATTCCATTGACTGGACCGCATTCGTCACAAGATTGACAAAGACCTGCTGCAGTTCGATGCGATCACAGCAAACCAGCGGAAGGGTTGGCGCAAGGAGTAACTTCAACGAAGTGCAAGATGCATTTAGATCCATCTGGACAAGCGCGACAACATCGCGAAGGATGTCGTTTATAGCGAGCGCCTCGCTGAACACAGGCTGTTTCGCGGAAAGTGCCCGCAGGCGTTCGACTACTGCAACCGCGCGCCCAGCGTCGTTGGCCACTCTCGCCATGCATGCACGAGCCTCTTCCAGTTGAGGCGGGCAGTGATCAAGCCATCGCGTGCAAGCCATACCGTTGAGGGCAATTGCCGACAGCGGCTGCCTTACCTCATGCGCAATCGATGCGCTCAGTTCACTAAGTGTCGTCATGCGGCTGACGCTGGCCAGTTTGCGATGGGCCTCATGTAGCCGATGCTCGGCATGACGTGCCGCCGAGACATCCATGATCGCGCCCGCAAGGCGTGGGGGCAGTGATTCGCGATGCAGTGGACGGGCGACTACGCGTACATGCTTGACGGTGCCGTCGGGCATAGAAAGACGGTGCTCGAGGTCCAGATCGACCGAAGAAGCGATAGCGCGATTGAGAGCCTCTCGCACATAGGCAAGGTCGTCGGGGTGCACTCGATTCAGCACGAGTTCGACGGTCGGAAATTCGCGGCTGTCGTACTCGTATATTCTGAATGTCTGTTCTGACCAGAAGACCTCGCCGGTCGCCAGATCATAGCCGAAACTCCCGGTAAGACTTAGTCTTTGCGCCTCGGCAAGGCAGGTTGCCTGACTTTCCCGCAATGCGGATTCGGCATGCTTGCGGGCGGTGATATTCTTGCCGACCTCGAGGATTGCCACTGGTTTTCCAGTCTGGTCGAATTGAAGCGCCCAGCGGCTTTCGATGATTACCTCGCCCCCATCGTTTCTTGACTGCGTAAGCTCTCCCTCCCATCGTCCATCCGTTTGCAGCGCGACCGCTATTTCATCGGCAGGGAGGGGATAGCGAGTGCGCAGCAGCTCATGAGCGACGGTACCGACAGCCTCGCTGCCAGTCCATCCATATACAGCTTCGGCGCCACGGTTCCAGTGCAATACCATTCCATTCATGTCACGGATAACGACCACATCATGAACGAGGTCTAACAGGTGAGTTTGCGCCTGCTGGACCTGTGAAAGCGTGCGAAGGTTTCGTCCGATGCACGTCATGATGACGGCGGAGGACAGGAACATGAAGAGTGCGGAAAAGTCCTGCTTGTTTTCAATGTAGAAGGTCCCGACTGGCTTGGTGAAAAAGAAGTCGACACAAAGGAACGCGACAACGCAGAACAACATCGACAAAGCCAAACTGTCGGTCAACGACATGATCATCACGATGATCAGATACGCGCACTTGACAGCTGACTTGTCCAGCCCGGTTTCCCAGCAAGCCCAGGTAGCGAAAGCGAGCGCACCGTAACCTGTCGCCCAGGCCAGCATCAGGCTGCGCAGTGCGGCTTTTGACCTTGAGACTGACGAAGAGTTAAGCGACAGAAATGGATTCGCTACCCGGTTATGAGCGTAGACGCGCCTCAACGATAACTTCACTGGATACCTCACGATGTGCTTTCTGCTTGCTCGTTCACAAGCGCTATCACTGTCGTGTCGCGTCTTTTGCGACTGGTGTAATCGACAGGCGAGCGGTGACGATACCGAAAGCGACGCGTTGTGAGAATCGCATATCTCTATTAGTAGGCCGAGTGTCATCGCGGTGACATATTCGGATCGACATCACCGGTCTTGGCATAGCGGCACGAGCGACGGAAGCCTTTACAGGGGGCTGTCTTCCACTGCGGTGAAAGTCAATACGAACACGGACTACGGTCAGGCGCCTTTAGGCCGCAGCTTTGCTGTTTGGCAATCACCGAAACCAATTAGATTTCGCGTCTTGGAGCGCTATGACAAAGAAGCGATCTGGCGCCGATAGCGGCAGTGGCCAGGCGCGCGGATAAAAAGTAAAGATGCCCATGTCATCTGCAGCTGTGCTTTTCAGAAAACGTGCTGTCAGATCACGATCCGTGCGATGAACAAACGGCGACGCGACACCGACGGGCATAGTGGCCGGACCGCGTCAATCGTGCAAGGCGATCGCTTCTGTTCACCGATTCAAAGCAGCGGTGGCAATGCACAACTGCGCATACACGCAGTGACGGATATGGAACGGACGCTAACGAGGAATCTGCACGGATGCGCGTCCTCGACATCACGTCCCTTAAGAACTTCTTTCTTCAATGGAGAGCAAAAATGGGTCAAAGCGTTATCCAGCATGTTCTTTCGCGTCTAAAGGATTTGGGCATCAAGGACGTTTTCGGCGTCGCGGGCGACTACGCGTTTCCGATCGAGGACGCGGTATGCGCAGACAAGGAAATGCGATGGGTCGGTAATTCCAATGAGCTCAACGCTGCCTATTCGGCAGATGGCTATGCGCGCATCCACGGCGTCGCCGCGCTCAGCACGACGTACGGCGTCGGCGAACTCAGCGCGATCAACGGGATTGCGGGTGCATACGCCGAGCATTTGCCGGTTTTCCATCTGGTCGGAATGCCAACCAGCGGCGTTCAGGCGGCGCGCCGGCTCGTTCATCACACGCTCGGCAACGGCGAATTCGACATTTTCTACAACATGGCCGAACCGATGGTGTGTGCGCGCGCGATCATGACCCCCGAGAACTGCGTCGCAGAAACCGAGCGGTTGATTGCAGCGGCGCTGCAGGAACGCCGTCCGGTTTATATGGGCTTCCCATCAGATTACGCGAATATGCCGGTGGTTGGGACGGTTAAGGCGAGGCCGGCTCCTGTGTCGGATACCGATGCAATGAACGCGGCGGTGGCCTCGATCGTCGACGCCCTATCTGCGTGCAGCACAGCTTGTATTGTGCCGGGCATCCTGGTTTCGCGACGCGGACTTGCGGATCGCGCGCTTGCCGTCGTCAACGCTTCAAACCTGCCGTTCGCGACGATGTTCATGGACAAATGTGTTCTCGACGAGAGCCATCCGAACTACATCGGCATGTACGACGGCAAGCTGATGAACGAACAGGTGCGGGAATTCGTTGAAGGATGCGACTGCGTAATCGGCATCGGTGCGATGCTGACCGATTTCAATTCCGGTTCGTTTACCGCGCAGATCGACAGTTCCACAAGCATCAACATCCTGCAAAACGCAGTCCGGGTAGGCAAAGCGTTTTACAACAACGTGCGCATGGAAGACGTGCTCGTCGAACTCGCAAAGCGGATTCCGCGCAAGCAAGTGCCGGCCTTGCCGGCAGAGGGCCTGGGCGCGCCAGTCGGAGACCCGGATGGCCCGATCACTGCGGGCTACCTCTATCCACGGTGGCAACAGATGCTGAAGCCTGGCGACATGCTGATTGCCGAGACGGGAACGGCTTCGATGGGGCTCGGGTTCGCGCGTATGCCCAAAGGTGCGACGTTCCAGAACCAGACTCTGTGGGGATCGATCGGATGGGCTACACCTGCGGCGTTCGGTGCGGCAATGGCGGCTCCGCATCGCCGCACGATTCTGGTCACCGGCGAAGGCTCGCACCAGCTTACCGCGCAGGAAGTCGGCCAGTTTCACCGCTTCGGTCTCAAGCCCATTATCTTCGTGCTGAACAACGATGGTTATCTGATCGAGAGGCTGCTCTGCAAAGACCCGGAAGCCTATTACAACGACCTCGCGAAGTGGAACTACTCGAAGCTTCCCGAGGCACTGGGTTGTGAAGGGTGGTTCTCCGCGCGCGTCACGACCTGCGGCGAACTCGATCAGGCAATCGCGCAGGCGCAGGCGTGCGGTACAGGTGCCTATATCGAGGTGGTGACGGGCCGGTATGAGGCTTCGGCATTGTCGCTGAAGCTGCACGAATCCGTGGACACGCTGTACTCCGCCTGATGGCGCGCGGTGTTGCAGCGTTTTCACACGGTGTCTTCAAGGAGCGATTGCTATGGTAAGTGTCGCTGACAAACCACTACGCGCGGCAATTGTTCAAAACGCTACCGCGCCGCGCATCACCGCCGCGCGATCAACGCAGTCGACTCCACCCACTCTTCCAGCCAACCATCGTGCGCGTGTGCATCGAGCACGACCTTCAGCCGTTCCACCAGTTCGTCGAGCCGCGCGCCGAGATGGCTGCGCGACAGGCTCGACATCGACTGCGGCCGCAGCAGCAGCGACGCGACGGAAACGCGGCGGCGCTCGATGGTCGAGATCCGCTCCAGCGCCGCGAACGGCGATTGCATCAGCACCGCCTGATGACCCACCCAGTCGTCGGCCTTGCGGCGCGCGCGAGCCTGATCGTGTTGCGTGTATTCGGCAAGCAGGCTCTGGTACGCGGCGATCCATGGCGCACCTTCACCGTCCGGCTGCGACGTCGCGAACAGCGCCAGCGCGCCGCCCGGTGCGATCAATCGATCGAGTCGCTGCAGCGTGTCAGTGCGGTCCATCCAGTGAAACGCGCGGCCGATCACCACCAGCTGAAACGTGCCGAGCGCAGCCGTCAGGTCGTAAGAACTGCCCGCGCGATACTCGATATTCGGCGCGATGCCGGTGCCGAGTTCGGCCGCGATGCGCAGCATCTCCGGCTCCGGGTCCATCGCGATGCCTTCGGCAAACCACGGCGCGAACGCGAGCGACAGTTGCCCCGGCCCGCAGCCGAGGTCGAGCAGCCGTTGCGAGCCGTCGAGGCCACAGGCTTGTGCGACGCGGCGGATCAGGTGTGGAGAGTAAGCGGCGCGGCCCGCGAGATAGTGGGCCGCCGCATGCCTGAAACGTTCAGGCTCGAAGGGGATCGGTTCGGTCACGGCGCGCTTCCGTCGCAGCGGCGCGCGCGATGCGCCACGCGCCTTGAGGTTACCCGGCGGGTTTGACGTGCCGAGCCGGCGGCGGTCGGCTGACCGCCATTGAAACCGATGCTACCCGAAGCGCCTTTCGCAAAACATTCGGCTGCCGGCGCGCATGCGTGCGATACGCAACGGCCGGCGAGCCGACGAGCCGCGCTCAGGCCGTGTCCATCATCCGCTCGGCAGCGCCGCCACGACGGTACAACGCAAGCGTCGCGATCAGCCCGCACACGGCGGCGAAGCTCAACCAGTAACCGGGCGCGGCCTTGTCGTGCGTCACTTCGATCAGGTAGGTCGACACCGCTGGCGTGAAGCCGCCGAAGATCGCCGTCGCGAGGCTATACGCGAGGGAGAAGCCGGCCACGCGCACTTCCACCGGCATCACTTCGGTCAGCGACACGACCATCGCGCCGTTGTAGATGCCGAAGAAGAACGAGAACCACATCAGCACGGCGAGCATGCGGCCGAAGCTCGGCGCCGATGCGAGCCACGACATCGACGGATACGCGGTCAGGATCGCGAGGATCGTGATTGCCAGCAACAGCGGCTTGCGGCCGATGCGATCGGACAGTTCGCCGCCGATCGGCAGCCAGATGAAGTTGGCGATACCCACGAACAGCGTGACGATCAGGCTGTCCTCAGTGGACAGCTTCAGCACGGTCTTGCCGAAGGTCGGCGTATAGACGGTGATCAGATAGAACGTGGTGGTGGTCATCGCGACCAGCAGCATGCCGGCGAGCACCACGCGCCAGTTATCGGCCATCGAGCGGAAGATTTCGCCGACGCTCGGATGATGCGTGCGCTTCTGGAACGCTTCGGTTTCCTGCAGCGAGCGGCGCAGCATAAACAGAAACGGCACGATCAGGCAGCCGATGAAAAACGGCACGCGCCAGCCCCATGCATGCAGCGTCTCGAGCGGCAGCATGCGGTTCAGCGCGAAGCCGAGCGCGGCCGCGACGACGATCGCAACCTGCTGGCTGGCCGACTGCCAGCTCACATAGAAACCCTTGCGGCCAGGCGTCGCCATCTCGGCCAGATACACCGATACGCCGCCCAGTTCCGCACCTGCCGAGAAGCCTTGTAGCAGCCGGCCGAGCAGCACCAGCAGCGGCGCGAGTGCGCCGATGGTCCCGTAGCCCGGCACGCAGGCGATCAGGATCGTGCCGCTCGCCATCAAGGTCAGCGTAACGATCAGGCCTTTGCGGCGGCCGACCTTGTCGATGTAGGCGCCGAGCACGATCGCACCGAGCGGGCGCATCAGGAAGCCGGCGCCGAACACCGCGAAGGTCAGCATCAACGATGCGAAATCGCTGTCGGTCGGGAAGAAGACCTTGGAGATGTAGGTGGCGTAAAAGCCGAACAGAAAGAAATCGAATTGCTCGAGAAAGTTGCCGCTGGTCACGCGCAGCACCGCTGCGACCTTCGACCGCGGTGTCTGTGCTGCAACGGAAGTCGGGGTGGTCGGGGGCACGATATTTGTCTCCATATGTTTCCGGATGGCTTGATTTGAACCTGGCATGCCGCCACTTTCTTTCAAATTGAAAGAAAGTGGCGGCATTGCGAGCGCGCCCCGTACGCTAACTCATTCCGAACCGAGCTTCAAATTGTTCGCTTGCCGTTTTTCGATTGACGATTTCAATAGTGCCGCCGAGCGATAGATGCCATGCGCGAATTTACCGTACGGCAGCGTCGCGAACAGTGCGATCACGATACCCAGATGCACCGCGAGCAGCCAGGCCATCGCGCCGCTATCGCGCCAGGCGAGCAGCGCGAGGCCGCTCGCAGCGGTCAGCAGCAGCAGCGCGATAAAGCCGCGGTCCAGCGGTTTTTGCTGTGCATCGCCATGTGCAGGATGGCGCTTCAGATTCAGCCGCAGCAGGCCGGCCGGCCCGACGATCAAGCCGATCCCGCCGAGCGTGCCGAGCAGCACCGGCACGCTGAACAGCGGGTAGGGCGCGGCCAGGCCGAGGAAATAGTGATAAAAGGTTGCCACCACCGTCGACGCGAAACACAGCATGAAGCCGTAGAAGGTCAGGTGATGGAAGCGGCGGCGTGCAAGTGTGAAGCGGTCGTCGGCTTCGTTGCAGCCGTCGCCGTGACCGCCGTCCAGATACTTGAGCGTCAACGCATGGCGGGTGGCTTCCGCGACCGCCGCGGCTGACGCTGTGCCGGCCGATACGTCTTTCCAGAAACGTGTCACGCCGATGCCGAGCGACAATGCGGCCAGTACGAACACCACGCCGAACAGCAGCGCCAGCAGGTTGTGCGGGAAGATCGCATAGAAGTTGCCGGACAGCGGTGTGCCGAAGGCGGCGCCTTGCAGCGCGACACCCAGCACCAGAAACAGCGCCAGCCCGCCGGCGAGCGCAAGCGCGACCGTCAGCCCGTTGCGCCGGTACAGCGCGCCCAGCGACGCCGGCACCGCGTATTCGCTATACGTGTCGACGCGGACCTTCGCCATCGTTTGCGGCACGTTGACCGCGAACTCGTGAGGCGGTGCGTACTGGCACGCGTGATAGCACGCGCCGCAGTTATGGCACAGGTTCGCGAGGTAGTTCACATCCGCTTTGCCGAACTCGAGGCGGCGCGTCATTGCGGGGAACACCGCGCAAAAGCCTTCGCAGTAGCGGCATGCGTTGCAGATCTGCATCTGCCGCGCGACTTCGGTTTCGTTTTCGGTGAGCGGCAGCACGCGAATCGCCGCATGCGGATTGCCGTCCGCAGCGCGTTTGCGCTGGCTTTCGTCGCCGCCGTCGGCGAGTTGCTGCGCTTCGCGCGTGAGTGCTTCAAGCTTGTGCACGGTGAACTCCATTCGATGCGCGCGCGGCAGGCGCGTCCGGTTGTGCAGGTGCGCGCTGCGCGGCGCGCGCGGCTTCGGTGCCGGCGATGCGGCCGAACGCCGTGCCGATCGACATGCCGACGCCCGCCGTATAGCCCTTGCCGAGCACGTTGCCCGCCATCATCTCGCCGGCCACGAACAGGTTGTCGCTCGGCGCGCCGTTGAAGTGCACCTGCGCGCGATCGTTGACCTTCAGGCCGAGATACGTGAACGTGATGCCGGGCCGCAGCGGATACGCGTAGAACGGCGGCTTGTCGAGCGGCAGCGCCCAATGCGTTTTGGCGGGCGTGAGGCCGGCGGTATGGCAGTCGTCGAGCGCGGTGTGATCGAAGGTGCCGGGCTGGCAGGCGGCGTTGTAGGCGGCGATGGTGTCGAGGAATTGCGCTTCCGGCAATTGAAGCGCGCGCGCAAGCTCCGGCAGCGTCTGCGCTTGCGTACCCGGAAACACTGGCGGCATAAAGCGGCCCACGGCTTTCGAGTCGATGATCGAATAGCCGATCTGCCCCGGCTGCTGCGCGACGAGGCGGCCCCAGATCGCATAGCGTTTCGGCCAGAAGTCTTCGCCTTCGTCATAGAAGCGTTGCGCGTCGCGATTCACCACCACGCCGAGCGACACACAGTCGATGCGCGTGCAGATGCCGCCGTCGTACAGCGGCGCGCGCGCGTCGATCGCCACGCAATGCGATTGCGACGGATCGCCGATCGCATCGGCGCCGGCATCGAGCATGAAGCGCAGCAGCACGCCCATGTTGAAGCGCGTGCCGCGAATCAGGAAATTGTCGGCCGGCCATTCGCCGCGCTCGTTTTGGCCCCACGCATCGCGCAGCCACGTGCGGTTCGATTCGAAGCCGCCGGCCGCGAGCACGCAGGCGCGCGCTTCGAAGCGGGTTGCGCCGCTGATCGCGGCGACGAAGCGGCCGTCCTGCAACTCGATCGAATCGACCGGCGTGTCGTAGCGGATCTGTACGCCGAGCGCCTCGGCGCTGCGGTAATACGCGTTGACGAGCGCCTTGCCGCCGCCCATGAAAAACGCATTGGTGCGCGCCACATGCAGCGCGCCCGACAGCGGCGGCTGGAAGCGCACGCCGTGCTTTTCCATCCACGGCCGGCAGGTGGACGACGCGCGGATCGCGAGGCGCGCGAGCGGTTCGTTGGTGATGCCGCCGGTCACCTTCAGCAGATCCTGCCAGTACTCTTCTTCGGGATAGGCGTCGACCAGCACGTCTTGCGGTGCATCGTGCATGCAGCGCAGATTGCGCGTGTGCTGCGAGTTGCCGCCGCGCCAGGCGCGCGGCGCGGCTTCGAGCAGCAGCACCGATGCGCCCGCTTCACGCGCCATCAGCGCAGCGCAGAGCGCGGCATTGCCGCCGCCGATGACGAGAACGTCGATCATGTTGAGGGTCTCCTTGATGGCTGCGAATGTAGTCGGCGCGGCGTGGGGCTGCAATCAGCGGGGC
>Ga0310813_10001601_pt1 | contig 13695 bp, 15 predicted proteins | sample YN3metagenome_FD_203086 | JGI IMG/M metagenome (GOLD analysis project Ga0310813, IMG submission 203086) | Soil microbial communities from experimental microcosm in Duke University, North Carolina, United States - YN3 | ecosystem: Engineered > Artificial ecosystem > Soil microcosm > Unclassified...
CAAACGGCCCATCGTGAGCTTGCGCAGCTTTACCTTTTGGTCGGTGATTACAAAACCCATGCTTGCCTCACGCTGGCGCACCAGCAAACAATTCGACTTTGCGCGCCGCGTGTTCGCATTGTCCGGCACGCGCAAGCGGCATTCATTGGTCGGTACCGGTCGGCTGCTGTGCGCCGCTTGCAAAAAAGCGGGCAGCGGCGGCGATTTCGGCATCGTTCATGTTTCGCGCGATATTGCGCATCTGCGCGCCGATATCGTTGTGACGCTCGCCTTTCGCAAAGGCTGTCAATTGCGCACGCAGATAGCTGTCGGGCATGCCCTGCAAAAAGGGTGCCGCCGCTTTGTGACCGACACCGCCGTGGCAAGCCGCGCAGGCCACGATATTTCGCGTGGGCGAGCCGTGCGCGACGATCGGCGGCGCCGCGGGTTCGTCCCCATAACGGCGCGGTGCGTCGGTTTTTCTTGAGCCGAAGAATACGGCGATCGCGCGCGCGTCCGGCTCGGTGAGCCCCGCCGCGATCGTCGTCATGATCACATTGGAGCGTGCGCCGGATTTGAAATCGATCAGTTGCTTATAGACAAAGGCAGGATCCTGGGCGGCAAGATCAGGCGCAACCAGCAGGCTTGCATTGTGGCAGCCGGTGCAGCGCGCCGCGAGCGCCGCGCCGCGCCCCATCGCTTGCTGGTCGGCGATGCGCAGCAGTTGCGGGGTTACCGTGACCGTACTCCTGCCGGCACCTTGGACCGCAATAACGCCGCTTTGCGCGAGCCAGCGACGCGGCACACCTGCCGCGCTGCAGATCGCATTCCAGATGCCCTGGAATTGCGGATCGCGCTGCGCCGACGGAAGCCATACGAAGCCGATTAGCGTCGATATCAAGGCGATTGTCAGCATGCCGCCGGCGGCCGCGACGAACCAGCGATTGTGCAGCGAGAACAGCGATTCGTCATTCATGGACGCGCCCCCCTGCAACCGGAATCGCCGGTACCGAAGTTCCGGCTCGCGTCAGCAACGACATCACGGGATACCCGTAGTTGAACACCGTCAGGCCGATCATCAGCGCAAGCCACAGGCGAAAACTGTTCAACGCGGCCGGCACCGTATCGCTTTGATGGACCGCGGCACTGAAGCGATATTCGACGGGTTCCACACGTGGTGCCTGGTGTGCGCGAAGCAGAATCGCGATGAACATTGCAGCCGAGACCAGCACGATCAGTGCGCCCACTACCGACAGGATTACCGGTATGGCCTGCGCCGCGAGCTCGCCGTTCGTATAGTCGAAGTAAGCCATGCGTCGCGGCATGCCCTGAATACCGGTCAGATGCCATGGCAGCGTCAGCACGAGCATGCCGATAAACCATAGCCACAGCTGCACGCGTATCAGCCGAAGGCAGGGTAGTGCACGACCGGTCAGATGCGGCCACAGATCGTAGGCGATCGCGAAGTACATAATGACCACCGCGCCCGCGAAGATCAGATGGAAGTGTCCGGTCACCCACTGCGTATTGTGAATCGTCGAATCGAGCTGGTAACTCATGTTGATCAGCCCGCCGGCACCACCCAGACCGAGCATGATGAACGAGAAGCAGACGGCCAGCATCATCGGGTTGTCCCATGGCAAGGCCTTGAGCCAACCTGGCATGCCGGTTCCGCCGCGCATGCGCGCCGCGATCTCGACCGATGCGCAGATCGTGAATACCGTCAGTAATGTCGGCACAGCGACGAGCGCAGTGAACACCGAGTGCAAAAACTTGAAGCCTGAGCCTACTTGCGGATCGGCGAACAGATGATGAATGCCGATCGGCATCGACACGACCAGAAACAGGATGAAGGAAATCCGCGCCATCGAATCGCTATACAGTCGGCCGCCGATCGCGCGCGGGACGATCGTGTAATACGCGATGTACGCGGGCATCAGCCAGAAGTAGACGATCGCGTGCAGGGTCCACGAAAAGAACACGCGCGCGAGGCCCGCGTTGATGGTGGTTTTGAATCCCAACGCGACAGGAAGTATCTGGAAAACCAGTTCGATGGCCGCGCCGATTGCCGTCCAGCCCCATAGATACGCGCTTGCGACACTCGCGAACATTGCGAGCGGCACCGGCGCGCCCGGGTGCGCGCGCTTCCACACGAACAGGTTGACGGACATCAGCGCGACCCAGATCCACGACCCCACGACGATCAGCACGACGCCCAGGTAGTAAAGCGCACTGCCGATCAGCGGCGGATAAAAGGTATAAAGCACGGACGCAGTGCCGATGGCAATCGCAATCGCGGCCATCGTAAAGCCGCCGAGCACGAGCGCGAATCCAGCCCACGCCCAGCGCACGCCGACCAGCGTGGTCTTTAGCGCAAGCTCGGTAATCGCATAGCCGAAGCCCATTGCGACCAGCGTGGGAAACACGTAACCCATCGTCGTACCGTGCGCCGTGACCGACCGGTAGTAGAGGTCCGGGTTGTTGAGCCATGGCTGCAATGGGCTGCGCGCGTACATCTGCCACGCGCCCAGCACAATCGCGACGGCGAAGCTCGCAAATGCCAGCCAGAAATGAGCGAGGATCAGTCGTCGGTTAGCCAGCACAGCTCAACCTCCGTGCGCCGCTGTGACGTTCGAGAGCGTCGAACGCTTGCCTGTCGATCACTTTCACATGGGCCCACATGCCCTGATGCCCCGTTCCACAGAATTCATGGCACGGCATCAGATGATCGGCGGGTTGCGCAAACGTGGTGCGGAACGTCGACACGTAGCCAGGTTCTATCATTGAATTGATGTTCGTTCCGGTAATCAGCATGCCGTGAATCACGTCGGCGCTCGTCGCACGGAACGTGATCGGCACGTTTGCGGGTACGACGATGCATTGCGGCGTAAACGAGTACTGTTGAGCGACGATGCGTACCGTGACCGATCCGTCCGGCTCGATCGCACTACCGAGATTCTCTTCGACAAATTCGCCGCTGCTGTTCAGCGTCTCCGGTTGTACGGTCTCGACTCGCGATGGCGGCATCATCGCCCAGTGCAGCCCGGTAAAGATCACAATCGCAACGAGCACAACGAGGATCGCGCTCATCGCGATCGCCCATTTCCTTTCGATACGCTCGATCACGCTGCCCGATGCCGCGCCGGTTCCGCGCGCACTCATTGAATCACTCCGCGCGGCAGGAAAACAAACAGGTAGAAGGCGAACCATAGCGCGATGACGATCGCCGTCGCCGTGCCCGCGACGACGATCGCGCCCGCAGGGCCGGCCTGCACGATACCTTCGATATCGGCTTCATGCTCTTCGCTGAAAATCATTTGCTTTCTGTCGGTCCACCAGTAGATATCGCGCGACCGCGATTTTGCAAACACACTGCGGACGAGTGACGAGGTCGCGCGGTCTGCGGTGCTGCCGGCATACCGCGCGACCTGGTCACGCGTCGATCAGGCGGATCAGGGGGTCTTGGTATCGTCGTCGAGCAAGCGGTAGAACTGCGTCCAGACCTGATCCTTCTTGGCGCTGGCGAGATGGCAGAAAGCGCATTCGCTCTTCGGCTTGACCGTCGCAGTCAGTGCCTTGGGCTCGTGATGGTTGAAGTTGAAGTAGCCCCAACCGCCGGAGGCCTCGAAGCGCTTCGAGTCCTTCACGGTCACGTCCGCTCCGTTAAAGGCTGCGGGAAAATATCCGCGACCCGACGGCTCGGTGCGCGAGCCGTCCGGGAATTGACCTTCCTTGGTCAGTTGAAGCTCCTTGAACATGATGGTTCCCTCCGGAAACTTGCCGGTTTTCTTGTAGATCGCGTAGGAACCAGGTTCGATATAGACGTTATGGTATTCGGGGAAATTCGCTTTGCCGTTGTTGAGTCCGTTCGGCGTAAGCGGGGACCCGATATAGATCCATTCATGGAAGTTCTTTGGGAGTTTCAGATCTCCAGAGGCGGTGTACTCAGGAAGATAGCGGGCGGGCTGTCCTTCGCTTCCCGTCGACGGAGATTGCGCAAGCGCGGGGAGGGCGGAACAGGTCAATAAAACCGCTGCAACAGCGAGTGGCGTGCGTATCCTGAACATAGGCGTTCCTCAACATCAAGATCGATTGCGGGAATGCGCCCGTCTTCTTTTGGGCGCCATTTGCTTTGGGTGTAGGTGGAAATCTTCCACGACATCACCTGTATGCAAATTTAAGTCGACGCGATCCGCTGCGGCAACCGGAACGACGTATGCGCGTCGATACATTCGTATATCGATTGTTTGCGGATGTCGATCGAAGCCAATGCGCGTGACGGCTGTTTGCGATCTGTCGATCGCGCCGTTGCGCTATATGATCGTATTCAGCGATGTACTTATGCGCCCTCTCAAGAAAAGCCTGTTCCGCCTAAAGTTGCCTTCGATGTTGTCAACTCGTGCATGCCTGGTCTAACCGCAGGCGAGCACGCTTTTTTCTTGCAGAGAACAGTGAGTAGCGATGGCGATCTGCGCCTTATCGGCGTCGAGCACTCCCGGTCGCTACGAACGGCGCGCTCGGCGCGCCGTCGTTTCAGGACGCCGGCGGTGCGGGGCCGTTTTACATCGCTTTTCTCAATGGCAGTACCGATGTGTTCCTGAATGGCACGGCGGTCGGCGACGGCCTCGTAATGAGCAGAATCGACCGCGAGGGCAGGATTAGCGCCGGCGAGCTCGTGACGATCGAAACCGGCGCTGGCAAGCCATCCGAGCTGTGCTGGCTGGCGATCGCACCCGACAATCGCATGGTGTTCGCAACCAATTTCGGCTATAGCAACATCAGCAGCTATCGGATCGCGGACGGCAGGCTCAACATCGCAAAAGACCCTGCGTGCGACGCGATCCCCGGTGATGGCACGTTTCGCGCGGTGAATGGGCTCGTCAGCAGTGGCCCAAGCGACAACTGGCTGTCTCCCGCCGGAAAACATCTGTACCAGATATACGGCAACGCGTCCGTGCTGATCGGCTATGCCGTGCAGCATGACGGTTCTCTGAAGGAGCATACGAGAGTGGAAATTCCGTACAACAGCCCGCAGGGATTGGCGGGATGCTAGCCAGACCACTTCGCGCGCAGTTCAGCACTCACTCGCGAGCGGCGATACCTTGGTATCGCCGCTCGATACCTGTCCCGCATTGCGGTCCTGCCCGCTACGGAATTAAATAGCGCGGATATGGCCCGCACATCGGGCATGGGGTCGACGCCGGTCAACGCGTGTTCGATACCGTCATTGGCTTTGTGAAGCGGGAGAGAACGACGCATGAATATCCTGCACATCGATTGCAGTCCGCGGCCGGAATCGCACAGTCGAAAACTGTCGGCGGCGGTCGTTGAAAAGCTTGTCACGATGCTACCAGGCGCGCATATCAGCCGCCGGGATCTGGGAAACGAGCCACTACCTCATGCAGGGGCCGCCTATGCCGCCGCGCTTGCGACGCCCGCGTCGCTTGCGGCAGCAGGGCGGTCCGCCGAAGCGGTACTGCCGGCCGAGCAACTCATTCAGGAGGTCGAGCGCGCCGATGTCGTCGTGATCGGCACGCCGATGAACAATTTCACCGTGCCGTCGGTGCTGAAGGCATGGATCGATCAGATTCTCCGTGTCGGCCGCACGATGCAGTCGACGCCAACCGGCAAGGTCGGCATGCTGCAGGATCGTCCCGTATTCGTCGGCGTCGCGTCAGGCGGTGTATTCGCGGGTGATCGCGCCAGTCAACCGGATTTCCTGACGCCGTATTTAACGACCGTACTTGGCTGCATCGGCCTCGATACAGTCCATTATTTGCGCTTGCAGGCCACCGCCATCATCGATGAAGCGCGCGCGAGCGAGCTTCGCCGCTCGCTGATCGCGACGATCGAACCGGGGATGCTCAGCGTCGCGCGGAACATCGGTACAGCCTGACGGTTCACGGCCATAGAGTTGCGCAAAGTTTTGCTGAAGTGCGCCCAGGTCAATGGAATGAGGAGAGCAACATGAAACAGACCCCAGAGATCGGCGACCGGATCGCCGACAAATCAGCACCACCGGATGAGCACGCTGTCCGCAGCTGGATCGGCAAGGATGCATTCAAGCAGTGGGCCGAACTGCAGAACTGGATCGAGGCGTCGTACCCCGGCGTGTTCGCGCCGGAGTGGCTTTATGGCGGCCAGAAACGCGGTTGGTCGCTGCGCTACAAGAAGACAAGAGCGTTCTGCACGTTTTTGCCGGGATACAGACTGTTTTCGGTGCTGGTGGTGCTGGGGAAAGCGGAGCGGCAGAAGTTCGACGAGCGGCGTTATTCGTGGAGCCCGCAGCTGGTCAAGCTCTACGATGAAGCTCACGCGTATCCCGACGGGAAATGGCTGACTGTTGCGATTTCATCTGCGGACGACCGGCGTGAGTTGATCGAGCTAGTGAGTATGAAGCGGCCGCCGTTGTCGCGCGATTGAATGCCGCAGAAGCGCGGTCGTTGCGATGGCTGCCACATGGCAGCCTTGAGCCGGTGCTGTCTGGCGAGCACCGGCATCGGTCAATATGTCGAACCCAGATTGCCGCTTGCCCAACTCGACACTCTTGCAGCGGCATAGTCGGCGTCCGATCCTTGGGTAAGCAGGTGGTCCGCTTTGTCGAGAGAAGTAAAGATCTTGTCGAATTTGGCGGCCGTAAAGATGCGCGCGGCATTTTCAATACTTACCGTCGCATCCTGAGGCGAATGCAGGATTAGCAGCGGAATTTGCAACCCCGCTATGCTGGACGCGAAATCGTGACGCGCGAGCTTGTCGACAAAGCTCTTTCGCAACACGAATGGTTGCCCGGACATCGATACTTCCACTTCATCTCCCGCCTCGAAAGCCTGAAGGCTGGTTCGCGCCGATTCATGCAGAACCCGGCCGATATCGAACGGAGCGCCAAGCGTGGCGGCCGCGCGAATGCCCGGCATCTGTGCTGCGGCCATCAACACTGCCACTCCGCCAAAGCTGTGGCCAACAAGAATGGATGGCGACTTTCCTGCTCTGGCCATTGCCTCGCCGGCCGCTACAAGATCTTCGACATCGGTGGCGAAAGTTGTGTCCGCAAGCGGTCCGCCAGCCTCTTCCTGCCCGGCGAAATTGAAGCGCAGCACCCCAATGCCACGGGCGGCGAGGGCGCGTGCCAGACGGCTGGCCGCGGAACTGTGTTCGCCGGACGTAAAGCAGTGCACGAGGATGGCCCATCCCTGAGGGGTGTCGTCGGGGAGTTCCAGTCTTCCGGAGATCCGGTAACCGCGCGGACCGTTGAATTCGAAAGCTTCTGCGCTCATAAGTTGACCTCTGTCGTATCGGCAAGCATGGTGTCCATCGGGAGCCGGGCAAAGCGGGGACTGTGACGCCGCGCATACCCGGCGCGGCGACTCAATCGATTGCCGGAAAGTCGACGTCGGTGCCGTTGATACGATTGAAGGTATTGGTGAAGATGCCAAGCGCAATGGTCAGCGAGATCTCTGCCAACTGGATGTCGCTGTAGCCGGCCGCACGGATCGCATTGAACTCGTCGTCGCTGATCGTGCCGCTCGTGGTATGCAGCAGCGACACGAAGCGCACCAGCGCATCACGCTTCGCGTCGCCTGTCGGACGCCCGGCGCGAATGGCCCGTAACGCATCGACAGGCAGCCCCACCAGTTTGCCCACGAAGCTGTGCGCGGCCACACAGACATCGCACCCGGTCTTCTCGCTGATTAACAGCTTGATGATTTCGTGCTCTTGCCGGCTCAGGCTGCCCGAGTTCAATGTGCCCTGGGCGTCCAGCACCGCAGCCAACGACGCCGGTATCAGGTGGCCCAACGCGGCGTATGTATTGGGCACTCGGCCACCGGAAATCTTCTTTACCCGCGCATAAATATCGGCGGTGGTGCCGGTGGCGGACGTCATGTCGGGAATCGCAATTCTGCTCATTTGGCGGCTCTTTCGTCAGTGCTTGGGAGCCTTGACTTTAGGCCAATCCCGCCCCGATTTAGAGACTCGCGTTGCTCAACAACACGCCAAAAGAGATCAACTATGCCGACGACTGCCTTTCCGGCAGCGATTGCAGCGCCGTGCAATCAAACCGATTGTGCACTCGCGATGCTGACCTCGCGCGCCAGACGGCGCCAGCGGCCGGGTCTCATGCCAGTCCACTCGGTAAACACGCGGCCAAATGCGGCAACGGAACGATAGCCTACCGACTCGGCGACAGCCTCAGTGGTCACTCCCGGCTTCTTCAACTCGTTTACAGCGCGGCTCATCCGTATATCGGTCAGCAATTCGAGCGCGGAGAATCCCAACTTCTCATGAAAATGCCGCATGAACGTGGCGCGCGACATGCTGCATAAGTCGGCCAGTTCCGGCAGATTCCAGGGGCGCGCCGGATCGGTGAACATCGCCGCAATGGCGGGGGCCAGTCGCGGATGGCCGGCAAGCGCCAACAAGCCCACTGGGGCCTGTTCCGATTCACTCGCCGCGCGCAGTGCAAGCGTGAACAACGTCGAACTCAGTGCGTTGAGTATCGCGTATCCGCCCAGCTTGTCATTCGCGGACTCCATCCGCATCAGCCCGACAAGCGCGGCGAGGCAGTCCGTACCGCACGCGGTACCGTCCTCCCGATAGCCGTCCATGGCCCGTACCACCACGTTCGTCGGCAGGTAATTGCGAATCAGCCGGTCGTGCGGCGGCGCGATAAAAAACCTTCCGCATAACATGTCGAGGCGTTCGCCCAGGCCGTCATTCTGACTGAGGATCCATCCGGCGAAACTTCGGCGCTCGGAGCTAAGCGCCGGTGTCTGTCCGCTGCCATCGTGCAGCACGTGCGCCGTCCCGTGGGGCAACAGCACGATATCGCCGGCCCGCAGCTCCGTGGCGGTTTTCGCATTCGGCTCCTCGACGATGGCCCGCCCCTTGAGCACGACGTGGTACGCAATCTCGTGCATGCCGGACTGAGGCCACGCGACCCGCCAGGGCGCACCGTAAAGGCAGCGTGCTTCCAGCTGGCCGGTGACGGTGATCATGTTCAGGAGATGGCTCAGCCAGTCAATCTGCGACATATGACCTCGAAAGAAGCAGACGCTCAACATCTCGTCGCGGTTTCATTTATCGCAAGGATCCGGCCGAAGACGATAACAGCGACCGCCGCGTGGGCAGTCGCCGGTTGCTGGAAAGGGAAAATGTCAAAACGCCGTTTACGGAGAGTCGGTACCGTGATGGCAATCGACGGTTACCGTTGAAGGACCCACTGCAACTTCCGTATTCCCATTAAATTAAACCTTGGAACACCCGTCAATGTTCCAAAAGTATAGGGAAGCACTTCCAGCTCAGCTCGTTGCAAGCTGAACCAGCCGCCGCGCTCGTGCAGTCGGCTAAAAGTTGCGCTGTTAGTTGCTTCGGATAGTCCGCGCCTTGATCGATCTTATCGGCGCGGTCTACGTGTTTCGCCCTGAAACCAGCCGCGATTACAGCGAGCGCTGCAGCCGCGCAGCGCTCGCGCGCAGCACAGGCAGGAATTTCTCTTCGAGCGTCGCCACGCTGACGCGCCCCGAAAACACGCTGACACTGATCGCCGACTCGATCTCGCCGCTGCGATTTTTCACGGGCACCGCCATCGCTGACATGCCGATCTCCAACTCCTCGTTACTGATCGCATAGCCTTCTTCCGCCGCGCGGCGGATGGCCTTGAGCACCGCGTTCATGTTGGCGAGCGTGCGGTCGGTCAGCCGCTTCATCGGAACGCTTTCCAGATGTGCGCGCACGGTCTCTTCGGGCAGGCCGGATAGCAGCACGCGCCCGGTTGCCGAGCAATAGGCGGGTAGACGGCCGCCGATCTTCACGCCGGTCGACACGATGCGAGTGGCTTCGGCGCGCGCGATAAAGACCGAATAGCCTTCGTCGAGCACGGCAAGAGAAACCGACTCGTGCAGCGTGTCGCGCGCGCTTGCGAGCAGCGGCTGCGCGATCTGCGGTAGCGACGACGTGCTGAGGTAGGCGCCGCCAAGACGCAGCATGCGCGGCAGCGGCGTAAAGAACTTGCCGTCGTGCGTCAGATAGCCGAGGTCGACCAGCGTGAGCAGACAGCGGCGTGCCGCGGGACGGCTGAGGTCGGTCAGGTGCGCGGCATCCGACACCGTCATGCGTGTGGTGGTTGCGCTGAACGCCTCGATGATCGCGAGTCCCTTTGCGAGGCCCGCCATGCCTTCTTTGACGCGCGTTCCGCTGCCCGTTTCAGTGGCCGTCTCCATCCCCGCCTGTGCGCCTGCTTCGCTTGGGGATTCGACGTCTTTTGCAGGCAAAGGCTTGCCCTTCTGCACGTTGACAGATTTTTCGCTGGATGCCATATTGAATCAAATATCGAACAATGTACGGTATTCGAACACATTAAAGCGAATCCGTCAACGGATTCAGGCGGGCACGCAATGTCGCTCGCGGTCCGTACGGCCAGAATGAATTTCCGCGATACATGGAGCAAGCAACTTGAACATCATCCCCATCAAGCCGGCGCGGCGCGCCAGCATTGCGTGGCCAGCCGAAGGGCTGACGCGTGTGCCGTATGCGCTGTTTCAGGACGAGGACGTCTACGCGGACGAGCAGCAGGCGATCTTCCGCGGACCGAACTGGAGCTATCTGTGCCTCGAAGCAGAACTGCCGAATCCAGGCGACTTTCGCAGCACCTTCGTCGGCGATGCGCCGGTGGTGGTCACGCGTGATGCGGACGGCGAGCTGTACGCATTCGAGAATCGCTGCGCGCATCGCGGTGCGATGGTGTGTCTCGAAGACCAGGGCAACGCGAAAGACTTCAGCTGCGTGTATCACGCGTGGACCTACAACCTGCAAGGCGATCTGGTCGGTGTGGCGTTCAAGGACGGCATCAACGGCAAAGGCGGCATGAAGCCGGACTTCTGCCTCGGCGATCACGGTCTGCGCAAGCTGCGCGTCGCGTCGCTGCACGGCCTCGTGTTCGGCAGCTTTTCCGACGACGTGCCGCCGCTCGACGAATACCTCGGCGACGCAATCGTGGAACGTATCGCACGTGTGCTCGAAGGCCGCACGCCCGTTGTGCTGGGGCGCTTCACGCAGATGCTGCCGAACAACTGGAAGCTGTACTTCGAGAACGTGAAGGATTCGTATCACGCAAGCATCCTGCATCTGTTCTTCACGACTTTCCAGCTGAACCGGCTTTCGCAGCGCGGCGGCATCATCGTCGACGAGGGGGGCGGCCACCACGTCAGCTATTCGGCGGTCGATCACAGCGCGACGGCCAAACAACAGAAGCCAGCCAACGACTATGCGGAGCAGAAGATCCGCTCGGAAAGCGAACATCATCTCGAGGATACGTCGGTGCTGGCCGGTATCGATGAGTTCGACGATGGCGTGACGTTGCAGATTCTCTCTGTGTTTCCCGGCTTTGTGCTGCAACAGATCCAGAACGCGATCGCGGTGCGTCAGATTTTGCCGCGCGGCGCGCGGCAAACCGAGTTGAACTGGACTTATCTCGGCTTTGACGACGATACGCCGGAACTGCGTGAAATGCGTTTGCGGCAAGCGAATCTGGTTGGGCCCGCAGGCTACGTATCGATGGAAGACGGCTGCGTAGGTGGCTTCGTGCAGCGCGGTATCGATGCGGCTAGCGACGCGAATTCGGTGCTCGAAATGGGCGGCGACAGCGCGGAAAGCAGTGCGAGCCGCGTGACCGAAGCATCGATTCGAGGCTTCTGGAAGGCCTATCGCAACGCAATGGGGTATTGAACATGGCGCAAGACGTTCAGCAACTGATCGCCCGCGCGCAGGCGCAATACGTGCGTTGCATCGACGACGGCGACCTCGCCGAGTGGCCTGATTTCTTCACGCCGGCATGCGTGTACAAGATCACCACGGCGGACAACTACCGGCGCGGCCTGCCGGGCGCGATGATTTATGCGGCCTCGCGCGGCATGCTGGTTGACCGCGTCGCGTCATTGCGTGATGCGAACATCTACGAGCGGCACAGCTACCGGCACGTGCTGGGGCAGCCGTTCGTGCTCAGCGACGACGGCAACGAGGCACGCAGCGAAACCTCGTTCATGGTCGCGCGCATCATGCGCGACGGCAGCACCGATCTGTTCGCAACGGGGCGGTATTGCGATGTGTACGTGCGCCATGCCGACGCGGTCGACGAGGTGAAGCTTCGCGAGCGCATCGTCGTATGCGACAGCTCGCGCATCGACACGCTGCTGGCGCTGCCGCTATGACGGCCGCCACGACGATGACGATCGCGCTTGCGATCGGCGATCCAAACGGTATCGGCCCCGAGATTGCCGTGAAGGCCGCGGTCGCGCACGCGCACGCATCGGGTGTGCGACCGCGCGTGGTGCTGTTCGGCGATAGCCATGTGATTCGCTGGTACACGCAGCGTTGTGCGCCTGAACTTGCCGTGCGGGAAGTGCGGGCTGACGCATTGCCTGACGTCGACGCGAATCTGCTCGACGTGGTGGACGTCGCCTCGCTTCACGAGGCCGGGTTCGCGCCGGGCCGGGTCGCTGCCGCGTCCGGTACCGCGACTCTAGCTTATGTTGCAGCCGCGTTGCAGGCAGCACGCTCCGGGCATGCGGATGCGGTCATCGCCTGCCCGCATTCGGAGTCGGCGATCAATGCATCGGGCGTGCGCTTTGCCGGATATCCGGGTTTCGTCGCACAGCAGATGGGGATGGCCGGCGACGAAGTATTTCTGCTGCTGGTGGGCGGCGGGCTGCGCATCGTGCATGCAACGCTGCATGAAGGTATCGCGGGCGCACTTGCACGGCTCGATCGCACACTGATCGAACGCGCGGCCCGTGCCGCGGTGGCCGCGCTGCAACGGATGGGTATCGCGCAACCGGTGGTCGGGCTGATGGGCATCAACCCGCATGCGGGCGAGGGCGGACTGTTCGGCCGCGAGGATATCGACACGACCGAGCCGGCCGCGCGTGCCTTGCGTAACGACGGTATGGCGGTGGTCGGACCGCAAGGCGCGGATCTGCTGCTGACCAATCGGAGCGTCGACGTGCACGTCGCGATGTATCACGACCAGGGACACATTCCCGTGAAGCTGCTCGCGGGCCGTCACTCGGCCGCATTGTCGATCGGTGCCGGCGTGATTTTTTCGAGTGTGGGCCATGGCAGCGGCTTCGACATAGCCGGCCAGTTGTGCGCCGACCCCGCGCCTTTGCTCGGCGCACTGCGGCTCGTGTCGACTGGCACCGTGCCTGTGCCGGCGGCAGCAAGCGAGCACCACTGAGCACGCACAGTACAGAACATCGAGGTCATATTTTGGATTATCGGATTTCCATCGCGCAAAGCGATATCGCGTTCCCGTGCGCAGCCGGCGAGACACTGCTGGATGCCGCTGAACGCGCCGGCTACGCCGTGCCGTATTCGTGCCGCAAAGGTGTGTGCGCAACCTGCGAGGGCGGCGTGCTGACGGGCGCGGGCCGCTCGGCTGTGCAAGGCGACGTCGCAGGGCCGGCTGAACGTATCTTGCTGTGCTGCCTGCGTCCGTCGTCGGATATGACGGTCGAGCCGCGCAAGATCGAAAAGCGCGAACCCGTGCAGCGCAAGACGCTCGACGCATCGGTGTACCGCGTCACGCAGCTGGCGGCCGACGTCAGCGTGCTGCAACTGCGCCTGCCGACCGGCGTGCGCGCCCGATTCAGCGCCGGCCAATACTTGCAGATCGAACTCGAAGACGGCACGCGCCGCAACTATTCGATGGCCAATCCTCCGCAT
>Ga0310813_10001602_pt1 | contig 13680 bp, 13 predicted proteins | sample YN3metagenome_FD_203086 | JGI IMG/M metagenome (GOLD analysis project Ga0310813, IMG submission 203086) | Soil microbial communities from experimental microcosm in Duke University, North Carolina, United States - YN3 | ecosystem: Engineered > Artificial ecosystem > Soil microcosm > Unclassified...
TCGCCGACCGCCGACGCAACGCGCTTGCTCGAGCCCGAGCGCACATCGCCGACCGCAAACACGCCCGGCACGCTCGATTGCAGCGGCAACAACCGGTCCATTCCTGCCGATACGTCGAAGCCGGTCCGCACGAAGCCGTTGCTGTCGCATTCCACGCCGCAGGTGGCGAGCCAGCCAGTATTGGGGTTCGCGCCGACGAACGCAAACAGATGATGCATGGTCAGGCTGCCCTGCATGCCGCCGGCGCCGCGAAAATGCACGCGCTCGAGCCGTTCGTCGCCTTCGAGCGCAACGATTTCGGCACGCGTATGCAGCGTGACGTTCGGCAGCGACGCAACGCGGTCGGCCAGATAACGCGACATCTTGTGTTCGAGGCTCGGGCCGCGAATGAACATATGCACGTGCTCGACCTGCGGCGCGAGAAACACCGCAGCCTGCCCTGCGGAATTGCCGCCGCCCACCAGCAGCACCGGCGCCTCGCGACATAGCCGCGCTTCGATCGGCGTGGCCCAGTAGTAGACGCCGCGGCCTTCGAAGCGCTCGAGGCCCGCGATATTGGGGCGCCGATATTCGGCGCCGCTCGCGACGATCACGGTGCGCGTCGAAATGCGCTGACCGTCGACGAGTTCCAGCGCGAGCGGACGCGCATCGCAAAAGAGTGCCTTGACCTCGCACGGAATGCCGATATGCGCGCCGAACTTTTGCGCCTGGATATGCGCGCGGCCGGCCAGATCCTGGCCGCTGACCGCGTTCGGAAAGCCGAGGTAGTTCTCGATGCGTGCACTGGTTCCGGCCTGGCCGCCCGGCGCCCGGCAATCGAAGGCGGCCACCGACAGTCCTTCCGACGCTGCGTAGACGGCGGCGGCAAGTCCCGCCGGCCCGGCGCCGACGATCGCCACGTCGTAGACGTGCGCGGTGTCGAATTCGGGAACCAGACCCAGACACGACGCGAGCTGCTTTTCGTCGGGATTGCGCAGTATCGTGCCGTTTGGACACAGCACCAGCGGCAGATCGGCGGGCTGCGGCATCAGCCGCTCGAACAGCGCGATCGCATCGGGATCGTGCGCGGCATCGACCGAGGTGTACGGAAAGCTGTTACGGCGCAGAAAGTCGCTCAGCGCGAGCAGCCGCGCATGACCCGCGGGACAGACGAACACCACGCCATCGCCGCGTTCGTTGACGAGCACGCGCCGCAAGATCAGCGCGCGCATGATCTTTTCGCCGAGATCGGCTTCGCTGATCACAAGGGCGCGCAGACCTTCGGGCCGCAGCAGGATCGCCGCGACCTCTTCGACGACGTGCGCATCGAAAACCGCCGGCTTGTCCGAGAGCTGGCTGACGTCGGACGTGAATTCGCCTGGCCCGTACGTATGCAGCACGCGCTCGCGATTCAGACCGTCGCGGCTGATCACGCAGACTTTGCCCGACAGCACCATGAATACGCCCGGACTCATGCTGCCGGCGCGGTACAGCAGTTCGCCGCGCGCATAGCGCGCCGCATTGCCGAAGCGGCGCAGCCTGGCGACTTCGGCCGCGCTCAGCACCGGAAACATCTGTTCGTAACGCGGATGACTACGCACGCCTGGATCTTCGCCCGGCGTGCCATCACTGCCGAGTTGTTCCGCGAGCGCGGCCACTGCCGTGCTTTCAATCCCTTTCGATTCGAGGCTCATTCAGACCGTCCCGCATGAACTAAATATGCAGCGAGCCGCCAAAGCGCGCAGATGCGAAACCGCACTAGCCGCGTGCTGCGTTATCTACGTGTAAAGTGCGTGCGGGTTTTTTGACGGAATGTGAGCGTACGAGTATATCTGCTCGACGTGTTGCGCAGCGGCGCAGTTCGTTGATCGTTGATTTCACAACCAATCTTCGAATGCGCGCAGCGCAGCGCGGCCGCAACGGCGGGGCTAGGCATGGGCGCTGCTCAGCGCCTCGAGACCCTGGTTCAACTGGTCGAGCGTGGGCGCGACGTGATCTTTCAGATAGTCGAGCAGATTGGCGATTTTTGCGTCCAGATAGCGCCGGTCCGGATACAGCGCGACGATCTTGAACGAAGGCATCCGATAGCGCGGCAAGACGCGCACCAACGCGCCGCTGCGCAAATCGTCGATGACCGTGTAACTCGCCAGCGTGCCGATGCCCGCCCCCGAACGCAATGCGAAGCCGAGCGCAGTCGACGAATTTGCCTGGAACGGCGACACGGGTACGGACACTGCGATCTTGCCGTCCGGCCCCTCGAGCAGCCATTCGTCCGCCGGCCCTAACGGGCTCTCGAGACGCAGCAGCGTGTGCGCCTTCAGATCGTCGGCGCTGCCGGGCGTGCCCCGCTGCTGCAGATAACCGGGCGACGCGACCAGAATGCTGTACGTCGAGCCGAACGTGCGCGACATATAACCTGAATCGGGCAGCCGGCCCACGGCCAGCAGCGATACGTCGAAGCCTTCTTCGACGAGATTCGGCATCCGCTGTTCGACGCTCAGTTCGACCGAAACGTCGGGATTCGCAGCGCGCCATGCAACCAGCGCCGCGGTCATATAGCTTTCGGCGAGGCCCGGCATCGAATGAATGCGGATGCGGCCCTGTGGTACCGAGATCGCGCTGCTCGCCTCCGCGTTCGCATGATCGAGGTCGGCGAGAATTGCCTTGAGCCGCCGGTAGTACCGCTCGCCGACATCCGTCATCGCGAGGTGGCGCGTGGTTCGATGCAGCAACAACGCGTTGAGCTCCTGCTCCAGAGACGATACTGCGCGCGAAATCTTGCCAGGCGTCGTATTCAGTTCGTTCGCGATCGCCGTGAACGAGCCGCTTTCCACCACCCGCACGAAAATGCGCGCATTCTGAAGCATGTCGGCCAAGATCGTCTCCGCAGTATGTCGCTCAGCTCAGCGCGCCGCGCCGGGCAGCGACGGTAGTTCGCCGAGCGAGCGATGCTCGCTGGCCAGCGAGGCGAACTCGTACTCGGGCGGCGCGCCGGTGCGGTTGATGCGCGCCGACCTGAATCCGAACGACGCCGCGCCCGCCAGATCCCAGTTATTGCACGACACGAACACGACCTGGTCCGGCGTGACTTCGAGCCTGTCGCAAGCGTATTGATAAACGCGCGGATCGGGCTTGTACAGCTTCAGGTCGTCCACCGACAGCACCGCATCCATGAATTCCAGCAAGCCGCCCGCCTGCAACGCCGCCCGAACCATCTCGTTGGTGCCGTTCGACAATACGGCGAGTTTGACGCCGGTGGCTTTCAATCGGGTCAACGCATCGAGTGCGTCCGGGTGGGCACCCAGCTCGAAATACGCTTTGAGCAGCTTCTGCCGCAGCGCTTCGTCATGATCGAGGCCGAACGTGCGTAACGCGAACAGCAGCGCATCTTCCGTCAGGGTCCAGAAGTCCGCGTAGCGGTTCATCAATGCGCGCGTCCAACTGTACTCCAGTTGCCGTGCCCGCCACAGCGCGGCGAACGCGTCGCCCCGCTCGCCGAACGCCGAAACATGCTTCGCGACTGCTGCATTGACGTCCAGCAAGGTGCCGTACGCATCGAACACGAAAGCTTCAATCTGTGAGGCCATGCTGCTTCTCCTGATACCGACGATGTTGGAAAACCATATTAACCAGTTAAACCGGTTTTTCGCAATGTCGGAAAGTGGATTTGACTGATGGCGAAAACACTTTTGCGTTTGCTGTCTGCAAACGCTGCCCGCGCGCTTCGCGTTTCACATCAAATGTGTGAAGTGTCTCTTATGGGATCCCATCTTTATCGCGTTTGCCGCCAAACCTATAGTGGCTCGGTCGGAACCACGGTTCCTCTTAAACGGAGCAATCAACATGAAGTCGATCAAGATGGTATTTGCGGTAGCCGCAGTTTCGCTGACGGCGTTCGGCGCCTCGATCGCTTACGCGCAGGACACCGCGTCGAGCCAGCCGGAGGTTCAGGCGCAAAAGTCTGATAGCGTTCCTGCGAATCGCGACGATACGCAGCGTCAGGACACACAGTCGCAGTATCCGTCCGGCTTCAACACCGGGCCGACGCAATCGCATGTGCCGGGCTGTGTGGGTCCGGTCAGCTATTGCAATATTTACTTTGGCAGTTGAGCAGGCGGGCGCGCCGGTGGTCCGTTGCGTTTGACAGGCGTGATCCGGTCCACCGCGTTTTAATTTGTCGCAGACAGTTGCCGTCGCGGTCGAACCACGGCGGCACGGCAGCTTCGAGCGTTCAGTGCCGATGCCGGCCCTGATGTTGGCCTCCGCCCTGGCCTTGGCTGTCGCGATGCTTACGCATGAACGTATCGGCTTTCGCGCGGCTGCCGCAACGCTGCATCGAACACCAGCGGCGCTGCCCTGCCGGCGACGTGTCGACGAACAGCATCCTGCAATCGGCTTGATCGCAGGTCTTCACACGCATTCGCAGCGGTCCCGAGACGAGATCGATCGCATCGCGCGCGATCACCGAGAGCGCGGTTGCCAACGGATTGTCCGAGATGACCGCCACGCCGCCGGTAGCAGGGTCGAGCTGCGGCGTACCGAGCGGATAGCGCGCTGCACTATTCACCACACTGACCGCCTGCGCCGGCAGTTCGCCGTGCATCGAGCCGGCGACCAGTTCCCAGATTGCCTCGCGCAGCTGCCGCACGCCGGCCTCTTCGCTTTCCGATAGCGCCGGCGCCTGCTGGAAAAGGCCTGCGCAATGCAGCCAGCGGCCGCTCGCACCGCTGGTTGCGAGCACATCTTTCGCATGAGATGCACGGCGCCGGACCGTAGCCGCCAGGTCCAGACACAGCCGGCCTGAGTTGAAACGAAACTCGGATTTGATCGATCGCGCCAGCGCCATGCATGTGCCTCATTGCTTGCGGAAGCGGAATTGCCGCGCTTCCTGCCCGCAGCCAGTATAACCGGTTTAACTGGTTTTTCGCATCGCATGGCAACGGTGGACCGCCCTCGACGCCGGGATCAGCCGCCGACCTCGCCGCACGATCTGGATGTCGGGCAGGAATACGCACCGCTCCCAGTTGTTCTCGTTATGCATGGACCGCTGCCCTTCACGGGGCCGCCGATGCGTCTGCGCAACCCGAACACACTGCTTACCGGTCCTGATACGTCGACATGTCTACGTGGTTGAAATCCGGGCTTTCCTGCCTGCCGCGCGCGATCTTCCGGCTGTTCGCCTGCTCGTCATGCGAGCCGTCGATCTGGCTTTCCACCTGCATGCCGCCGGACGATCCGACCGCATGGTGTGCGCTGCACGGACACGTGCGCGTATCGGGAACACATGTGTATTCGGTCTGTTACCGGAGTGGTACGACTACGCTCGAAGTTCGCTACAAGGATGGCGCGATGCGCTCGTATGGCGATGTGTCCGAACGCGTTTTCGAGGCGCTGGTGGCAGCGCACGACGCCGACGCGATGCTGATCCGCGCGATGCTCCCGCAAACGGGGGAGGAGACGTAACACCGGCCGCCGGACGCGACAGCCCTGGTTTTCGCCGGCAGTGCATGCGCCTAAACTAGCCGCATTCTGTCCGCGCCGCCCATCCAATGACCGCTCGCGCCTCCCGCCGCCCCCGGCCCACGCCCTCCGCCGCGCCGGCCGCGGCCGATACCGTGCAGGATCCCGCGCTGCTGCGCCGTCTGCTGCGCGCCAAAGACCGCATGGATGCCGCGTCGCACGAAGCATGGCCGGTGGCGCGCCTTGCCGCGGTCAGCGGCGTTTCGCACGCGCATTTCGCGCGCTCGTTCAAGCTCGCCTTCGGCGTGCCGCCGCATCGCTATCTGCTGAGCCGCCGCATCGAGCAGGCTTGCACACTGCTGCGCGACACGCCGCTCAGCATCACGGAAATCGCCTTTGCGACCGGCTGGCAGAGTCTGGGCACCTTCGGCCGCATTTTCCGCGACATCACCGGCCGCAGCCCGGGCGCGCTACGCGCCGCGGCGCGCGCCGAGATGCCGCCGCTCGCCGCGATGCCCGGCTGCGTGGCGAAGGCCGCACAGCGCCCCGCGCTGACCCGCGCAGTTTTGGAGAAGCGCCGCCGCCTCGCAACCGATACAGTGCAACGGCCGCATTCAACCAGGGAGAGGCAATGAACCAGGGGATCAGCGTGGTGGGACTGTACGTCGACGATCAGGACGAAGCGCTCGCGTTCTATGTCGACAAGCTCGGCTTTAGCGTGCATACGGACGTACGCAACGGCACGTATCGGTGGCTGACGGTGCAGCATCCGGAACAGCCTTCCTTTCAGCTTGGCTTGTTCACACCCGGGCCGCCAATGCATGACGAAGCGACTGCGCGCACCTTGCGCGCGATGGTCGCCAAGGGGGCGATGCCGCCGCTCGTGCTGGCGGTATCCGACTGCCGCGCCAGCTATGCGAAGCTGAAAGCAAGCGGCGTGGAATTCACGCAGGAACCGGTCGACCGCTATGGCAGCGTCGACGCGGGCTTTCGCGATCCGGCCGGCAATGGCTGGAAAATGATCCAGGCGCCGCGCAACGGCAATTGAACGGCGGGAGGGCGGCACTGCCGCGCAATCCCGGCGCGGCGCTCGCGTAGCCGGGCCACGCGCTCGGCATGCGACGAGCATGCGATGGGCGCATAAACAGCCTGTCCGCAAAGACGTGCGCTCACCCTTCGCCCAACAGCGAGCGTATCGCCGGCAGCATCGCCTCGACCGCCGCGCGCCCTTCCGCGATCGCCGGCGCCGCGCGATGAAAATCGAAAATGCCCAGACCGCCGAGGCGCGGCTGAATCAGCACGTCGGCCGGCTCGCCGGCAAGCCGGCTGCGCGTAATGCGCACCTGCATGATGTCGATGCCCTGCGCGACCGAACTGAGCATCGACGGCACGCGCGCGCTCGGCGGCCGCGGCACGCGCACGTCGTCGCTGTGGAAGCCGGGCGCCGGCTGCAGCCAGCGCGGCCACGGCTTGCCGTTGCGGCGCAGCGCGAGCGGCGCGGCAGGCTCCGCGGCCGGCAGCATGCCGGGCTCGAGCGCGGCCGCCGCGTCGAGTTCGCCCGGCTGCGGCTCGCGCGCCGGCAGTTCAACGACTGCGCCGCCGAAATCGCGGCCGTTCAGGATGTCGTTGTTCAGGTCGACCGCAATCACGCAATCGGCGCGCATGCCGCGCGCCACCGACACCGGCACCGGATTGGCGAGCCCCCCATCGACCAGCCACACGCCTTCGTGCCACACCGGCGTAAAGATGCCGGGAATCGCAATCGACGCACGCACCGCATTCACCACGCTGCCATCTTGCAGCCAGCTTTCGCGGCCGGTGTCGAGCTCGGTGGCGACTGCTGCGAACGGCATCTTCAACTGGTTGATCTCGCAACCGTTGAAGCGCTCGGCAAACAGCTGGATCACCTTCTTGCCGCCGAACAGCCCGCCTGAAAACCGCAGATCGAGCAGCCGCACCACCGACTGCCACGTGAGCCGCGTCACCCACTCCTCGAGCCAGTCGAGATCGCCGTTCGCGTAGACCGCGCCGACCAGCGCGCCGATCGACGTGCCGCACACCAGGTCGGGCTTGATGCCCGCGTCGTGCAGCGCGCGAATCGCGCCGATGTGCGCCCAGCCGCGCGCCGCCCCGCCACCCAGCACCAGTCCGATTCTTTTATAACGACGTCGCACCAAATTGCGTACCTCTCGTTCCATTGCCGGTGATTCAATGCCCGCGCATCACGTCGGAGCGCGACATCGTGTACACGCTGTGATGCGCGTCGAAATGCACGTTGAAATAGGCCTCTTCGGTCACGCCGCCCTCGCGCCATTTCCAGCTCCACACGGTCTCGGGCTTCAGCGGATAGACGGCGACCTGCCCCGGTTTGCCGAGCAGGCGCCGCACCTCGTCTTCGCCCATGCCGATACGCACCTTCGCGAAGTTCGCGGCGGTCAGCACCTGCGTGACCGACACGAGGCGCCCGTCCGGGCCGATATCGACGAAATAGGTATTGAGCCCTTCCGGGCCGCGCGGATACTCGAAACGCTTCGAGCCATCGGTAAAGTTGCGCTCGGTTTCGGGCTTGCCCATCTGATCGCGGATCTGCGCTTCGGTCGTCACGCCGGGCGTGAGATTTTTCAGCAGCAGCACGTCGGGCTTCACCGCGTTGAAAAATTCCTTGAGCTTTTGCACGGCGCGTTGAGTCTGTTGGTCGTCGCAGCCGGTTAGCACAAGCGCTGCACCGAGCAGGACCGCGACGAGGACGATAGAGCGAAAGGCCATCTGGGAGTCGGTAGAAAGCATCCGGAGATGCGGAATCGGCGACGTGACAGCATACCGCACGCGCGCAACCGGACACGCTTCGAACGGTAAGCGAATGTGAAAGTGTGTGCAGGGAGAAAGGTTCAGGCGGGCGCGAGCGGGCACAGGCGGGCACAGGCGGGCACAAGCGGGCGCATGCATGTGGTGCGCTGCGGCCGGAGACGTCGCGCCTCCGGCCGTCGCGCTTACCTGCTAGTTGTGGCCGCGCGTACGCGGCCGCTGGCCCCTCGTCTATGCTCGTTTCGTGCAGCTCTGTGGCAGTCAATCTATCGTTGCGGAGCTAAATGTGCGAGAGCGCGTTTACACCGAATCGGCTGAAGAATGCTGCGTGGCCACCCGCCGTGCCGCGCCTGTCCCGCGCCACGAGGCGCGCAGCGCACACCCGGCTGAGCCGGCCGGCCCGGAACGTCCGGGGGTGCTTTGCGTAGCCGACCTACGCGTGACTGCGGGCCGGCCGGCGTCGGAGTGGCTGGAAGGCTGCCGTCATGGTCGACGGCACCGGATTCAGGTTAGCGCTGCTGTAGCGGGCAATCTGTACGTAGGCACACGCTGACGCCGTAGCCCACGTTGCACGTCGCCCGCCCGCACATCTGCGGCGCGAATCCCCGCGCAAACACATGCACCGCCATCGCTGCAACACCCTTCTATGCGCATGGGCATCCGGCGGCCGTCAGCGAGAATGAAAGCGCTGCGGCACAATCCGCTTTTCTTCTGGTTGCCGCGTTCGCGATGATCCCCTTTTCCGTCCTCGACCTTTCGCCGATCGCCGCCGGCTCGACCGCCGCGCAGGCATTTCGCAACACCCTCGACCTCGCGCAGCACGCCGAACGCTGGGGCTACCAGCGCTTCTGGCTGGCCGAGCATCACAACATGACCGGCATTGCGAGCGCCGCGACTTCGGTGGTGATCGGCCACGTCGCGGGCGGCACGCAGACGATTCGCGTCGGCTCGGGCGGCGTGATGCTGCCCAATCACGCGCCGCTGGTGATTGCCGAACAGTTCGGCACGCTCGCGTCGCTGTATCCGGGGCGCATCGATCTGGGCCTTGGCCGCGCGCCGGGCAGCGATCAGACCACCGCCCGCGCGCTGCGCCGCGACCTGCATGGCAGCGCCGATTCGTTTCCGGACGACGTCGTCGAGCTGCAGCGCTACTTTGCCGAGCCGGTGGCCGGCCAACGCGTGCGCGCGGTGCCGGGCGCGGGCCTCTACGTGCCGCTGTGGCTGCTCGGTTCGAGCCTGTTCAGCGCGCAGCTGGCCGCGGCGCTCGGGCTGCCGTTCGCGTTTGCGTCGCACTTCGCGCCCGATCACATGATGACCGCGCTGCAGCTGTACCGCTCGCAGTTCCGGCCGTCCGCGCAGCTCGACAAACCGTATGCGATGGTCGGCGTCAACCTGTTCGCGGCCGACAGCAACGAAGCGGCGCAGCGCCTGTTCACATCGTTGCAGCAGCAGTTCATCAATTTGCGGCGCGGCACGCCGGGACAGTTGCAGCCGCCGGTCGAACGGCTCGCCGCGACGGAATTCGAACTGGCGAGCGTCGCGCATTCGCTGGCGTACTCGGTGGTCGGCGACCGCGCGACGGTGCGCGACAGCCTGCAGGCGATCGTCGAGCAGACCGGCGCGGACGAACTGATGCTGACCGCGCAGATCTACGACCATGCGGCGCGGTTACGCTCGTTCGAGATCGCCGCGCAAGTGCGCGACGAACTCGGCGCGAGCAGCTAGGCCGCCGTAGCGACCGCGACGCCGCGCGCTTGCCGCACACGTGACAGGTGCGCAACAGGGTTGGGCTCGCGTCCAGGTCGAGCCGGGCGGCGCCGGCGCATCACGCGCTGCGCGCTGCCGGCCACCTGCTTCACTCGCCATCGCGCCGGCCGCCCGCCGCCCCACTACCGCACCGCCGGCAGCGCCGCCATCCCTTCGAGCAGCGCCTTATGAAACGCCTGCGGATCCTGCAGTTGCGGCGAATGACCCAGCGTCGGGAATTCGACTAGCGTCGCGTGCGGAATCGCGCGCGCCGCCGCCTTGCCGAGTTCCGGATAGTGGCCGATCTGCGCGCGCACTTCCGGCGGCGCGGCATCCTTGCCGATCGCGGTGTTGTCCTTGTCGCCGATCATCAGCAGCGTCGGCATCTTCAGCAGGCCCAGTTCGTACACCACCGGCTGCGTAAAGATCATGTCGTACAGCAGCGCGGAATCCCATGCGACCTGCTGCTTGCCCGGCCCGCGATACATGCCGGCCAGCATCTGCACCCACGGCTCGTACGATGCGCGCCATTCACCCGCGTAGTAGGTCGCCTGCTCGTAGCGGCGGATACCGTCCGCGCTGGTTTTCAGCTCGCGCTCGTACCACTGGTCCACCGACTGCGACGGCACGCCCTTCGCCTTCCAGTCCTCGAGGCCGATCGGATCGACCAGCACCAGCTGCTCGGTGGCCTGCGGGTACATCAGCGCATAGCGGATCGCCAGCATGCCGCCGGTCGAATGGCCGATCATCGTCGCGCGCTGGATGCCGAGCGATTCGAGCAACGCATGCGTATTGCGCGCGAGCTGCTGGAACGTGAACTGATAGCGCTCCGGCTTGCTCGACTTGCAAAAGCCGATCTGGTCCGGCGCGATCACGCGGTAGCCGGCCTCGGACAGCCGCCGGATCGTATCGACCCATGTCGCGCCGCAAAAATTCTTGCCATGCAGCAACACCGCGGTGCGGCCGTTCGGATGAGCCGGCGCGACGTCCATATAGGCCATATGCAGCGGTTCGCGCTGCGACGTGAAGCTGTACTGCTGTACCGGGAACGGATAGTCGAAGCCTTGCAGTTCCGGCCCGTACGCGGGGCCGTCGTGGCCGGCGGCAGGCGTGGCCGCCGCGACGGACGGGTTGGGCGCGGTACCGGCACAAGCGGTCAGCGCGACGGCCAGCGCAGACGAAACCAGCAACGACGAGAGGGCGAACAACGGGTGACGGCGCAGATTCATGGTTTGGATTTGTTGACGACTGGGCGGCACCGCACGCGGCAGCGATTACCCGGACTTGAACGGATGCAAATCGGAGCGGATGATTCTACCTGGCGCAGATTGCATTAGCTGACAGTTGCGCGGCGCACCGGCCGGTGGCAAGGCCAACAGCCTGGCCAAAAGATTGGCCAAAAGCACGGCCAACCGCGCGGCGCGGCAAGTCCGCCGCGGCGATCCGCGCATACGCGGCACGCGCCTTGCGGCGGCATCGGGCAAGCGCATCGGATTCCGCAACAGCGCACGCGTATCCGCCGTCGCAGCACAGCACTGCCGAAAACTACAACGACAAACCACGACAACACCTTGCAGCACCCTCGCTTGTCCGTCCCGGGGCCCACCAATAAAGCAAGGAGACGCGCATGGATACGCCGGCAAGCCTCAACGATCTGCAGCACACCACCCTCGCCATCGTGCTCGCGGGCGGCCGCGGCACCCGCCTCGGGCCGCTCACCAACAAACGCGTCAAACCCGCGGTGCACTTCGGCGGCAAATACCGGATCATCGATTTCGCGCTGTCCAACTGCCTGAATTCAGGCATCCGCCGCATCGCGGTAGTCACGCAATACAAGGCGCATTCGCTGCTGCGCCACGTGCAGCGCGGCTGGGGCTTCCTGCGTGGCGAGTTCAACGAGTTCATCGACCTGTGGCCGGCGCAGCAGCGCGTCGAAGGCGCGCACTGGTACCGCGGCACGGCCGACGCCGTATTCCAGAACCTCGACATCATCCGCTCGATCCGGCCGAAGTACATCGTCGTGCTGGCCGGCGACCACATCTACAAGATGGACTACACGCGCATGGTAATGGACCATGTCGAGAGCCGCGCCGACTGCACGGTGGGCTGCATCGAGGTGCCGCGCATGGAGGCGGTCGCGTTCGGCGTGATGGCAGTTGACGAACAGCGCCGCGTGACAGGCTTCGTCGAAAAACCGGCCGACCCGCCGGCAATGCCCGGCCGGCCCGACATCGCGCTGGCCAGCATGGGCATCTACGTGTTCAACGCCGACTACCTGTACTCGTTGCTCGAGGACAACATCACCAGCGTCGCCACCGATCACGACTTCGGCAAGGACATCATTCCGCGCGTGGTGACGACGGGCCAGGCGATCGCGCATCCATTCAGCATGTCGTGCGTATCGTCGGATCCGAGCGTCGAACCGTACTGGCGCGACGTCGGCACCATCGACGCGTACTGGTCGGCCAATCTCGACCTCGCATCGACGATCCCGACGCTCGACCTGTACGACCGCAACTGGCCGATCTGGACGCATCTCGAGCAGTTGCCGCCGGCCAAGTTCGTGCGCGACCTGAACGGGCTGCAAGGCTCGTCGACCAATCTGATCGTGTGCGCCGGCTGTGTCATATCCGGCTCGCAGATTTCGCGCTCGGTGCTGTCGACCAATGTGGTCGTGAATTCTTTCTGTAACATCAATGAGGCAGTCTTGTTGCCGCAGGTCACGATCGGCGCGAGTTGCCGGCTGCGCAAGGTGGTGATCGACCGCGGCTGCACGATTCCGGACGGCACGGTGATCGGCGAAGACCCGGTGCGCGACAACGAGCGTTTCTATCGCACCGAAAGCGGCGTGGTGCTGGTGACGTCCGAGGCGCTGAAACGGCAGGCGGCCCACGCGCGGTGAAGGCGTGGCGCGACTGCCGCCGGCTTTCGCGACAGAATCCGCGGTAGCCATCACAATGGCGCGGGCACTCCGGCGCGCGCCGCGCGCGACGCATGCAGACACCTGCACAGTCACATGCGCCGCCAGCCACACCTGCGACATCTGCGGCGCCGGGCCGCATCCGCTGACGCGTCACCGACCATCGAGGACTCACGCCTATGACGATCCGCGCGCTGCACGTCGCAAGCGAGCTGTATCCCCTTCTGAAGACGGGCGGCCTTGCCGACGTCACCGGCGCGCTGCCGCCGGCGCTGATCGAGCGCGGCGCGGACGTGCGCGCGCTGGTGCCGGGCTTTCCGCAGGTGCTCGCGGGCCTGACCGAGCTGCGCCCGGTCGCGCCGCTCGCCCGCAGCTTCGGTGCGGCCGGGGCGCGCCTCGAGCAGGGCACGCTTGCCGCCAATGGCCTGATCGTCTACGTGGTGCGCGCGGATACGTTCTACGAGCGCCCCGGCAATCCGTATCTCGACGCGCAGCACGTGCCGTATGGCGACAATGCGCAGCGCTTCGCGCTGCTCGGCTACGCCGCCGCGCAACTCGCGCAGCATCTGGACCCGGCCTGGGCGCCGCAGATCGTGCATGCGCACGACTGGCACGCCGGCCTCGCGCCAGCCTATCTGAAGGCCGCCGAGCGCGAACAGCAGCGCGCGCTCGCGCGCAGCGTGTTCACGGTGCACAACCTCGCCTACCAGGGCATCTTTCCGGCGCAGCAGTTCGGCATGCTCGGCTTGCCGGCGGACTTCTTCAACGTG
>Ga0310813_10001603_pt1 | contig 13679 bp, 9 predicted proteins | sample YN3metagenome_FD_203086 | JGI IMG/M metagenome (GOLD analysis project Ga0310813, IMG submission 203086) | Soil microbial communities from experimental microcosm in Duke University, North Carolina, United States - YN3 | ecosystem: Engineered > Artificial ecosystem > Soil microcosm > Unclassified ...
CGACCCCGGATTCCCCGGCGTCGCGCCCTACACCCGCGGGCCCTATGCGACCATGTACGCCGGGCGGCCGTGGACCATTCGCCAATATGCGGGCTTCTCGACCGCCGAGGAATCCAACGCCTTTTACCGCCGCAACCTCGCCGCCGGGCAAAAGGGGCTGAGCGTCGCCTTCGATCTCGCCACCCACCGCGGCTACGACAGCGACCATCCGCGGGTCACCGGCGATGTCGGCAAGGCGGGCGTCGCGATCGATAGCGTCGAGGACATGAAGCTGCTGTTCGACGGCATCCCGCTTGGCGAGATGAGCGTCAGCATGACCATGAACGGCGCGGTGCTGCCGGTGCTCGCCTTCTACATCGTCGCGGGCGAGGAGCAGGGGGTCGATCGCGTCAAGCTCAGCGGGACCATCCAAAACGACATTCTGAAAGAATTCGCGGTCCGCAACACGTACATCTACCCGCCCGCACCCTCGATGCGGATCGTGTCCGACATCATCGCCTTCACATCGCGCGAGATGCCCAAGTTCAACTCGATCTCCATCTCGGGCTATCACATGCACGAAGCCGGTGCGACGGCGGTGCAGGAGATGGCCTACACGCTGGCCGACGGCATGGAATATGTCCGCGCCGCGGTAAAATCGGGTCTCGACATCGACGCCTTCGCGCCGCGGCTGAGCTTCTTCTGGGGCATCGGCATGAACCTCTTCATGGAGGTCGCCAAGATGCGCGCGGCGCGGACCTTGTGGGGCCGGATCATGACCGATCTCGGCGCCAAGACCGAAAAGTCGAAGCTGCTGCGCACGCACTGCCAGACCAGCGGCGTCAGCCTGACCGAGCAGGACCCCTACAACAACATCGTCCGCACCACGATCGAGGCGCTGGCGGCGGTGCTTGGCGGCACGCAGTCGCTCCACACCAACAGCTTCGACGAAGCGATCGCGCTGCCGACCGATTTCTCGGCCCGTATCGCCCGCAACACCCAGCTGATCCTTGCCGAGGAAAGCGGGGTCACCGCGGTCGCCGATCCGCTGGGCGGAAGCTGGTATGTCGAAGCGCTGACCCGCGAGCTCGAGGAAAAGGCTTGGGCGCTGATCCAGGAGGTGGAGGCGCTGGGCGGCATGACCAAGGCGGTCACCGAGGGCCTTCCCAAGCGCCGGATCGAGGAAGCCGCGGCGGAGCGGCAAGCCAAGGTCGACACCGGCGAGACGGTGATCGTCGGCGTCAATCGCTATCGCCTGCCCGAAGAGGCCGAACTCGACATTCTCGAAGTCGACAACGCCAAGGTCCGCGCCGGGCAGATCGAGCGGCTGCAGCGAATTCGCGCGACGCGTGACGAGGTGGCCGTGCAGGCGGCGTTGCAGGCCCTTGAGGAGGGCGCCCGCACGGACGCCAACCTCTTGGCGCTCAGCGTCGAAGCGGCCCGTGCCCGCGCCACGCTGGGCGAGATTTCCGATGCGCTGGAACGCGTGTTCGGACGCTATGCGACCAAGCCCGAGCCGGTCTCCGGCATCTACGGCCAGCGCGCCGACCTCCGCTGGGAAGAAGCCAAGCAGGGCACGCTCGCCGTCGGCCAGCGCCTCGGTCGCAAGCCGCGCATGCTGGTCGCCAAGATGGGCCAGGACGGCCACGACCGCGGCGCCAATCTCGTCAGCTCGGCCTTCGGTGATCTGGGCTTCGAGATCGTCGCCGGCCCCCTGTTCCAGACCCCGCGCGAGGCTGCCGAACTGGCGGTGACCGCCGACGTCGATGTGGTCGGCGCCTCCAGCCTCGCGGCCGGGCACAAGACCCTGATCCCCGAGCTGATCGGGCATTTGAAGGACATGGACCGCGCCGACATCAAGGTCGTCGCCGGCGGGGTCATCCCGGCACAGGACTATGCCGAACTCCGCGCCGCGGGCGTGCAGGCGATCTTCGGCCCCGGCACCAACCTCGCCGACGCCGCCGACGAGGTGCTTAGGTTATTAGGTCATAATAAGCCGCCGATGGACGAGGCGGCGGAGTGACGCCCCCCTTTTCGCTGCGGGGCGTTTGCCTTTTCGAAGCTTATCCCAATAGGGTCGCCTGATGTTCTCCAAAATCCTGATCGCCAATCGCGGCGAAATTGCCTGCCGCGTGATCCGCACCGCGCGCCGGATGGGTATCCAGACCGTCGCGGTCTATTCCGATGCCGATGCCCGCGCGCCGCATGTCGAGTTGGCCGACGAAGCCGTTCGCCTGGGCCCGCCGCCGGCCGGGGAAAGCTATCTCAAGGCCGATCTCATTATCGAGGCGTGCAAGGCGACCGGCGCCGAGGCGGTGCATCCGGGCTATGGTTTTCTGTCCGAACGCGCCAGCTTCGTCGAAGCGCTGGAAGCGGCCGGCATCGCCTTTATCGGGCCGCCGGCCAACGCCATCGCCGCGATGGGCGACAAAATCGAATCCAAGAAGCTCGCCAAGGAAGCGGGCGTCAACGTCGTCCCCGGCTATCTCGGCGATATCGCGACCACCGACGAAGCGGTCAAAATCGCGGCCGACATCGGCTTTCCGGTGATGATGAAGGCCTCGGCCGGCGGCGGCGGCAAGGGGATGCGGCTCGCCTGGAACGAACAGGATGTGCGCGACGGCTTCGAAGCGACCAAGCGCGAGGGTCTTGCCAGCTTCGGCGACGACCGCGTGTTCATCGAGAAATTCATCGAAAGCCCGCGCCACATCGAGATCCAGCTGCTCGGCGACAAGCATGGCAACATCGTCTATCTGAACGAACGCGAATGCAGCATCCAGCGCCGCCACCAGAAGGTGGTCGAGGAAGCGCCGTCGCCCTTCGTCACGCCCGACATGCGCCGCGCGATGGGCGAGCAGTGCGTCGCGCTGGCCCGCGCGGTCGGCTATCACAGCGCGGGCACGGTGGAGCTGATCGTGTCGGGCGCCGATACGACCGGCGAGAGCTTTTACTTCCTCGAGATGAACACCCGGCTGCAGGTCGAGCATCCGGTCACCGAGGAGATCACCGGCCTCGACCTCGTCGAACAGATGATCCGCGTCGCCGCCGGCGAGCCGCTCGCCTTTGGCCAGGACGACGTGAAGCTGAACGGCTGGAGCGTCGAAACGCGCGTCTATGCCGAAGACCCCTATCGCGGCTTCCTGCCGAGCACCGGGCGTCTGGTCCGCTACGCCCCGCCCAAGGCTGGCAAGGATGGCGAGGCGCGTGTCCGGGTCGACGATGGCGTCCGGCAGGGCGGCGAAGTGTCGATGTTCTACGATCCGATGATCGCCAAGCTCGTCACGTGGGCGCCGACCCGCGAAGGCGCGATCGACGCGCAGGTCGAGGCGCTCGACGGGTTCGACATCGGCGGAATCAGCCACAATGTCGATTTCCTCTCGGCGCTGATGCAGCACCCGCGCTTCCGCTCGGGCGAAATCACCACCGGCTTCATCGCCGAGGAATATTCCGATGGCTTCGCCGGCGCGCCGCTGGACGAGACGCTGACCGCCGATCTTTCCGCGCTCGCCGCCTTTATCGGCACGGTGCACGAAAGCCGCGCGCTGCTGATCGACCAGCAGCTGGGTGGCCCGTCGCCCGCCGCGCGCGACCATGTCGTGCGATTGGACGGCGGGGCGGAGCATCACGTCCGCTTCACTCTCGACAAGGTCGTGGTGGATGGGGGCGAACCGCTCGGCTTCGAGGCCGATTATGCGCCGGGGCGGCGGCTGATCCAGGCACGCATCGGTCACCGCAACCGGACCGTGCTGGTGGAAAAGCAGGGTCGCGCGCTTCGGATGACGACGCGCGGCGGCAGCCACCGAGCGACGGTGATGACCCCGCGGGTGGCCGAACTCGCCCGCTACATGATCGAAAAGGTCCCGCCCGACCTGTCGCGCTTCCTCCTCGCGCCGATGCCCGGCCTCGTCACCCGCCTCGACGTCGCAGTCGGCGACAAGGTCGAGGCCGGGCAGCCGATCGCGGTGATGGAAGCGATGAAGATGGAAAACATCCTCCGCGCCGAAAAGAGCGCCACGGTCAAGGCGACGCCGGTCGACGCGGGGACAAGCGTCGCGGTCGATCAGGTCATCGTCGAGTTCGAGTGAGCCCGACCATCGTCATTGCGACCAAAGCGAAGCAATCCAGCGGCGGGTCGATGGATTGCTTCGCCTTTGGCTCGCAATGACGTGAAAAAGGAAATTAGGCGCTCGTCCCGCCGTCGATCGTCACGCACGCGCCATTGACGCCACTCGCCTGCGGGTCGAGCAATTGCATGATGGCGTGGGTAACCTCGTCGACGGTGATCAGCCGCCCGTTGCCGTTGGTCCGGGCGAGCAGCGCGCGGGCTTCCTCGACGCTCTTGCCCGTCGCACCCGCGATGCGGGCGGCGCTGTCGTCGACCATCGGGGTGTCGACGAAGCTCGGGCAGATCGCATTGACCGTCAGGCCGGTGCGGGCGAATTCGAGCGCCAGGCTGCGGGTCAGCCCGACCGCGCCATGCTTGGACGCGGCATAAGGCGCCGCCATCGCGCCGCCCTTCAGCCCCGCGACCGAGGCGACGATCACCAAGCGTTTGCCTGTCCCCTGAAGATCGGAGAGCGCCAACTGTGCGCCGTCGAACAAGGCGGTGAGATTGGTGGCGATGATCGCGTTCCACGTCTCCCGCTTGGTGCGCAGGAACGGGCGGCTGTCGCCGATACCGGCGTTCAAAATGACGTAATCGAGCGGCCCGAACGCCTCGCGCGCCTCGGCAAAGGCGCGAGCCTGCGCTTCCGGATCGGTGACGTCGCAGGCGATCGCGCGGCCTCCCGTCTCGGCCGCGACGGTTTCCAGCGGCTCGCGGCGGCGGCCGAGGAGCGAAACGTGGGCGCCAGCGGCGGCTAGGGCACGGGCGGCCCCGGCGCCGATGCCGGTCCCGCCGCCGGTGATGAGGGCATGCTTGCCGGTTGCGAAGGTCATGGGTGGCACCCTAGCCGGCGCGGGGGCAAAGAAAAGGGCGGCCCGGTTTCCCGAGCCGCCCTTTCTTGAAGCTTGGCAGAGAGCCTTACTTGACGCCGATCACGTCGGCCGGCGCTGCCGGGTCGCCCGCGACGGTGCCGCCGCTGCGGACCGCGCCCGCGAGCAGCAGGCCGGCGAGGTGCGGGGTCGCCATGCTGGTGCCGCTGATGGTGTTGTAGCCACCATTCAGCCAGGTCGATTTGATCGCGACGCCGGGCTCCGCATAATCGATCGGCGGATTGCCGAAGTTCGAGAAGCTCGCCCACTTGTCGCCGACCGCGAAGGCCGAGACGGTGTAGACGTTGGTGCCGTTGGCGCGCGCCGGCGAGTGGTTGTTGGCGTTGTCGCTCTCGTTGCCCGCGGCAAGCGCAAAGCGGACGCCGCTGCCGGCCGCCGCGTTGATCACCGCCTGGTCGAGCGCGGTCGACACGCCGCCGCCGAGGCTCATGTTGGCGACGTCGCCCGGACGGCCGTTCTGCGCGACATAATCGACGCCGGCGATCACGCCCGAATTGCTGCCCGACCCGCGACGGTCGAGCACGCGCACCGCCACCACCGGCGCACCGGCGGCGACGCCGACGACGCCATTGCCGTCAGCCTTTGCGGCGATGGTGCCGGCGACGTGAGTGCCGTGGCCGTTCTGGTCGAGCGGCGAGCTGTCGCGCACGAAGCTCTTTGACCGGCTGGTGTCGAAGTTGAGGTCCGGATGGATCGAAATGCCGGTGTCGATGACCCAGGCGGTGCCGCTGCCGGTGTAGGGCGCGCCGCCGCCGACACGGGCGATACCCCACGGGGTTTCCTCGGCCATGATGCCGACTTCGGGCTTGCCCTGCGCTTCGATCGGGCCGGCGGTGACCACCTGATCCTGCTCGCAATAGTCGATGTTCGGGTTGTTCTTCTGCATGTTCTCGACGGCCTGCGCCGGAAGCTCTGCAGCAAAGCCGCGAATCGCGACCGAATAGACATGGGTCACCCGCGCGCCGACGCTCTGCGCCGCGCGATTGGCTTCGGCCTGGGCTTGGCCGCGGTTCACTTCGCGGGCCTTGAACACGCAGATATAGCTGTTCTGGATCTTCTCGCCGCGCTGCTGGGCAGCAGCCGGAGTGGCCGCCAGCGCTACCGCCATCGCCGCCGCGCCAGTCATCAGAAATGCTCGCATATCTTCCCCTCGATCATTCCCCGGAAACCCCCATCGGTGCCGGTATGGTGAACGAAAGCTGACCGATGATTCGCCCGCTGTAAAGAAGAAAAATCGCGCTAAATCAACAAGTTAAACCGATCCGCGAAGGGTTGAGTCAGACCATGCGTGCCGGCGGTCCGGCAACGGATCGTAACGGTCCGGATGCTGACAATCGCGGCTAGCCGGGCGAGCCTCCCGTCAGGCCGGGAACGGCGGGCGAGGGGGCCGGCTGGACCGGCACCTCGTTGCGCCGGTGGCGCACGATCCTGGGCGTGATCACGATATAAAGCTCGGTCTTGGCCCGCGTGCTGCGCTCGTTGCGGAACACGGTGCCGACGATCGGGATGTCACCAAGGATCGGCAGCCGCCCCTTGGTCTTGAGATTATTCTCTTGCGTCAGCCCGCCGATCACGAAGGTCTCACCGTCGCGCACGCTGGCGCTGGTTTCGGCTTCGCGCTGGCTGATCGTCGGATAGCCCTGACTGTAACCGGTGACCGACGACACCACGCCATAGATCTGGCTGGTGACGAACCCGTCGGTCGACACTCGCGGCGCGATTTGCAGGGTTACGCCGACGTTGACGTATTGGACCTGCTGGCTGACCCCATTGACGCCCGACAGGGTGATAGAGGTCAGAATAGGCAGGGCGTCGCCGGTGATGATCTTGGCGGTCGACCCCGATTGCGCGGCGATTCGCGGGCGCGACACGATCCGCCCTTCGCCGCGCTGCACCTGCGCGTAGATCGCGGCCTGCAGCACGCCCGACTTGAACGGGGTCAGCGGATCATTGCCGAACGCGGTATTTGCGCCGAGCGTGATCTGCCCGGACGCGATCTGACCGTCGCGATTGGCGAGATCGAGGCCAAGATTCTTCACCCCCTGCTCGGTCAGCTCGACGAACTGGGTTTCGAGGATCACGCTGTCGACCGGTACGTCGATGGCGCTGATCTGCGCCTTGACCCGGGCGATGCGCTCGGGCGTGCCGGTAACCCAGATGGCATTCAGGCGGCGGTCGATCGCAAGGCCGCGCCCGGGGAAGCTTTGCCCCAGCGGCTGCTGGTTCTGCGGCTGCTGCTGTTGCTGCTGCTGATACTGATATTGCGTCGACGAATTGGCGATCGACCCGAAGCCCGGCTCGCGCCGGATGAAGACGTTGTTGGGCTGGATCGTCTCGCCTTCGACCAGCAGGCCGATGACCTCGCTGACGTCGGCATATTTGAGCGGCACCAATTCGTAGCTGTCGCCTTCGAGTCCCGGCTCGACATAGGCCGGCAGCGCGCTCGCCGGCGCCACCGCTTCGCCGCCCGAACCGATCGGACGCGCGCCGATCGCCTCGTCGCCTGACAGGCGCTGGACGATGACCTGAAGCGTGCGGTCGCCGGCGGGCTGGACGCTGACCTGCGCCGGGGCGGCGGTGTCGAACCGCCACAGGAGGCCGCTGTCGCTGGTCTCGAAGGTGGTCGAGCGGACGAGCCCGCGATAGCTGCCCTGCGGCGGCACGCGCGGGGCGCGAAGGGTCGAGCGGAGCAGCAGTTCGGGCCGGGTCGGATTGTTATTGAGCGCCGCGGTCTGCGGCTCGGCCGGGGAGAAGCGAATCAGAAAGGCCGCGCGGTTTTCGTCGAGGGTGACAGTTTTCACTTCCTCGACGACCGAGGGCGCGGTTTGCGCGACGAGAGCCGTCGGCATTCCGAGCATGAAAAGCAGGCCAAGGCGCGCCGAAGCGCGTCGCAGCGTGATCAGTTCGGCTCTCCCCCGGCCGCGCACCCCCCGGTGCGTGGACCAGAAAAATCGTTGAAGCGCGGCAGCTTACGGGTGAATCGGTCTCTTGCAAGAACTTATTGTCGCCGGTTTGCAACGCCCTGTCGCTAACCTGCACTGCTTTGCCAAGCCGGGGGCGCTGTGCCACTTGGTCGGCGAAAACCAGCCATTCGCGAGACCTGTTCGATGAAGACCCGTGCCGCCGTCGCCTTTGCCCCCAAGCAGCCGCTCGAAATCGTCGAGCTGGATCTCGAAGGCCCCAAGCCCGGCGAGGTGCTGGTCGAGATCATGGCCACCGGCATCTGCCACACCGACGCCTACACCCTCGACGGGTTCGACAGCGAAGGCATCTTTCCCTCGGTGCTGGGCCACGAGGGCGCGGGAATCGTTCGCGAAGTGGGGGCCGGGGTCACCTCGGTGAAGCCCGGCGACCATGTGATCCCGCTTTACACCCCCGAATGCCGCCAGTGTAAGTCGTGCCTGTCCGGCAAGACCAACCTTTGCACCGCGATCCGCGCGACGCAGGGCAAGGGGCTGATGCCCGACGGGACGACCCGCTTCAGCTTTAAGGGCGAGCCGATCTTTCATTATATGGGCTGTTCGACCTTTTCGAACTTCACCGTGCTGCCCGAAATCGCGGTGGCGAAGATCCGTGAGGACGCGCCGTTCCAGACCAGCTGCTATATCGGCTGCGGCGTGACGACCGGCGTCGGCGCGGTAGTAAATACCGCCAAGGTGCAGGTCGGCGACAATGTGGTGGTGTTCGGGCTCGGCGGTATTGGCCTCAACGTGGTGCAGGGCGCCAGGCTGGCGGGTGCCAACAAGATTATCGGCGTCGACCTCAATCCCGACCGCGAGGCGTGGGGGCGCCAGTTCGGGATGACCGACTTCCTTAACACCAAGGACATGAGCCGCGACGAGACCGTGGCCAAGATTGTCGCAATGACCGACGGCGGCGCAGACTACACGTTCGACTGCACCGGCAATACCGAGGTGATGCGCACCGCGCTGGAAGCCTGCCATCGCGGCTGGGGCACCTCGATCGTCATCGGTGTCGCCGAAGCGGGCAAGGAAATCGCCACCCGCCCGTTCCAGCTGGTCACCGGCCGCAACTGGCGCGGGACCGCGTTCGGCGGCGCCAAGGGACGCACCGACGTGCCCAAGATCGTCGACTGGTACATGGACGGCAAGATCGCGATTGACCCGATGATCACCCACGTGCTCAGCCTCGAGGAGATCAACCAGGGCTTTGACCTGATGCACCGTGGCGAGAGCATTCGCGCGGTGGTGGTTTACTAAGAGGAGGAGAAACCATGTTTTCGCACATGATGGTCGGCTCGAACGATCTCGAGCGCTCGAAGAAATTCTACGATGCCCTATTCGAGAAGCCCGGCCGGACCGACGACAAGGGACGCTTAAGCTACGGCCGCAAGGGCAGCGTGTTCATGGTGACCAACCCGATCGACGGCGAGGCGGCGACGCACGGCAACGGCTCCACCATCGGCTTCGGCTTCGACACGCCGGAAGAGGTCGACGCTTGGCACCAGCGCGGGGTCGAAGCGGGCGGCACCGCGTGCGAAGATCCGCCCGGCATCCGCTCCAACGCCTTCGGCAAGCTGTATCTTGCGTACCTCCGCGATCCCGACGGCAACAAGCTGTGCGGGCTGCACCGGCCCGAGCAATAATCACCGGTCGTCATTGCGAGCGAAGCGAAGCAATCCACTGTGTTCGCCATTGGATTGCCGCGCCTGCGGCTCGCAATGACGAGGGGAGAATGACATGGAAATCGTGAGCGAGGCGCTGAGCCACGGGGGACGGCAGCTGGTGCTGACCAACGACAGCGCGGCCACCGCCACGCTCATGACCTTTTCGCTGTTCCTGCCGCCCCAGGCTGGGGAGGGGCCGGTTCCGCTCGTCACCTATCTGTCGGGCCTGACCTGCACCCACGCCAATGTCACCGACAAGGGCGAGTATCGCCGCTCCTGCGCCGAACTCGGTCTCGCCTTCCTTGCCCCCGACACCAGCCCGCGGGGCGAGGGGGTGGCTGATGCCGACGGGTGGGACATTGGGCTCGGCGCGGGCTTCTATGTCGATGCGACCGAAGCGCCGTGGTCGGCCAACTACCGGATGTGGAGCTACGTCACCGACGAGCTTCCCGCCCTGATCGCGGACGAGTTCCCGACGCTCGACATGAGGCGACAGGCGATTACCGGGCACAGCATGGGCGGGCATGGTGCGCTGACCGTGGCGCTGCGTCACCCCGGCCGCTTCCGCAGCGTTTCGGCCTTCGCCCCAATCGTCGCACCGAGCCAAGTGCCGTGGGGCGAGAAAGCGTTTGGGCAGTATCTCGGGCCTGACCGCGACGCATGGCGTGCGCACGACGCGGTGGCGCTGATCGAAAGCGGGGCGAGGCTACCCGCGCTGAAAATCGACGTCGGCGGCGCCGACAGCTTCCTCGAGCGCGAACTGAAGCCGGAACTGTTGGAGCAAGCCTCCGCCGCCGCCGGCCAGCCGCTCGAACTCGCGATCCGGCCCGGCTACGACCACAGCTATCATTTCGTTTCGACATTCATGCCCGACCATTTGGCCTGGCATGCGGAGCGGCTCCGCTAGGCGCTCAGGGCGCCCAGTGAATGTCGATCGGCTGCTCGGCCTCGGCCAGCACGCGCCCGATCGGCAGCTTGCTCGACTGCCCGTCGGCGATCGCCTGTTCGAGCAGCGCTTTCTTATCTTCGCCGGTGATGGTGATGATCAGCGTCCGCGCTGACAGCAGGGCCGCGCGGGTCAACGTCACGCGCGCCACCGGCATGTCGGCGGGCATCGGATCGGGCCGCACGCCCACCGCGCGCCGGGCCTTGGGCGCATCCAGCGCATTCTGCAGGTCGGGCCCGGTGAAGATCGAAGCGGTATGCCCGTCGCCGCCCATGCCGAGCCAGACCAGATCGGGCGGCCACGGCAGATCCTGAAGCCGCGCATCGGCGATATTGCCTGCCGCCGCGACATCGGAATTTTCGCCGCCGATCGGGATTACCCGCGCGCCGGCGCGCATGAAGCTTTGCGCCAGCAGCCGTGCGTTGCTGCGCTCGTCGCTGACCTCGACCAGCCGCTCGTCGGTGGGGACGATGGTGACTTTCTTCCACGCCAGCTTCTGCGCGGCGAGCTTGGTGAAGATGGGCAGCGGGGTCTTGCCGCCCGGCAGCGCAAGCAAGGAGGCGTCGCGCGCATCGATCGCGCTGTCGATGATGAAGCCGACATCGCCCGCGACGGCATCGGCCATCTCGTCGACGCTGTCATATTCCCACCATTCGGCTTCGATCATCGGGGCAATCCTTTTCAATTCCAATCAGGCGTGCGCTGTCGTCCCCTCACCGGGCGGGGTCAAGGCCGGGCCGGTCAAGGATGCGTCAATCGCGGCGGAGCGGGATGCAGGGCGTGGAGGCGCCAAGGCCGCTGCACGCCGCCTCGGCTTCGGCGCGGCTGGCATAGGGACCGACCAGCAGGCGCGTGACCCGGCCGGCGGGAAGATAGATCGGTTCCTTGCCGCCAACCCGGCTGGCGAGCTTGGCGAACAGCGCCTGCGGGGCGCCCGGCCGGGCAAAAGCGCCGAGCTGGATCGCCCAGCCACCACCGCTGCTGCTCGTCGCGGCGGGCGCAGGCGCTTTCACCGCTACCGGAGCGGGCGGCTCTGCTCTGGGCGCGGCGGGGGCGGGAGCCGGTTCGATCGCTGCCAGCCGCGGTCCGTCCGCCAGCCGGTCGGGCGCGGCTTCCGCTAGGGCGACCGTCGAGGTCGAGCGGACCTGATGCTTTCCGGCGCCGCCCCAATCGCTCCAGTCGCCCGCGACCTTGTCGTAATTGCCGCTCGGATCGTAGAGCGCGCCGCCGTTCAGCCCCAACTCTTCCGAGCTTGCCATGCCCATCGCCTGCAGCAGCCGGAACCCCGCGACATACGCGTCGCGCCGCGCCGCGATCAGCTCGACCCGGCTGCCTAGCAATTCCTGTTCGGCGTTCAGCACCTCGATCACCGTGCGCGACCCGACGCTGCGTTCGGCCCGCGTGCCGCGCAGCGCCAGCTCGTTGGCGCTCACCGCATCCTGGTTGGAGCCGATCGCCTTCAGCGCCGCCTGATAGGTGACGAAGGCCGAGCGGGCATTGGCGACTACCAGCCGTTCGGTCGCCACCGTCTGTTCGAGCAATTGCCCTTCCGCCGCCCGGGCCTGACGAATGCGCGCGGCGGGCGCGCCGCCCTGATAGAGCGGGATGCGGGTGGTGACGCCGACACTGGTCTGCACGCCCGAGCGCGGCACGCCGATGCCGGGCTGATCACCGACATAATTGATATAATCGCCACCCACCGTCCCCGACAGCGTCGGCAGCCGATCGGCGAACGCACCCTTGACGTCCATCCCCGCCGCCCGCGCCTGCTGCAGCGCGGCGGTGAGGCGCGGATTGCGGGCGATGGCGATGCGGGTCGCCTCGGTCGCGGTGGCGGGAAGGGGCGGCAGCGGGGGCGGGGAGGCGAGGGTTTCCGGCCGCTTGCCGATCACGCGGAGAAAGCCTTCCTCGCTGACAGACAACCGCGATTGCGCAAGCGCTAGCTGCGCCTTGGCACTGCTCAGCCGCGCGTCGGACTGGGCGATGTCGGTGCGGGTGAGGTCACCGGCTTCGTAAAGCTGCTTGGTCGCGCGCAGGTTCTCGGTCAGCACCCGGACCTGGTTCTGGTTGAGGTCGAGCACCGCGCGATCGCGCAGCACGTCCATATAGGCTTCAACCGCTTCGGCGAAGACATCACCCTCGACCGCGCGCAGGGCCGCGCGCCCGGCTTCGACCCGCGCCTTGGCGGCGTCCATTGCGTTGCGGATCCGGCCGCCGGCGAACAGCGGCAGATTGACGTCGAGCCCGCCCGACAGGATCGGCCCCTTTGAGCGGTTGGTGAGCAGCACGCCCGAACGGCTGAGGTCACGGTTGACCCCGACCTGCGCCGCGATCTGCGGCCGGCCTTGCGCCGTGGCGAGGGCGACGGCCGCATCCGAGCCCTTCAGCACCTCCCGCTGGGCATTGAGCGTCGGGCTGGTGCCGTAGGTGGCGACCAGCGCATCGCGCAGCGTATCGGCGGCGGCAGACCCCGCGCCGAGGACCGCCAGCAATGCCGCGCCGAGCAGCAGTCGCCCGCAACGACCGTTTGTGCTCGCCGACCTCGTAGCCCCCACCGCTACGCTCCCCTCACCGTGTACCGTGCTGCAGGGTGAACCCCTGCGACTCCAAGGACAAGTAGGGTTAACGCGATTAACCACGCGAGTGGTGAATTATTTGTGGATCAATGCTCCCGTCCGGCGCGGCGCAGCGCTGCGGTGATCGGTTCCAGCATATATTGCAACGCGGTGCGGCGGCGGACCGGGATTTCGATCGTGACCGGCATGCCGGCGCGAAGTTCGAAATCCTCGCCGCGTACTTCCTTCAGCAGCGCGAGCTGGTCGGGCTTCACGTCGATCGCGGCGGTGAAATAGCTTTCGCCCGTTTTCTCGTCGGTGAAGCTGTCGGCCGACACGCGCGACACCGTGCCTTCGAGCGGCGGAAGCGAGCGTTCGTGCAGCGAATCGAAGCGGACGAAGGCGGTCTGCCCCGGCATCACGTCGTCGCCGTCGTTGACGGTCAGACGGCCCTCGACATGCAGCGCGGCGCGATCGGGAACGACGTCCATCAGCCGCTGACCCGCGCCGATGACGCCGCCGGGGGTAAAGACCTGAAGCCCGACCACGGTGCCGGTCGCCGGGCTGCGGATCTCGG
>Ga0310813_10001605_pt1 | contig 13678 bp, 10 predicted proteins | sample YN3metagenome_FD_203086 | JGI IMG/M metagenome (GOLD analysis project Ga0310813, IMG submission 203086) | Soil microbial communities from experimental microcosm in Duke University, North Carolina, United States - YN3 | ecosystem: Engineered > Artificial ecosystem > Soil microcosm > Unclassified...
GCGGCCGCGGAGATCAGCGAGGCGGTTGATGCCTTTGCCCTCGATCGTGCCCACCTGCGTGTAGTTCGGATAGAGCACGGCGAGCGTTCGCGCCTTCACTGGCATCTTCGCGAACGGTCCTCGTCCATGAATCGCGTCGTCCAGCGTGTCGGTGAGGACGAAGGCGATGTCCGCCTTCCCAAGCTGAATCAACTTCAGATTGTCGACGGATGCGGCCGTCACTTCTGCGGTGGCATCGACGTGCGGCACCGACTGGCTGATCACGCGCGCGAGGCCGCCGCCGTACGGGTAATACACACCACCGGTATTCCCCGTAGCGATCGACAGCCGCATCGTGCCGCCATGCTTGCGGGAGAACTCGCGAGGATCGAATCCGGAGGCTGCCAGTGCGATGGCGAAGAGCACGATGGCGCCGAAAACGATGGCAGGGACTCGCGATCGCACGGCCGGCATTCTACATCCCTGACGAGCTATAATCTGGCGCTTTTGCTGCCTTCAATCACCAGGAGTACGCGATGGTGCGATCCCTCCGGCTTCTCTGTGGAATCGGTGTGTCCGTTTTCCTCGCAGCTGCCAGCAGCGATGCTGCGGACACGCTGCAGCTGCGCGTGCTTTCGAGCCGGCCCGAGATGGTGAGCGGCGGCGACGCGCTCGTTCGCGTGGAGCTGCCCGCGGGTGTTACGCCTGCGGACGTGAAGCTCACCGTAAACGGCGCTGATGCGACGAAGCGACTGAAGGTCGATGCGTCGGGCGCGTCGCTGACAGGGCTCGTCACAGGGCTGACGAATGGATCCAACACGTTGACGGCTGCGGCCGCGAAGAAAGGCTCCGCCAGGCTGACCGTCATCAATCATCCGATCACCGGGCCAATCTTTTCCGGACCACAGGAGCAGCCGTTTGTCTGCATGACCAACCAGTTCAAGCTGCAGGGCGGCGGCACGCTTGGCCCTCCACTCGACGCGAACTGCTCGGTAGCGACGCGCGTGGACGTCGTGGAGATTCCACATCCGCAAACCAAAGCGCCGATGAAGGTCCGCATCGAAACCGGAACCGTCAACCGTGGCATCTACCAGATTGCGATGGTTGAAGGCGCGTGGAACGGCCGGCTGATCTACACCTTCGGCGGCGGCTGCGAGCCGGGGTGGTTCCAGCAGGGAAATGACACAGGTGGCGTAACCGATCCGGTCATGCTCTCGCTCGGCTACGCGGTCGCGTCGAATTCGCTGAACGTGCAGGGCAACAACTGCGGCGACGTCAGCAACGCCGAGACGATGATGATGACGAAGGAGCGGTTCATCGAGGCATACGGCGTGCCGGCGTTTACGATCGGGTGGGGTTCGTCCGGCGGGTCGACGCAGCAGCATGCGATCGCGGAAAACTATCCCGGCCTGCTCGACGGCCTGATGACCGGCCGCAGCTTTGCTGATGGCACATTTGCCAGCAGCACGAGCAGCGGCGAGGGGCGTCTGTTCGAGCGCTACTTCGACAAGCTTGCGCCCGGGCAGTACACGCCGGAGCAGGTGATGGCCGTCACCGGCTTCCCGGTGCCGAACACGATTCACAATCTCTCGCGCGTGCGGGCGCCGCGGTTCAGCGCCACAGAGGCTTGCCCCGAGGAACTGCCGAAGGACGTGCGCTACGACGCGAAGAGCAATCCAAAGGGCGCGCGCTGCGATCTCTGGGATCACAGCGCGAATGTCTACGGCCGCGATGCGAAGACCGGCTTCACCCGCCGGCCTCTCGATAACGTCGGCATCCAGTACGGCCTCGGCGCACTCAACGCGGGCACGATCACGGTCGCCCAGTTCCTCGACATCAACGAGAAGATCGGCGGCTTCGACATCGACGGCAACATGATCGCCGAGCGCATGGTCGCCGACTCGCAGGCCGTGCGCGCGGCGTATCGCACCGGCCGCATCAACCAGGCCCAGGGCGGCATGGGCGAGGTGCCGATCATCGACTACCGCAGCTACTACGACGACCTGCCCGCGGGTGACGTGCACATGCGTTTTCAGACGTTCACGACCGACGCGCGCCTGATGAAGGCGAAGGGGACCACCGACAATCGCGTGATGCTGACGCAGGACCGGCAGTACGGCGATTTCCGGCTCGCCAGCCCGCAGCTGCGCGAGGCGCTCGGCCAGATGGACGCGTGGTTGACCGCGTTGAAGAAAGACGGGTCGGCCGACGCGGCGATTGTCAAGATTCGGCGGGCGAAGCCGGCGGGCCTCGTCGACGCCTGCTGGACGAAAGACGGTCAGAAGATCGCCGAGAAGCAGCAGTTCATGGCCGGCAGGTGCAACGAGCTGTATCCGTCGCACACGTTCCCGCGTTTCGTCGCTGGCGCGCCAATCACCAACGACGTCATCAAGTGCCAGCTCAAATCCATCAGCGCATCCGACTACAAGGTGACCTTCTCGGCCGACGACATGGCCCGGCTGAAGAGGATCTTCCCGGGCGGCGTGTGCGACTGGAACAAGCCTGGCGTCGAGCAGCAACCTCTTGCGGGCACGTGGCAGACCTTCAACACGGAGCGAGGAACGAACTGAAATGCGCCTGGGAAGTTGGGGTGTGGGATTTGCGATTTGGGTTTTGGGATTTGCGCTTGTCGCCTCCGCGCAGGGGCGCGGGGGCCGCGGCGCGGGCGCCGGCGGCGCGGACAATCAACTCAAACAGACGCTCTATGACATGGCGGACTCCATCGGCATGCTGCGCAACGCGAACGAGGTTGACCGCATCGGCAGCATGAACTACTGGGCGACCGGTACGATCGTGTCAGGCGGCCAGACCTGCAAAGTCGTCGATTACAAAGCGAGCGTGAACTGGATCCTGAAAGGGATGCGCGTCGACTACAAGTGCGAGGGGTCGCCGCAGCGCCACGTCGAAGTGATGAAAGACACCTTCGCCTGGAACGAAACCGAACCCGGCAAGGGCGGTAGGGCTGCGGCGGCTACATACAACGACCGCGCGCTGATGCTCTGGACGCTGCCGGCCGGCGCCATCAAGGCCGCTAACGACGCCGGGGCGGCGGCAAAGGTCGGCACCGAAAACGGCAAGACGACCGTGAGCTATCCGATCGCCTCGCTCAAGGCGGATGTGAAGCTGACGCTGAACAAGGACAACCGGATCGAACAGGTCGAATCGCGGATGAATGGCGTGACCACCGTGACGACCTACGAGGAGTACGGCGACTGGAACGGTGCCGACTATCTCAGCGACGTGATGTTCCCGAAGCACATCGTCCAGAAGCGCGGGAGCATGACGATTACCGACCTGACCGTCACCAAGACCAACACCTACAACCCGTACGTCATCATGCCCGTTCCCGACAACGTGAAAGGGTCGCGGCAGTAACTCGGTAGGCCGGGCCCTTTTGGACCCGGCAGTTTGTTCAACATCCAGGAGGAACTGATGCAACGGATCGCTCGGTTCGGGACACTCCTCGTGCTCCTCGCATTCGTCAGCGCGGCGCCCGCGGCGGCCCAGAACACCAGCGGTGCCATCGCCGGCACCATCACCGATACGCAGGGCGGCGTGCTGCCCGGGGTGACGCTGACCGTCACCAACACCGATACCGGCGTTGCCCGTACCGCCGTGACGGAAGCGGATGGTAGGTACCGCTTCGCCGGTTTACAGCCAGGCCGCTACGCGTTGAAAGCGGAGCTGCAGGGCTTCGGCTCCGTTGAAGTCAAAGACATCGCCTTGACGATCGGCCTCGAATATCCGAAAGACATCCAGATGGGCGTGCAGACGCTGCAGGAATCGGTGACGGTCACCGGCGAAGCGCCTGTCGTCGAGACGACGAGGACCGAGGTCGGGGCGGTGGTCACGCAGGAGCAGATCTCCGTGCTCCCCGTGCAGGATCGATCGGTGGTGAACCTCACGCTGCTCGTGCCGGCAACAGGTCAGGACACGGCGCGCGTGAAGCGGCCGAACGCATCGGTGGGCGCCGCCATTGGCACCGCATCTACGAACTTCCTTGTGGACGGTGTGCCGAACGTGACCGCGAAGACGGCGGAGCCGCGCAGCGACATTCCGCAGGCCGGCGTCCGCGAGTTCGCGGTGCACACATCGCAGCAGCCGGCGCAGTACGGCTGGCGTCCCGGCGGCACGGTGTCGATTGTCACCAAGAGCGGCACCAACACTTTCTCTGGCGAAGCGTTCGAGTTCTTCCGCAATCAGGCGATGAATCGGCTCGACAAGTTCGCGCAGGCGGCGGTCGACGCGGGGACGGGCACCAAGCCGAAGTACAGCCGCAACCAGTGGGGCGGCGCGCTTGGCGGTCCGATCATCCACAACAAACTGCACTTCTTCGGCACGTATGAGCGCACCGACGAGCACGCCTACTTCACGGTGAGCGCGCTGCCGCAGTTCTATTCCGCGTTCAACGGCTCATATCGCGGCGGCTTCAGCCAGAACCTCGAGATGTTCCGCTTCGACTATCAGGTCACGCCGAACCAGAACCTGATGTTCCGCTACCTCAACGAGCACACGCTCTTCTTCTGCAACGGCTGCGGCGGCTCGGCGTCCAACTTCGGCGCCGGTGACGAGTTCATCCCGCGCTACACGTCGGCCGGCACCCACACGTGGGTGATCAACAGCCACATGGTCAACGAGGTGAACTGGCAGTGGGCGCGTCAGACGGACACGACGCGCATGAGCAACGACTACACGCCGGCCAACTGCAACGCTGTTCAGACGGTGCTCGGCGGCCAGACGAAAGGTTGCACGCGCTATACGTTCCCCAGTGGCTTCCAGTGGGGCTACGCGGAATGCCTGCCGCCGTGCTTGCAGAACCCGGGCACGACGACGCCGTTCAAAGACATCTATGAGGCGTTGTCGATCAGCATGGGCAACCACAACTACAAAGTGGGCGGCGCCTACAGCAACTACAAGACGCACGAGGACGCGGCGCCGAACCCGCTCGGCACGTGGACGTTCAGCGTTGATCAGTACTTCAACCCGAGCGATCCCAACTTCGATTTCCGGAAGCTGACGGGTGCGCGCCAGTTCCAGATGACGTGGCCGGTGGTGTTCCGCGACATCCCCGATCACCTCTACACCGCGTACGCGCAGGACGAGTGGAAGATCAAGCGGCAGCTGACGTTGAATCTCGGCCTCCGTCTCGATTACCAGACGATGGCGTGGGATGAATGGGTGACGATGGACCGCTATCCGAAGCCGCTGCCGTACGTCGATTTCGCCAGCCGCGGCGGCAAGCCTTTGTGGCAGCCGCGCATCGGCTTCGCCTACGACCTGAAGGGTGACGGCAAGTCGGTCGCCCGCGGCGGATTCGGCACGGCCTATCAGGTGTTCTTCAATGGCAACCAGGGCAACGAGCTGGTGGCGCTGCTGCAGAACAACATCAACATCACCAACCCGTCGTATCCCGATCCGTTCGGCGGCCGTGATCCGATCTCCTTCATCTCCACGGCGCCGCCGAACGTCGGCATCATGGCGAACGACCTGAAGAATGCGCCGACGACGACGGGCAGCGTCGGGTTCTCGCAGCAGCTGATGGCGGACACCGCGGTAAACATCGACGGCGTCGTCCAGCACACGTCGAACCTGCCCCTGACCTACAACATCAATCAGCCGGTCACGCCGACCAGCCCGCGGCCGCTGCCGGAGTGGGGACAGATCACGATCACCAAAACGATCGGCAACTACGACTACAAGGCGTTCCTCGTCCGCCTGGAGAAGCGCCTGTCGCATCGCTATCAGTACCAGGTGGCGTATACCCTGTCGAAGCAGGACACCGACTTCGGCTGGACCGACGCCTACGTGCACACGCAGGACGTCGGGCCGTCGAGCAGCGATCGCCGTCATCAGCTCGTCATGAGCAGCGGCATCCAACTGCCAGCCGATGTCGTGGCCGGCGTGATTTTCAGCTACCGGACGCCGACGCCGTTCACCGCCGGCGCCGGCATCGATCTGAACAACGACGGATCGACCAACGACGCCGTGCCGGGCACGCACCGCGGTCAGGGTAATCGCGACAACGCGGCCATGCTCGCGGCGGTCAACGCGTATCGCGCATCGCGCACTCCGGCGCTGCCGCCGATCTCGGAGTCGCAAATCGACACGAATCGTCTCAGCCGCCTCGACCTGCGGGTCACGAAGGGGTTCGCTTTCGGAGGCCGCAAGATCGAGTTGGTTGGACAGGTCTTCAACCTGTTTGGTACCGATAACCTGGGCGGCATCGGCAGCAGCCAGGTGGGCAACGCCACCGCGCAGAACTTCGGTCAGATTCCGAGCGCGCAACCGCGCCAGCAGGGCGAGATCGCTATCCGTTACGTGTTCTAGAAATCTGTAATGTGGGGGCGGGTGTGCAACACCTGCCCGTGCACTGCAGAGAGCTCACCGAATCACAATCCGTCCACCAAAGCCGTGATGATCATGCTCGGTGTGATCGTGGTACTCGCACGTACGCGCCACGGGCAGTGGATCGGTCGATCGGCTCTGGCCCGGCGTCAGGAAGCTGACCTTATCGATTTCGGGACAATCGCGGTGATCCGGATCGGGACCGCCTTGAATGTCGTGCGGGACGATGTCGTTGTTGGTGAACGTGACGCGGCCGCCGACGGCGACCGTTGCTTCAAACGGGATGATTCCGAACGGCGTAATCGACACGCTTGCCGAACTGGAAGGGGGTGAGGGCGCCGGCTCTGGCGACGGCGATGGTGATGGCGCAGAAGTTTGTAGCGCCGGCGCAGGCAGCGCGGAGGGGGCGGGAGCGCTGGACGAGCCGCAGCCCGAGAGGGTCACGACGACGGCGAGCAGGCACGACCCGCGAACTCGCATGGTTCGCGGATCGTACCGTACGTGACTAGCCGATCTTCAAGTTGTTGACGACGCGCTTCACGCCCTTGCTGTTGCGCGCGATCGTCATCGCCTTCTGCGATTCGGCCTTCGACTTGACCATGCCGCTCAGGGTCACCACGCCGTTGTTCGTATCGACGTTGATGTTCAGCCCCGAGACACCCGGCTCGGCGAGGAATTTCGTCTTCACTTCCGAGGTGATGGCGGCGTCGCTCAGTGCGTCGCCCGTCTTGTCGGCCGCACGCTCCGCCTTCACTTTCGCGTCGTGCGCCGTGTCCTCGGTCTTCACCTTGGTGTCGTGCGCCTTGGCCTCGGATTTTTCCTTCGCGTCGTGCGCCGTCTGCTTCGCCTCCGCGCTGTAGTCGCGGTCGTGATCGGCGTCGTACTTGCCTGACGTCGCCACCGGTCCAACCGTCAGGTCGTCGATGACGTTGGTCACGCCCTTCGTGTCGCGGGCGATCGTCACGGCGTGCTCTTTCTCGAGCGCCGAACCGACCGTGCCGTTCAGAGTCACCACATGATTGTGCGTGTCGACGTTGATCTCCGACGCTTTCACCGTGTCATCGGAGGCGAACTTCGACTTCACCGCGGTCGTGATACCGGCGTCTGTCTGTGAGCAGGCCACGCTGAAGGCAAGGCCCGCCGCCGATATCAGAATCGCAAACCTCTGCTGCATATCAGTCCTCCTGGGCAGATACGCTGCCCTCACAAAAGAGGAGCATCCGCCGTACCACCCGCCTTGGCCAGAGGGCTCCGGCGGGCACGAGCTGGTGTATCGTTCAGCCATGCGCGTGCTCCTGTTATCGATGCCGGATTCGTTCGAGCACACGCCAACGCTGGCGATCCGCATACCGAACGGGGCGCTGACCTCGCTCGCCGGCAATATCGACGAGCATCACGAATGCGCGATCGCCGACCTCGTGCTTGCGCAGTCAACCGTTCGCGCAACGGTCGAGCGGCTGTTGACGGACCACCGGCCCGATATCGTCGGGCTGTCGGTCATGACCTTCCAGCGCGCCACCGCGCGGCGCATCATTGCGCTCATCCGCGCACGGCAACCCGAGGCGTTCATCGTCGTCGGTGGCTACGACGCGAGCCTTGCGCCGGAGGCGTGGACGCATCCCGCCATTGGTGTCGATGCGATCGTGCGTGGTGAAGGTGAGCTGACGTTCCGCGAGCTGGTGCGTGCGCTCGAGCGGAAGGGGCCACTGTCCGAGGTCAAGGGGCTCTGCTATCGCGCACGCGGCGGGTTCGTTCAGACGCCGCCCCGGCCGATCGTCGCCATCGAAGACGATTCGATCAGGCCGCCGAAGCGCGACGCACGGGTGCTGACCGGCTACACGATGCTCGGCCGCGGCATTGACGTCGTCGAAACCTCGCGCGGATGCACGTTCGACTGCAGCTTCTGCTCGATCATCGAGATGCGCGGCCGCAACTTCCACCGGTTTCCGATGGCGCGCGTGATCGACGACATTGCGGATGCCAGGCGCCGAGGTGCCGGAGTCGTTTTCATCGTCGACGACAACATCACCCTCGACGTGCACCGCTTCAAGGCGTTGTGTGAGGCGATCGTCGGCGCCGGGCTGAACGACATTGATTACATGGTGCAGGGCATGACGTCGGCCATCGCGTCGCATGGCGAGGAGCTCGCGCCGCTGATGCGCAAGGCCGGCTTCAGATATGTGTTCCTGGGCATCGAGAACATCCTCGAGGACGATCTCGCGTTTCTGAAGGCGGGCGCCAAGAACGCGGCGCGTGAGGGCGGGCGGCGCATCGGCAATGCGTCGCAGACCGCCGTCGACATCCTGCATCGGCACGGCATGTTCGTCATCGGCGGATTGATTGTCGGTAATCCGGACGACACGCCCGAGGCGATCGCGGCCAATCTCGCCTTTGCTCGCAAACACGTGGACTGGCCGTACATCCAGCACCCGACGCCGTACCCTGGCACACCGATGACGCGCGACTTCGTCGAGCGCGATCTGATCGTCAACTCACGCGTCGATGAATACGACGGCACGACGGCGGTCACCCGGACCGCGCATCTTCCGGCCGGCGAGGTGGAGTTCCTGCGGTGGAAGGCAGAGCGGTGGATGAAGGTGCGGCACATGCCGGCTGCCATCCGCCACGATCCGGGGTTCGTCCTGCGCAATGCCCGCCGGATGCTCGCGCACACCTTCCGCGGGACGACGTGGCGATCGTTGGTGGGCCTGGAAAGCGCCCGCGACGTGTTCAAACGCTATCGCGCGATTCGCGAACGCGAGCGCGACTATGTCGATTGGCCGGATCCACTGAGCGGCAACCCGGCCGCCTCCCACGCCGCAATGCCGCCAGCGAGCTCGCTGACGTTCGTGAACCCGTCGCGCTGAAGCAGGCTGGCGGCGATCGACGACCGGTAGCCGCCGGCACAGTGAACGATGAGCGGCCGGTCGCGTCCAACATCCGGCAATCCGCCGCCGAGCGTGTTGAGCGGTCGATTCACGCTGTTGGCGATCGCTTTCTCGCCGTGCTCGCGTGGTGTTCGCACGTCGACGACGAGCGGGGCGTCGGCACCAGCCATCCGCTCGGCCGCAACCTGTGGGCTGAGGCGATCGGTCTTGCGGATTTGTGACGCGGCATCCTGCGGTCCGCGCTCGAGCGCCGCAAGGCCTCCTTCGAGAAATCCCTCGACGCGGTCGAACCCGATGCGGCCAAGGCGAAGCGCGGACTGTGTCTCCGCGCCCGGATCAGCCACGATGACGATGGGCTGCGAGGGATCGAGCAGCGTGCCCGCCCACGAGGCGTACTGGCCGCCGAGGCCGATGTTGACGCTGCCGCGCAGATGCGCCGCCGCAAATTCGGTCGGGTCTCGCGTGTCGAGCAGCTGGGCGCCGCCCCGCACCGCGGTCTCGAGCTGAGAGAGCGTCAAGGGCTGCAGCTCGCGCGCGAGCGCCTGATCGAGGGTAGGCCGCTCCCGGCTGTTCAGCACCGCGTCGTAGGTGAAGTAGGCGGGCGCATCCGGCTGGTCGGCCGTGACCAGCTCGATGAAGCGTTGCTTCGACATCGGCTGCAGTGCGTAGTTCAAGGTTCGCTGGTCGCCGATGGTCGAGACCGTTTCCTTTGAGATCGCTTTGCCGCAAAGCGACCCCGCGCCGTGCGCGGGGTAGACCATCACGGAGTCGGGAAGCTTGAGAAGTTTGTCGTGCAGCGAATCGTAGAGCATCGCTCCAAGCTCGCTGGCCGACCATCCGAGTGAAGCGCGTAGATCCGGACGCCCCACGTCGCCGACGAACAGCGTGTCGCCCGTCAACACTGCGACGGGGTCGGGCTTCGGGACTCGGGATTCGACATTTGCCGCATCGTGGACAACGAGCGAAATCGATTCGACCGTGTGCCCGGGTGTTTCTAGTACTTCGATGCGCACGTTGCCCAGTTCGATGACGCTGCCGTCGCCAACAGGCTTGAAGTCGTATTCGGCCACTGCCTTCCGTCCAAGGACGATCGTCGCGCCCGTGCGGTCGCGCAGCTCGAGGTGACCGGCGAGGAAGTCCGCGTGGAAGTGCGTGAGGAAGACGTACTTGATCTGAAGATGGTGGTCCGCAGCGAACGCCAGATATTGATCGACGTCACGCTGCGGATCGACCACGGCCGCGGTTCCCGCCGTCTCGTCGCCGACGAGATACGACGCGTGCGCCAGGCAGTTCAGATAGAACTGTTTGAGAATCACTGGCGCACCGCTTTCCTTACTGCTGCTGCGGCTGCGGGACGATACGGATGTACGGCTTCGGCGACTTCCATCCCGACGGAAACATCTTTTTCGCTTCGTCGTCCGACACGGCACCGGAGATGATCACGTCCTGGCCCGGCTGCCAGTTCACCGGTGTCGATACCTTGTGCTTTGCCGTCAGCTGCAGTGAGTCGATCACCCGCAGGACCTCGTCGAAGTTCCGTCCCGTCGACATCGGATAGACGATGATCAACTTGATCCGCTTGTCAGGTCCGATGACGAACACGTTCCGCACTGTCTGGTTGTCGGCAGGCGTCCGTCCGTCGGCAGTACCCGAGACCGTCGCCGGCAGCATGCCGTACGCCTTTGCGATCGACAGATCGGGATCGCCGATCATTGGATAGTTCGGCGCGTGGCCCTGCGTCTCGCGGATGTCATCGGCCCATTTCGAGTGCTTGTCCACCGGATCCACGCTCAGCCCGATGATCTTGGTGTTCCGCTTGTCGAACTCAGGCTTGAGCTTGGCCATGTATCCCAACTCGGTTGTGCAGACAGGCGTGAAATCCTTCGGATGCGAGAACAGCACGGCCCAGGAGTCGCCGATCCAGTCGTGGAACCGGATGCGTCCCTGTGTCGTGTCGGCTTCGAAGTCCGGAGCGATATCGCCAAGTGAAAGAGCCATTGTCGGTCCTCTCTGAAATCGTTTTTTGAGTTGTCTAGTATAGGGCCATGGAGCAGCGCCGGCTTGGAACGAATGGGCCAACTGTATCGGCCATCGGGCTTGGCTGTATGAGCATGTCCCAATCCTATGGGACGCGAGACGACGAGGAGTCGATTCGCGCCATTCATCGGGCGGCTGACGAGGGGATCACGTTCTTCGACACGGCCGCCATCTACGGCGAGGGACACAACGAGACGCTGCTCGGACGCGGTCTCGGCCCACGCCGCAAAAATGTTGTCCTCGCCACCAAATGCGGCATTGTAATGGCCACGCACGGCGCGGGCATTGACGCCGACGGGTCGCCGGGTGCCATTACGGCGAGCTGCGACGACAGCCTTCGTCGGCTCGGCACCGACGTCATCGATCTGTTCTATCTCCATCGTGTCGATCCGAAGGTGCCCATCGAAGAAAGCGTCGGCGCCATGGCCGGGCTCGTAAGCGCAGGAAAGGCACGGCATCTCGGGCTGTCGGAGGCCGCGCCGTCGACGATTCGCCGGGCGCACAAGGTCCATCCGATCGCCGCGTTGCAGAGTGAGTACTCGCTCTGGTACCGCGAGGTCGAGAAAGACGTCTTGCCGGTGTGCCGCGAGCTCGGCATCGGCTTCGTTCCTTTCAGCCCGCTCGGCCGCGGCTTCCTGGCAGGCGCGATCAAGAGCACTGCGACGCTTGCAGGAGACGACGTTCGCCGCCGCCTGCCGCGATTCGAGGGGAGCAACTTCGATCACAACCTCCAACTGGTTACGCAGCTGGAGCAGATGGCGACGCGCACACGATGCTCACCCGCGCAGCTCGCGCTCGCCTGGCTGATCGCCAAAGGGAAGGACATCGTCCCGATTCCCGGGACCAAGCGCGTGAAGTACGTCGAGGAGAACGCCGGCGCGGCGAGCGTCGAACTGACGAAGGCGGATATCGAGGAGCTGGAGTCAACCTTCACACGTGATGCGGCTGCCGGCGATCGGTATACGGAATCGATGGGACGGTTGGTAGATCGTTCTGGTTAGTAGGCGGCCAGCTGTCTACATACATCCGACGAGCGGTGGGCCGGCTCCTTCCTCCATCCGCATTGTGTGAGGCTGCGCCGCATCATAGACGATGACTGCCAACACGTAGCGAGGCGTCGATCCGGTAACCACAGCTCGCATCAGAGTCCCGGTAGGAAGAGCGATCGTCTCGCCCTTCTGCAGTTTGAAGGCGCGTGTCGGCGTCTCGTAGCACGCTTCGCCGTCGATTACATAGACCGCTTCGACACCCGAATGGTGGTGAATCAACGAGTACATGCCTGGCATGAACACAGCCGACTGGGCCACCATCGCGTACTTCTCTGCATGCGGCAGCGGCAGGGGTCCTACCTGCATCACATGCCTTCCACCGTGGTGATCCGAGGTCTGTGACTCAATCGTCATCAGCCATGATGTTCCGGCCGCGTCGAACGCAACGCTGGCTGGGCCAACGGCTGCGCGCGCAGTCTCCGAAGTATCAAAGCGATCGATATGCCAGAACACCGGGTCCGTGAGACCGTCGGGGAGTACCTTGCCCGGAATGACGCTGCAACCGATCTCACCTCGCCGCTCGGGCGAGTTCTCGACGCAGGTCGACATCAGCTGCGCCGCTGCTGGCTTCGCGGACATCGAGACGATCGCCAGTGCAATTACGGACGCAGTTTGTCGTGTCATGGCGACCTCGCGCATTCGAGATGAACGCCTGGATATCAGGGCAACGCGAAGACGTAGATCGCGTTATGTCCGATCACGGGTGACGGCACGCTTTTGGCGGCGACCGCGAGCGGTCCCGCCGTCACCGATTGCCCGCCGCCGGTGAACACCATCACGTACTGCTTGCCGTTGACCGCGTAGGTGATCGTGCTGTTCATGATCATCCCGCCGACGATCGTTTCCCACAGTATCTTGCCGCTTTCGGCGTCGAGCGCACGCAGCCGGCGATTGAGATCACCGAAAAACATCAGGCCGCCTGCCGTCGTCAGCGCCGAGCCGTTGGCCGGCTGCGGCTGCGAGTAGATCACGCGCATCTCCCCGGTCGCGGCATCGATCTTCGCCACGCCCATGTAGTGCTTCGGATCCCCGCCTGGACGGAGCACACCGGTCCGCGGCCCGTAGCCTGTCGGATTGTTGTTGGCGGCTTGCATCGACAGGCACTGATCGTGGAACGGCACGTAGACGGAGTTGGTCTCCGGGTCGTAGGAGATCTGCCAGAGCCCGCGCGTATTGTGATAGCAGCCGACGATCGTGTCGCCGTCCTTATTGAACAGCTTGTCGGGATTCACGCCGGTTCTCCCGGTGTTCACGTCAACGACGCGGATATTGATGTTCGGGTCGTCGTACGGAAACGGACGGGCCCACAGGAACCGACCATCCTGTTGAGAGATGGCGAACATCCCGCCGCCTTCGGCGACGGTGAGGATGACATCCTGT
>Ga0310813_10001608_pt1 | contig 13666 bp, 8 predicted proteins | sample YN3metagenome_FD_203086 | JGI IMG/M metagenome (GOLD analysis project Ga0310813, IMG submission 203086) | Soil microbial communities from experimental microcosm in Duke University, North Carolina, United States - YN3 | ecosystem: Engineered > Artificial ecosystem > Soil microcosm > Unclassified ...
GTCTAAACTTCTGTATCCGGCAGATCCGGGCGGTACTCTTGGACGATGCGCGCGGGCCCAAGTATATTGAAACTCTTTCCAAGCGTGGCTATCGGTTTATAGCCCCCGTCACGCGCGTTGGTCAACATGAAAGGGACGCAACGGGTGTCGAGCCAGCTCAGCAGACTACACCCGTGGCCGTGCCGCGCCTTTCACGCCGGCTCCCGATGGCTTGGGTAGCGCTGGTAATCGTGGTAGTACTGGCGTCCCTGTTTTTCCTGGTGCGCAGAACCGCCCAAACGCGTCCTATCCCGAGCGCGATTCTAGTGCGTCCTTTCGTGAACCTCGGTCTTCCGACCGAAGACGCCTGGTTTAGCGACGCACTTACGCAGCAAATCATCGGAGCACTGGCAGAGACCAAAGCAGTTCACGTTGTGCCGTGGTCGTCTACTCTCGCATTGAAGAGCCAAAGCGCCGGTGTTCGCGAACTCGGGAATCGGTTTCACGTCGATGCTATTTTGGAGGGTTCGGTTGCCCGTTCTGCGGAACGTTTGCGTGTCATGACGCAATTGGTCGATGCCGGAACGGAACGTATTCTTTGGTCGCACCAAGACGAGCGGGATGCGCGCGACCTCGCCAGTGTACAGGATGATCTCATGAGCGCCATCGCCGGCACTTTGAGGCTGCGTCTTATGGAGACTGCGGTACCGGAAGCTCGACGCAGACCACCGGATCAAGAAACCTACAATCTATATTTGAAAGCGCTGGTTTTCGGGGATCAATTTTCTGCTAATGGCGCGGCTGAAAGTGTCAAAGATTTCGAGGAAGTCATTCGGAGAGCGCCGGGCTACGCACCAGCCTATGCGGGTTTGGCCAATGAGCTCGCGATCATGCCATTCTTCCAAGCCGGCAAGACGCAAGAGGTCCTGGCGCGGTCAAGGGAGGCGGCCGAACGCGCTCTTGCCTTAGATCCTAACTCCGCCATGGCGCATGCGGCCCGGGGACACTCCTTCTTTAGCGGTTGGAATTGGAGCGAATCGGAAAAGGAATTGCAAACCGCTCTCGGGCTGGATCCGGACTCTGCTATGGCGCATCATCTCTATGGGTTGCTTCTGGGCACCCAAGGAAGGTCTGAAGAGGCAATCCGGGAAGCGCGACGTGCAGTCGATATTGCTCCAACTTCGGCGATCATTTCGTACGGCCTTGCAACCGACCTGCTTCATGCCGGCCAATTCGACGAGTCGATCGTACAGAGCCGTCGCACTCTGGAACTTGATCGAGGATTTGAACTCGCCTATACCGATCTCGTTCGGGCCTACACGCTAAAGGGAAGTTTCTTCGAAGCCGGCAAGGCATTGAGCGAGTGGGAACGCATCAAACCGGACCCTTTGCAGCTTCTTTGGCGGGCGCATTACTTGGCGAGGTTTGGAAAGCGCGAAGAAGCGCTGAAAATAATCCACCACTGGCTCGGTTCAAGTCCGCGGGCCTCCAGGCCTCCTATGGTACTTGCTATTGCGCTGCTTTCTGCCGGCGAAAAAGAACGCGCCTTGGCGGCCTTGCGGCGGGCCGTTGAAATGCACTTGCCAGGTTTGGTGTGGCTTAAATCCGCACCCGAACTGGCTGAAGTTCGTTTCGATCCGCGGTTTGCCGCCGTAGTATCGCTTATGGACTCAGAGTAGCTGCGAACGGAAACCGCCCATACCTTGAAACGGCGCTATTATGAACGGGAAGGGAATTCCAACCACCTATGTTTGCTCGCGCCGCGCTCGCCCTGCTAGCCATCTCCACCCTGAACGCACAGGTCACCTTTGACCGCATTCTCCATGCCGACAAGGAGCCGCAGAACTGGCTCACCTACTCCGGCACCACGCTGGGCCAGCGCTACAGCACTCTCAAGCAGATCACTCCCGACAACGTGAAGGATCTCACAATGCAGTGGGCCTTCCAGGCGCGCAGCACCGAAAAATTCGAAGCTACCCCGCTGGTCGTCGATGGGATGATGTATGTGACCCAGGCTCCCAACGACGTGGTGGCGCTCGACGCCGCCACCGGCGAGATCAAGTGGCTCTACTCCTACGCGGTATCCCGCGACGCGCGCCCCTGCTGCGGGCGCATTAACCGCGGCCTCGCCATCCTCGGCAACACACTTTACATGGGGACCATCGACGCCCACCTTGTCGCCCTGGATGCCCACGACGGCAAGCTCCTGTGGGACACCGAAGTCGCCAAAGCCACTTCCGGTTACGCCCTGACGCACGCCCCGTTGATCGTCAAAGACAAAGTGATCATGGGAGTCGCCGGCGGCGAGTTTGGCATCCGCGGCTTCATTGCCGCCTTCAACGCCTCTACCGGCAAGGAAGCCTGGCGTTTCTACACCATCCCCGGCAAGGGCGAGCCGGGCAATGAAACCTGGGCCGGCGATTCCTGGAAGACCGGAGGCTCTTCCGTGTGGGTCACCGGCTCCTACGATCCCGATCTCAACCTCACCTACTGGGGCATTGGCAACCCTGGGCCCGATTGGAATGGCGACCACCGCGGCGGCGACAATCTCTACAGTGATTGCGTGGTTGCTCTCGACGCCGATACGGGCAAGCTCAAATGGTATTTCCAGTTCACTCCGCATGACGATTTCGATTACGACGCCGTGCAAGTGCCGGTGCTCGCCGACATCCAGTGGCCCGGCGCCGCAGCCCCTGCCGGATCGCGCAAAGTCATGCTGTGGGCCAACCGCAACGGCTACTTCTACGCGCTCGACCGCACCACCGGCAAGTTCCTTCTGGGCAAGCCGTTCGTGAAAGTGACGTGGTCCACCGGACTCGACGAAAGCGGCCGCCCGATGCGCATCAACTCCGTGGAACCCACCGAGGCCGGCACTGACATTTACCCCAGCCAAACCGGCGGCACCAACTGGTATTCGCCGTCCTTCAGCCCGCGCACCGGGTTGTTCTACGTGTCCGCCTGGGAGCATGTGCACGGGAAATTCCAGAAAGTCGACGCCCCTTATGAAGAAGGGAAGCGCTTCTCCGGAGGCGGCGTTCAGCCCACTCGAGGCGGAACCCGCGGTCCGCAGGTAACCAAGGTGAGCCCGGAGGACGGCTTCGGAGTGGTCCGCGCCCTCGACCCCAAAACGGGCGAGCTTAAGTGGGAATTTCCCATGCCGGACGTCACCGCCAGCGGTATCCTGACCACCGCCACCGATGTGCTCTTTACCGGCGGACGCCAGGGTTTCTTCCACGCGCTCGACGCACGCACCGGCAAACTGCTGTGGAAGGTCGCGGCGGGCGGTGAAATCGCCATGGGCCCGATGACGTATGAGGTGAACGGCAAGCAGTACGTGGCCTTCGCCGCAGGAAGTTCGCTTTTCACGTTCGCGCTGAAGTAATCGTGTAGACCTTCGGACGCGCGTTACCCGGGCGAAGTGGATTCCGGGCGCCCTTTTGTGTGCATACCGCGTGACGTTGCCGAGGCAACTTGTGTAGACTTATGTCGGATGCGTTCCTTCACGGGGCTACAGACTTGTTGCACACTGCTGCTGGCCTTTCTGTTAGCACCGTTCCAGCACGTTCATACCGGGAGCGGGGCTGGCGATCACCACCATTCGGAACTTATTCATGCTCATTTTCATGGTTTTCCAGCGTCAAGCGGGGACCATCACCACGGCCGAGAACTTCGGGATTCCGACGACGATCACGCCGCAGCTTGGTCGCTCGATACGTTCACCCTGGAGCTAACAGCTAGTCTCGCGCCGTTCGTCCCCTCTCGTGGAATTGTTCTTCGGTTTGTTCCCTCCTTGACTCTCCAGCCTGTAGAGGTCGTCGAGGAATGTGGCCACGACCCGCCCTGCATCGACCGTTCTATTCCAAGATCCCCTCCTTCCTAACCTTTCCTAAAAACTAGCATTCGTGTGTCCGGGCTTGGCGTGTCATTTCCCCGAGCGCCCGGCCATATTTTTGTGAAGGTTGCGAAGGAGTCACGTGAGAAGAAAATTTTGTTTTCTGGCGCCAGTCTTTCTTGTCGGTTTGAACACCGATCTCTGTCAGGCGCAGGCGCCGCTCAGCCAGGAAGAAGCCGTCAATAAGGCGCTGCAATCGCGTGCTTCACTCAAAGCCGAGGCCGAGCGGGTGTTTAGCGCTGAAGGGATGAAGAAACAAGCCGGGATTCGGCCGAATCCGGAGTTCCAGTTTCAGAACGAGAATCTCCGGCCGGGCCAAAGCTATGGTCGCGACGTAGATACGCTGGCAATGATCAATCAGCCGCTCGACGTCTTGGGAAAACGAAAGCAGCGAATCGCATTCGCTAGCGAGGGCGTGAACCGGACCCAAGCGGAGTACCAGTTGGTCCGCTGGCAGGTCGTCCAACGCGTGAAGCTCGCGTATTGGGCTGCGCGTGGCTCGCAGGAAGTAAGGGACGTACTCAAGACGACCGTTGATAATTTCCAGAAGATCATCGATTACCACGCCGCCCAACTCAGTGTGGGTGCGATCGCCGAGCAGGATCTTCTCCGGGTCCGTCTGGAAGGCGAACGATTAAAGATTGCCGCTAACCTGGCGGCCATCGAAGCCAATCGCACGCGGATCGAGCTTCTCAAGGAGATGGGCCAGACAAATTTCGCCGACGTGACGCTCACGGAGCCGCTGGTATTGGCTTCCCAGGTGGTGCCAATTGGCGTCGAACAGGCGCTGGCCCAGCGCATCGAAATCAAAGTAGCCCGCGCAGCGCTGGAACAGTCGAGAGCCAATGCAAAGCTTCAGGACGTATTAGCCCGACCCGATTTGAATGTCACTTACGGCTATAAGAGAACGCAATTACCTGATACGACGGCTGGCGTGAACACTGCAATTGTGTCGCTGCGCGTGACGCTTCCCGCCAGCGACAAAAATCAGGGAAACCGCATCGCGGCAGAGGCGGACATCCGCCGCGAGCAGCAACTGCTGGCAGCAGCGGAGGCAGAAGTGCGGGCAGACTATTACGGCGCGCTCCAGGAATACGAATCGAGGCGGGCTGAATTCCTCAATACTCTGCAGCCGTTTCGCGAACACGCAGGGAATCTGTCGGAGATCGCAGCGGCGGCGTATGCGGAGGGCGGCACGGACCTGCTTCGTTTGCTGGATGCCGAACGCGCCCGTTTGGACGCGGAACTGGCGTGGACACGCGGATTGGTGGATTACCGGCAAAGCATCGTCAGATTAGAAGCCGCCGAAGGGGTGGGTCAATGAGACATGGCGCAATGAGACGTGAACCAATGAGACGTGAACCAATGAGACGTGAACCAGTGAATAGATGCGACGTACTTTTCCTGATTGCTGCATTCCTGTGGTTAGCTGCATGCACCGGTCCGAAGGCTTCGACGGAGATCGCTGCCGCGAAGGAAGCCAAGTCAAGTCCGGAGGAAGTAGTTCTTTCACCAGATCAGCAATCGGCGGCGATGATCGAGACTCAAGCCGCCGCGCTTTCTCGGGAGCCCGATATGCTGCGAGTGAAGGGGCGCATCGTGCTGGCAGACGACCGCACATGGAGGGTCGGGGTCCGCACGGTGGGGTCGGTCGTGGCAGTCTACGCAGGCCTGGGCGATTACATCCATAAGGGGCAGGTGCTCGCGCGCTACCACGCCGATGAAGTGCGGGACTCCCGAGCCCAGTACCGCGCCGCGGTTTCTGAGCTGGATCGTGCAAAATCCGCCGCGTTGCAAGCTCAGCGCAATCGTGATCGAGCACAGAGGCTGCTGGAATTGAAGGCTGGCTCCGTGCAGCAGGTGGAGCAGGCGCAGCTAGATCTAATGACCGCCCAGTCCGCGATCAAGAAGGCCCAGATAGAAGTTGATCGCGGCCGCGACCTTCTGGAAGACGACCTGCGCGTGCCCGCCGATCCACCGGCTAATAGAGCAGACGAGACCGAAGATGAAGTACCAATCTTAGCTCCGGCGGATGGCTACATCATCGAAAAGAACGTAACGCCCGGCAAGACGGTAGAGCTTTCTTCCGTTACGTTTGTCATTGGTGATCTCTCGAGGGTTTGGATGTTGGCCTCCGTGCGCCAGGAGGACCTCGTTAAACTTCGCGCAGGGCAATCGGCCTTCGTGACTCTGCCTGGTGCGGAGGAGACGCGAATTGCAGGCAGGATCGCCAATCTGGGACAACAATTCGACTCCGAAACGCGAATGATGCAAGTCCGTATCGAACTGAACAATGCCGCCAACCGGCTGCGGCCCGAGATGCTGGCGAACGCGGAGATTCCCATCGGCGGGCGCGCGCCCACGCTGATGGTGCCATCCGATGCCGTTCAGCAGGTGAATGGTCAGGATGTAGTCTTCATACGGACTGCAGCCGACCGGTTCGCGGTGCGCCCTGTAAAGGTCGGCGAAACGTCCGGCGGCAAGACACCGATTCTGGATGGGATCGTAGCGGGAGATCAGGTTGCAATTCGCGGCACTTTCATTCTGAAGTCGCAACTTCTGAAGTCAACGCTGGAAAGCGAATAGGCCAAGGCATGCTCAATCGAATGATCGATCTCACGTTGACCTATCGATGGCTGGTACTCATCGGCATATTTGCGTTGTTGGGTGCAGGCGGCTACGCGCTTTATAGCATTCCAGTCGAAGCCTTTCCAGACCTTACGAATAATCAAGTGGTGGTGGTGACGAATGCGCCCTCCTTGCCACCCACTGAAGTAGAGCAACTCGTGACCTATCCCATCGAGCGGGTGATGCTTGGTCTGCCAGACAAGCTGGAGGTCCGGTCGCTGTCAAAGCTCGGCCTGTCGATGGTGACGGTAGTCTTCGATGATTCGGTGTCGATGTACTTCGCGCGGCAATTGGTCAGTGAGAGGCTGCAACAGATTTCTTCCATCCTGCCCCGCGGGATTCAGCCCACACTGGGGCTGCCGGCCACTGCCTTCGGAGAGCTGTATCAATACACGATCTCGGGTCCGATGAGCGCGATGGAATTGAAGGATCTCCATGAGTGGGTGATCAAGCCGCAGCTGCGCACGCTGCCGGGAGTCAGCGAAATCAACGCGTGGGGCGGGCAGACCAAGCAGTTTCAGATTGTGGTGGACCCCGCTTCGCTCGAGCAATATGGTCTCACTCTTCACGACGTAGCCACGCGGGTGCAGGACAACAATACGAATTTCGGCGGCGGCTACATCGAGCATGCCGGCGAGCAATATACGCTGCTCGGTACCGGGCGCGCTGTCAGCACGGGCGAGCTTGGCAACATTGTTCTGGTTTCAAAGAACGGCGCCTCTGTGCTGCTGCGTGACGTGGCTGAAGTGCGTGTGGGGGCCGCGCCTCCAGAGGGAGCCACGCTGCGCAATGGCGAAACGGTGTCCGGCATGGTCATCATGCTGAAGGGCGAAAACGGCAAGCAGCTCATCGAACGAGTGAAGGAGAAGATTGCGGCTCTGCGATTGCCCTCCGGCGTCAAGATCATTCCGTTCTACGATCAATCGTTCGTGATCGATGGGACTATTCATACCGTCGAGAAGAATCTGTTCGAAGGCTTCATTCTGGTGACGTTCGTGCTGCTCCTGTTTCTGGGCAACGTGCGGGCCGCACTGATCACTGCCGCCGTCATTCCTTTCTCCATGCTGATAGGTTTTCTCGGTATGCGATTGTTTGGCATTAGTGCGAATCTGATGAGTCTCGGAGCCATAGACTTCGGCATGATTGTGGATGGCGCGGTGGTCATGATGGAAAACTCGGTCCACCGTCTTCACGAACGGCACGAGGACTCGCCCCTGGAGGCCGTGCGGGATGCTGCCCACGAAGTCGCGAGGCCGATGATCTTCGCGGTGGTGATCATCATCGCGGTGTATTTGCCGATTCTGTTTCTGCAAGGCCTCGAAGGACGCATGTTTCGGCCCATGGCCATCACCGTCTGTTCAGCACTCGCGGGCTCGCTGCTTCTGGCGATGACGTTGGTTCCCATATTCGCCTCCTTTAGTCTGTGGGGAGTCGGGCGCGCGCGGCCCGCAAAGCAGGAAGACGGCTGGATGGACAGGCTCAGCCGCCTGTACGTCCGGGTTTTGACCTCTGCCATGGATCATCGCATTCTGTCCACCTCCGCCGCGGTTCTCGTGTTGGCTGTAGCGATAGGGTCACTCTTCTTTATCGGCACCGAGTTCATGCCCAAGCTCGACGAAGGCTCAATACTCGTGGAGACGCGGAAGCTGCCAGGCGTCTCACTGACAGAGTCCATCGCCATCAGCAAGAGAATCGAGGAGCGGTTGCGTCAGTTCCCGGAGATCGCTGATGTGGTGATTAAGATCGGGCGGCCGGACTTTGCAACTGAAGCCATGGGAATCAACGAAGGCGACACCTACCTTCTGCTGCATCCGATGGAAACTTGGAAGCGGTTTCATACCAAGGAAGCACTCATCGAGGCTGTCGCCAAAGAATTGGACACCATTCCAGGCGTTGCCTACAGCTTCACACAGCCCATGGCGATGCGCATCGACGAAACCATTTCGGGAGTCAAGGCGGATTTGGCGATCAAGGTATTCGGCGACGATTTTCGCGTCTTGGACGCGATTGGACAGCAGGTATTGCGCGCGGTTACCACGGTTCGCGGTGCTGCCGATCAACAAATGGAGATCACTTCGGGTGTCGCGGAACTGTCGGTGAGCGTGGACCGCGCTGCGCTTGCCCGTTACGGCCTGAACGTTACCGATGTCGAAGAAGCGGTGGCCAGCGGGGGGTCGGGTGACGTGATTTCCGAAGTGATCGATGGTCAAAAGCGCTACACTGTCGCCCTGCGGCTTGCTGAACGTTATCGAACGGACTCTGACGCCATGCGCAAGATCATGCTGCGTGCGCCCGGAGGAGAGCAGGTCCCCCTGGAGCAGGTGTCACGCGTGGAAGTGAGACGTGGTCCGGTGCTTGTCAATAGAGAGCAAGGGCAGCGGCGGATGGTTGTGATGTCCAACGTGCGCAATCGCGATCTGGGCAGCTTTGTGGCAGAAGTGCGCTCTAAAATCGACCGCGATATCGCGCTGCCGCCCGGATACTTCGTCGAATATGGCGGGCAATTTGAGAATCAGGAGCGCGCCACGCGGCGCCTCATGCTGATCGTGCCGGTTGCAATTACGCTTATCTTTGTTCTCCTATATCTTGCGCTTGCATCCGTCAAGCTGGCTCTGCTGGTGGTGGGCAACATACCGTTCGCCTTCGTGGGTGGGATAGCGGCGCTATGGTTTCGCGGGATGAATCTCAACCTATCCGCCTCCATAGGTTTCATTGCGCTCTTCGGCGTGGCGATGCTGAATGGCGTAGTTCTGGTGAGTTCGATTAAGCAACTGCTGGAAGCCGGCTATGGTTCCCGGGACGCCGTACTTGCCGGTTCGCGCCGCAGGCTGCGCCCCGTGCTCATGACCGCCTTCGTCGCCAGCTTCGGCTTCATTCCCATGGCGATTTCCACGTCGACTGGCGCCGAAGTGCAACGGCCCCTGGCGAGCGTGGTTATTGGCGGCCTGGTTAGTTCTACAATCCTTACTCTTTTTTTGTTGCCGCTGCTATACGAGTGGACTGCCCGGACGATGAGCCCGAGTGGCCGCCAGCCCGGTAAGTGAGGTCGAACCGGATGGCCGTTTAGTCGGAGACACGTGATGGGGGTAAACTATCCGGTATCGCTGATATGCAGAAGCGGATCAGGATGGTTTCCCGACGGACGGTAATGCTGGGCGCTCCTTTGGCGTGCGCGGGAATGTTGCGTGGAGCGAATGAAGCCGTGAGCGAGTTCATTTTTGACTCCGCACCGTTCCCTTCGTGTCATGCATCGACGGTGGTGGAGTTGGCGAATGGCGATTTGATGTCCGCGTGGTTTGGCGGCGCCGGCGAGGGCAAGCCGGATGTCGCCATCTGGGCTTCCCAGCGTACGGCCGGGAAATGGGCAGAACCCGCCGAGATGGTTCGGGAATGGCAGACTCCCTGCTGGAACCCCGTGCTCTTCTACACGAAGGACCGCCGCCTGTGGCTGTATTACAAGTTTGGAACCTCGCCATCTCAATGGACGGCGGGGCGGAAGTACAGTGATGACCACGGGAAGTCGTGGTCGGCGGTAGAGCATCTGCCGGCGGGAATTTATGGACCGATTCGGGCGAAACCTCTGGTGATGGAGGATGGCACCATTGTCAGCGGCACTTCCGTCGAGAGCTACCGGAGTTGGGCCGCCTGGATCGAGAGGAGCACGGACGGCGGAAAGACATTCTCGCGCATTGGGCCGATTACAGTGCCGGATATGAGTGGTGGTTCCGATGATGGCAAGTCGACGCGCGGTTTGATTCAGCCTTCAGTGATTTCGTTGGGCGGCAAGAAGCTGCGCATGTATGCCCGATCAACGCAGAACATCGGACGCGTGTGCGTGGCGGATTCGGCGGATGCAGGCGTGACGTGGTCACAGGCTCGCCCCTTGGATATCCCGAACCCGAATTCGGGGATTGACGCGGTGGCTCTGCGGGATGGCCGGGTGGTGCTGGTTTATAACAACACTGCCAAAGGACGGTCGCCGTTGAATCTGGCGGTGAGCCGGGATGCGGAAAAATTCACGATGTTCCGCACGCTGGAGGATGCCCCGGGGGAGGAATTCTCGTATCCGAACGTGATTCAGGGTGCTGACGGGGATCTCCACATCGTCTATACATGGCGGCGAAAGAAGATCCGGTATGTGAAGTTGGCTTTAGCGGACGTGCCGAAGTAGTTGCTTTAGTGGATTAACCGCCAAATTTCCTGCGCGCAGCACACTGGCTTCATCGGAGGTTCGCAGCGGAAGGTTTCACTTCCCAACCAGGTGTTCGACGTCGCGGTTGTTCTCTGCGCAGACATACTCCAGCACGTCGACGCCCTTCGGGGCTAGCGAGCTGACTCTCTTCAACGTCCAGGGTTTCTTGAACGCACTGGGATCGTCGAATGTGATCTCGCGCTCCAGATGCCCCAGGTCCGGACGGCGAAACCGTTCGATCACGTGTAATTTCTCGGTCTGCGGATAGCTGCCAAAAGCGATCCAACCCCGGTCCGTGAGGCCGACCGTATCCACTACCAAGGTGTCGCCCTCCCAGTGACCCACCGAATGGCCCATATAGGAAGGATTGGGATCGTCGGGATGGTGGCGTCCATCCAGGTAGATCTGGCGCGTCGGATCGTTGTTCTCTTCGACAATCACCAGCACGTCGCGGCTCTGAACAAATCGATAAGGTCGCAAAGTGCCCGAAGCCCCTAAGCCGGTTGGCAGGCAATGCGCCCCGGGGGAGTCAATATTCCGATTCTCCCTTCGTTTCTTTGCAATTGCCTCCGCCCACGGAAGCGGGTCGGGAGGCTGACCTTCCGGACGGTGAATGCCGGCCAGCCAGACCCCGCTCAGATCTGGTTTTCCCTCGCGCGTGCGAGGGGTGCGGCCGGTTGGGGCGGGCTGACTGGCGATCAATTTCACGAAGTCATCGCCTCCGTCGCCGAGAGTGTTGAGTTGGGTGTCACTCAGATGAATGTCGAAGTGGACCGCTTGCCCCGCTTGTACCTGGATATCTTTCTGCCGGAACGGGAGGAATAAGGGTGGAAACTCAGCCGACAGTTCGTATACGCCGGGGGGCAGCGAAGCAATCGAGTAGCTGCCGTCCGCCGCGCTCTCGGTCGAAAACGACGCGTCCGTCGCGCTGTTCTTGACGAGAATGGCCGCTTTCGGCACTGGATTGCCGCCCGAAACCGTCACGATTTTCCCTCTAAGCGTGCCGGTCTGCGCAAATGTGGCCACCGCCGTCGCAAGCGTCAAACTCAAGAGCAGGCTAGCTTTCATTTCTGTTCCCATCCCGGCAGTTCTATTTGCAGAACGTGTAGGTAGTGTATCAGTTTGGGTTCTAATGACATCGACTTACTTGCCGGCTACTCGGCTGCCCAGCCAAACCGCCACAGTCAAGTTTCACATCGCGCGGCGCAAATTCTTCCCGCCGCTATACTAAAGACTTGTGAATAAAGTCGTCGCCACCGCGGACGAAGCTGTCGCCGATATCCATGATGGCGCCACCATCATGTTCGGCGGCTTCGGACTCTGCGGCATCCCCGAAAATCTGACGCTTGCGCTGGTCCGGAGAGGCGTCAAGCACCTGCACACCATCGCCAACAACGTCGGCATCGACGGTTACGGAACCGGCCGCCTGCTCGAAGCCGGCCAGATCGCGTCGCACACCGGCAGCTACGTCGGCGAAAACAAGCTGCTCGAAAAAATGGTGCTCGCCGGCACTCTGAATCTGAAGCTGCTGCCCCAAGGAACTCTGGCGGAGGCCATCCGCTCGGGTGGCGCGGGCATCCCGGCTTTCTTCACTCCCGCCGGCGCCGGTACGCTGGTCGCCGAAGGCAAGGAAGTGCGCGAATTCGATGGCCGCCAGTATCTCCTGGAGCGCGCCCTCACCGCCGACTTCGCCATCATCAAAGCCTGGAAGGGCGACCGCCTCGGCAACCTGGTCTATCGCAAGGCCGCCCGTAACTTCAACCCGATCATGGCCACCGCCGGCGCCATCACCATCGCCGAAATCGAACACCTGGTCGAACCCGGCGAGCTCGATCCAGACCATATCGTCACCCCCGGCATCTACGTTCACCGCGTGGTGGTGGGCGAGCGCTTCGAAAAACATATCGAGCGCCGGATTCTGCGGGAGCAGGCCACATGAGCCCCGCTGCCGCTCCTCTCACCGATCACCAGAAGCGTGAACGCATCGCCCGCCGCGTCGCGCATGAACTGCGCGACGGCTTCTACGTCAACCTGGGCATTGGCATACCGACCATGGTTTCGAACTACGTGCCGCCGCACTTCGACGTCATCCTGCAATCGGAGAACGGCATGCTGGGCGTGGGGCCTTATCCCGAGGAAGGGTGCGAGGACGCCGACATCATCAACGCTGGCAAAGAGACCGTTACCGAGCTGCCCGGCACTTCCTACTTCTCGAGCGCCGAATCCTTTGCCATGATCCGCGGCCGGCACATCGACCTCAGCGTGCTGGGCGCGATGCAAGTCGACGAGAAAGGTGATCTCGCCAACTGGATGATCCCCGGCAAAATGGTCAAAGGCATGGGAGGCGCGATGGATCTTGTCGCCAGCGCCCGCCGCGTCATCATCGCCATGGAGCACACGACCAAGACAGGCGCGCCCAAGATTCTGCCCAAGTGCACGCTGCCCATCACCGGCCTCAAAGTGGTGGACACGATCGTCACGGAGCTAGCCGTGATTCAGGTCACGCCCGAAGGCCTCGTACTCGAAGAGATCGCTCCCGATACCACCGTCGAAGAGGTCCAGAAGGCCACCGCAGCGAACTTAATCGTCAAGCAGCCCGTCAAGACCATGCAGCTTTAACTTTTGTTACGGCTCGCAACTGGAAGCGCACTGCGTTAAGCGTTGTAAGCATTCGGCCCAGGGGTCTCGGGGGCGAGCCGGCCGCAAGTTCTATCTGCGTTCATCGGTTCCCATCTGCGAGCCAGGCTCTTCGGCTTAGTTCGTGACCGGCGGCCGCACGTACTTTTCGTTGATGTACTTGCCGGCCAGCTCGAGCGCGCCTTGCGTGTCGTCCTTGGTGCGCAGTGCCAGGCGATATTCGTTCACCGCGCGCTCGCGCTGATCGGTGACGTCGAAAATCTTTCCCAGGTTGATATGCGCCCACACTTCGGTCCACTTGGGCTCCAGATCGCCGTTCAGCACTTCGCGGAAACCGT
>Ga0310813_10001609_pt1 | contig 13665 bp, 8 predicted proteins | sample YN3metagenome_FD_203086 | JGI IMG/M metagenome (GOLD analysis project Ga0310813, IMG submission 203086) | Soil microbial communities from experimental microcosm in Duke University, North Carolina, United States - YN3 | ecosystem: Engineered > Artificial ecosystem > Soil microcosm > Unclassified ...
GCCCGCAGGAAATTCCTCAAAGAACCCAGCTCATGCCCAATTATCCGAATCCCTTCAATCCGAGTACGATCATTCGTTATTGGGTGGCGGGATTACCCGACGCTCAGGCTGGGATATCCGGCCAACGGACAAGCGCTCAGTTCATCACGCTAAAGATTTATGACATTCTCGGAAGAGAAGTGGCGTCGCTGGTCAACGAAATTCAGTCTCCGGGTTATAAATCGGTCGACTGGGATGCGGCCGGGATGCCGGGCGGAGTCTATTTTTATCGTTTGCAGGCAGGAGGTACCACTGTAACGAAGAAAATGCTATTGATCAAGTGAAAACTCGCACCCGATGTGGGCGCACAACCGCTCATCGCCTCCCTCTTTTTGATTTTCCCTCTTTTCTTTGTAAGATAGTTCAATTTTGTTTCACCGGATCCTGCCGCGCCAGTTCGTTCACCACTATATATAGGAAGGTACAGAAATGAGTATTCGCAATATCCTCTTCGTACTGCTTGCTGCCGCGCTTTTTCTCTCGTGCGGACAGAAACAGGAATCGAAATCCACCAAAACTATCGGCGTTTCACTTCTCACGAGAGCACATGTGTTTTACAAAGACCTCGAAGAGGGTCTCAAGAGCGAAGCCGCGAAGAACGGGTATGAGCTTATCATCACCGCCGGAGAGTTCGATATCGGCAAACAAAGTTCTCAGATCGAAGACTTCATCACGAGGAAAGTAGACGCGATCGTTCTCTGCCCTGTCGATTCCCGGGGAGTAGGGCCGGCAGTCCGGAAGGCGAACGAAGCGAAGATTCCGGTGTTTACGGCCGACATTGCGGCGCAGGAGGGTGACGTCGTGTGCCACATCGCCTCGGATAACGTCGCCGGGGGAAGGCTCGCGGGAGAGTATCTCGCGAAATTGCTCGGCGGAAAAGGCAACCTCGCGATCATCGGCCAGCCGACAGTCACGTCCGTGCTGGACCGCGTCCAGGGATTTAAAGATGCTGTGGCAAAATTCCCGGATATGAAAATTGTCGCCGACATGAACGGCGAAGGCGTCCGCGACAAGGCGATGCAGGTGGCGTCGGATGTCCTGCAGTCGCATCCGGACCTGCAGGGGATCTTCGGGATCAACGACGACTCCGCGCTCGGCACGCTTGATGCCGTCCAGCAGTTCAAGCGTGATAACGTTGCGGTCATCGGTTATGATGCTATTCCGGCCGCCCGCGATGCGATTATGAAGGGCACGGCTCTCAAAGCGGACGTCATTCAATATCCGACGAAGATCGGCGAAACGACGATACAGAAGGTCAAAGAGTATTTTTCGGGCGCGCAATTGCCGAAAGTAGTCCCCGTTGAGGTGGGGATTGTGGACAAAGCAGCCCTGCAAAGCAGCGGGATGCATTGAAAATCCGCGTGTCAATTTTCCGTTTGTCGTAGGCTCGTTTCGTGCCATCTCTCTTGCACATGCAGCAGATCCGGAAGGAATATCCGGGAGTCCTCGCGCTAGACGATGTGAATTTCGGGCTGCAGCCCGGGGAGATCCATTGTCTGTTGGGTGAAAATGGCGCCGGCAAATCGACGCTGATGAAAGTGCTTTCCGGAGCGCTGCGGAAAGATTTCGGAACCATCCGGATCAACGGCGAAGAGGCCGATATACAATCTCCGGCCGATGCACAGCGGTACGGCATCGGGATGATCTATCAGGACATCAAGCTCGTTCCCGAGCTTTCGGTCGCGGAAAATATCCTTCTTGGAAACGAGCCGAAGAAGAAAAATTCCCCTTTTATCGATTTCAAAAAAATGCATGAGATTGCCCGTGAAGTCATCGGGCAGCTCGGCGAAGAGATCGACACCCGCTCTATCGTCTCAGATCTCAGCATCGCGCATCGCCAGCTCGTCGAAATCGCGAAAGCCCTTTCAAAGAAGCTGAAAGTGCTTGCCCTTGATGAGCCTTCCGCCGCGCTCACCGGCCGCGAGCTGAAAAACCTATTCAAGGTCCTTCGAAAACTCCGGTCGGACGGAGTCGGTATTATTTATATCTCGCACCGGCTGGAGGAAATCTTCGAGATCGGCGACCGCGTCACGATCCTCCGCGACGGAAAGTTCGTTCAGACCGCCCCGATTGCCGAAGTCGATCGCCGCGGCCTTGTGCGGTGGATGGTCGGACGGGAACTGGAGAACGAATATCCAAAAATCTCGCTTACGCGGGGGGAAGAAATCCTCGGCGTTGAAAACCTTTCCGCCGGCATGCTCAAAGAGATCAATCTCTCGGTTTGCCGCGGGGAAATATTCGGCATCGCCGGTCTGGTGGGTGCCGGAAGAAGCGAGCTCGCGCGCGTCATCTTCGGCGCCGACGAAAAAGACGAGGGGAAGATATTTCACGAAGGAAATGAGATCCACCCGCGCTCGCCCCGCGAGGCGATCGATCTGGGGATCGGCCTTCTGACCGAAGACAGGAACCTGTACGGCCTCATCATGCAGATGAACGTCCGCGAGAACATCACTCTGTCGAACCTCCGGGCAGTCGCGAGCGGGGGGCTCATTCAGAGATCGAAGGAGGAGGGCATCGCAAATAAATTCCGGGACGATTTGCGGATCAAGACTCCCGGCATCGAGCAGGAGGTCGATCACCTGAGCGGCGGCAACCGGCAAAAAGTCGTTCTTGCACGCTGGCTCTTTACAAAATCGAAATTGCTGATCTTCGATGAGCCGACCGCGGGGATTGATGTCGGAGTGAAATTCGAGATCTACAATCTTATGAACAACCTGGCGAAAGAGGGCATCGGCGTTATCGTGATCTCCTCTGACCTCCCGGAACTTCTGGGCATCTGTGACCGCATTGCCGTCATGTGCGAAGGCAGAATTACCGGAATCCTCCCGCGGCAGGAGGCGACGCAGGAAGCTGTCATGACGCTTGCGACGTCAAGGATGGAAGGGGCAGCCGCTGTCTAACCTCCTTGCAAAATTCGGCATCGGCATCGCGCTTGTCGTTGAGATTATTTTATTTTCAATCCTCTCACCCTACTTTTTCAGCTCCGACAATATCCTCAACGTCACTCTTCAGGCTTCGATCACGGCAATCATCGCCGTGGGAATGACGTTCGTTATTCTCACCTCCGGTATCGATCTTTCGGTCGGGGCGCTGGTAGCCTTTACCGGTGTCGTCGTCACGAGCCTTCTCAAGCTTCCGCTTTCTTTTCCCGTGCTGTTTCCGCTTGCCGCGCTGGCGGGCATTCTCATTGGCATGATGTCCGGCGCGTTCGCGGGGATGTTCGTTACACGGTTCAACATTACGCCTTTTATCGTGACCCTCGCGCTCATGACGATCTGGAGGGGGGCGGCATATCTTTATACCGACGGCAGGCCTGTGTGGGGATTGCCGGATCAGTTTAGTTTTTTGGGAAGCGGAAGACTCGCGGGTGTTCCCGTACCCACTATCCTCATGGTTCTCATCTATGCCGCGGCATATGTCGCTCTCAACAAAACGACGTTCGGCCGGTACGTGTACGCGGTCGGGGGGAATAAAGAGGCTGCACGTCTCGCCGGCATCAATACAAACCGCATTCTTCTCTCTGTCTACATGCTTTGCGGCGGTCTTGCATCGCTGAGCGGGCTGCTCCTGGCGTCGCGAATGAACTCCGGACAGCCGAACTCCGGGCTCATGTACGAGCTCGACGTTATCGCGGCGGTCGTTGTAGGGGGCACGAGCCTGTTCGGAGGACGCGGTTCCATCATAGGCACGTTCATGGGGGCGATGCTCATCGGTATTCTGCGGAACGGTTTGAATTTGCTCAACGTCAATTCGTATATTCAACAGGTCGTCGTCGGTGTCGTCATTCTGCTTTCGGTCCTCATGGACCGGCGCAGAACATCTTAACAGGAGATTTCATGAAGAGTACTAAAACCATACTAGCCATACTTATTGTCATCATGTCGATTGGCAGCTCGATCGCCCTGAGCCAGGGGGAGCAGCCGTTTATCATCTCCGTCCAGGGGGGATTGTTCTTTCCCGCCCAAGCTCAATACAAAGATGTCTACCAGGTAAGCTCCGATCTTGTCTATGGCTTCGGCATCGGGCTCCCGGTAAGCCGTACCCTCATTGTTACAGGGGATATGTCCTGGTTTAAGTCCGAAGCCATCCTTGGCGGAGTCACCGACAGCACGACAAAAATACAGGAGAAGTTCATTCACGTCGGCCTCTTGAACAAACAGCCGGTTAACGGCGCGATATTTCTGAGATTATCCGGCGGGTTGAATTACATAACGATTAAGCAGGCAATATCCGGTCCGCAGTCGCCGGAGAACGGGAAGGAGTCGGAGAAGAAACTCGGCTACTATGCCGGCATCGGCGTAGAAAATTTATTTGAAGGCGGGCGCGTCGCGATGTTCGCGGATGCTGTCTACGACTACAGCCGGTGGCACGACACCGACTTCAACGGGGACTTCGGCGGAGTCAGGGCCGTCCTCGGCCTCAATTTCATTCTCTTCTAGTGCCATTCCAACTAATTTTAGCGAATAGCATGAAGCTAAAATTAATGTTGGAATGAGCATCCCGCCTTTTTTGGCGGGATCTGATTAGCAAATAATAATTGGAGCGTAACTAGCACCAGGGAAAAAATATGACATCTCTCAGGAAAGTCCTCACAGTATTCTTCTTTTGTAGTTCCATCGCAGGCGCGCAAACGAACGTCGAGCGCCTTGCGAACACCGTCGATTCGGTGAGCATGGTTTCGTTCAACAACTGGAAAATGAGCCCCGACCTGAAAAACGCGCGCAATCTCGGCGACGATCCGGCCCGTCCGGAGTTTGACGATTCGAAGTGGGAGAACCTGAGGCTCAATCAGAATGTCTATCCGGACTCCTGCTGGCTCAGGAAAAGCATCACACTCCCCTCCACGTATCTCGGCCAGCCGATTTCAGGACCGATGAAGTTCCTTGTTTCGGTGGATGATTACGGTTACGTCTGGGTTAACGGGGAAAGCAAAGGATATTTTCCGTGGGACGGCGAGTTTGAGCTGACGAAAGATGCAAAACCGGGACAGACATTTCTTATAGTGATAAAAGCGATCAACACCGGCGGCCCTCTCCGCCTCTTGCGGGCACAACTTCAGCTTGAGAAGTCGTCCGCGCTCCGGCAAAAGCTTCAGGACTTTGGAATGAGCCTCAGGGTCGGCCAGAAACTGCTAGGCTTCGATACCTATCAGTCGAACGCGCGGCGGAAAATCGATCCGGGGACCGACAAATCGAAAGCCGATGCCTCGGAGAAAAAGAGGCTGGCTGCGCTGCTGCAGGAAGTCGCCGCAAAGGTGGATGTCGACGCGCTGGGAAGAGGCCAGATGGAGAGATTTGAGAAATCGCTTTCGGATGCGAAGGCCGCTCTCCAACCGGTCAGAGAATTTGCCAAGCGGTTCACGTTGTATTTCGACGCGAACGCGCACATCGACGCCGCGTGGCTCTGGCGCGATAAGGAGACAATACAGGTTTGCAAAAACACATTCTCCTCGGTGTTCAACATGATGAACGCACGGCCGGAGTTTACGTATACGCAAAGCGCTGCAGCATACTACGATTGGATGGAACAATTGTATCCCGAAGTGTTCAAGGAAATCCAGCAGCGCGTGAAGGAGGGACGATGGGAAGTCGTGGGAGGAATGTGGGTGGAGCCCGACTGCAACCTGCCGAGCGGAGAATCCTGGATGCGTCATCTCTTGTATTCAAAAAGATATTTCCGGCAGAAGCTCGGCGCCGATGTGAAGATCGGCTGGAACCCCGATTCGTTCGGCTACAACTGGGATATGCCGATGTTCTATAATAATGCCGGCATCGACGCCTTCATCACGCAGAAGATCGGCTGGAACGAGCGGGACGTATTCCCGTATCGCGTCTTCTGGTGGCAGTCACCCGACAGCTCCAGGGTCCTTTCGTATTTCCCGTTCGACTACGTCAACACGATCGACGATCCCTATCAGCTGGTCGATTGGATGCGGCAGTTCGAAGCCAACACGGGCTTCACGAAGATGATGATTCTCTTCGGCGTCGGCGACCACGGAGGCGGCCCCTCCATTGAAATGCTCGACCGTATCAAGCGCCTTGACTCGCTCGATATCTATCCGACGCTCGAGTACGGTACGACAACGACCTATCTCGACTGGCTCAAGAAGCAGGATCTCACGCAGGTCCCGGTCTGGAACGACGAGCTGTACCTTGAATACCACCAGGGGACGTACACGACGCAGGCGAAGATGAAAGAGTACAACAGAAAAAGCGAGGTGCTGCTGACGAACGCCGAGAAGTTTTCGTCGATCGCCTCAATGTACGGAAGAAAATATAATTCGCAGGACCTCGAAACAGCCTGGAGAAGCACGCTATTCAACCAGTTCCACGATATTCTCCCGGGGTCAGGAATCCGGGAAAACTACATCGACGCGACGGAAAAGTACAAGCATGTCGAAGCGCTCGGTGGGTATGAATTGCAGCAATCGATCGAATCGCTTGCGAAAAATATCGGGACGTCAGCTATTAAAAACGGCACGCCGGTTGTCGTGATGAACCCGCTCGCCTGGAAACGCTCGGACCTTGTGTCACTTGAGGTTCCGGCTTCTGACGGAGAGGACTTCCGGATATTCGACAACAACGGAAAAGAAGTCGCCGCTCAGAGTATTCCAAAAGACGAACACCATCGGACGGTCATCTTCGTCTCGCACGACATCCCGGCGCTGGGGTACGCGGTCTATACTCTTAAAAAGGGAAAATCGACTCTCACTTCCGGTCACCTGAAGTGGAGCAAGCTGGGGATTGAAAATCAATCGCTCGGAGTCTGGATAAATTCCGATTCCGGATGGATTGACGGAATAACGCTGAAGCAGCCGGAGAAAAATATTCTCAAAGGCTTCGGGAACGAGCTCCAGATACTCGAAGACAAACCCTCCGCCTGGGACGCATGGAACATCGGACTCACGGGAGTGAAGTACCCGTCGAAGCTCCGGAGCATTGAAATCGTCGAGCAGGGACCTGTGAGGACAGTCGCGCGAATCACTCGCGACTATCTCAAGCCCGGCGTCACGAAAGATTTCCCGACGGAAGATTTCCCCACAACATTCTTTACGCAGGATATCATGTTGTATGACGGATTGGACCGCGTCGATTTCAAAACAGACGTCGATTGGTGGGAGGATAAAACTATGCTCAAAGTCGCCTTCCCGCTGAACGTTCGGGATACCGTCGCGACGTACGAGATTCCGTACGGTTCTATCCAACGTTCGACGCAATGGCGCAACAGCTGGGACAGCGCCAAGGTCGAAGTGCCCGGGCAGCGGTGGGCCGATCTCTCCCAGGATGATTTTGGTGTTTCGCTCCTGACCCGCTCAAAATACGGATTCGACATTAAGGGAAGCACGATGCGGCTCTCGCTACTTCGCTCGCCGAAGTGGCCCGACCCGACGGCCGACCGGGGCAAGCATTCGATCGAGTACGCGTTGTACCCTCACGCGGGCAGGCTCGAAAAAGCGCAGGTCACACGGAAAGGATTCGAATACAATACACCGCTCATCGCCGTGGTTACCGACCGTCACAAAGGAAAGCTTCCCGCGCAGCAGTCGTTCGTGGAGCTTCAACCCTCGAACCTTATTCTCACGACGCTGAAGAAAGCAGAAGACTCCGACGCGTGGATCGTGCAGTGGTATGAATCAGCAGGGAAACGAACGGATGCGAGGCTCACGCTGCCGAAGATGCCCAGGCGGGTGCTCATGTCGAACGCTCTCGAAGAAGACGGACCGACCGTTTCGTACCAGAAAAATGTCGTTACCGTCCGCACGAAGAAAAGCGGTGTCATGACATTGAAAATTACTTTCTAAGATGGCGTTTTCGCTTCCGGCATGAAACCGCGTTTAGAATCATTCATTGAAATCAGCAGCGCGATCAATTCCGTTCTTGATCTCGACCGCCTTCTTGAAACGATCATGGATCATGCCATCAGCGCCATCGGCGTTGAACGGGGGATCTTGTTTCTGAAGACAGGCAGCGGCACGCTTTCCTCCTATGCCGCGCGGAACATCGAGAAAGAGACGCTCGCCGACGCCGAAGGGATCAGCCGGAGCATCATGAGCGAAGTTGCCGCGAGCGGAAAGTATTTTCTTTCTTCGAACATGCTGGAAGATCCCAAGACGGCGAGCCGGCCCTCTGTCGCAGCATTCAAGATCCGGTCCGTCCTGTGCGTCCCGCTTGTCAGAAAAGACCGCGTCATCGGCACAATCTATCTCGATAGCAGAAAAGCCTCAAAAGTTTTTTCGCCGGAAGACGTGACATTTCTCCAGACATTTGCCAACCTCGCCGCGATCGCCATTGAAAATGCCAAGCTCTACGAGGCATCGAAGCAGGAGGCCGATTACTGGAAGGAAGAGGCCTCGCAGCCCCGCTTCGAAAATATCGTCTTTGCAAGCAAGAAGATGGAGGATTGCCTCAAGCAGGTGAGAAGCGTCGCCCGCTCGAACGTAAGCGTTCTCATCACAGGCGAGACGGGTACGGGGAAAGAGCTCATCGCCAGGGCGGTCCACAACAGCAGCGACCGGAACAACAAAAAGTTTATACCGATTAATTGCAGCGCCCTGCCGGAGCACATCCTGGAGGCGGAGCTCTTTGGATCGAAAAAAGGGGCCTACACCGGCGCTACCCAGGACAGCAAAGGATTGTTTGAAGAAGCTGACGGCGGGACGATCTTCCTCGATGAAATCGCCGATATGCAGTCGGGGCTCCAGGCGAAGCTTCTGCGCGTCCTGCAGGAAGGGGAGATACGACGGGTGGGAGATACGCAGTATAAAACAGTCGATGTCCGCGTTGTGTCGGCGACGAATAAGAACATCCAGGACGAGATCACGGCGGGAACCTTCCGGCAGGATCTCTATTACCGGTTGTGCGGAATCGAGCTCCATCTTCCCGCGCTGAAAGAGCGCCGCGAAGATATTCTCCCTCTGAGCGAACACTTCGCCGTTGCCTTCTGCCGCCAGCAGTCAATTCCGCTGAAGACGCTTTCTCCGGAAGCGGCCGAGCGGCTTCGTTCCTACGACTATCCGGGTAATGTCCGCGAACTGCAAAACATTCTCCGCAAGGCCATCTTGCTTTCCGACCAAACGATACTACCCAACGACATCGATCTGCCCGCGCGGTCGCAATCAGCGCCGCTGGCTGAAGACTTCGATGAAGCAAGCCGCCAGCATATTATCAGAGTCCTCCAAAAAGTAGACTGGAATCAATCACACGCCGCTGAAATTCTTGGCCTCAACCGCACCACCCTCCAGGCGAAGATGAAAAAACTGAAGATCAAAAAGTAAACTGCCAACCTATTGGCAGCGATGCCAACGGAGCGGCATGCAGTTTAGCGGCAAGAAAATCCTTCCATCATTCCTTTCTCGTTTCTATAGTTTTCCTGATCATTACGTTGGCACGCCGATTGTAATAAAGATAGCAGCTCTTCACATTTAGGGACTGAAACGAAGCAGCGGTGAAATGGGGAATGAAGAGTCGTGAGTCCCGCTATCCCAAGGTTAGCGGGACTTGCTCTTTATCGCCAACCTCTCTCATCCACACATTTTTCCAGTGCGTTTTTCCCCGCTTTGATTCTCGCCCTCCTCTTTGCTATATTTTCTTACATTTTTTCCATTCCTTGTTTTTCACAGTATTCGCCATGTTATTGGCTGTCTCCATCATTCTCTCACTTCAATCCTCCCACTGAGCATGGAAGGGCATTTACTTTCCCACTATAAAATAACCGAAAAGCTCGGGGAAGGGGGCATGGGAGTGGTGTATAAAGCCGAAGACCTCACCCTCGGCAGGTTCGTTGCCATAAAAGTCTTCCCATCCATCTCAACGGCTTCTGACGAAGAGCGCACCAGGTTCTTTCAGGAAGCCCGGCTCGCTTCCTCGTTGAACCATCCGAACATCGTGACGATCCATGAGTTCAATGAAATCGACGGGACGGCGTTTATTGTCTCCGAGTGCGTTGACGGGAAAACACTGACCGCTGTAATGCACGAAGGGCAATTGCCGATGCAAACGATGATGAACATTGCGGTTCAGATCGCATCGGGGATTTCCGCCGCGCACGCGAAAGGCATCGTTCACCGCGATATCAAACCCGACAATGTCATGGTGGCAAACGACGGCCCGGTCAAGGTCATGGATTTCGGCCTCGCCCGGCTTCTCGGCTCCAGCCACATGACAAGCGCGGGAAGCCTCATCGGCACCTTCGCCTATATGTCGCCGGAGCAGATCGACGAGCAGGAAGTGGATGCCCGCAGCGACATCTTCTCGTTCGGTACGCTGATGTACCATATGGCAACCGGAGTGCTGCCGTTCACGGGGAAGACCATCGCGGAACTGCTGGCGTCAGTCACGCGAAAAACTCCGCACCCCCCGTCAAAGATCCGCCCGGAAATTCCGAAAGAACTGGAACGCATTATTCTCAAGGCGCTGCAAAAGGACCGTTCCCGCCGCTACACGACAATGCAGGAACTCCAGCAAGATCTGGAGAGCGTGCGGGCCGAGCCCGCAATGGACGTCAAAAAGAATACGTTCTGGTCGCCGGGCCGCATGGCCGTTGCAGCTTTGCTCGCGATAGTAGTTCTCGCAGGGGGTTATTTCTACAAGCAGTTCCGCTCTGCCGGGACATCAGCCGTTCAGGCACGATCGATCGCGGTACTTCCCTTCGCAAACGAGAATGCGGTCGATTCGATAAACTTTCTGAGCATCGGATTCGCAGACGATATTATCACCAGGCTCTCCCACGTGCGCTCGCTGACGGTCAAACCGACCAGCGCGATTGCCCGGTTTCAAAACCAGCAGGCGGACGTCATCGAAGCGGGCAAAGAACTCCAGGCGGATTATATTCTCGAAGGGCGGTACCGGAAAAACAGGGACAGGTTCACAGTCTCGGCCCAGCTTGTCGACGCGCAATCGGGTAATGTGGTTTGGAGCGACCAGAGCAGCACGGACATCCCGTGGGCCGACATGCAGCTGACGCAAGACCGCGTGGTCAATCACATCGTCGACGCGCTCAGGCTGGAGCTCACATCGAACGAGTACGATGAAGTCCATAAACTGCGCACAGGGAGCGCAGAGGCCTACGAATATTACCTGCGCGGAGTCGCGCTGACAGTAAAAGACTCGCGCGAAAACAATGAACTGGCCTCGAAGATGTTTGAACGTGCGATCTCGCTGGATGAAAGTTTTGCGGAAGCGTACGCCTCGCTGAGCAATGTGTATACCGAGCGGTTCTGGAGCAACTATTCCCTGGACACATCGTGGGTGGGAAGGGGAGCGGCCGCAGCGCAAAAAGCGATCGCGCTTAACCCTCAGCTCGCCGCTGCCCATGCGTATCTCGGGTTCGCGTACCGCGTGAAGGGGAATTACCGCGCCTCGATCCTTGAAGCGGTCCGTGCACTCGAACTCGACCCGCACACAAGCTTTTCACTCGAGGATCTTTCGGAGTTTTACAGGAACAGGGGCGACTTCACGACGGCGCTGGAGTTCGCGCGGCAGGCGTCGGTTGCCGATCCTTCGTTCAACGTCTATCGTGTACGCGCGAGAATCTTTCAGTTCCAGGGAAAATACCGCGAGAGCGTCGCGGAGCTGGAGCGTGCTATCCAGCGAAGCCCGCAGGACTCATGGCTGCGCGGAGCACTCCTCGCGATGAGCTACATTCATCTCGGCGAACTTTCAAAAGCGGAGGAAGAAATCAGGATTGCGGAGTCGATGGATCCCGACAAGCCGGAAACGCACGTTACACGGGCGATGCTGTATACACTCCAGGGAAAGGAAGCGCTCGCGCGTAAAGAGCTGGACACCATCGCGACGTTTCTTCGCACCGATTACGCGCTTGCATCATACGCAGCTGCGATCTATGCGAAGCAGCATAACACCGCTGAAGCGTTGAATGCTATGGAAACCTCAATGCATCTCGGGAATCGCTGGTATTCGTGGTATCTGGATCCATGGTTTGACGGGATACGCAGCGAGCCCCGTTTTCAAACCTCTTTGCAGGCGCTCAAATCTGAGCTTGACGGTGTTGCCGGTGAGCTCCAGCAGCGGAGCGTTACACACTAATGAGGTCTCACGAGACGCGTCGTGCTTTTGGAAAAATGCTCTGCATTCTTGTCTTTGTCGGGATGTCGGAGGTATTCGTGGGATGCGCTCCCAACCTCACCCTGAGCGATTCAATTTCGTACGCCGATGCGGCAAGCGAAGATCTCAAGGGTCTTCACATCATCGAAGGTGGTACGTTATCGGCTAATGTTGTACCCCAGGCGACTAGCTATGGCGCCACGGTACATGCTGCAGATAGTATAAGCGGGCTTACATATCCGAACTTCAATCCGTGCATCGGATACAGCTATGGAATAGCATCGCGGTCATTCGCCGCGGCCCTTTCCGTACAGATGTTCATGCTGGGTGCCGATCTCACCGTTAGCCCGGGCAATAATCTGTTTGTCACGGGAAATATCACCACGAACAGTTCATTCGGGCTTGCGTGCACGTCCCGGCTTAACCGCTCCATCACACTGGGTCCTTTTTATCGAAGGGACAGGTTCGAAGGATTCATACTGGGTGATGGCGCAAAATGGTTGCGGGACAGCCGGTATTTTGCCGATACCTATGGTCTGAAAGGAAGTTTCATGTACTCGGCAGGTTCAGGGTACGCACGGATCATATTCCTGGCTGCGGGATATAATCCGGAGGTCGAATCCATTTTCATTTCAGTCGGAATGAATGGATTCAAGATACATTAATAAAAATCGTTGACCCAGCGTTGTTAAGAACATCTCACCGCAAATGATGAAGCGTCTTCATCAAATGGTAGGTTGAAACGATCACGAGCTCAACCAGCTTCTCCGTCGCCTGGTCGGGCCGGAGCTTCAGGTCGTTGAGCGCACAGAGCGTCTGAATATCCCGCAGATACTTCCCAACCGTTCTCCGTTTCGCTTTATCGATCCACGTGACAAGCTCTTCTTCCAGGTACTCCCAATAGCCCTGGATGAACCTGTCAGCGCGCATCGTGTTGCGCGTGCGGGGGCCGATGTCCGGGAAGATTTCCCGAAGGTCCTGCATGTACTCCCGAAGCCTGGGATCGACCTTTCGTTCGATTTCAAAATATTCCGCGACTGAGAGGGGGATGTGCCTGTAGGTTTGTGACTCGTCGTACCGGACCTTCAGCGGCCGCCGGACCGCGACGCGTTCCTTCCGGAACAATCGGTCGACGTACTGAAGCTTTTCCGTCGCCTTCCTCCACTTCCGGTAATTCCACTGCCATTTTGAAGCCGGGTCGAGCCACACGGCGAATGTCTCGGCGAAATCCTCGTCGGGATGCTTTTGAGCGTAATGGGGATTGCCGATGTAATGAAGGTACCTGACGTACGCTGTGCTGTTCGTGTCGTAGTCATACAAGTTTGGATAGCGCCGTTTGAAATTCCCGAACAGCCGCCTCCAGTCGTCACGCTTCCAAAGCCGGTACACGTAGTTCAGGGCATGGCCCGTCTCGTGACGAAGCATCATCATCATTTCCTGTTTCGTATACGACATGTAGTATTGTTCTGCGACCCGGCGGAGAGGGGTCTCACTGAGATAGAATGGAATCTCGATGGAACCGGTTCCGTCGATGCAGCCCCACGGCTCTTCTCCGAAATAAAAC
>Ga0310813_10001610_pt1 | contig 13664 bp, 12 predicted proteins | sample YN3metagenome_FD_203086 | JGI IMG/M metagenome (GOLD analysis project Ga0310813, IMG submission 203086) | Soil microbial communities from experimental microcosm in Duke University, North Carolina, United States - YN3 | ecosystem: Engineered > Artificial ecosystem > Soil microcosm > Unclassified...
ATCGCATCGTGGTGGGAGCGATGGAGCGCAGGGGTGCTCTGCCCATCGATCAACTTCTGGAACTGCGCTTCTCTGGGATCCCGATCGAGGACTCGGCGGCCACTTATGAGACCGTGTTTCACCGTGTCTCCTTGCGGGAACTTCGGCCATCGCAATTGGTCTTCTCGGCCGAGTTGGTGCCCCGGCGGATCATGACGGCGGCTCAAAGTATTTATTCCTGGACGCTGGGTATCATCGGCGTCATCCTGGCCTTACCCTTGATGTTGCTGGTCGCGTTAGCGATAAAACTATTCTCCAAGGGTCCGGTGTTCTACCGGCAGACTCGGGCCGGCAAGTACGGCGTGCCCTTCACCTTGTACAAATTCCGCTCTATGCACACCGACGCTGAAGTGGAGAGCGGCGCGGTGTGGGCCACCAAAGACGATCCTCGCGTCACTCCTGTCGGCCGCTGGCTGCGCAAGCTGCGCCTGGACGAGATTCCGCAATTGCTCAACGTGATTCGCGGCGAAATGAGTCTGGTGGGCCCTCGGCCGGAGCGCCCCGAATTTGTACACATCCTCGAGGATAAAATCCCCTACTTTCGCCAGCGCTTGTGCGTTAAGCCCGGCGTCACGGGATGGGCGCAGATCAATTACAAGTACGGCGACACCCTGGAAGACGTTGCCACTAAACTGGAATACGATCTGTATTACATCAAGAATCTGGCGCCGTCGCTCGACGCCTATATCTTGTTCCATACCGCCAAAATCGTGCTGTTGGGCCGCGGTGCGCAGTAGCAGCGGACAACTACGGTTTCTTGGGCTTCCAAAGACCCAGGTGCGCCCCAGTGGGATCGACGATGATGCTCAACCATCCTGCATCCTTCACTTCAGTCACGTCTTTCATTACCTTGGCGCCAAGCGATTTCGCCTTCGCTGTGGCGGCGGCGATGTCGTCGACCAGAACGTAGGCCAGCCAGAACGAAGGGACTCCGGGCATCATTTGCTTCATCATTCCCCCACCGGTGCCGTCGCCGACTCCGACCATCGTGTAGGTGAAACCGGGTCCCATCTCGACATCCTCCAGCTTCCAATCGAATAACGCTCCATAAAAGCTCTTGGCCTTGCTGACATCCGTGGTATTCAGTTCCACGTGCACGAAGGGGTTTGCCATGATCCGATCCTTTCAATAATTGAGATTTTGTATCGCCCGGAGCGACCGGGCATTCCTCCCGTCCAGGTCGCTCCTCATTGTATAGACGCTTCAGAGCACTCAAAATCGACAAACGGTGTCCGAAATTACCGGGCGGGCAGAAAATTCGTCCACGAAACACCTGCCTGCGGAAGGATGCTCTAGAGAGTACCGACGACTAGGTCGCGGTGGAGGGCATAGTGACGCGCCGATTCCCTTGCGCCATTCGAACGTGAAGCTGCAAATCGCGCAAGTCTTGGCCTTGCGTTGTGATGCCACCGGACCCATCGGGATCGTCCCACGACGCCACCAGCCAGCCCGATTGCTCGTCGCGTAGGACTTGAAGGGTGATTTCTTCCATTGGCCTGCACCCATTATCCATACCCCGTAGCGCTTATCCTGAGAGTTGACCCCTAAAAAGCAGCAGCGAATCGCGTGGGGGCTGGCCGCCTGGTGCCTGGTATTCCTCGCGGTGCTGGCGGGAAGGCCGTCGTTCACGAATGCCTCGCTGCCGGTTCGCGGAGTCGCCGACCCGGTGGTCGCGCTGCAGATGGCCCGTAACGCCGATGAAGTGGAAGCTATCTTGGGCGACGCGCCCAGCGCTGACCGTGAGGTAATGCGGGTCAAGCAATATATCGACTTCGCGTTGATCGCCGGATATCTGGCGCTGGCCCTTTTGATCGCCGCTGTGCTCACCCGCGCGCGCCGCCGCCGAATCGCGCTGCTCATTGGATGCGTCGCCGTCCTCGCCGCGCTCGCCGACGTTCTCGAAAACCTGGCCACGCTGCGGGTCGTGAATCTTGCTTTGGGCCAGCTTGGGCCGGGAGTGCTGGACGCCCTGCGCTTTGCCAGCGTTACCAAATGGATTCTGCTCGCTGCCGCCATGACGCTGCTCGCCACGGTCACAGTCGCGCGAAGCGAATGGTATCTGCGCACCGCTGGATTGCTGGGTCTCGCCGGCGCCGCACTCACTGCCGCCGGACTCTTCTACAATTCAATTCTGGTTTGGGGCGGCTTGTTCATGTTCCTCGGACTGCTCCTGACCGCTGGTACCCTGAAAGAATTAAGCACTAAAACTAACCCATGAATCCACTCTTAGAGATTTCCTTTCGTGTTCCGTTCGATCAGATCCAGGCCGCGCAAGTCGAGCCGGCCATCGACGAACTGCTCACCGACGCCGCGCGCCGCCTGGACGAGACCATCGCCAGCCCTGAGCCGCTGCACGCACTCGACACGATGACCGAGCGCCTGGAATACGCGATGAATGTCGTGCGGCATCTGGAGAGCGTCGCCACCACGCCCGAGCTGCGCGCGGCGTTCAATGCGGTCCAGCCGAAGGTAAGCGCCTTCTACTCCAGCCTGCCCCTTAATGAAGGTCTGTGGAAGGCGATCCAGCGCTATGCCTCGACCGCAGAGGCCCGGTCTCTGACCGGAGCGATGAAGCGCTATCTCACCAAGACCATCGATTCGTTCAAGCGCCACGGCGCGGACTTGCCCGCGGAGGGCAAGGCGCGGCTCAAGGAAATCGACGTTGCGCTCACTGAAGTGACCACCAAGTTTTCAGAGAACGTGCTGGATTCGACGAATGCTTATGAACTGCTGATCGAAGACGAGAAGCAACTTGCGGGATTACCTCCCGCAGCGGTAGCCGCCGCGCGTGCGTCGGCCGAATCCAAAAGCAAGCCCGGCTGGCGTTTCACGCTGCACGGGCCCAGTTACATCGCCTTGATGACCTATCTTGACGATGCCGCGATTCGCCAGCAGGTCTGGCATGCATACAACACGCGGGCCACGGCCGCTCCGCACGACAATCGGCCGCTGCTGGCAAAGATTCTGGAGCTTCGCCAGGAGAAAGCCCGCCTGCTGGGCTTCCGCGATTTCGCGGACCTGGTGCTGGACGACCGCATGGCCCACACCGGCGACACCGCGCAGAAGTTTTTGGACGATCTGCGTGTCCGCACCGAGCCGCGGTTCCGCGAAGAGAACACCGCGCTGGAATCCTTCGCCGGCCTGAAGCTGGAGCCCTGGGATATCGGCTATTGGGCGGAAAAACAGCGTGCCGCGCTGTATGACTTCGACGAAGAAGCGCTGCGCCCGTATTTCTCACTCCAGAACGTGGTAAACGGGATGTTCGAAATCTTCGGGCGCATCTTCGGGATTCGTGTCGCGGAAGAAACGGGTGTTCCGGCATGGGACCCGGCCGTCAAGTGTTACGCGATCCGGGATGCCGCTACTGGCGCCGCTCTGGGATCGTTCTATAGCGACTGGTTCCCGCGTGAAAACAAGCGCGGCGGGGCGTGGATGGATTCCCTGATCACTGGCAATCCTACCGCCCAGAACCCTGCCGAACGCCGCCCGCACCTGGGCTTGATCTGCGGCAACTTGACGCCGCCCGTCGACAGCAAGCCCGCGTTGCTGACGCATCGCGAAGCGGAAACCATCTTCCACGAATTCGGCCACCTGCTGCATCACCTGCTCAGCCAGGTGGAAGTGCGCAGTTTGGCCGGCACCAGCGTCCCGTGGGATTTCGTGGAACTGCCTTCGCAGATCATGGAGAACTGGTGCTGGGAGCGCGAGTCGCTGGACCTGTTCGCCCATCACTGGCAAACCGGCGAGCGCCTGCCCGAAGAACTGTTCCAGAAAATGAAGCGCGCAAAAACCTTCCGCGCCGCCAACGCGCAGATGCGCCAGTTGGGATTCGGCGTGGTCGATTTAGCGCTGCATCGCGCGTTTTCTAACAATGGCGACGGCCATGCCGACGTGGTGAAGTACGCGCGCGAAATCCTTGCGCCCTTCGCACCCGCGCCGCTGCCGGAAGACTACGCCATGATCGCCGGTTTCACGCACCTGTTCGCGAGTCCCGTCGGTTATGGCGCCGGCTACTATTCCTACAAGTGGGCCGAGGTGCTCGATGCCGACGCCTTCACGCGATTCCGCCGGGAGGGCGTATTCAGCGCGGCGGTGGGACGCGATTTCCGCGATAAGATTCTGGCGCGCGGCGATAGTGAAGATCCGGCTGTGCTTTTCCGCTCTTTTATGGGGCGCGACCCGGACCCTAACGCTTTGCTGGAACGCTTCGCTCTGCTCTAGCGCGCAGCTGGAATTACGAACAGCGAGAAGTGCGCCAGCATGCGGCCCATGAAGCTGTCGCGCTCCGACAGGTTGACCCAGGAGACCCTCTGCTCATCGTCATTGTCGGCGAAGAACCCAACGCCGCCGCGCTTCAGGCGCGCATCCGTCCAGGTGCTGATGATTTGTCCGTTCAGGTAGGTTACAAACCGCTCGTCCTGCACCGCTACGCGCACGCGGTAACTTTCGCCGCGTTGGAGCGTCAGCGGCAGCGGAAGCTGAACCCGATCCAGCTCGTGGCCGTTCAACATCGCATAGTGAACCAGCCCCGCGTTAGGCTGCGGACCCGGCTTGGTGATCACGATCTTGGCCGCATAGTAGTTGGCCGCATTGCTGGCGCGGAAAGCCCAGCTCAAACTGCGTTTCTCAATTTGACCCTGGAACTCCATCTGATAGTTCTGCAATTTGGTGGAACGGTCCCAGATGCGCAGGCTGCCCGGAGCAATCAGCGTGGGAGCCGTGGGGATCTTCCAATCATGCGGATCGTCGACGTGCGTAGCGGTCTTGAGCGATGCAATGGTCCAGTCGCCTAACCCGGTCCGGAAATCCTGATGCAGCGTGACGGGAGCGCTATCGCGCACCAACTCGCCCACCGAACTGGCAGCGCGCTCCAACAATCCTTGCCGCGTGCCTGGAACGGCCGAGCCTGTAGGGAAAGCGCTGCCGCCCGACCCGCCATTTCCCGGCAACATCAGCATGGCCACCAGCAGGACTCCGAGGGTCAGGAAAGCGAAAACTGAAGCGGTCTGGCTGGAGGAATTGCCCCGGCCCGCTCCTTTCTTGCGGGTGTTCGCCACCGACCAGATCTCGTGCTCATCGTCTTCTTCACGCAGCGCATTGGCCGACGACAGGCGCGCCTCTTTACGATGTTCGGCCGAGCAGTATTGCCGGTCGACCATCGTCCGCAGCCAACTGATTTCCTTACCGCACAAAAAACACATCATAAAAGAGCAATGTCGGATCATCCGACAGCCTGATTCTAACCCGTGGCCCCCGCGATGCCACCGTACTAGGTGAAGAAAGTCTAGGGGTCTGCCATTTCCATTTCGGCAGTTTTAAGAGAAAGACCTTAGCTAACGCTTTGCAGAGCGCCGTTTCCATTTCCCGGCCTCTACCCTCCATAGTGTTCGTCCTGAGAGGGCCAGGACTTTAGAGCGATTGGAAGTAGCGGCCTATCGCCGTGGCAAGCGCCGCGCCGTCCTATGAATCTGCGTCCGTATGATCCAGGGACAAACGATAACCCACGCCAGGCTCGGTCTGCAGGTGGCGGGGGCGGGCCGGGTCGCGCTCCAGCTTACGGCGCAACTGGGCAACATAGACGCGCAAGTATTGCGATTGCTCAGTGTGCTGCGGCCCCCATACTTCATTCAGCAATTGCCGCTGCGTCACTACCCGGCCGGCGTGTTTGATCAGCACCTGAAGCAACTTAAATTCGTTGGGCGTCAGATGGACTTCCTCACCGCGCACTGTAATACTGCGCTTCTCGAAATCCGCCTGCACGTCCCCGAAACGGATCACGGTATCGGCTCCATCCGTGGCCAGACGGGCCGAGCGACGCAGCGCTGCACGGATGCGCGCCAGCAGTTCCCCTACGGCGAAAGGTTTGGCGACGTAATCGTCAGCTCCCAGATCCAGGGCCGCGATCTTGTCCTTTTCCTGACCGCGGGCGGAGAGCACCACGATGGGCATCTGACTCCATTGGCGAATCCCGCGGATCACCTCGAGTCCGTCGCGATCCGGCAGCCCCAGATCCAGCAGCACCAGATCGGGTTGCCGGGCGGCGGCCTGCGCGATGCCCTCTTCCGCCGTGAACGCTTCGTGAAACTGGTAATCCTCCGCAGCCAGCGCGGCGCGCAGGAAGCGGCGAATTTGCGGGTCGTCCTCGATCATGAGAACGAACGGCTTCATAAGGGACGCCCATCCAGCGGAAGGCGAATGCGAAAAATGGCGCCGCCGCCGTCGCGGTGCAGAGCCTCAATCGTGCCGCGGTGCGCCATCACAATCGCTCGGCAGATCGCCAGCCCCAAACCGGCGCCGCGCACGCCTTCCGACTTTCCACGATAAAACTTTTCGAACAGCCGCTTCTCTTCCCCCTCCGCGAATCCGCGACCGTGATCGCGCACTTCCAGTTGAACTGCGGCGGGCGTGGCCGTCGCCGCAATCTCGATAGCGCTCCCCGGCGGGCTATATTTCGCGGCATTCTCCAGCAGGTTCACCAGCACTTGGCCCAGTAGAACATCGTCCACATTCACCAGCGGCAGGTCCTCAGGAACCGTGGCCGTCACTTCGCGTCCGGCGAGTTGCGGTTCCATACGCTGCAGCGCTGCACCTACGATTTCCTCCAGAGGATAAAGATCACGGCGGAGTTCCATGCCGGATTCCAGGCGTGTCATATCCAGCAGATTACCCACCAGCCGGCTGAGCCGCAGGGCTTCCTCCGAAATGCTCTCCAGTAGCTCGTCGCGCACGGCGGGCTCCAGCTTTTCTCCTTGCGACCGCAATGTAGAGGCGGCACCGGTGATGGAAGCCAGCGGAGTCCGCAGATCATGCGAAACCGCGCTGAGCAGCGAACTGCGCATCTCCTCCGTTTCCATTTGCATGCGTGCATCGGCGGCGGCGTTCTGGCTCTGCGTCCTTTCAATGGCCAGCGCAGTTTGATTGGCGAACAAATCCAACAGGTGATGTTGGTCGTCGTGAAGAGCTTGTCCGTGGGTCCCGGGCAGAATCGCCAGCACGCCAACCATGCGGCCGGCGCCCTTGAGCGGCACATAAGTTGCGGCGGCCTCCGGGAAATTTTCCATTCCTTTACCGGCTTTCCGGCCACGATCGAAAACTTGCTGCGCGATTTTCTCTTCGGCGGTCGAAATCAGCAATTGATCGGAGGTGCGCTTGCGGAATGAAATCCGTCCCTCCTCGGGGAGAAAAATAGTCACTGGCGCGCCAAACACTTCTTCAGCCACCTCCGCGGCGGCCAGGGCCGTGTCGAACACGCGGGTCTTCGTGGAGAGCCGGCGTGACAGGCGATAGAGCGCCTGGGTGCGGGATTCGCGCTCCACTGCGCGGGCGGCCTGCGCGCGAATTCGCGAGGTTTGCGCGCTGATCACCAGCGCCACCACCAGCATGCCGGCGAATGTGATCAGGTACTCGTACTCGGAGACCTGAAGTGTCAGATACGGCGGCACGCAAAAGAAATCGAAAGCCGCGACGCTGAGGAACGAGGCCATTACCGAGGCGGGCCGGTTGCAACGTGTAGCCACCGCCACCACGCCCAGCAAATACACCATCGCCAGATTGGTGGCCGCGAGATACGGCCGCAGCGCCAGGGCGATCAGGGTGGCGAATCCCACGATGATCACCGCGGCAGCGAACTCCCGCCAGGAGGCCCGGCTGCCGGACCGCGTAGCTTTTAGTTCTGCTGCTTCCGCAAGATCCGCGGGCGATCCGTCCCGTATTTGTAGCTCGGTGGTATCCGCCACGCTATTATTATGACGACCCTCCGGGAGATGGGTCAGTCTTGGGGAAGTTCGTTAGCCGTCTCCGCCCCTGGCCCTTCGTGGCGATGCACCGCGCTCTCCACTTGCTCCAGAATCCGCCTGCGTTCCGCACTCGACAGCTCTTCTTCCAGCCGCTGCAGTGCCACCCCCACCACGTCGCGGTGATGCAGCTTGGAGCCGACCCCTTGCTGCTCGGTCAGGCGCAGCCAGATGTTGTGCAGAAGATCCACGTCTTCAGGCCACAGGCGTGGTGGATGCGGGCCCAGGTTGACGTACGTCGAAGGCCGGTCGGGATGAGTGATTTCAAGTGAAAATGGCTGCCGCGGCGGCGGCTGCCGCTCCCACGCAAGTCCGATACGATGCGCCAGCTCTTCGGATTGCATTCGAGAGGAAACACCGACCACCAGTTTGGAGGCCCGCAAGCTTGTGGCAGTGTGCACCATGGCGTCAAACGGGTCGACCGCCGGCACCACCAGGAGTTCCACGCTCTTCCCCTCCTTTTCCGCGAGCGTGACCACATGCGAGAACAGCTCCTGCTCGTAGCCGGCGAAGAGTTGATCGTCGCGCAGCTCGTATTCCCCGGCGCCTGTCGATAGCTGGCGCACGGTCATCACAACAATGTCGTGGCGCCGCAGATTAGTCTTCTCCAGCGCTTTTTGCAGATGGTGCATGTTGTGGTAATCGCGAACCGCCACCAGCACGCAACCCGGTCGCGCGCGCAGCGTGGCCGGCGTTACCTGGGACTGATGATCCAGGTTGAATTTTTCCAGATCGCTGCGATGTTCCAGTTTCTTGCGCGCGTTCACACGCTCGGAAATCATGAACAGGGTATACAAGATGATGGTGAAGGTGACGCCATAGATGGTGGCGATTTTCTTCGAAAACAGATTGGCGATGGCTACCAGGAAGAGCGTCGCGGTGGTCAAGCCCAGGCCGATGGGAATTTCCCTGCCGGCAATTCGGATGTTCCATCCCATCTTGTATTCCTGGTCGTGCCGCTGGTAGCGCAGCACAAAGACGCCCAGGGCTTTGAGCGCGAAACTCCAGACCACGCCGAACGCGTAAGCCTCGCCCAGCAGGAAGACGTCGCCGCGGCTCGCCAGAATCGTCAGGATCTGGAGAATCGCCATGGTGTTGAGAATGCGGTACGTGGTCCCGTACTTCTTATGCGGCTTGCGGAACCAGTCCAGCAAAACGCCGTCCTCGGCGACCCGGTTCAACACGCCGTTGACGCCGATTAACGATGTGTTCACGGCGCCTGCCAGGATCAGGACTCCCACAATCACGATGAAGACGTGGAAGCCGAGCTTCAGCATCTCCGGCCCCGCGAAGTTCATCACCAGGCCGCCAATCATATTGTCGTAATACATGCTGCGCGTCGCGTCCGGGATAATCATCACGGCCAGCAGCGAGATAATCCCGGTGCAAACCACCGCGTACGTGCACACGATATTCGCGGTGATGCGCAAATTCTTTAGCTTGGGATAGGCGACCTCGCGATACACCTGCGCCAGCGTCTCGAAACCGCTCATCGCCAGCAGCGAGTGGCCGATCGACACCATGATCACAACGAATGAGATTTTGGCGAAGTAGGTTCCGGCCAGCCAGCCAAGTGACTCGTTGGTCAGGTGCAGGTTCGACGGCGTCGGCAGCGGCGGGAGCTTGGCGCCGCCGCGCAGGATCAGCGTGATCGGCGCCCACACCAGTATGATCACCACCATCACGGTAGTGATCTGCATGATGCGCAGAGCTTTGTGACTGGATTCCGGAACGCCTTTGATATTGCTGTACCAGAAGTAGATGGTGACGGCCACGCTGAAGAAGACCGCGAACGTGTTGGGATCTGTGCGCCAGCTTTGGTGCAACGCCTCCGCCATCTCGTTAAGCAGGTGCCCCAAGTACTGACCCGCGCTCACGGCGCTGATGGGGCCGGTAAGAACATAATCCACGACCAGCGAGGAAACCGAGAGCTTCGCAACCGTGGGTCCAATGCTGTCCTTGACCACGATGTAGACGCCGCCGCGCACGAACATGCCGCAGCTTTCCATGTAGACCGAGCGCACCGCATAGCTGAACAGCATGACGCCCAGCACCATCCACGGAGCAGGCTTGCCGATGGCCTGTTCGGTGATCCCACCGATGTAGAACATCGTCGAGGCCAGATCGTTGAGTACCACGGCGGCCGCCTGCCAAAAGGTGATGAACGTCAAAGCAACCGTGGTTGCGACCACCACTTTGGTGGTGACCGTCGATGGAGTTGTAGGAACGCTAGTCTGCATAAGAGAGAATGACGCGATGACCGTCGCGCCGCAGGGCCGCCGCCAGCTTCTTCTCGCGCGTGGGCCACCAGCGTTTCCGGCTGCCGACGATGACCATGGAGTCGGGCTTCAGGACCTGGCGAATAGTTTCCGTGAGATCCCGGCAAAGATAGATTTTGATGCTGGTCTCCACCGGTTGTTCACCCGCCATGGCGAGGAGTTGTTGCTCCGCGAATTGCACCGGCACTTGCGGAGATTTGAGTGCCAGCGGGTAAGGAATTACTTGGGCGACATGAACCGTAACGCGACCGCCCAGGTCGCGAGCCAGTCCGCTGGCAACATCTAACGATTTCGCCGCGCCCGGAAGCCGGGTATAAACCACGTTCACTTCCAGCTCGGGGTTATGAGCCTCCGGAACGGATACCGGCGCCGAAACATGAACAGCGAGCTTCACAATTTCAGCCTACGAGCCGCCACATCAAGGCGGTGTTAAAATCCCGTTCCAGAGCGTTAAGAAAGTATAAAAATCTAGACCCCTGCTAAAATCAGAACTCACCTTCATCATGTTCCGAAAGGTCCTGGTCGCCAATCGAGGAGAGATTGCCGTGCGCATCGTGCGCGCTCTGCGCGAATCGGGCGTCGCAAGCGTCGCGGTATATTCGGAGGCCGATCGCGCATCGCTCGCGGTGTTGATGGCGGATGAAGCCGCATACCTGGGTCCTGCGCCCGCTTCTGAAAGCTACCTCTGCATCGATAAGATAGTCGACGCCGCGCAGCGGCACGGCGCCGAGGCCATCCACCCGGGCTACGGATTCCTGAGCGAGAACTCCGAATTCGCGGAGGCGTGCGAGGCTGCCGGCATCGTATTCATCGGCCCCCCAGCGGCCGCCATCCGCCAGATGGGATCCAAGACCGCGGCCCGCAAGCTGGCCATCGCAGCAGGTGCGCCGGTGGTGCCCGGTACGGAGTCGGCCATCGACAATCTGACGAATGCCAAAGAAACGGCACGCAGGTTGGGCTATCCGGTGTTGCTCAAGGCCTCGGCGGGAGGCGGCGGTAAAGGAATGCGGCGAGTAGACCGCGAAGCCGATCTCGAAGCGGCCATCCGCGATGCCTCGAGCGAAGCGCTGCGTGCCTTTCAGAACGGCGAAGTCTACCTGGAGAAACTGGTGCTGGAGCCGCGTCACATCGAAATTCAAATCCTGGGCGATCGCGATGGCCATATGATTCACCTGGGAGAACGCGAATGCTCCATCCAGCGGCGGCACCAGAAAGTAATCGAGGAGTGCCCTTCCCCGGTGATGAGCGAACACCCGGAATTGCGCCAGCGCATGGGCGAGGCCGCACTGCGCATTGCGCGCGCCGCAAACTACTACAACGCCGGGACCCTGGAATTTTTGGTCGACCGCGACCGCACTTTTTATTTCCTGGAGATGAACACGCGCCTGCAGGTGGAACACCCCGTCACGGAGCTGGTAACAGGCCTGGATCTGGTCCAATGGCAACTACGCATCGCTGCCGGGGAAGGGCTGACCATCCGCCAGGAAGATGTGCGCTGGTCCGGCGCAGCCGTCGAGTGCCGCATTTACGCCGAAGATCCGGATCGTCAATTTCTGCCGTCGCCGGGACAAATCACGCGGCTGACGGAGCCCGCGGGACCGGGCGTGCGGCTGGATTCCGGAGTTTATGAGGGCTGGACCGTGCCGCTCGATTACGATCCCCTGCTCGCCAAGCTGGCAGTGTGGGCGCCCAGTCGCGCCACTGCTATCGCACGCATGAAGCGCGCGCTTGCCGACTATACAATCGCCGGAATCCGCACCAACTGCGCTTTTTTCGCTGAAATCATGGACGATGCCGAATTCCGTGCCGGCAGGCTGTCGACGGCGTTTCTCGACGAGTTCTTCGCGCGAAGAAAAGTCCACGAACCTGCGCTCGAAACCGAGGCGGTCGCCGCACTCGCAGCCGCCTTGGCCCAGCGGAAGCCGACCGCCGCACCATCAACAGCGCCCACCTCACAATGGCTGCAAACCGGTCGGGAGACACTGTTGCGGTGAAATACGAAATCCTCATCGACGGGAAAGCGGCTGCTTTATCGGTCGCGGTTGAGCGCTTCGAGTATCGCCGCGAAGGCTGCACCGCGATCGAACGCGACTATTCGGCGGCACCGGCCGGCGATGGAACCTGGTCGATTCTGATCGACGGACGCAGCTATGCGGTCGCGATTTTGGGCGCGGGTGAGGTCTCTGTCAACGGCCGCGTGTTTCACGTCGATGTATTCGATCCACGTGAATTGCGTGGGCGGCGCTCCGCGGCAGACCACGACGGACCGCAAGCCGTCACCGCTCCTATGCCCGGACGCGTGATCCGTGTGCTGGCGGAGCCCGGCCAGGAAGTGGCGGCCGGCGAAGGATTGATCGTAGTTGAAGCCATGAAAATGCAAAATGAAATGAAGTCTCCCCGCGCCGGACGCGTTGCGGCGGTAAGAACGGCGGCGGGCGCGACTGTTTCGGCGGGCGACGTCCTGCTCGTGATCGAATAGAGTGGTGAGGATGGCCGAAACAACCTGTGCGCTGTGCGATGGAACGGGCTGGAAGATTGTGGAGCGGGCCGGGCTCTCCGGCGCCGAGCGCTGCGTGTGTGCCACGGCTACGCGCACTCAGAGCTTGAAGGAGAACGCCAACATCCCACCGAATTATCAGCAAGCCTCGCTGGACAATTTCCAAATGCCCGCAGACAATCCGGTGGGGCGCCAGGGTTTAGGGACGGTGCTCATGCAGGTCCGTAGTTTCACACGCGAGTTCCCTGCCGCCAATCGCCCAGGCCTGCTGCTGGTCGGTGAACCTGGAACCGGTAAGACTCATCTGGCGGTGGCGGCCATGCGCACACTACTCGACAAAGGTCACGAATGTCTGTTCTTCGATTACCAGAACCTGCTGGACCGCATCCGTTCGGGCTACGACGCCGCATCCGGCGCCGCCGATCGCGAAGCCTACCGTGCGGTACTGGATGTTGAAGTGCTGCTGCTCGATGATCTGGGCGCGCATCGCGTCACCGATTGGGTGGAAGATACCGTGACTGCCATCATCACGCATCGCTGCAATCAAAAGAAGCCGCTGATTGCCACTACCAACCTCACGGACGATGACCGCGGCAAGGAGTTCGCGATGCCCGGCGGCGACAAGAAAACCATTCGCGAGCGGACACTGGCGGAGATGATCGGCACTCGCGCGCGCTCCCGTCTGCATGAGATGTGCCGCGTGGTGCACATGCCGGCAGTGGAGGATTATCGAATGAAACGTGTCCGCTAAGGTGGCCCCTTCACCCATTCCATCGAACATGAGACCTCTCCGATAAGCGTGCAATGGAGCGAACATTCACGAATCGCATTTACGCTGCTTACACTGACTGCCACCTTGGCTCCAGCGGTCGCGCAGGAGCCGCCTCGCGCCACCATTCGGGTCGAAGTGAAAACCGGAAACACACCGGTCGCAGGAGCAGTGGCCACACTGAACGGTGTCTCCATTCAAACCGACCAAAACGGCATGGCAGTCACCACGCTCCCTTTGGGAAAAACGGATGTGACCGTCTCCAAGGAAGGATTCCTGCCCGCCAA
>Ga0310813_10001613_pt1 | contig 13650 bp, 8 predicted proteins | sample YN3metagenome_FD_203086 | JGI IMG/M metagenome (GOLD analysis project Ga0310813, IMG submission 203086) | Soil microbial communities from experimental microcosm in Duke University, North Carolina, United States - YN3 | ecosystem: Engineered > Artificial ecosystem > Soil microcosm > Unclassified ...
AGCGGGAGTGGCGAATGATCGACGGATCATTCGCCACTCTATGGAGCCGGGGGCGAAAGCTAGGTGATCGTATCCAACGCCGCTTCTCGGCTCGGTTGGCCGAGGCCGAGCGCTGCATAGGCGGCGCCGCTCACGAGCAGCCCGGCCAGGGCCTCACCATATTGCGGCATCCAGATGTGAAACACGATCGCGACGGCCGACCCGAGAGCCCATGCTGCAAACGCCCGGGGATGGAAATCGGCGTCTGCCCGTAGCCTGGCGGCCTGGCCGAGGATCAACTGATCCATGATCATCACCGCGCCAATGGGAGGGACGAAGATGCCGAGCAGGCTGAGCCAGTAAGGGAACAGGCTCCAAATGCCGAGGATTGCGGCGACGCCTCCGAGGATGCCCAGCACGAGCGTGAGAACGCGCATCCGGTTCTTCAGCAGATGACTGTAGCCGACCGCGCCGTTGTAGAGGCAGTGCGCGCAGACGGAGCCGAGATTGATGAACACGAAGACCAGGGCAAGTGCCGTCAGCAGAACGCCATGTCCCGTTAATAAGGGCATGAAGTCGCCGCCGTTATGGGTGGGATTGATCGCCGCACCTGCGGCGACGATTACCCCGCCGAACAGAAAGGCGAAGCCGTTGGCGAGGGGAAACGCTGAGAGTGAGGCGAGGACACCTTCGCGTCCGTTACGCGACCAGCGGGTGAAATCCGCCGTCATCGTGCCCGCATCGGCGAAACCGGCGATGACCAGACTGATCGCGCCGCCGAACGTCATGCCATGCGCGAGGCCCTTGAAATGCCAGACGTCGGCCATCCCGCTCTTCAAGGATGCCAAAACCAAAGCGATCAGGCCCATGATAATGAAGAGTGTCGGCGCCATCATGCCGACGATGGCGAGTGCGCGGATGCCGAGAAACGTGGTGGCCGTATAAAGCAGCGTCGCTACCACGATCACCGCCGTCATGTTCCAGCCAAAAGCCGTATGGATGGTGGCCCCGGTCAGGCCGGTCTGGAAGGCATACCAGCCGACCACGAGAGTCGAAAGCAGGCCGCAGGCAACGCTATAGCCCTTCGCGCCGAACGTCTTTTTCGCCTGCATCGCGAAATTCAAGCCGGTCGAGCCGGCGACATAGCTGAGGGCGCCAACATAAAGACACAGAACGAGGTTGCCCAGTAGAATCGCTGACGCGCCCTCGATAAATCCGAGATTGTAGACGATGATCCCGCCGAACACGGCCTGGGTCAGCACCATCGGAAACCCGACCCAGACGGCGGTGACGGATTTCAGCGAATGCCGGCGCTGTAGGGGCACCGGCTCATGTTCGAATTCTTCTGCGAAAGTTCCTTCCTGCCCCAAGGCAGTGGTCGATACCGGCGTCTGCATGAAAGTCTCCATCAAACCAGCATGGCCATCAGGTTAGGCAGAGCGCCGGAAAAACGCGTTGCACAGATGCGCACGAATGCTGGAAAAACAATCAATAAAAATCATAAATTGAATATATTTTATTCATGCTGAGCCGTATAAGTTGTTGTGTTGAATAAATATTAAACAAAACAATTCTATAAAGTTTAGAATTTATGCGGAATTTGCCGCTTTCGGGCCAATTTTGCCACCATGCACCCGGATCAGCGGGGCTGAGGGCCTGAAGATTGATGGATGGGGTGACTTATAGTTAGTTTTCAGCCGACCGTATCTCTCCGGCCAAACTGCATCGCGGCTCGGCTTGCTTAACAATAGGAATTTCCATGAGTCAGGATTTCAGTATTTTCGAAGCCAAGGATTTTGAGCTGCAAGGCGGCACCACGTTGCCGGCCGCGCGATTGGCATTCGCGACGCTCGGCACCCTGTCGCCGGACAAGGATAATGTTGTGCTGATCCCGTCCTGGTATGCGGGCACGCATCGTGAGTCCCTCGCATGCCTCACCGGTCCAGGGAGGGCGATCGACCCGGACCGCCATTTTATCGTCGCGACGAACTTGCTGAGCAATGGTGTGTCCAGCTCACCCAGCAACACGCCGTCGCCTTTTGAAGCAGCACGTTTCCCGCTTGTGACGCTTTTTGATAACGTGCGGCTACAGCACAAGCTTGTCACGGAAGCCCTGGGCGTTGAGACGCTGAAGCTGGTCGCTGGCTGGTCGATGGGGGGATGCCAGGCCTATCAATGGGGGGCGCAATACCCCGACATGGTAGAGGCGATTGCGCCGCTGAACTGTTCCGCCCGGACGGCGAACTTCAATAAGGTTTTCCTGATTGCGCTTCGCCGTGCGTTGGAATTGGATCCGGCATTTGAAGATGGCTATTATCGCCGCCCGCCGATCCGCGGGTTGAAGGCGTTCGCGGCGATCTATGCCGGCTGGGGATTCTCCGAACCATTTTTCCGCACGGAAGCATTCCGTCAGTTCGGCGCCGACAGCAGTGAGAGTTTCGTTGAACGGTACTGGGAACCGGCCTTCCAGCATTTGGATGCCAATGACCTTCTCGCTCTCATGCGCACGTGGTTTGACGGTGATATCAGCGCGAACGCGATGTATCAGGGCGATCTTGCGCAGGCGCTCGGTGCGATTAAAGCGCGGGCGATCGTCATGCCGGGTGAATATGATCGCTACTTCCCGCCGATTGACAACGTCAATGAAGTCCAACTGATGAAGAACGCTGAGTGCCGTCCGATACCGTCGATCTGGGGGCATATGACCGTGTGGAATCCCGAAGATCGCCTCTTCATCGACCAAGCGCTGCGCGAGTTGCTCGGTTGACGAAGGCACGATGCCAGAAGGCATGACGCCTTGCCGCTGATCTTGAGCAGCGGCCAGCGCATCGGGATCGAAGCGGCGGAAAAAACTTTTCTGGATGCTGGTCATGGGCTGTGTCGCCGACACAGCCCATGATCAGCATAACAAAGTTTTTTTGCTACTTTTTGTTCACAAAAAGTAGCGCTTACTTTCTTCCTAAAAGCTGTTCTCGCAACCGCGCGCGATAATGTTTTTGCGCCTCTGTGCGGGTGCCCAACGTCTCAGCGGCGATTTTGTGCATGCGCGCGACTTCCGCCAGATGTTCTTTCGCGCTCAGGAGTTGCGTCATGCCGCCCTTGTGGCGGCGATGGGTGTTCAGTGGCGCGGCGACATACAGGATTTCGCCGGCCTGCGCGGTCAGGGCGGCGAGATAGAGCCGCCAGTCCCCGGCCAGGCGCCACGTGGCGAGGTCGGGGACCGCATCGAGCGCGCGGCGCAACGCGTCGCGGCGCCAGAGCACGGCGCTGACATTGGGGATGAGGTTGCAAATGCCCAGCGCCATGCCGGCGAAGTCCTTGCCCTCCCAGCGGCCGGAGGCAATGAGGGCCGGCACGCCCGCCTCGAGTGCATAGGATTGGTAGCTCGGCATGATCTGTCGCCCGTCCGTGTCGATCGCGCGGCTGTCGGTGAAGGCGAGGAGCGGGGCCGGGCCGTCGCCGATGGCGTGCAGCAGCCGGGCGAGAAAATCCGGCGCGGCCTCATCATCGGCTTCACACAGCCAGACATATTCGCCTTGCGCGGCCTCGGCGGCGCGGCGCCATTGCGCGAAAATCCCCTGGTTCTCGGCGTTGGCGATCATTGTCACGTCGCGCCCCGCCGCACCCGCCGCTGCGGCCGCCACCGTTAGGTAGTCGTCGGTCGAAGCGTCGTCGAGGAGGAGAATTTCGCGGACCGGATAGGTCTGGGCGAAAATCGAACCAAGCCGCCCCGGCAAATAAGATGCGTCATTATGGTTCAGCACGCACACGCTCACGCCGCGCAAGGCGGGCTGGGCCAGGCGGAGAAGTTTTTCCGTGTAGGCTGCGAAATCGAAAGTTTCCGCCAGCGCCATGAGGCGGGGGCGCGCTTGCGCGAGGGCGGCGTGGTCGAGCAGGGAGAGCGTTTGCGCCTGGAAATCGTCAAGGTTGGCCGCCTGCGCCAAGGCGCCGGCGCGATGCGCGCGCAGCAAGGCGGGGATGCCGCCGCTGTCCTCGAAGGCGACGCAGGGCAGCCCGGCGGAGAGCGCCTCCAGCACCACGCTGGGGTAAGGGTCCTCCCGCGAGGTGAGCGCGAATGCATCGGCGGCGGCGTAATAATCCGCGATCCGCTCGGTGAACGGCACATGGTGGAAACGGCCGGTGGCGGCGGCGCGCGTCATTTCCGGCGCAAGATAGGTGTGCAGCACGGTTTCGACATCGCCGACCCAGCAGAAATGCACGTCGCGCCGCCACGATGCGACGTTGCGCGCGAGTTGCAGGAACAGGTCGAACCCTTTGCGCAAATGGGCATAGCCGGCGCCGAGCACGAGAAATTCCTCGTCTCCCACACGCAGCGCCTGGCGCACGGCGCTGCGTGCTTCGGCATCGTGGGTGACGGGCTGGTAGAGGCCCTGCGGCAAAACATGATGCGGCAAACCGTACAGATCGACCGCGCGGAAAAACGCCGCCGCGCCGGATGCGCTGGCGAACACCAGATTTTGCGCGCGCGCCGCGCCGTGCCGCGCCTGCACTTTGAGGCGGTGCTCCTGCAGAAATTGCGGCATTTCATGCACCAGCAAGGTGGTGGCGATGCCGCGCGCTTCGGCGGCGGGAACGATGCGGGCGGCGGCGGCGGCGTTGACGATGGCGGCGCGGACACCGCGCGCGTAAGCGTGGTCGAGCGCCCGGCCGATGGAAGCGCTGTCGTCGGCGACGCTCAGTTCCGCCAGCTCGCCATATCGGCCTTGCAATGGCCCGCCTTTGAGCAAGAGCAGATGAATTTCGAATCCCCATTGCCGGCGCAGCCGGCGCGCCAGATGCAGCAGCAGCATCTGCGCGCCGTGCGGCTGCGCATCGTGGCCGACCAGCAAGATCCGGTTGACGGCGGGCTGTTCCCGTGGGCAGAGCGCGCGGGCGGTGGCGTTGAGAAAAGCCGCGCCGAAATGCAGATCGGGCTCCAGAAACGCCCCTTCCGCCCATTCGTTCCAGGCATTCACGCACACCACCGGTTCGCCGTAAAACGGGTTTTTGGTGCTGTAGCCGAGCAGGTTTTCGAGCCAGGCCTGGTATTTCGCGGGCGTCGCGCCATGCAGCACCAGGCTCTTGCCTTCGCGCCGCGGCTCATTGTCCCAGCCCGGCACGATGGTTTTGATGAGCGGATAGTCGGGCACGGGCAGGCGCAGCGAGGTTTCGGCGAGGGCTTCGTAATCATGCACCGTCGCGGCGAAGCCCTCATCGAACAAATCGAGCGTGCCGTTCAGTCGGGCGGTCTCCTGGCTCACTTTGTGCGGCGGGAATTCCACCGCGCCGTCCAGCCCGTAGGGCGTGGGGTCGTCATCGTCAAAACTCTGCGCCATGATAATGAGCGGGTCTTCGCCGCTTGCCTGGAACATGCCGCGCCAGCGCGCGAGGCGCCGCTGCGCGTCGGGAATCAGCGAGACCCGGTAGATCATCCAGAGCGGCCGGCCTTGCAGGCGGATATAGCGTGGATCCTTGAAGAGCGTGGTGAAATGCGTGACCAAAGCCGCATCGTCGCTCGCCCGATAGTCCTGGGCGATCAGCCCGTCGCGCTCCAGCCCGTCCCACCGGTGGGTCAAGTTCTCGTTGGCCCACATGGCGCAGAACGGGAAATCGAGCGTCGGGTCGGCAAGAAGCTGGTTGATCGGCTTGTCCAGTAGCGGGCGGCCGTTGAACCAGTAGCTGTAGAACACGAAGCCGGACAGGCCGGCGCCTTTGGCCAGGGCGATCTGCCGGCGCAGGGTCGCGGGATCGTCCAGCGAGTAATAGCCGAGATCGCGCGGGATGCGCGGTTGCAAATGCCCGGCGAAGCGCGGCGTCGCCCGGCCGAGATTGGTCCAGTCGGTGAACCCTCCGCCCCACCAGGCATCGTTTTCCGCCACACGGTGGTATTGCGGCAGGTAATAAGCGAGCAGTTTGGCGCGCGGCATTGCACCCGGCCGCAACGGCGCGAACGCCTCGAAGGCCGGCCCCGGCCGCGTGGCGAACTTCACCGCACCCGCCACGCCTTTTTCCCGTTCGGGGAGCTGCGTCAGGCATTGGTCCTGATGCGCGAGATAATGCAGCAGCGGGTTCTGCCCCTCGAGCGCCGGCCCATAACGGTTGGCATAAAAGCCGATATCGAAATCGGCGGCGGGCGCGCGCAGTTCGGCGACGCCATAGAGCAGGAAATGTTCGAACGGATCGAAATGGCTGGCCGCGACGTCGGGATTTTGCTCAAGATACCAGGCCGGGTCGAAAAGCGGCACAGGGCTGACCTGCCCGGTGAACCGGCGCGCCAGAAAATGCCCGAGGCAAGGCTCCTGCGCGCCAAGTCCGTAGGTACGCCGATACCAAAGGTTGAAAAAATGCGGGCAGGGATCGCGCCCCAGTGCTTCGCCATAGCCGAGATAATGCAGCAGCGGGTTGATGCCGGCCGCGTCGGCTGCCGGATTCTGCGCGCGGTACCAGGCAGGATTGAAATAAGGGTTGGGCCATGCGCCGTTGCGCCACCCGATGGTGCAGAAATGTTCCGCACCATCACCCGTGGCGTCTTCATGCTGCCGCAGATACCATGCGGAGAGAAACAGCCCGCTATGGCGGACAGCCTCGGTCTCGGCCTGCAGCAAAGAGGACATTTCGACCTCGTTATGATATTGTTATTTGTTCCTTCGTCGCCGGCGGGGAAGTTGTCAAGGAGGAAAGAAAAGGGAAGAAGAGAAGGCTACTTTTTGTGAACAAAAAGTAGCAAAAAACTTTGTTATTCCGGGCCCGTGCGGTTTCAACGCCTCAGGCCCAGCGTCGATAAAAGTTTTTACGCCGCTTTTTTCAAAAAGCGGCCGCTTCCTTCCTACTCCATCACTTCAGCACGCGCCGGCCGTGCGGCGACTTTGCCGGGTTTGCGCATCAGCAGCAGGCAGGCGGCCGCGGGCAGCACGGTCATGAGCAGGAAGCTATAATCGTCGATATAGGCGATCACCTGCGCCTGCGTGTTGATCATGCTGTTCAGCAAGGCGGCGCCGTGAGGCGTGGACGGGTTGAGCATGTGGGTCACCGCGCCGCCGGCCTGCAAAGGGCGGGCGAAGGGGGTGACGTATTGCGTGAGCACGGCATGTTCGTACTGCGTCATGTGATCCAGCAAGGCCGAGGTGATCGAGATGCCGATGGCGCTGCCGACATTGCGTACCAGGCTGAGCAAGGCCGCGCCCTGGGTCCTCAGTTCCGCTTTCATGGTGAAGAAAGACACGACCTGCAGCGGCACGAACACGAAGCCCAGGCCGACGCCCTGGATCACGATCGTGACGATCATCATCAGTTCGGATTCGTTCTGTGTCCAGCTTTCCTGCATGGCGAGCGACGCGCCCAGCGCGAGATAGCCGCTTAGCATGACCAGGCGCGGGTCGATGCGGTTCGACACGCGCCCGGCGATCATCATGGCCGCCATGGTGCCGATGCCGCGTGGCGCCAGCACCAGGCCGGCGGTCGCCACCGGATAATTGCCGAGCTCTTCAAGGAAGGGGGCGAGCAGGGCCGAGGAGGCAAGCAGCACCATGCCGACCGAAAACATCGTGATCAGGCCGGCGACGAAGTTGCGGTCGTTGAAAATCGCCCGCGGAATGAACGGCGCCCGCGCCGTGAGCATATGTACGAGGAAGAGATAGAAGCCGAGCCCGGCGAGGATGAAGCTGGTGATGATGGTGGTCGAGCTCAGCCAGTCCAGCTCCTCGCCGCGGTCGAGGCCGATCTGCAGCCCGGCGAGGCCGAGCGAGAGGGCGAAGAAGCCGATCCAGTCGAACGAGGTTTTCGGCGCCAGCTTCACCTTCGGCATCAGGAACAGCAGGCCGAGTATGGCGACAATGCCGAACGGCAGGTTCACGAAGAACACGTAGCGCCAGTTGAAATCGGCCGTGAGATAGCCGCCCAGGGTCGGGCCCAGGATCGGCCCGACCATCACCCCCATGCCCCAGAGCGACATGGCGGAACCGCGCTGCTCCGGCGGGTAGATGTCCAGCAAGGTCGCTTGCGAGAGCGGCACCAGCGCCGCGCCGAAAGCGCCTTGCAGCGACCGGTAAACCACCATTTGTGTCAGCGAGCCGGCGATGCCGCACAGCATCGAGGTGATGGTGAAACCGGCCAGACAGACGATGAACAGGTTTTTCCGGCCGAACCGGTTGGCGAGCCAGCCGATCGGCGCGGTGAAGATCGCCGCCATCACCACGTAGGAGGTGAGCACCCAGGTGATCTGGTCGTAGGAGGCGGAGAGGCTGCCTTGCATATAGGGCAGGGCGACGTTGGCGATGGTGGAATCCAGCGCCTGCATCAGCGTCGCGAGCATCAGGCAGATGGTGATCAGCGTGCGATGCGGCGCGGCCGGCATGGTGTCGCCCGGTCCTGCCATCAGAACAGGTCCGACAAATGCCTGTGGTGGTTCGTATCGATGGAGATTTCCGTGCTCATCCCGTCACGCAGCTTCAGATCTTTCGGGCCCGAGACGATATGGATGCGCACCGGGATGCGCTGCACCACCTTCACCCAGTTGCCGGAGGAGTTTTGCGCCGGCAGGAGAGAGAATTCCGAACCGCTGGCCGGGCTCAGGCTCTCCACCACGCCGCGCCAGGTCTGGCCCGGATAGGTGTCGTCGCTGATCGACACCGGCTGGCCGAGGCGCACCCAGGTGAGCTCGTCCTCCTTGGGCTGGGCAGTGACCCAGATATGGTCATCGGAGACCAGCCCGAAGGCGGCGGTGCCGGCGGAGAGGTACATGCCCGGCTGCAACTGGTCGACATTCGTGACATAGCCCGAGAAGGGGGCGTGGACGACGCTGTGCCGCTGCGCCACCAGGGCGCTGTTCAGCGCGGCGAGCGCGGTCCGGTATTCCGGCATCTGCTCGACCGGGGTGTCCGCATCGCCGCTCAGCTTGGCAAGCTGCAATCCGGCGGCGGCTTCGAGCTGCGCGAGCTGGGCCTGGGATGCCTGCACGGTGTAGCGGGCGTTATCGTAGGTGGCGCGCGTCACGCCGCCATTGCCCACCACCGCGGCGTAGCGTTGCAGATTGGTCTGGTCCTCCGCGAGCTGGGCGTGCTGCGCGGCGATCTGCGCCAGCGCCTCGGCATAGCCGCGCTTGGCGGCGTTGATGTCCAGCACCGCCTGGGCAAGCTGGGCCCGGGCATTGGCCACCGCAATGCCGAAATTGGCCGGGTCGAGGCTGAACAATGTCTCGCCGGCCTGCACATGCTGGTTGTCATGGACGTAGACTTTGCCGACCAGCCCGGACACGTCGGTGGAGAGCGAAACTTTCGCCGCTTCGACATAGCTGTCGTCGGAGGAGACATATTGGCCGCCCTGCAGCCAGAACAGCAGCACGCCCAAGGCCAGGGCCAAGGTTCCGCCAAGCATCAGGATGGGACGCAGGAGGCTGGTGCGCCTGGCCTGTCGCTGCGAGGTTTCGCCCGGTGCCGCGGCACCGGGCCGCGCGGCCGGTTGGTCCCGGGCGACCGTGTTCGTTTGCGACATTACCCCGTCTCCTTCATTGTTTCCGCGGGTTGTTCCCGCGGTGCGTTTTGCTCGGGGGCAAGCAGCAGATTGGCCTTCATGCGCTGCAGCCCTTGCACCATGGTGGCGCGGGTTTCGGCGGACAGTCCGGCCCCGACAAAATCGGCCACGGCGGCGCGCTGCCGGCTGATCTCATCCAGCATGGCAGTGGCGGCGGGCCGCAGATGCAGCCGCCAGATCCGCCGGTCCTGCATGTCCGCCCGGCGTTCGACCATGCCGAGCGCGACCAGCCGGTCCACCAGCCGGGCCACCGTGATCGGCTCCACCTCCAACAGGTCGGCGGCCTCCTTCTGGCTAAGGCCGGGGCGGTAGGAGAGCCGCAGCAGCAGCACCCATTGCGCCCGGGTCATGCCCTGAGTGCGCGCGCGCTTATCGGCCTCGACGCGAATCAGCCGCGCGACGTCGTGGAGGAGCAGAAAGAGATCACAGTCGAAGTCTTGTCCCATAGCGGAACATATAATAAGCCTGCTTATTATTTTTAGCCGCGTGGATTCCGTCTATCTGGCCAGCGTACTGTGCAGGACCGGAATGATCCCCGACAAGGCGATCTGCACGCCGATGCCCAGGAGCAGGAACGCGGCGATGCGCGAAACGACACTCCGGCCGGATTTGCCGAGCACAGCGGCCAGATGTTCTGCCGTGCTGTAGGAGGCCCAGATGATCATGGCCATCGCCAGCGCCGCCAGGCTAACCCCGGTATAGAAGGCGGCCGTGGCGGCGAACGTTCCCGGCCGCTCGGTGCCGAGCGAGACCGCGACCGCGATCGTCCCGGGCCCGGTGGTGAAGGGCAGGGTCAGCGGGAAGAACGCGTACCCGGCCAGATCTTCGGTGGCGGCCTCGCTGACCGGCTTCGCCTCTTCCTGCTTGCGGGCCGAATTGCTGTCCGGCGCGGAGAGCATTTCATAGGCGCGGGTGCCGACGACGATGCCGCCGGCGATACGCAGCGCATTCAGCGATATGCCGAAGAAGCTCAGAATATAGGTGCCGGCCCAAAGCGCCACAAGCATGACCAGAGCGGAATAGATCGCGACCCGCTTCGCCAGGGCAATGCGCCGCTCATGTTCCTGCAGCGCCGTCACCTCGTGAAAGATGATGGAACCGCCCAGCGGGTTGACGATGGAGAACAGCGCCGGAAAGGCCAGCAGAAATGCCCCGAGGGCGCCTTGGAAAATCATGGCCTGACCCTAGAGCATGAGGGTGTTAGAGAGAAGAAAGCGGGCGCTTTTTGAAAAAAGCGCCGCAAAAACTTTTATCGACGCTGGGCCGGCGGCGTTGAAACCAGCACGGCCCAAAATAACAAAGTTTTTTTGCTACTTTTTGTTCACAAAAAGTAGCGTTTCCTTTCCTTACTTGCCTTTTTAGAGCACGCGGCCGGCGACTGCTTGCAGTTTCGCCAACATGGCCGGGTCACGCGCCTCCGGGGCGGTGATCAGCGCATATTCCAGGGCGCGGTCGCAGCCCGCGGGGCAAGGGCCCCGCGCGCTGCCGATTTTCGGCAGCACCGCCTTCACCAGGTTGCGCGCCTTGTCGGCATTGCCGAGCAGCACCTTGATGACGGCATCCACAGTTACCGCGTCATGGTCCTCGTGCCAGCAATCATAGTCGGTCACCATGGCGACTGAGGCGTAACAAATCTCCGCCTCGCGGGCGAGCTTGGCTTCCGGCATGTTGGTCATGCCGATCACGTCGCAGCCCCAGCTGCGGTACAGCATGCTTTCCGCGAGCGTGGAGAATTGCGGGCCTTCCATGACCAGGTAGGTGCCGCCCCGCGTCACGGGCAGGCCGAGTTCCCGAGCGCTCGCCTCCAACGCATCGCCGAGGCGCGGGCAGGTCGGGTGCGCCATCGACACATGGGCCACGCAGCCGGTACCGAAAAAGCTCTTTTCACGGGCGAAGCTGCGGTCGATGAACTGGTCGACGACCACGAAATGGCCGGGCGGCAATTCCGCCTTCAGGCTGCCGACGGCGGAGAGCGAGATGATGTCGGTGACGCCGGCGCGCTTCAACGCATCGATATTGGCGCGGTAGTTCAGCCCGCTCGGCGAGATTTTATGGCCGCGCCCGTGCCGGGGCAGGAACACGGTCTTGATGTCGCCAAACCGGCCCACCAGCAGCTCGTCGGAGGGCGCGCCCCAGGGGGTTTCCACTTTTTCCCAGCGCGTCTCGGTCAGGCCTTCGATGTTATAGAGACCGGATCCACCTATGATGCCGATGACAGGGGTGACGGAGTCAGACATGCGCGTGTCCTCACAGATAAAAGCTGAATGGCGCCCCTTTACGGCTTGTGGCGTGGCAAGAGCAATATGCGCATGCAGCGCCCCGACCCGATGCGCAAGCGAGTCCGTGCGGGGGCCGTGCTTGGACCCGGTGACGTTCATGATCCGTCGTTCGTAGAGAAGCTGCAACCGCTCGTCGACGGGCATGTCAAGCGTGCAACTTTACGTTTAGTCGCATTCCATGCTACAGTTTGGTTAACATAATGTTTAAAGCATAAAGCTTGCAAAAAAAAATTAAGGGGAACGGACTTATGAAGAATATCCCGATTGCCGGGAAGTTCGCCGCGATTTTGGTGGTTTTCGGCGTTTTTTCGCTAGCGGCGGTCATTTACGCGACGCAGGGGATGCGCGCGGTCGGCAGCGCCTACAGCCAGGTGATGAATGGCCCGGCCGGCGCGGCCTATAACATCACCAGGGCCAACCGGGCTCTCGAGGATGCGCGGGCGAGCATGGCCGAGCTGCTGTTGGGGCCGAATTCGTCGGCCCGCGCCGGATTGCAGGCCGATATCGCCTACGATGAACCGATGTATGCGAAGAAAATGGAAGCGGCGATGGCTGAAGCGCCGGCTGCGGCCGTGACCGTGCAGGATCTTGTGACCAGGAGCCAGCAGCTTTTGCGGGGCGACTGCGCCAATGCCGTTAATCTCGCCGCCGCTGCCGGTAACGCGGCCGAGCTGGCCAACGCTCAGGCGGTGTTCCTGAACACATGCGCGGCGAAGTTCGACAGCATTGAACGGGACATATTGGCGGCGGCGCACCGCCTCGACGCGGAGGCCGGCACGCGTGAAGCGACGATGGGGGCCACCGAGAACGCTACGATCTGGATGACGTTCGGGCTGATCGTTGCAGGCTTGGTCGTGGTGATGTTGGGTGGGTTTTTCGCGGTTCGCACCTGGATCACAGTGCCGGCGAACCGGCTGCGGGAGGTGATGGGGCGGTTGGCGCAGGGCGAGCTGCAGGCTGCCGTGGCGGGCACCGAGCGGCGGGACGAGATCGGCGGCATGGCCCGCGCGGTGCAGGTTTTCAAAGATTCAGGGCTGGAGAAACAGCGCCTGGAGAAAGACGCCAAGGCGGCTGCCGCTCAAATGGAAGCCGAGCGCGTGGCCAACGAGGCGGTGCGCGCCGAGACGGCGGCGCAACAGCGCCGGGTGGTGGACTCGGTGGCGGCGGGGCTGGAGAAGCTTTCCAGCGGTGATTTGATGTTCCGCCTGACGGAAGCGTTCTCGGCCGATTACGAAAAGCTGCGTGGCGATTTCAATGCGGCGATGGAGAAGCTGCAGGTGACGATGCAGGCCATCGCCACCAACACGCAAGGCGTGCGGTCGGGTGCTGAGGAGATCACCCAGGCGTCGGACGATCTGTCGCGGCGCACCGAGCAGCAGGCGGCGAGCCTGGAAGAGACGGCGGCCGCACTCGATGAGATCACCGCGACGGTGCGACGCACCGCCGAGGTGGCGAACGAGGCGCGCGACTTGGTCTCGACCTCGAAGACCGACGCCGAGCGCTCCGGCGAGGTGGTGCGCCAGACGGTGGGGGCGATGGACGGGATCGAGACCTCGTCCAAGCAGATCGCCAACATCATCGGCGTGATCGACGAGATCGCCTTCCAGACCAATCTGCTGGCGCTCAATGCCGGGGTGGAAGCGGCGCGCGCCGGCGATGCCGGGCGCGGCTTTGCGGTGGTGGCGACGGAAGTGCGGGCGCTGGCGCAGCGTTCGGCCGATGCGGCGAAGGAGATCAAGACGCTGATCTCGGCCTCGACGCAGCAGGTCGATACCGGCGTGAAGCTGGTGAGCGAGACCGGCCAGGCGCTGGGGCGCATCGTCACCCAGGTGAGCCAGCTGAACGGGCTGGTGGTGGAGCTGGC
>Ga0310813_10001616_pt1 | contig 13641 bp, 13 predicted proteins | sample YN3metagenome_FD_203086 | JGI IMG/M metagenome (GOLD analysis project Ga0310813, IMG submission 203086) | Soil microbial communities from experimental microcosm in Duke University, North Carolina, United States - YN3 | ecosystem: Engineered > Artificial ecosystem > Soil microcosm > Unclassified...
CCACCCGGGCAAGCCAACCCCAGGATGCGACGAGGCCTCCCCAGCCTGGCCGTCGACCGACGCGATGCGCGTTCATTTTCTTTGCTCCTTCTGGTCAGCCTGCAGCAGGTTCAGCGTGCTCGACCGCTCCGACCAGTCGCCTGCGCCGTCCTGCACGAGTTCCTTGAGCTTGATGTCGGAATCGGTGATGCCGACGATGACGCCGAAGTTCTGTCCCATGTGGTTGCCCTGGCGCACCTGGTAGATGTCGCGCTCGGGCGTCTTCACGAGCGCGTAGAGCGTGCGCCCCTTCTCGAGCGTGCCCACCATCGACAGCGACTCGATCGGGTAGGCCTCGAGCGGCTCGCGCCGGCGGTTGAGATCGGGCGCGAGCTTGCTGGTGCTCTCGGTCTTCGCCGGCTCGATCTTGCGCGGCTTGAACGGATCGGGCAGGTCGAAATCGTTGTACGCGAACGGCTCGTAGGGCTTGATCTGCGGCAGCGGGTCGAGCTTGCCGCGCACGCCCTTGCCCTGCTCGGCCATCCAGTCCTGCAGGTCCTTGTGGCTGCTCGGGCCGCAGCCGGCGAGGAACGCCAGCGAGGCGAGGGCGATGAGAGCGGCGCGTTTCATTTCTTCGCCGCCTTGGCGACCGCACGCTGCTTCGCCATCTCTTCCTCGTCGAGATAGCGGAACGTCTTCGCGACGGCATCCATCGTGAGCGTTCCCTTGTCGTTCGAGATCGCGACGTCGTTCAGCGTCACGATGCGCGGCAGCGCGGCGACGTCGCTCGCGAACGCGCCGATGTCGTGGTAATTGCCGGTGATCTTGATCGCGATCGGCAGCTCCGCGTAGAAGTCGGCCATCCGCTCCTGCGGCGCGGGTCGGAAGAGATCGAACTGCAGCCCGCGGCCGAGCCCCGCCTGGTTGATGTCGGTGAGCAGCGCGTCGATCTCCGAGCGGTTCGGCAGCTGTTTCACGAGCGCGCCGAACGACTGCTCGACCTCGGCGAGCTGCTGCACGTACAGGTCGTAGTTGATCGCCTTCGCCTTCTTCTGCGTGAACTGCTCGCGCAGCTTCGTCTCTTCCTGCTGCGCCACCTGCAGCGTGTCCCACTGGTCCTTCCAGTCGAACCACGCGCCCAGCGCGACGATGAAAAGCACGATCAGCGCCAGCACGACGATCTTCGGCGCGAGCGGCCACTTGCCGACCTCGCGGAAATTGAGGCGCCGGAAATCGTCGAGCGTCATGCCTTGCCTCCCTTGGCCGGCGGCTGCCCGGGCGCGCCGGGCGTGAGCTCGGGTGTGGTGCGCCGGATCTGGAAATTCAGCGTGAACTCGTTCAGGCGCTGCGGCTCGGTCCGTCCCTGCACCGGAATCGAGACGAGCTTGATCTCGACGAGCTCCGGCTTCTCGAGCCAGGGCGAGCCCTCGATGTTGCGCATCAGCGTCGACACGCGCGCGTTCGACTGCGCGTAGCCGACGATCGTCACCTTCTTGTCCGTCTGCTTGACCGAGCGCAGGTAGATACCCTCGGGGAGCTGGCGCACGAGCTGGTCGAGCAGGTGCACGGCCTCGTTGCGGTTCGCCTGCAGCGTTTCGACGACCTGCTTGCGCGCAAGCACCTGCTGGATCTGGTCGCGCAGCTTGTCGATCTCCTTGATCTGCGCGTCGAGCTCAGCGATCTTCGTCTTGAGCAGCGCGTTGCGCGAATTCTGGTTGTCGATCTGCGCAGCGAGCACCGCGTGGACGAGCGCGACGATAGCGACACCGAGGATCGCCAGCGCGATCGACATCGAAACGAACTGGCGCTGGCGCGCCTGGCGCTTCTGCTCGCGGTGAGGCAGCAGGTTGATGCGCATGGGGGCGCTCCTACTCGTGAACGGCGCGGCGGCTCATTCGAAGCTCCGCATGGCGAGGCCGGTGGCGATCATCAGCATGGGCGCTTCCTGCGCGAGCTGGCGCGGCCGCACGCGATCCGACGTCTGCATGCTCGCGAACGGGTTCGCGACGACGGTCGCGACACCCGCGCGCTTGGCGATGAGCTCGTCGAGCCCCGGCAAGAGCGCACAGCCGCCCGCGAGAACGATCTGGTCGACCTGGTTGTACGACGTCGACGTGAAGAAGAACTGCAGCGCGCGCGTCACCTCGAGGGCGAGCGATTCCATGAACGGCTGCAGCACGTCGTGGTCGTAGTTCTCCGGCAGCCCCTGATTCTTGCGCGCCGACTCCGCTTCCTCGGCCGACAGATTGAAAGCGCGCTGGATGTCCTGCGTCAGATGATTGCCGCCGAACGCCTGGTCGCGCGAAAATAGCATCTGACTGTTGCGAAGGACGTAGAAGTGCGTGACGTGGGCTCCGATGTCGACCAGCGCGATGTTCTGATCGCGACCGTTGGCGGGCAGCGACGGTGCGATCAGCCGGAACGACTCCTGCGTCGCGAACGATTCGACGTCCATGACGCGCGCCTTGAGTCCGGCCGCCTCGGCGACGGCCACGCGGTCCTCGACCTTCTCCTTGCGCGAGGCGGCGATCAGCACTTCGACTTCGTCGGGATTGTTCGGCGCGGGCCCGATCTCCTGGAAGTCGAGATTGACCTCGTCGAGCGCGAACGGGATGTACTGGTTGGCCTCGGCTTCGACGGTGAGCTCGAGGTCCTCCTCGCGCTGGCCGGCAGCGACGATGATCTTCTTGGTGATCACCATCGCGGCGGGCAATGCGAGCCCGATGTTGCGGTTGCGGCTGCCGAGACGCTTCCACGCCCGCTTCAGCACGTCGGCGCAGAGCTCGATGTTCAGGATGTTGCCGTCGGTGACCACGTCCTTGGGCAGCGGCTCGACCACGTAGCGCTCGAGGCGGTAGGTGCCCTTGCCGCCTTCGGACAGCTCGACCAGCTTGAGCGACGTCGAGGCGATATCGACGCCGATCAGCGTCGGCGACCTGGTTTTGAACAAGCCCAGAGCGGAGGAGAAGTTTTCGGCAAGCATGGCGGTAGGCCCCTTGCTTACAATCTACATTAAACTCGGGCAACAAGTGCAACTGTCGCCAAATTGTTTCCTTTCCGGCGGGCGAGTGTTGCGCGCACGCCTAACCGCGGGCAGGCGGCCCGCTCCAAACATGGGTTTTATTCCATCGTGCTAAAGCGCTGGCTACTCTACACCGCCTCGGTCGCCGTGGGCCTCGCGCTCGTCGGCGGGCTGCTGGGCGCCTTCGTGCTCGCCCTGCTGTGGCCGACGCTCCCTCCTCTCGACGCGCTCACCGATTACCAGCCCAAGATCCCGCTGCGGATCGTCTCCGCCGACGGCGACCTGCTGGGCGAGTTCGGGGAGGAGCGGCGTGCGATCGTGCGCATCGCCGAAGTCCCGGATGTCATGAAACATGCCATTCTGGCGGCCGAGGACGAGCGTTTCTATCAACACGGCGGTGTCGACTATTTGAGCGTGCTGCGCGCCGCGCTCGCCAACGCCACGTCCGGCACCCAGCAGGGCGCCGGGACGATCACGATGCAGGTCGCGCGCAACTTCTTTCTGACCCGCGAGAAGACCGTCTCGCGGAAGCTGCGCGAGGTACTCCTCGCCTGGAAGATCGAGGCGAGCCTGCCCAAGGACGAAATCCTCGAGCTCTACGTCAACCAGATCTTCCTCGGCCAGCGCGCCTACGGTTTCGCCGCGGCGTCGCAGATCTACTTCGGCAAGCCGCTCGCAGACGTCACCGTCGCCGAAGCGGCCATGCTCGCCGGGCTGCCCAAGGCGCCGTCGGCCTACAACCCCGTGAGCAATCCGCGCCGCGCCAAGACCCGCCAGTTGTACGTACTGCGACGGATGCATGATCTGCGCTATATCGACGACGACCAGTACCGGGAAGCACAAAATGCGCCATTGAACGTTCACCCGCAGGTACGCGAGACGTCGTCGCTGCACGCGGAGTTCGTCGCCGAGATGGCACGGCAGGTCGTCTACGACGCGTACGGTGACGAGGCGTACACGCGCGGCATCACCGTTTGGACGACCATCCGCCGTGCCGACCAGGAGGCCGCCTATGCGGCCATGCGCAAGGGTGTCGTCGACTACGACCAGCGGCACGGCTATCGCGGCCCCGAAGGCTACGTGAACCTGCCGCAGGAGCAGGCCGAACTAGACCAGGTGCTCGACCGCGTCTTCGGCGAGAACCCGGACAGCGACGACATCGTCACCGGCGTGGTTCTCCAGGCGACCCCGACGCAGGTACGCGCCGTGCTACCGAACGGCGATCAGGCAGAAGTGACGGGCGCAGGTCTCAAGTTCGTCCAGCGCGCGCTCGCCGACAAGGCGCCGGCGAACCAGAAGATCCGCCGCGGTGCGGTGATCCGGCTGACCGAGGACGGCAAGGGCCATTACGCGGTGACCCAGATGCCGCAGGCCGAGGCGGCCTTCGTTTCCCTGCGGCCCGACGACGGCGCCGTGCTGGCTCTGGTCGGCGGCTTCGACTACGACCGCAACAAGTTCAACCACGTGACGCAGGCGCTGCGCCAGCCCGGCTCCGCGTTCAAGCCGTTCATCTATTCCGCGGCGCTCGAGAAAGGCTTCTCCCCCGCGACGATCATCAACGACGCGCCGTTCTTCGTGCCCGCCGACAAGGCGGGCGGCGAGGCGTGGGAGCCGAAGAACTATGACGGCAAGTTCGAGGGGCCGATGCGGCTGCGCGTCGCGCTCGCCAAGTCGAAGAACCTCGTGACGATACGCGTGCTGCAGGCGATCGGGCCGCAATACGCGCAGGACTACATCGCGCGCTTCGGCTTCGATCCCAAGCTTCACCCCGCCTACCTCACGATGGGGCTCGGCGCCGGCGCGGCGACGCCGATGCAAATGGCCGTCGCTTACTCGGTGTTCGCGAACGGCGGCTATCGGGTCACGCCGTACGTCATCAGCAAGATCACCGACAGCCGCGGCGAAACGCTGTCGGAGGCAACCCCCACGCTCGCGGGCAAGGACGCCGAGCGCGCCATCGACCCGCGCAACGCGTTCATCATGACCACGCTGCTGCACGACGTGATCACGTCGGGCACCGCGACACGCGCACTCGAGCTCAAGCGCAAGGACCTGGCGGGCAAGACCGGCACGACGAACGAGTACGTCGACGCGTGGTTCTGCGGGTTCAACGCCTCGCAGGTGGGCATTGCGTGGATCGGCTTCGACCAGCCGCGCTCGCTCGGGACGAACGAGACCGGCAGCGCCGCCGCGCTGCCGATGTGGATCACGTACATGCAGCGCGCGCTGAAAGGCGTTCCCGAGCAGTCGCGCGATCCGCCGCCGGGCGTGGTGTCGGTGCGCATCAATCCGGAGACGGGGCTGCGCGACGACACGAGCCGCTTCTCGGACTGGTTCCTCGCCGAGTTCACGCCGCGCATGTCGCAGGACGCGTTGGCCCCGGCGATGCTGCCCGGCTCGGCACCTGCGCGCGACGTGCGCGATCAGCTGTTCTAGCGTCCGGCGATGGCTCGCCGGCGCGACACCGGCCAGCTCGCGCGCGACACGCAAAGCCGCGCGCAGATCGCGACGGTCGCCGCCCGGCTGATCGTCGAGCACGGACTCGCCGACTGGTCGCTCGCCAAGCGCAAGGCGGCGCGCCAGTTGATGCTGCCCGAGCGCGTGGCGCTGCCGGCAGACGACGAGATCGAGGAAGCGCTCGCGTCGCATCACGCGCTCTTCGGGGGCGAGGCGCATGCGGCCACGCTGCGCCGGCAGCGCGAGGAGGCGCTTGCGTGGCTGCGCGAGCTCGCGACCTTCGAGCCGCGGCTCGTCGGCGGCGTCGCGGCGGGCTGGGCGACCGAGCACAGCGACATCCGCATCGAGCTCACGGCCGACGACTCGAAGGCCGTCGAGCTCGCGCTGATCAACCGCGACGTCGCCTATCGCGTCGCGCCCGGCGTGGCGCAGCAAGCGCCGGCGGAACTGCTCGTCGACACGCCGCGCGGCAGCGTGCGGCTCGTCGTGCGCACGCCCTTCGCGGCGCGGCAGCGCTCGCGCCGGGAGGAGGCGCTCGACGCCACGCGGCTCGCCGAATTATTGCGATAGCCAGTCGGCCGCATCGAGCGCGAAATACGTGAGAATCGCGTCCGCCCCCGCGCGCTTGATGCCGGTGAGCGCCTCGAGCACGCATGCGCGCTCGTCGAGCCAGCCCAGCTGTGCGGCGGCCTTCAGCATCGCGTATTCGCCCGACACCTGATACACGGCCGTCGGCATGCCGAAAGCGTCCTTGACGCGGCGCACGATGTCGAGGTACGGCAGGCCGGGCTTGATCATCACCATGTCGGCGCCTTCCTCGATGTCGAGGTATGCCTCCCACAGCGCCTCGTCGCTGTTGCTCGGGTCCATCTGATACGTGTACTTCGAGCCGGCCGCGAGATTCGTCGCCGAGCCGACGGCATCGCGAAACGGCCCATAGAACGACGACGCGTACTTCGCCGAGTACGCGAGGATCCGCGTATGGATGAAGCGCTGCGCGTCGAGCGCGCTGCGCAGCGCCCCCACGCGCCCGTCCATCATGTCCGACGGCGCCACGATGTCGACGCCGGCGGCGGCATGGCACAGCGCCTGGCGCACGAGCGCCTCGACCGTCTCGTCGTTCATCACGTAGCCGCTCGCATCGAGCAGGCCGTCCTGTCCGTGACTCGTGTAGGGATCGAGCGCGACGTCGGTGACGACGCCAAGCGCCGGGAAGCGCGCCTTCAGCGCGCGCACGGTGCGCGGAACCAGGCCGTCGTCGCGCCATGCGGCCTCGGCGCCGGGCGACTTCGCCTCCGGCGGAATGACCGGGAACAGCGCGATCGCCGGCACGCCGGCCGCCATGCAGCGTTCGGCGTCGGCGAGCAGCAGGTCGATCGACTTGCGGTGCACGCCGGGCAGCGACGGCACCGGCGCCGCGCGGCGCTCGCCGTCGTGCACGAATACCGGATAGATGAAATCGTCGGGTGATAGCCGCGTCTCGCGCATCAGACGGCGCGAGAAGTCGTCGCGGCGCATCCTGCGCGGCCGCTTCGCGGGAAACCGGCCGGTATGGTGGAAGCTCATTGGATGGGCGCCTCTGTCGAACGGTTCGTGGAACTAACCGGAATGCGAGCCGGTCACATCGGGCGGACGGTGAACGTCTCCCGCTTTCCTCCCTGAGCGGGTGCCCGCGCCGGCATCGCGCCGGCGCGGGCGTTTCGAGGCCCCGCGTCACTCCCCTTGATCGCGGGGCCTTTTCTTTGTGGCGTCACGACGCGAGCCAGCGCGCGAGCACGATGTCGGCCGCCTCCACGCCCTGGCGGGACGTGGCCGAGAACGCCACGACCGTGGCGGTGTTCGCGTGCACCGCGAACGCGGCGCCGAGCTGCGCCTCGATCGCACGCACCGCGGTGCGACGATCCGCCTGGTTCAGCTTGTCGCTCTTCGTGGCGAGGACGAGCAGCGGGCGCCCGGAGGCCATGAACACCGCGAGCACGTCCATGTCGAGCGGCTTCAGGCCGTGGCGCGCGTCGACGACGACGACGAGCCCGATCAGCGTCGAGCGCGTCGTCACGTACGTCCACAGGAACTCCTGCCACGCCTCCTTCAGCGCCCGCGGCACCGCCGCATAGCCGTAGCCCGGCAGGTCGGCAATCAGCGCGCCGCTGCGCAGGCGGAAGAAGTTGATCTCGCGCGTGCGACCCGGCGTGCGGCTTGCGTAGGCGAGGCGCGTCTGGCGCGCGAGCGCGTTGATCGCGCTCGACTTGCCCGCGTTCGAACGCCCGGCGAAGGCAATTTCGGGGACACTTGGCGGCGGCAACTGCGCGGCCGACGCAGCGCCGATGATGAAGGTGGCGCCTTCGAGCGGCCCCGGTGCGCGCGGCGCCGCGCTCGCTTGGGCAGCCCTCGGCGACTCCGCTACAATAGCGCGTTTTTTCATCGGCAGCATTGCACCGACGCCTGCGCGCATTCGCGCGAATCGGCGCCGGCGCACGCGATCCCTCGGAGCCCGCTTTCATGACTCGCACCTTGCGCTACGCTTTCATTGCTGCGACCGCGGTGATGTCCACCGCCGCCTTCGCCCAGGAAGCCGCGCAACCGGCGACAGCCAAGCCCGACATGGCCAAGGCGCAACAGACGGCCGCACAGATATGCGCGGCGTGCCACGGCGCGGACGGCAACAGCACCGTGCCGGCCAATCCGAATCTCGCCGGCCAGATCGCCGACTATATCACCCTGCAGCTGGCGCACTTCAAGGCGGGCGTGCGCGTGAACCCGACGATGCAGGCGATGTCGGCGACGCTGGGCGATGCCGACATGCAGGCGCTCGGCGCGTACTTCGCAGGGCAGAAGGCCAAAGGCCTCGCGGCAAAGGATCCGACGCAGGTGAAGTCGGCGCAGCAACTGTGGCGCGGCGGCGATGCCGCCAACGGCATCCCGGCCTGTGCCGCGTGCCATTCGCCGACCGGTGCCGGCATCCCGAAGAACTTCCCTCGCCTCGCGGGACAGTACGCCGACTACACGTATGCGCAGCTCAAGGCCTTCAAGTCCGGCGAGCGCGGCGCCGATGCCGCGGGCAAGGATCAGAACGGCCGCATCATGAACGCGATCGCGCAGAAGATGAGCGACGCGCAGATGAAGGCGATCGCCGATTACGCCGCCGGGCTCCGTGATTAGGCGCCCACGGGCGCGCACATGATAACGCTGTCGGGCCCGTACCCCTCCGGCGTCCACGTCGCCGGATCGGCGCGCATGTCGTCGCGCACCGTGTGGTCGCTCGTGTACCGGTGGTTGGTCGTCAGGCGGTTGAAGAAGCGCCAGATCGGCTGCGTGCCGCCCGGGCATGCGCCGGTCGTCGGATCCGGCAGCGCGATGTAGAAGACGTTGCCGCTCTCGTAGGTCCATCCCGGATACTTCTGCGGGTTGTCGATCACCGCCTGGCATTCGCTCGCGCTGGCCGAATAGAAGTGCGAATCGCCGAAGCCCGGCGTGCGGTAGAAGCGGCACACCGGGCTCGCTCCGGGCACCGGATTCGGATACGCGAGGAAGCGCAGTCCCGTGCGCTCCCATCCGGCATGCACGCCGCTGTCGAGGTCGTTGATCTCGCGCGGGCTCGTCGTGATGAAGTAGTGAGCGAGCGTACGGTCGTAGAACTCGACCGCCACGGCGGCACCGTCCGGGTTCGGCGTGTCGGGCGTCAGGTACTGGCGCGTGAGCGGCAGCATGTTGTCGAGCCGCGAGTACTCGTCGATGCCGGCCGCGTTGCTGCACGACGCGTCGCCGCGCCACAGACCGCCGCGCAGCTCGTAATAGCCGCCCTGGTCGAATAGCGTGAGCAGTCCCGCGCCGCTCGAGCCCGGCTGCGTCGAGCCCTGGTCGTATTGCACCTGACCGAAGCTCGACCCGTCGGTGTAGAGCTGGTAGCCGAGCGACTTGCCGCCGCTCCATTTCTTGAGATCACCCTCGGGGTGGTGCAGCACCGAGATCGCCGAGGACGACGGAAGCGGCTCGGCTCGCCACGCGGAGAACTTTGCGCCGGCCGGCGGCGGCGCATTCAGCCGCACGAGCGACCAATCCCAGTCGACGCTGCGCGCAAGCATCGTCGCGCCGCCCGCCTGCTGCACGAACGGCGGCACCGTCTTGCTGCCGCACGCGACGGCATCGAAGAACCAGAACGTGTTCAGCGTGCGCGCCGCCGTCGCGCCGTCGAGGCAGTGGCTCGCCGAGAAGAAATACGGCGTGTTGCTCGCGACCGAGTCGTTGATCAGCGTCCCGGTGCAAAGATACGTGACGCCGTCGTCCTGCGTGAATTCGATCGCGGCCACCGCCTTGCGGCTGTCGACGAACGCCGGCGGCTGCGGCGACACGCACGCGACGTCGATGTTGCAGCTCGCCGCCGACCCGATGTCCTGCACGTCCTTGGCGCTCATCTTGTCGAGCGCGGACGGGGCGACGACCTGATGCGAGACGCCGGCAACGCCGACCACTGCGGCAGGAATGCGCACGCCCGCCTCGACGTGCAGCTCGATAGTCGCGACGTCGCCGTCGAGCACCGGCGTCCAGAAACGCCCGAAGCGCGTCGTATCGGAGGCGGCTGCGTTGGCGGGCAGCGGGCCGAACACGCGCGCGCGCGGTCCGTTGCCGGAGAAGCGCAGCGCGACGCCGGGATCGAGCGGCGGAACCTGCAACGCGACGCGCAGCGCGGCTGCACCGGGCGACATGACGTCGATCCTCGCCGCGTGACTGCCGTCGGCGAGCGCCTGCCATGCAAGCGTCGCAAGGGGAATCGAGCGCGTCGCAGCGGGAACGTCGCGCGGAAATCCGAGCGCGAGCGGACCTTTCAGCTTGGTCGCCTTCTCCCCCCGCGTAATGGTCGGGGCGTTGCGTGCCGCAAGCGACGCACGTTCCGCTGCAGTCGGTTCAGGCAATGCAATACGATAGCTCGCGGCATTCGGCGCGAGCAACAGCTTGCCGGTTGTCGCTTTCTCGACCGCGTCGGGGCGCAGGTCCGCCGGAGGCACGGCCGTGACGGGTGCAGCGCTCCATGCCGGCAACGCGGCGGCTGCGAGTGCAACCGCGAGGAACGTTCGAACACGCGTTCGTGGCATGCGGGTCATGCAAATCTCCTGTCGGGCGTCGCTCGCCGACGACGGATCACGACGGCGCGAGCACGGCTTTCGCCCCGAGCCGTTGCAAACGGCACGCCATTGCAATTCGTACACGATGGCCGGGTGGGGGCGCGAGCGTTCAGTCGACCGCGGCCGGGCGCGGCGGTTCGACCGGAGCGTCCAGGCACTCGTGTAACAAATTGCGCCAATCGGGGAGCGCGACGTCGAACGTACGCGCAAAGCGCGATGCGTCGAGCACCGCGTACTTCGGCCGCCGCGCAGGCGTCGGATAGTCGGCCGTGGCGATGGGCGTCACGCGCGGACGTTCGCGATCGCCCACGATCGCGCGCGCGAACTCGCACCACGTCGCGCTGCCGCGTGCACTCAGGTGATAGAGCCCCGCGCGCTGCGCCACGTACGCTGCGCCGCGTGCGAGCACGCCGGCGGTGAGCGTCGCGATCCAGCGACTCCAGTTCGGCACGCCCACCTGGTCGTCAACGACGCGAAGCTCGTCACGCGTGGCGGCGAGTTTTTGCATAGTGACGAGGAAATTCTGTCCATGCCGCGAGTACACCCAGCTGGTGCGCAGCGTCAGCGCTATGGCACCCGACGCCGCGATCGCGCGCTCGCCGGCGAGCTTGCTTGCGCCGTAGATGGACACCGGATTGGTCGGCGACGACTCCTCGTACGGCGTCGCGCGTTCCCCGTCGAACACGTAGTCCGTCGAGTAATGGACGAGCAGCGCGCCTCGGCGCTTCGCTTCGGCGGCGAGCACACCGGGCGCAACGCCGTTGATCGCGAACGCCGCGTCGCGCTCGCGCTCGGCGCGATCGACCGCCGTGTAGGCCGCGGCATTGACGATGAAGCGCGGCGCGATGTGGCGCAGCACGCGCGCGATCGCCGATGCGTCGCCGACGTCGAGCGCGGCGCGGTCGCACGCGACGACGTCTCCACACGCTGCGAGCGCCGCGGCGAGTTCGCGTCCGAGCTGCCCCCCCGCGCCGGTGACGAGGATCGGTCCCTCGCTCACGGATAGATGTCGGCGACAGCGAGCGGAACGCCGGCCGCGTCCTTCGGCGCCAGCGTCGGCGCGATGCCCGGCGGCCATGCGATGCCGAGCGCGGGGTCGTTCCACAGCAGCGTGCGCTCGTGCTGCGGATACCAGTAATCCGTGGTCTTGTAGAGAAACTGCGCAACGTCCGATACCACGACGAAGCCGTGTGCGAAACCCGGCGGTATGAACAGCATCCGCCGATTCGCCGCCGACACGTCGATCGCGACGTGCCGGCCGAACGTCGGCGAGGAGCGGCGCAGGTCGACGGCGACGTCGAACACCTCGCCTTCGATCACGCGCACCAGCTTGCCCTGCGCGTGCTCGATCTGGTAGTGCAGGCCGCGCAGCACGCCGCGCTGCGAGCACGAGTGGTTGTCCTGCACGAACTCGACGCCGATGCCCGCCTGCGCGAACGCGCGCCGGTTCCAGCTCTCGTAGAAGAACCCGCGCGCGTCCTCGAACACCTTCGGCTCGACGACCAGGACGTCGGGAATCGACGTCGGCTCCACGCGCATCAAACTGCCTCGTCGAGCAGGCGCAGCAGGTAGCGTCCGTACCCGTTCTTCGCCATCGCGGCACCGAGGCGCTCGAGCTGGCGCGCGTCGATGTAGCCCATCCGGTACGCGATCTCCTCGGGGCACGCGATCTTCAGTCCCTGCCGGCGCTCGATCGTCTCGATGTATTGCGAAGCTTCCAGCAGCGATTCGTGCGTGCCGGTGTCGAGCCAGGCCATGCCGCGCCCCATCAGCTCGCAGGCGAGATCGCCGCTCGCGAGGTAGGCGCGATTGACGTCGGTGATCTCGAGCTCGCCGCGCGCCGACGGCGAGAGTCCCGCCGCAATGTCGAGCACGCGGTTGTCGTAGAAGTACAGCCCCGTCACCGCGTAGCGGGATTTCGGCGCAACCGGCTTCTCCTCGAGGCTCACGACACGTCGCTCCGCATCGAGCTCGGCGACGCCGTAGCGCTGCGGATCGGCGACCTGGTAGGCGAAGATCGTCGCACCCGACGGCGACGCCGCGGCGCGCAGCAGCTGCGGCTGCAGGTCGTGGCCGTAGAAGATGTTGTCGCCGAGCACGAGCACCGAGGTGTCTCGACCGACGAAGTCGCGGCCGATGATGAACGCCTGCGCGAGCCCGTCGGGCGACGGCTGCACGGCGTACGACAGCGACAACCCCCAGCGCGTGCCGTCGCCGAGCAGCTGCGCGAAGCGCGGCGTGTCCTCGGGTGTCGAGATCAGCAGGATTTCCCGGATGCCGGCGAGCATCAGCGTCGACAGCGGGTAGTAGATCATCGGCTTGTCGTACACGGGCAGCAGCTGCTTCGACACGACCTGCGTGACCGGATGCAGCCGGGTGCCGGAGCCGCCCGCGAGGATGATGCCTTTGCGCGTCATTTATGCAGCGGGCGCACCGGCGTGGGCGGCGTCCGCCGCGTAATGCAGGTCGACCCAGCGGCGGTACTCGGCGTTTTGCACGCTCGCGAGCCAGTCGCCGTTGGCGAGGTACCAGTCCACGGTGCGCCGCATTCCGGACTCGAACGTCTCGGCCGGCGACCAGCCGAGGTCGCGCCGGATCTTCGTTGCGTCGATCGCGTAACGGCGGTCGTGCCCGGGCCGGTCGGCGACGAACGTCACGAGCCGCGTGCAATCGAGCCCGGGGCGGCGCGCGTCGATCAGCCGGCAGATCGTATGCACGACGTCGAGGTTCGCCATCTCGGCGTTGCCGCCGACGTTGTACGTCTCGCCGGGGCGTCCGTGAGCGAGCACCGCGCGTATCGCGCTGCAGTGGTCGCCGACGTAAAGCCAGTCGCGCACGTTGCGCCCGTCCCCATACACCGGAAGCGGCTTGCCCGCGAGCGCGTTGACGATCATCAGCGGAATCAGCTTCTCCGGAAACTGCAGCGGCCCGTAGTTGTTGGAGCAGTTCGTCGTGAGCGTCGGCAGGCCGTACGTGTGATGCCAGGCGCGCACCAGGTGATCCGACGACGCCTTGGACGCGGCGTAGGGACTGTTCGGCGCGAACGGCGTCGCCTCGGAGAAT
>Ga0310813_10001617_pt1 | contig 13640 bp, 11 predicted proteins | sample YN3metagenome_FD_203086 | JGI IMG/M metagenome (GOLD analysis project Ga0310813, IMG submission 203086) | Soil microbial communities from experimental microcosm in Duke University, North Carolina, United States - YN3 | ecosystem: Engineered > Artificial ecosystem > Soil microcosm > Unclassified...
ACGAACATATGATCGAACGCTCGGCGAGCACGATCGTGCTCGCCGATGCGAGCAAGTTCGGCCGTCGCTCGACTTTCCTGGTGGCCGAGCTCAATAGCGACATGCGGGTGATTTCCGATTCGTCGCTGGCTCAGAAGGAACAGTCCGAATTGAGGAAGGCGGGCATCGATCTGATGACGGTCGACAGCACCGGCACCGACTTCAATCTGCAGATAAGCAGCTCATGATGCCTGTTCCGGAGTTTGCGCTGGGCGTGGACGCGGGGGGCACCAAGACGTTGCTGGCCATGGCGGACCGCTCGGGCGCCGTGCAGTTCATCACGCAGGGCGCGACGCTCGACCCCACCGGCGGCCCCGGCTGGACGCAGGAAATCGGGCGTCTGGTCGATTGCATCGGCGCGCATCTGCCATACGTACGCGGCGCGGCGTTGGGGCTGCCGTTCCATGGGGAGATGCCGGCAATCTCGCGAGCGCAGCGCGAGCGATGCGCTGCGTTGTTTTCGATGAACCACGAAGTGGTCAACGATGTGCAGGTGGCCTTCGACGGGGCCTTTGCGGGGCGGGGCGGGGTGTTGCTGCTGGCCGGCACCGGCTCGATGGCGTGGGCGGGCGACGGCAGCGGCGCCGATATCAGGGTAGGCGGCTGGGGCGATACGTTTGGCGACGAGGGAAGCGCCTACTGGATCGGGCGCGAGGCGTTGTCGGAGGCGGCGCGCGCACTGGACGGGCGAGGGACCGCGCTCGGCTTTGCGCACGCGCTGCTCGATGCGCTGCATCTTTCCGAAGCGGATCTGATCGGCTGGTCGTATGCCGAGGTGACACGGCGATCGAAAATCGCGGGAGTCGCGAGACTCGTCAGCGAGCTTGCGCGGCTCGACGACACTGCGCGCGCGATTCTCGAGCGTGCGGCTGACCGGCTCTATGAGCATGCCAAAGCAGGTTTCCAGCGCAGCGGCTTGCCGGCGTCGGCCGACTGGAGTTACGCCGGCGGCGTATTCGCCAGTGACGTCGTGCTAGGGCGTCTCGTGTCGCTGATCGGGCGTGCGCCGACCCCTCCGTTGTTACCGCCGGTTGGAGGCGCGCTGCTCAGAGCCGCGCGCCTGTGCGGATGGGTCACGGATGCCGCGTGGGTTGACCGCGTGGCAACGTCGCTTAAGTCGGATCAGGTCATTGCGTCGCTGGATGCTGCGATCAGCGTACCGACAACCAGATCAGGCAGGTCCACCATTACATGATGACCGCAGTCCGCGATAGATACGCTCCAGGATGGCAAGCCTTTCAATCGCTCGTATATCCGGTGAAAGGGCGACGGAGAGTACTTGCCGGCCAGCACATAGATCTTGCGTGGAATTTCATCGTAGGCGCCGCTGATCGCTAACGGCTGGGTAATCGACCCAAGAGGATGCGGAGTCATCATCCGATCTACCCAACGTTCCATGTCAGGGTCTCTTATAACGAATCGACTGGCGGGCGGTGCAGGCCATGTCTCGGTCTGGGGTGGTGGGATGCCAGCCGCATCGCACGCGGATTGACCGTCTTCCGGAAGAAGGGCGTCGAGATAGACGATCGCCCGGATCTTGTCCTTGATCCTTTCTGCTACACCGGTGATAACCGCGCCGCCGTAGGAATGACCACACAGCACGAAATCGTCGAATTCGGCCCATTTCGCCGCGTTTATCACGTCGTCAATGTGCGTGTGCATATCAACGCTGTTCGACATCAGATGACTCCGGTCGGCCAGCCCCGTGAGTGTCGGCGTGATGACTTGATGGCCTTCGCGTCGCAAAAGACTCGCGACAGAACGCCAGCACCAGCCGCCGTGCCATGCTCCGTGCACCAGAACAAAATTCGCCATTTATTTTTCCTTCATGTGATCGGTCAGACAGACGCGCCTCCGGCTCTGGGGAAATCCGGGCCACGGAAGCCGGCGCTGCGTAATGAAGAGAGTAAGGTGCCGGGTAGGTCGGGGAATAGTACGAAGTCGATATGCCAGATATCTGTACGGGAGATGTTTGAATGAAGTCCCATTGGTTGGATAGCTGCAGGGAGTCGCTCCAACGTTGACTCCCATTCAAAATAAAAACGAATAAAGCTGCGTATCAAGTCTTGTCTTACAGATGACAATCTTGTGTCTCGCTGATGGCGCGCTTTACACCGCAAAAAGAGACGCCTGGAAATTTCTTTAATGATGAAATAAGCGAACTGGCGGAAGTGTTCAATTGTCGTCCGAGTGACAGCCAATAAAGCTGCTCGCGGTCAATCCCCAATCACTTCCATCAGGTAACATGTCAAATCAATTAAATCGCAGGCAATTTATTCAGACAGCGCTAGTGTCAGCGGCGGCGCTTGGTACATCGTCGGTGCGGGCACGTTTGTCGTTCCCCGATCGCGAACGGGAAGTCGAAGCATTGGTTATCGGCAGCGGATTCGGTGGCGCCGTGGCATCACTGCGCCTCGGTGACGCGGGTATTGAAACGCTCGTCCTCGAGCGGGGCAAGCGCTGGCCGATCACCGCCGCCGGCGATACCTTCTCCAACAAGGAGAATCCCGATGGGCGCTCCACGTGGCTGAGCACGATGACCAATCTGCCGCCTCCGCTGCCGACGACACCAATCGACATTTTCACCGGCGTTCTTGATCGCAAGGTCAGCGGCGGCCTAAATATATACAGCGGCGCCGGCGTGGGTGGTGGCTCTCTCATCTATGGTGCAATCATGATTCAGCCAGACAGAAAGCATTTCTATCAGGTGTTCCCACGCAGCGTAGACTACGAAATACTGGACCGCACTTATTACCCGCGCGTCAAGGCAATGCTTGGTGCAACGCCGATTCCGCAGGATATCCTGCAATCGGACGCCTATCTGTCCAGCCGCATTCTGAAGCAACAGGCGGAAAATGCGGGACTTGAAGCCTTTACTCCAGATATCGCAATCAATTGGGACATCGTTCGCGAAGAGATGCGCGGTACCAAAGTGGCATCGGTTATTGCTGGCGAGGTCTATTACGGGGTTAACAGCGGTGCCAAAAACAGTCTGGATCGCAACTATTTGCAGCAGGCGGAGAATACCGGGTACGTGCAAATCGAGCCGCTGCACGTGGTGACATCGATCGAGGAAGCCGGCAATGGCAAGTACCGCGTCCATGCCAACCAGATCGACGAGCGCGGTGCTGTGATCGCGAAAAAGACCTACGTATGTCGTTATCTGTTCCTTGCTGCCGGTTCGGTCGGCACGACCGAACTGCTGGTGCGCGCGAAGGCAACGGGGAAACTGCCGCGCCTCAACAACACGGTTGGCAAGTTTTGGGGCACCAATGGCGACTCGAACACGGTGATGGTCAATGGAACATTGACGAACATCAATCTTGGGTCACCGGGTGTCATTGCGGTTCGCGACTTCTCGAATGATGACGCGCCGGTATTACTCGAGACATTCCAGGCCTTAGCGCTTCCTCAGGGACTCATCGCCGTACTCGGGCTGGCCATTACCCGTCCGGAGGGGCAGTTCAGCTACAACCCCGCGACCGATTCGGTCGATCTCAACTGGCCGGCGAACTCTGCCGAAAACACGCGAATCAGCAAGGCGCTCACCGATGTATTCAATCGGCTAAACGAAAAGAACGGTACAGTACTCGCCGCACCGACTGATCGCACGTTCACTGCGCATCCGTGCGGTGGTGCGGTGATCGGCGAGACCTGCGACCAGCACGGCGAGGTGTTCGGGCATGCAAATCTGTTCGTGATGGACGGCGCACTGATCCCGGGTTCGGCCGGATGCGCTAACCCTTCGATGACCATTGCGGCGTTAGCCGAACGCAATATCGACCGGTTTCTGGAGCGGCAGGGTAAGCGTCAGTCCGCCGGCGCCCATGTAGCGCTCTAGTCAGCCGCCAAGCGACGCAGCGCGCGCTGCTACCTGGCCGTTTCTGCGTCGCAGTCGTATTCATTTGCCGGTGCTCCCTGATGGGGGTTCCGGCGATGATCGCGCCGCGTGGAACACGACGCGTCTTCGTAGCAAATCAGTCAGTTGCAATCAGGTGAGGAAGATCGGATTTCCGGTCGGGCTAAGGCCGGTATAAGTGACTGCAACGGGCGAATCAATGTCCTTGCTATTGATGATGTATTTTTTCGCAGGCACCAACGGCACATAGATGTTTACTCCATCTACCAGGGTTATCGTACCCGTGTCGGACCTGTAATTCGCCTGTGCTGCGTACGCGACCTTGTCGGACGAACGTTCATCTTCAACGTTCACGTTAATGATGGTTTTCATTTCCGTATCCTCAATATGATGATAAATGGCCTCGTCTGCTAACTCGAGGCGCGAGGCGAGGTTCTCGTTTTCTCAGTCAAACACTCCGGCGGTTAGGCTCGACAAGTCCTGTGCCTGGGCCGCTTGAGCGTTTGTATTGGATTGGACGTATTCGATTGAATGGTGTGAAACCCGCAACGCGAATGCAGGAGCAGGTACATGACGCGGTCGAACTGCACGGTGAGCGATTTCGCCACACGCCGCGTCTCGCGCCAGGTCATCGGCCGATCGGGATCTTCATCGTCACGCAGCCGCCGGTGCACGTCGAACCGAGCGCTTCAAAGCGCCGTCTCAGACGTGAAACCTGCCGTTCGGCGGCCACATGCTGAATCATCATCGTTATCCGTTCTGTCGCAGCCATCGCGGTCTCCGGCGCCGCAGGATCGGCGCCGGACAAGCTTAGGCTGCTGGAAAGCGGACATCTGAACTTGGCTAAAAGCGGACATTACAACTTAGCCACTACAAGCCAGATCGGTGTTAATTTATCTTATGTCAAATTATGGATTCGACGCGACACGCCGTCGGCACAACGGACACCCTGCCTCCGGGCGCCAGGCAGCCCGCTGTTTCGTTGTTCATCTCGATCTCCACCTGACCCCCGAAGGCTTGCGTCATTGAAAGTTTTGCGGTCTATTGGCGTAAATTGGTTCATCCGGGCGACGACGAAAACGCTGCAATCAATCGAGGCATCGCGGACGATCCGAACAGCCCGGAACTGACCCGCGAGCAGATCGGCGACATGACACCACGGCGCGCGCGGATGGGCCGGCCGCCGGCGGCCGTGACCAAAGTGGCGACCAGCATTCGATACGATCGCGACGTACTGGACGCGTTTCGTGCGACCGGTGAAGGGTGGCAGACGCGAATAAACGACGCGCTGCGCGAGTATGCGAAAAATCATCACATGATCTAGAAAAGCCCGCATTCGCAGGCCTTTCGGGCTTACCGGCAACACATGCCGACCGACGCGCAGCGAACGTCGGCCGTCCATCGTGCACGACACGACAGCCCTGTCAAAACCGATGAATCATCGCCACCCGATACACCAACTGGTTCGGCGAAGAAGACGGCCCGGTTGCCAGCAACGATTGCGCGTCATCGAATCCAGTGCCGGTATGCGCACTCTCGACATGTTGATACGCGCCTTGCACATACAGCGACGTCTTTGGGCTCAGATCGTAGTCGAGCATCAACGCCACCGAATGCCAGCGTGGGCTGAAGTCGCCCGTCGTGCTCGACAGCTTGCCGAGCGTGTACGTATAGGAGGCGCCGAGCCAGAAATCCGGCTGGAAATAGTACTCGCCGCTCAGCTGGAAATTGTCGAAGTTCCAGCGCGTCCACGCGCCGCCGTTCGGCGCATTCACCGTGCCGCCCAGGAACGCATTGCTGGTCGGATCGCCGACCGACGTATGCGAGTACGCGGCCGCCACCTGCACCTTGTTCAGCTTGTACGCGACGCCGGCATCCAGATTCTGCTGCGACGATCCGGTGAATACGGCGTCGTCGGACACCGCGCCATTCGTCCCGTTGCCGGGGTGATCGATCCTCATATAGGCAAGCGCCGCGGTCAGCCCGCCGTGCTGATATTGTCCGGCCGCGCTATACATCCGGTTGTTCTGGAAGCCCCCCGCTGCATTACTGAAGCCATACATCGCCTCGCCGGTGAAGCCGCGATATTCCGGCGTCACGTACTTGACCGAGTTGTCGACGCGGAAATCCCAGTCTGAATTGTCGTTGTCGAACGGCACCGCCCCCACGTCGCCGCCCCAGTTTCCTGCTGCGGTGACTGCGCTGAACAGATCCACTGTCGGATCGTACTGGCGTCCGAGCGTCAGCGTCCCGTAGCGGTTCGATTGCAGCCCGACGTAGGCCTGACGCCCGAACAGGCGGCCGTTTTCGCCGAGCGCACCGTTGCTCGCATTGAAGCCATTCTCGAGGCGGAACACGGCACTCAGTCCGCCGCCCAGATCCTCATTGCCCGAAAGGCCAAAGCGGCTGCCTGCCGTGTCGCCGCTGCGCGTCTGAACCGCGTGAGCGCCGCCGAGATTGTTCGTGAAGTTAATGCCCTCGTCGATCAGGCCGTACAGCGTGACGCTGCTTTGCGCATACGCGCCGCTACATAGCAGCATCATCGGGATCGCACACAGGTTCCAGCGGGTGTTTTTCATAGACCGGTCTCGGTTCTGGTTTCAATGAATAAATCGGCATCGCGAATCTTCAAGACTGCTTTTCTGCGTGAATATGCAAACGCGATTAACAGCCGGACCAAGTCTATGAAGCCAATTTTCTCCGCAATCCGCTTGCGCTTAAATTGAGAATTGCAGGAAACGACCAGAAAGGCGCTTGCAATGCCAGTGTCGCGAAGCCGTTGCCGCTGGAGGTGCGCGGCCACGCGCGCGCGCCGAGCATGAAAATTTCTTCATTCAGCTGCTGTTGAAGCCGTCAGGCGCGGCGAGCTAAGGTAACGCCACCTTGTCGACCCCACGGAGCGTGACGAATGCAACGTCCCCTGCACATAGATTTGCTGCGCGACCATGACCAGACGATGCTGAAGATTTCAATCGGCGAACAGACCCGGCTGCTGAATGCCGCGGAAGCGGAAGCGCTGATCGAAAAACTGGCATTGTTCCGCGCCACGATGCGCGAAGCGGTTCCAGACCAGATGTCGCGCACGCACCGCTACCACATCGAAATCGACCCCTGCTGGTATGCGGAGCCGCACGGCACCGACGGCGGACTGGTGCTGCTGATGCGCCACGAAGGCATCGGCTGGTCCGGGTTCGCGTTGTCGGCGCGGCAACTGGTCGCGCTTGGCCGGGATCTGCGCGAGGCCGCACCCACTCGCGAGCGGGCGGCGCTTGCCGACGCGCTGCACTGATACGCGCCCTCACCCCTTCCGATCAGCCGCTATTGCGCAGGAGTCGCCGATGCAGTCCGACGTCGAGATGGAACTCGTCAACGAGTTCGGCACCCAGGAACTCCATATTCGCCTCGGCGACCATAGCGCGCTGCTAGGCGCGTCCGAAGTCGACCGGTTGATCGAGCAGCTCGGCCTGCTCCGATGCGAACTGCGGCCTGAAGTAAATCGCAACGTATCGCGCGAGGATTGCTACGCGGTCGAGCTGGAGCCGCGCTGGCGCGCCATTCCTTATCCGATGATCGACGGCGTCGTGCTGTTTCTGCGGCACGGCGGTTTCGGCTGGACCGGATTCGCGATTCCGACGACGGCGCTCGATGAACTGATCGAGATGGCGACGAACGGCGCATCTGGCATCCGCGGCGAATAGCCGGCGCCGTCCCGGCTCCCTCCTCCGTCGTTGCCGCCGCTATTGCTGCTGTGGCCGCGAGTCCGCGTAGCCGCTGAAAAGCGACCAGGCGCGACGGACGGCTTCGCCCCGCGCCCCGGTCGCGCCGGCTATCCCGCGTGCGGCAGCTCGGCTGTCTGATGCGGCACGCAGTCGCGCTGGTAGTCCTGATTCAACTTGTCCTGCGCCGCCCATAGATCGTCGGGATAGTCATCGCTGTTGTCGTCGATCGAGTACCCCTCGGCTTCGAGTTCCTCGAGTTCGCGTATCAGATCCTTGTGCGTGACCTTGTGCTGCCCCACGACGAACGGATAACTGGTGCATTGCTGCGGAGTCAAATGGATTCCGGGCGCGGCGTGCGCAGCGGCATTCACGAGCAGCAGGGCCGTCAACAGATAGCGCTTCATATCAATCTCCATTTTTGAGCGAACGGCGGACCGCTCGCCGACGCGAACGAACCTTAACGCCGCGCGTGCGTAACGAAAGCTTCGTCACGGTTAAAAATGTTTTAGGAGCGTGATTGCAGACCGGTTCACCGCGCTGAAAGACATTAAAGACAATTCATGCTGATCATCCCGCATCGTTAAAGTCGATCGACGATCATCGCTCATCGCCTGCATGGCACCAGCAACGATCCGGACACCGTATGACACGCATTCTGTCGATCGACGACGATGAAGAAATTCTCGAAGAAATTCTGGCTTCGCTTGCCCCCGCCGGACACCAGGTCGAGGTTGCCACCACCGGACGCGCCGGACTCGTCAAAATCATGGCGCACAGCTACGACGTCGTGACGCTCGACCGGTTGCTGCCGGATCTCGACGGGCTGAGCGTGCTCGCCGCGATGCGCGAGGCCGGTATCGACACGCCGGTGCTGCTGCTAAGCGGCATGTCGAGCGTCGACGAGCGGGTCCGCGGACTGCGCGCCGGCGGCGACGATTACCTCGCCAAGCCATTTCTGGCCGACGAAGTCGCGGCGCGCGTCGACGTGCTGTGCCGCCGCGGCAGCAGGCGTGATACCGCGCAAACGCTGCTGCAGGTCGGCCTCATCGAGCTCGACATGATCGGGCGCACAGCGCGGGTCGGCACGCGGCGTCTGGAACTGATGCCGACCGAGATTCGCATCCTCGAATATCTGATGCGCCGTCACGGTCAGGTCGTGACCCGTACGATGGTCTTCGAGGCAGTCTGGGGCTACCGGTTCGATCCCGGCACCAACGTCATCGACGTGCATGTGAGCCGTCTGCGCAGCAAGCTGAGCGCGGCGGGCGCGGGCCGCGTCGTCAGGACGATCCGCGGTTCGGGCTACATGCTGGTCGCCTGAGTGCGTACCGCCACCACGCTATCGTCGTCGCCCGCCGGGCAAGCAGCCGTGGTCTGGCCGCCCTCTTCTACGCTTCTACCGTCACGATGAATGCGCTTGTTCTGATCGCGCTGCGGCGCCCGCTTACGTTTGTGGTGATGAGCATCCTGATCGTGCTGTTCGGCGTCACGGCGCTCAGGAAAACGCCCACCGACATTTTCCCGAACATCCGGATCCCGGTGGTCGCGGTCGTATGGACCTACAACGGCCTGTCGCCGCAAGACATGTCCGGACGCGTGATCTATTACTACGAGCGCGCGTTGACCACCACCGTCGAGAACATCGAGCATATCGAGAGTCAGTCGCTGTACGGCCGCGGCATCGTCAAGATTTTCTTCCGGCCCGGCACCGACGTCGCGGCCGCGCAGGCGCAGATCGCGTCGATTTCGCAGACGGTGCTCAAGCAGATGCCGGCCGGCATCACGCCGCCGCAGATTCTGTCGTACAACGCGTCGTCGGTGCCGGTGCTGGACCTGCAGGTGTCGGCGTCGGGCATGACTGCGTCGCAGGTGTACGACATGGCGTCGAACCTGATCCGGCCGCAACTCGTGTCGGTGCCCGGCGCCGCGATTCCGACGCCCTACGGCGGCGCGTCGCTGAACGTCGAGATCGATCTGGACCAGACCCGGCTGCTGGCACACGGCCTGACGGCCGCCGACGTCGCCAATGCGTTGAAGGAGCAGAACGTGGTGCTGCCGGCCGGCGACCAGAAAGTCGGCGCGCTCGACTGGATGGTCGAGACCAACGCGAGCCCGGTGCGCGTGTCGACCTTCAACGATCTGCCGATCAAGACGGTCAACGGCGCGACGGTGTTTTTGCGCGACGTCGCGTACGTGCACCGCGGCTCGCCGCCGCAGACCAATGCGGTGCTGGTGAAGGGCCAGCAGGCGGTGCTGATCCAGGTGCTCAAGAGCGGCGACGCATCGACGCTCGCGGTGGTCGACGGTGTGAAGAAGGCGTTGCCGGGCATTATCCGGACGCTCCCGGCCGGCGTGCACATCAAGGTGCTGAACGACGCGTCCGGCTTCGTGCGCGACTCGGTCGCCGAGGTCGTGCAGGAAATGGTGACCGCCGCGCTGCTGACCGGCTTGACGGTGCTGCTGTTTCTCGGCAGCTGGCGCTCCACGCTGATCGTCGCGACCTCGATCCCGTTGTCGATCCTGTGCTCGGTGCTGATGCTGTCGTGGCTGGGCCAGACCATCAACGTGATGACGCTGGGCGGCCTCGCGCTGGCGGTCGGTATTCTGGTCGACGATGCGACCGTGATGATCGAAAACATCGATACCCACCTCGCCTCCGGTGCGCCGCTCGAAGCGGGCATCATTGCGGCGGCTAACCAGATCGTGGTGCCGACCTTCGTCGCGACGCTGTGTATCTGCATCGTCTGGCTGCCGCTGTTCGAACTGGGCGGCGTCGCGGGCTACCTGTTTCTGCCGATGGCCGAAGCCATCGTGTTCGCGATGATCGCGTCGTTCATCCTGTCGCGGACCCTGGTGCCGACGATGGCGGCGTGGCTGTTGCGCGGCCAGGTCGGCGGGCATGGGCATGCTCAGGCGCATGCGGCGAACTGGCCCACGCGCCTGCAGCGCCGCTTCGAGCGTGGCTTCGAGCATTTCCGTAGCCGTTATTCGGAAGTGCTGACCCAGGTGGTCGCCAGACGGCGCGTGTTCGTGCCGGTATTCACCGCGGCGGCGCTGGTGTCGCTCGGGCTGGTCGCCCTGCTCGGCCAGGATTTTTTCCCCGGCATCAAGTCGGGCGAGATCGACATGCATATGCGCGCGCCGATCGGCACGCGTCTCGAAGAAGCGTCGAAGATTGCGGTGCTCGTCAATGGCGCGGTGCGCGACATTCTGCCCGGCAAGGTGACCAACGTGCTCGATAACTGCGGCTTGCCGGTCAGCGGCATCAACGAGGCGTACAGCGCGACCGGTACGATCGGTCCGCAGGATTGCGACATCACGATCAGCCTGAAGAGCGAGCGCTCGCCGGTGGACGACTATCGCTTCCGGCTGCGCCGCGAATTGCCCAAACGGTTTCCGGGCACGACGTTTACGTTTCTGCCTGGCGACATCACCGCGAAGATCCTGAACTTCGGCTTGCCGGCGCCGATCGACATCCAGATCGCCGGACGCGGGCAGGAGGCCAACTACGAGTACGCGCAACAGCTGGCCGCGCGGCTCCAGCGTATTCCGGGCGCCGCGGACGTCCATATCCAGCAGGCCTTCAACGAGCCGACGCTGAAGATCGCTGCATCGCGTTCTTTTGCTTCGGGCATCGATCTCACTGAGGCCGACATTGCCGACAACACGCTCGCGACGCTGTCCGGCAGCGGACAAACCGCCCCCACCTATTGGCTCGACACGGCGAACGGCGTGTCGCACCTCGTCAATTTGCAAACCCCTCAAAACCAACTGACTTCGATGAACGACCTGGAAACCATCCCTATCGACGGCTCCGGCGCGGCGTCGCAGCGCCCGCAACTGCTCGGCGCGCTGAGCAGGATCACGCAGACCGGCACGCCGCTGCTCGCCTCGCACTACAGCATCCTGCCGGCCATCGATATTTTCGTGAGCAACCAGCGCCGCGATCTGGGCGGCGTGTACGGTGACGTCGCGCGCGTCGTATCCGGCATGCAGCACGCGCTGCCGCACGGTGCGTCGATCCATATCCGCGGCCAGGCGAAAACCATGAGCCTCGCGTATTCGCAATTGCTGGCGGGCCTGGCGTTGTCGATCCTGCTCGTGTACCTCGTGATCGTCGTGAACTTCCAGTCGTGGCTGGATCCGTTCATCATCATCACGGCGCTGCCCGCGGCGCTCGCGGGGATCGGCTGGAGTCTGTTCGTCACGCACACGACGCTTTCGGTGCCCGCGCTGACCGGGGCGATCATGTGCATGGGCACGGCGACCGCCAACTCGATTCTGGTCGTGTCGTTCGCGCGAGAACGCCTCGCGGAGCACGGTAAGCCGGTGCAGGCTGCAATCGAGGCCGGCTTCGGCCGTATCCGGCCGGTGCTGATGACCGCGCTGGCGATGATCGTCGGCATGCTGCCGATGTCGTTCAGCAACACGCAAAACGCGCCGTTGGGCCGCGCGGTGATCGGCGGCCTGCTGTTTGCGACCTTCGCGACGCTGCTGTTCGTACCGTGTGTGTTTGCGCTGCTGCATCGCAACCAGCGCCCGGCCGATGAGGTGCAGTCATGAGTGCGAATCGCGAAGCAACGCTACCGCGCCGGCTCGGTCCGCGCGGCTGGCTGCTGGTGCTGGCGCTGGTCGCGGGCGGCGTGGTTGCGGTGGGCGTGGCGCAGCGGCATCTGCAGATGGTGAGTCTGCGCGACGTCGCCGCCGACGAAGCGGTCCCGCAAGTCCAGCTGGTCTCGCCGGCCGACGGGCCGCCGGTGCGCGCGCTGACCTTGCCGGGCACGGTGCGCGCGTACCATGCGGCGCCGATCTACGCGCAGGTGTCCGGCTATGTGCAGCACTGGTACAAGGACTATGGCGCGCCGGTGAAGGCTGGCGATCTGCTCGCCACGATCGATGCGCCGACGGTCGACGAACAGTATCAAAGCGCGCTGGCGGACCTCGGCGTCGCGCAGACCGACTACCGGCTCGCGCAACTGACGGCGCGGCGCTGGCAGGCGCTGGCCGGCACGCAGGCGGTGTCGCAGCAGGAGGTCGACGTGAAAGCCGCCGATGCCGAGGCGCAGGGCGCGAAGGTGAAAGCGGCGAGTCATCAGGTTGCCCGCTATCGGGTGCTCGAGGGGTTCACGCAGATCAAGGCGCCGTTCGACGGCGTGGTGACTTCACGTAAGACCGACGTCGGCAACTACGTGAACGCGGCTGGCGGCGACGTCGGCTCGCGCGGCAGCGCGGACGAGCTGTTCAGCGTGGCGGACATCCACGAAGTGCGCGTGTTCGTGTCGGTGCCGCAGGACGATGCCGCGATCCTGCATCCAGGTCTGACCGCGACGCTGACGCTGCCGCAGTATCCGCAACGCCAGTTCAAGGCGACCTTCGACACGTCGGCCAATGCCTTCGATCCGCAAACCCGCACGGTGGTCGCCGAGTTGCTGGTGCCGAACCCGGACCATCTGCTGTGGCCGGGCTCGTATGCGGAAGTGCATTTCGACGTGCCGCTCGATCGCAAGACGCCGGTGGTGCCCGAGCAGGCGCTGCTGTTCCGCTCGCAAGGCACCCAGGTCGCGGTGGTCGGCGCGGACCGGCGCGTGCATCTGCGCGACGTCAAGCTGGGGCTGAACTTCGGCAGCACGGTCCAGGTGCTGTCGGGCGTGTCGCGCCACGACCGGCTGGTGCTGAGCCCTTCCGCCGGTCTGCTGGACGGTCAGACCGTCCATGTGGTGCAGGCCGCCGCGGGCCTGTCGCCCAATCTTGCCGCCGGTGCTGGCAAGCCGGCCGCGGCCGCCGGCGGTGCCGCATGAAGGCCCGGCGCAGCGTGTGCCGCCTCGGCACGGCGCTTGCCCTGCCGCTGCTGATGGCCGGCTGTGAACTCGCGCCGGTCTATCACCCGCCGCAGATGGTGCTGCCGACCAGTTACCAGGGCAGCGGCCCGTTCGTCAAGGCCGATCCGGATGAACAACTGCAGCATGGCCCGTGGTGGAAGATGTACGGCGATGCGCAGCTTGACGCGCTCGAGACGCAGCTCG
>Ga0310813_10001619_pt1 | contig 13633 bp, 23 predicted proteins | sample YN3metagenome_FD_203086 | JGI IMG/M metagenome (GOLD analysis project Ga0310813, IMG submission 203086) | Soil microbial communities from experimental microcosm in Duke University, North Carolina, United States - YN3 | ecosystem: Engineered > Artificial ecosystem > Soil microcosm > Unclassified...
TACCATTCTTATCTTTGAGGCCAGTGTATTGCATCGGTTCGCTAATAACTCCGTGCGGTTTATCTCTTTCTGGTTGGAGCACTGCCCAACCATCTTTAATCTCAATAAGTTCAAGTGTTGGTTGAAGCATTCTTTTATTAGTCTTGTCGTAAACTCTAAATTTAATTTCACGCATATTATTCTAAGATAGTTTAATTTTCCCCGAGTGTACTAACCTATGGTGACTTCTACAAAGCCAGGTAATAAACAGCGGTTTTGAGTAATCTGTGTGGTGGGCGTGTACTTCTTTTATCCCACAAATAATGCAGGGATTTGGGAACAGTTTGTTTGCTTTTTTGGCGTATTTTACTTTATCGTGTGACCTGACAGCGAGTTTATTTTTTTCTTTCCAGCTATTAACACGTTGTAAGCACAATTCTTTATTTTGTTCTCGCCAGTTACGAGCGTACTCGACTTGGTAGTCTCTGTATTTATGGCTATTTTTTGCTACCGCTATATTGTGACAAGTTTTGCATTTTGCAAATAATCCATATTTACCACGTTTGTCCTTATAAAATTCACTATTCGCCTTTTCTTTTTTACAATTAGTACAGGTTTTCATTCCAGTATTGTTACTGGTAACACCTTCACACCCCAGGCTAAGGCTTCTCTATAATCTCGTTCAGTGTATCCCGCAAAGATATCAAAGCGACCGTCGTACCTAATGGCAGTGAAATCGTCGCAAGTGAATAAAATCCCTTCGATTTGGACTTTCGTACCTTTTTTAATCCGTCTTGGACAAGCAATACTTCTGCCGACAATAGGGTTACTCCCCGTGGCGTTAATACAATGTTGTGGGCACGTTTCAATGGCGGTGTATTTTGTAACTTCGGCATATATTACTTTAGGTTCATTATCACAGACAACATCTGTGAGACCACACGGGTCATTTACTTTTCCTACTCGTCCTTCTGGGTAATAAGGTTTAGTATCTACTCTCTGTACTGCGAAGCCGAGGATAGCTAGAGCAATACAGATACAGACGGTAAGGAATATTAGTATTTCTATGTTTGTTTTAGATTTCATATCTAAGGTTTAAGAGTAAAGTGCGCCACAATCAATCCTAAGACTAAACCAACTATTAACTGAGTGAATATATCCATACTATCTCTTACTCTTCATGTTGCAGTCGTAGCACTTCTTGTAATTACCTTTAAACCACTGAGCCTTGCCACAACTTTCACACTTACGATAAGTCATCTCATCTCCTGTTTTACCAGTAAAGTGGTCGCCAATCTTAGGTTCTCTCTTATTTCCGTTGTAAGGCTTCTTGTGGTTGTCGATGTATTCAAGTTCTTCTTCACTGCCAAAGTCTACACCTTTCATTTCATCTTCTTCTAAAGATTCAGCTAACTCAACAATCTCTGGAGATACTTCATCGGTGGAGTATTTAATAAATAAGTCATCAACTATCTTGTTGCTTATTTCAACGAATCTTTGCAGGTTAGCAGGAGTTGCTTCTAAGGGATTGAAGCCAGCTTCACCAATTAACGTCCTAAATATACTCAAGAAACTGATTCGTTTATCTTTATTGTTCCAGTTGGTCATAAATGTTTATTCTTAAAGCAAGTGTCGCAGTACTGCATGAAAGCATTAGGCATTTCTTCCAATCCACAACCCTTGCAAGGATTAATTAATTCTTCCCATCTAACTTCTATTCCCTCTATTTGGTTAGCGTGCTCTTGAAGCCACTTGAGATCGACTTTATCGACTACCATTTGTTGGATAGTGCCGTTGTCTCTGCGATAATCGGCGTAGTATTTTTTAACTTTCATATTAGTTCTGATGTCTTATTTTGTCTTCTCTAAATAACTTAGCTTCTTGAATACTCATCTCTTGGTTCTCCTCTAAGTAGTTGAAAGTAATGTCTATATGATTGTGGATTCTTTTAACTAGGTCAGCGAACTTATCGGGAGTTTTAGCGAAGTAAGCTAATTTGTTTATATCCCCGTAGATAGTATGAAGTAACTCTACTTCTTGATCTACGTCGGTGTATTCGAATAGGTCTTTAATAAATGACATATTATTTTTGTCTTGGTTTATCCCAATAGGGTGAGCGGCAATTCTTAGCACCACATCTCAGTGGTTTGCCTAAACGTGAGGGCCACTCATAGCCGCAACGTAGGCATTTATATATCTTTAGTTTCATAATCCAAAAATTGTTTTTATTATTATCCAAACAGATATTATTAGTCCTACAAGACAGGTGAGAAACATCGTACCGAAAATCAGAAAGAATCCTATTGGACTTAATGCGTCTACTTGTTCGTCCCAATTATCCTTCATATTATCTAGTGACTTTGCCTCTCGTGGGCATCCAGACGTGACCGTGCTTTAATTCTTTGCATTCTCTGTCGGCGCATAAAGCTCCGTTAGCTCTAGCTCTTTCCCAAATCTTATCCATACGGTCATTGTATCTTTGGGCTCCGCTCTTAAAGTTTGACATAAATTTATAAGTTATTTGATTAATATTCTAAGGATACCACATCTACGGTACCTGTCAAGGGGGTATAAGCCCAATAAAATAAGGATATTATAGGGGGCTGTTGATATCTTTTAACTATAATACTTAAATGTCACAAACGGCTTCTAAGTATGGATTTAACCGACGCCAATATAAAAGACCCCACCATAGGCTATACATCCTGGGAAGACATAGAAATAGACTTAGGCACCCATAAGGTATACTTGACAGTGAAAAAGGGTAGGATATATAATTAATTCATCATCATTGTTGGGCGGTGGTGGACAATCTACTCGCTCGCCCAACGGGCGAGTTTTTGTTTCTTAATAACTGTTAATCGTAGGATTTTATATACAGGGATAAGAACCCTGGATATTCATAGCTACCTACCTTTAGCAGTTGCTAGCAAACAAGCTAGGCCACCAGCCTTATCTGGTGAATAGTTCATTCATAAAGGCTATCTTTGAAGGGAAATATATTTTAAATGAGCTTTTAGGTGAGTCTTTGAGCGGATGAACCCTTAAGTTAGCCTTTACGAGTGAATTATTGAAGGGATAAGGCCCGAAGCGACAACACGATACCCGTACGGCATAATATAGGGCAACGATTCGTCGTAATCCTATGCCGGGGGGAGGAGTGGAGGAAGCGAAGGGGGCTCGGAGAGCATAGTATTACTAATGTAACCATTATTATGAGAACATTACATTATACGGTTAGAGCTGTGAGAGTATCGGATGAGGTATGGCAAAGTCTCAAGGAATTAAGGCGTAAAGGTCGAGAGGACGGGGAGATGAGTTGGAATACACTATTTAAATTATTAATAGAAGCATATGGGAATGAGACCTTGCGAAGAGTGCCTAGAGAATAATTGGGGCAACTTTAAAAAGGGAGATGATGGATTTGTAACTGCAATTTGTCAGAATTGTGGCAAAGAAGTTAGTTGGAAAGCCAAGAAACAAGAGAAATCAATGAGCTGGAGTGAGATAACCCAAGCAATTTTAAAGATTGAATCCATGCTCAGAGATTTTGAGAAGAGATTAGAGCATTTAGAAAGACCTAAATTGATAGACGAGTACTAATCTGGTATAATCTAGGTATGGTATACATCCTAGGTATTTGGCTCCTTGGATTAGGGCTGTTTAGGCTAATAGATATAATGACTAAACAAGGCTTTTATTTGAAACAATATCTAATTTGGAGTATTTTGATAGCAGTATTACTAATAGCCGCAGCTTATGTTCAAAGTTGAAGTAGATTTTAATAAGTGGAATCCAGCAGCCGAGGAGGGGTGCTATACTCTCAAGTTTACAACTCAGGAGATACCAGACGATCTATTACTCTTAATTAAAGCCCATAAAGGTGGACATGGGACTATTGAATTCAACGAAGATGGAGGGTGAGGAAACTGAAATAAACAGTAATTTAACTGGGCCTTTTGTTAAGAATGATCCCAGGATTAATCGTGAAGGTAGGCCCAAAGAAACCGAGGAAACTAAGGCTAAACGTAAGTTAATCAAAGATTTAGTAGCCGAGTACAGACAGGCATTAGCTGAGGCATTACCAGTTATTACGCCAGTGTTATTAAAACAGGCCGCAAAGGGTGATATACAGGCGATAAAAGAGGTTAATGATCGAGTTATGGGTAAAGCTCCCCAATCTACGGATATAACATCAGGCGGTGAGAAAATAACCCCTATTTATGGCGGGCTTTCAAACTTTAGCGATGTTCAAGAACACAACAGCAACCAAACGGATATTCAGCCTCAACAAGAGGATTAGAGCAGTCGCTGGTGGTACATCAGCCTCGAAGACTATCTCTATTTTGGTTTGGCTGATTGATTACGGCCAGACTACTAAGAACGAGATTTTAACAGTCGTCGCAGAGTCTTTTCCGCACCTACAATTAGGTGCGATCAGAGACTTTAGGACTATTATGGTCGCCCAAGGATATTGGGATGATGCTCGTTGGAATGACTCTAAACACGAATATACCTTTGAAAATGGGACTAAGTTAGAGTTCATATCGTTTGATAAGTTCGGTAAAGCCCACGGTCCTCGTCGAGACGTCTTATTTATCAACGAGGCCAATAACATCCCCTATAACATTGCCGATCAGCTCATTACTCGTACGAGAAAGATAGTCTGGTTGGACTGGAACCCAACAACTGAGTTCTGGTTTTATACAGAAATGCTTAATAAACGTCAGGACATAGACTTCATTACCCTGACTTATCTCGATAACGAGGCGCTAGACAACAATACGAAGCTTGAGATCGAGGCTCACAAAGCTAATAAGTCCTGGTGGACAGTGTATGGACTCGGGCAGTTGGGTGAAGTTGAGGGATTAATCTATAAAGGCTGGCAGGTTATTGATGAAATACCTCATGAGGCCCGTATAACACGCACAGGATTAGACTTTGGGTATACAAATGATGAATCAGCCATAGTGGATGTCTACTACCTCAATGGAGGCTATATTTTGGACGAGATCCTGTATCGCAAAGGCATGACCAACAAGCAATTAGTAGACACCTTGCAGTACAAAGAACAACAGGCTCTGGTAATAGCTGATTCCGCCGAGCCTAAATCAATTGATGAGCTCAAAGCTTATGGGATAAACATCATGCCAGCGAAGAAAGGACCAGGATCGGTGGAGCGAGGGATAGACTATGTTCGATCACAACGGATAAGTGTCACCAGACGGTCAGCAAATATCCTCAAAGAGTACAGGAATTATTTGTTTCTAGTCGATAAAGATGGTAAAATTACTAATGAGGAAGACCCGGCTTGTAAAAACCACTCCATGAGTGCCATTCGCTATGCGCTGGACTCACTCAGACCAAACGAGCAGGCCGTCCTCACTAAATTGAACCAAACCTTTAACCGAAACGAGCTGCGGTTTGTTAACAGTTCCAATAAATAACTATGACCTACGAGCAAGATTCAGTGTGTGAGTTAGTCCGGAAAGCGGAGCAGAACTATATTACCGGCACGACGACCATTGGGAAGTATGTGGAGTTCTCCCAGTACGAGAACATTGAAAAGATTGACGCTTACCTTAACTCCAAGCACATTTCTGGCGACACCGACTCAATGGGCCGAGAAAAGCCCTTTTTTAACATAGTAACGAGTGCGGTAAATATCTGGTTTAGGGCGACCGACATTGATCGCAAAGATATTAGAATAAAACCAACTAAGAAGTCTGACGTTGTACCAGCCTTTTTGGCTTCAATTCACCTACAGGAATGGATGAAACGAGAGGGCTTTGGCACCTTTTTAAATGACTGGGGACGCACACTGGCTCGTTATGGCTCAGCGGTTATTAAGTTTGTAGAATCAGGTGGGGAACTGCATTGTTCAGTCATCCCCTGGAACCGCATGATCTCTGACACTATTGATTTTGAGAACAACCTAAAGATTGAGAAGCTCTACTACACACCAGCGCAGCTAAGAAAGAACAAGAATTATGACCAGGAGGTGGTCGAGGCTTTGATTGAATCTCGATCCAAGAGACAAACACAAGGCAAACAGCACAAAGACAATATTAGTGAGTACATTGAGATCTACGAGGTACACGGGGAACTACCGCTGTCTTATCTGACTGACAACGAGGAGGACGATGACGTGTACCAGCAGCAGATGCACATCATTTCCTTTAGTGGTAAGAAATACGGCTCTCGTTACTCCAAAGGATCATCGGATGACTATACGCTCTACAAAGGACGAGAGGCCAAAGATCCTTACATGATTACGCACTTAATTAAAGAGGACGGTCGAGCGCAGGCTATTGGAGCGGTTGAACACTTATTCGAAGCTCAGTGGATGCAAAACCACACCGCCAAACAGATCAAGGACCAATTAGACTTGGCTTCTAAATTAGTATTCCAGACATCTGACGGCAATTACGCTGGTCGGAATGTCCTAACCTCTATCGAGAATGGCGATATACTTGTTTACAACACTAATGAACCTCTTACCCAGTTGGCGAACACTTCGCACGACATCACGTCGCTCCAAAACTTCGCCCAACAATGGAAGCAATTAGGTAACGAGATCAATGGAATAAGTGAGTCATTGATGGGTGAGAACCCACCTTCGGGGACGGCGTGGCGACAGACTCAGGCTTTACTCCAAGAGTCACACTCGTTGTTTGAAATCATGACTGAGAACAAAGGCTTGCACCTTGAGGATATGCTTCGTAAGTACATTATTCCTTACTTGAAGAAGCAACTTGATACGACAGACGAGATTGTAACGACCCTAGATGAGCAGGGAATCGCTCAGTTTGACGCAATGTATGTGCCGAGTGAGGTTATTAAGCAGTCCAATGAAATTATTAAGCAGCAGATTTTATCAGGCCAGATCGCCTCACAACCTGATGCTCAACAGCTAGAGGCCGGAATTAAAGGCACGCTTGCTCAAGACGGCAACCAAAGGTTTATTAAGCCGTCTGATATACCAACTAAAACTTGGAAGGATATATTCAAGGATATAGAATGGGAAGTAGAATGCGAAATAACACCAGAGAACAGCAACAAGGAAGCTGTACTAACAACTTTATCAACGGTCTTACAGACTGTGGCAACGAATCCTTTAGTTTTACAGGACCCGAACATGAGATTAGTATTCAACCAGATTCTAACCGAGACCGGCAACATTTCTCCCCTACAATTGGCTCAAGTAGCCGCTCAACCACAGCCACAGACCCAGCCGCAACCACAAGCTCAACAGCCACAGCAGGTATTACAACCGCTAACTCAATCTAATAAATAAACATGGAAGATAAAAAACCACAACGCCGTGAGCGATTTGTTCTGGATAGGGAAAGAGACCTATTACAGTCTTATTTTAAAGACAATGAAGACTTGCTATTGGCGTTGCGGAATTTACTGTTTGGATTTGATCTTGATGAAAGGGAGACGGCCATGTTAGCCCCAATGCTTAAGAGCCAGGAAACAATTGCCTTGTTAAATAAGATGTTTTTCCCACAACTAGGTAAAGATATTCCTGTAGGACAGTCAATTGATTTATGGATGATTATTAAACTAGAAGATCCTCAGCAGTATGATGTAAATCTCAAGGCCCATGAAGTTTTTCTAGCTAAAATAGACTCAGCTCTTAAAAGATTATTAGACCCAAAGGTTAAAGTAGATCTGACCTGTAAACAATCGCCCGCTGATATTAAAGGACGGAACACTTTTATCCAGCATATTGAGGGCCAGCTGACAGCTATTAGGGTACTAGCCAACGAGAAGGTAGAAACTCCTGAAGAACGTATTATGAAACAAGCTAAAGATTCACTTAAATAATATGGCCAAGAAACTAACAATCAAAGGACGTACAAACAGCGAGGGTAAAGAATTGCCAGTCTATGCTGAGAAAGCCAAGGGCTGGGGACTGACACGAAGTGTTGGTAATCCTGTGCGATCACCAAGAGCGGCGGCCATGCAGGTTGCCAGTGTTCCTAGTAACGACTACTCCAAGGGAGTCGGAATGATAAATATGTCTCAAGGAGATATGCTGAAACGTGGTATTAAAAATATGGCAAAGAAACTCAAATTGATTAAATAATATGAAAGCTAAACTAGGTTCCGGTAAAAGATTCGATCAATTGGCTAGTAAACTAGCAGCCAAAGGTGCTTCTAACCCTAAAGGTTTGGCAGCCTATATTGGTCGAAAGAAATACGGCAAGAAGAAGTTTCAGTCTTTGGCAGCAAAAGGAAATCCAGGTTACTAAGCGCTAGATAGCTGTCCCTACTAAGCCGGGGCCAGCGATGTATCGCTTAGATACACTTAGGTCGAGCTAGACCATTAAATAGCTTATGTCTTACCAAGACGACGAGGAGTTGGACTCTCAAAACCAACCGACAGAGGAAGTCGTAAACACCGAAGTAGTCGAGACAACTGACGCAGAGCCAGAAGTCGAGGACACCCAGCCCGAGTACACGGAAGCCGAAAAGAAGGCTTATGCTCGAGCGAAGAAGGCGGAAGCTGAATTGAAAGCCTTAAAAGCACAATTAAAGCCCGCACCAAAAGAACCAGTACCCACCCCATCGGGGCTCGGTTCACTCTCACCAGTACAACTTGCCAGAGATTCTAAAGCCATAGCTGATCTCGTAGACGAAGACGTAGATTACGTCGCTACCTATGCGGATAAGTTTGGCGTAACACTCTCGGAAGCACGCAAAAATAAAGACGTGCAAGCGGTACTAAGAGTTAGAGCTGAAGAACGTCGTACCGCCGAGGCTACCTCAACAGGTAATGCTCGACGGGGAACGAGTAAAATGTCTGATGATTCTTTAATGGCGAAAGCTGAGGCTGGTGACATACCAACTGATACCGACTCCTTAATGAGAATTGCTCAGGCTAGGCTCAAAAAAATGAAGCAGTAACTTGCAGATGGGGGCTTAATAAAAATTAACCCCTAAATATACGGCTAACACATTATCAACCAAAACCCTACGAGATAAGTACCGTTCCGCTTCTTTAGAAGTGGCCCTGCGTACCGCTCTTGTAGCGGAGAAGATCTGTGAAGTAGACCGCTCGGATGCTAAAACTATCCAGGCTCCTTACTTAACAGCTCCTTCGACCGTAGTTCAGGCCTTGGCGGGTACTTACACCCCTAACGCCGTAACTACCACCGACGACACATTAACAGTTTCCGACGAAGTAGTGGTCGCCACCCACGTCTTTGGCTTTGAGGATATAATCTCGAAGTTTGACTTGTTTGCGGCCTTTACTGAGGAACAGAACTTTGCGGTGGCCAAAGCTATCGATAAGTACGTTCTAAACGTAATCTTAGAAGCGGGTACTGGTTCCTACACCACGCCTGCTGGTGGTTTCACAACCGCCGCTAACATCAACGTAATCATGTCTAACCTTATCGCTAAGGTGGCTGGTTACTCAGACTCTTACAAGGGTCTATTCCTCGTCATTGAAAACACTGACGTTCCTGGATTCATCCAGGCTCAGGCGACCAATGGTTTCTCCTTCGCTGACGCTGCGCTAAACAACGGTTGGATGACTTCCTACATGGGAGTCGACATCTACGTTGTCCGGGCTGCCACCTTCGAAGATGACACCACGACCAGTGATTCTGGATCGCAGACTTGGACCAACCTTGGCCACCGTTTGTTCGGTGTTAAGGGTGTCGCCACTTATGCTGCACCTCGAGGTCTTCAATTCGAGGAAAAAGGTGTTACTGGAAAGACAGGTAAGGAAATTGTCACTTACGGCTTGATTGGTGCCAAAGTTTGGACCCCAAAGTCTGATTTGATTGTCGATATTACTTTGACTTCCTAGTCCTTAGTATCTTAGTCATTTAACTAAAATACTATGGCACTACCACAAGGAAATAACCCTACATTAGATGGAATCTGGTTCCGTCCGGCGGTGCTGACGGCTGATGACGCAACGCCAACAGTTGTTGGCCAGAACACAATCCCGATGGGTTGTCGCTCAGTCAACGTCACGGCAGTTCAAAACGATGCGAATGATTGGATTACTTTGCCAGCTCTTTCGTCTGTTCCAACGGGTCATCGTATAGTCATTTGTTGTAATGCGGCCTCTAACTTCGAGTTAAGAACCCCCGCCACTTCCAACGAAAAGATTAACAACGTGGACTCCGATGGCACGAATGAATATCTGTGTACTGATACCGATGTCGTTATTGTTACCAAAATGAGTGATACCGCAGGCTGGATGGCTTACGAGTACACCAAATTAGGCGCCGTCGTTTCGGCTGTTATTCCTGATTAATTGCATTACCTATGGCACTCTCAAGTGGAACTAACCCGGTATTAGACGGAGTGAGGGTGACTGCAAATGGAATCACAGCTACTAACGTCGAATCCGGTCTAAACCAAATCTATCCTCAAGTACAATCGGTTAATATTAGTGGAATCACTAACGCTGAGTCAGACTTTGTTGTCCTGCCTTTGCTTAGTGACGTACCGGTAGGTCATCACATCATCATCAACAATCAATCTGGCTATAACATTTATTTGCGAACGCCAGCTTCAAGTAATAACAAGATTAATGATGTCGACTGTGACGGTGCTAACCAGTACCCCCTAACTAAAACGAATGTCTTAGAGTTAATCAAAAGAGATGGTACGGGTGGTTGGGTTGCTTTAGAGCACACCAACTTGGGTGCGGTGGTAACAGCGGTGGTTCCGGCGGCTCATTCCTTGAGTCCGTCGGCTTCACCGTCGGCTTCACCATCTGTCTCACCTTCCGTGTCAGCGTCGCCTTCTAGGAGTCCAAGTATCTCACCATCAGTGTCACCGTCAGCGTCTTTGTCGCCAAGCGTGTCACCATCAGTCTCGGTCTCTCCGTCGGTTTCGCTATCACCAAGTAAATCGCCGTCCGTCTCACCAAGTGCGTCAACTTCACCAAGTTCTTCGGCTTCTCCGTCCGTGTCACCGTCGGTGTCAAAATCACCTTCTCTGTCACCTTCAATTTCGCCGTCGATCTCGCCAAGTTTCTCGCCCTCACAAAATCCGTAAACAACTTAATATCTTCTTTGGGCTGGGCAGTCACCTGGTCAGCCCTCTAGAGGACATTAACCTCTTAAATAACTCTTATGCAGTTTAATTCTAATGCGGACAGCCAAGATATAGTCCACGAAGTCTTGAAAATTTGTGATACCAGCACGAACAGCTATCCGGTGGTTGATATCACTCGTCGCTGTAACACCGCCTTGGATCGTTTCTGGTTTTTAGCCATGACCTCTAATGGGTTGTGGCAGGTTGATGATCTAAATAACTCCACCACTCTGCCGATTGGCACGACTAACGTGGTTTCTGGGCAGTATGATTACTCCCTGGCCTCCGATGTACTATTGATTGAGAAGGTTTTATGCAAAGATGCTAATGGAAATTGGCAAGAACTCGAGCCAGTCGACGTAACTGACTCCAAAAACGAGTCTCGAAACATCTGGACTCGTCCTTCTAGCAACTCTGGCTCGCCAACTAAGTACGATTTGGTGGCTAATTCCTTGTTACTTGATCCAGTCCCTAACTATAACTCGACCAATGGCTTAAAAGTGGTCTTCCAACGAGGCCCAAGTTACTTCGATACTGATGACAATACTAAAACTCCAGGCATTCCGGTTATTTTCCATACTTATATCGCTCGCTATGCTGCTCTGCAGTTTTTGATAGAAAAAAGACTCCCGGCTGTGCAAGGAATCGCTCAATTAGTAGCGGAAGATGAAGCCGCTATCAAAGATTGGTACGCTTTTAGAAATAAAGCTACTCGTACTCGCTTAACAGTGCGGCAAGAAAGTAATAGGTAATATGCGAATGGCCAAGAAGAACATTGGCCCATTCCTCGCTTTCAACAGGGTTTGGTTCGTAATCAACCAAAAGCGATTACTCTGGTTACTTAACTCCAAGTTAACCCGGCGATGGTTCCGCCGGGTACTTTGCATTGATGAAACTTTAGACATTGAGGAGATCTTCCCCAATTCTTATAAGGTTCATTTGATTGGAAACGTCTATAAGCAAGATTTCAGAACTCACGCAAAATATGGGAAGCGTATTTATCTTGCCTTTAAACCTTTATGGTGGGTAATTCACTACTGGGATGAACTTTTTGCTGATAGATATGCTCCTGAATGGAGTTATGGATTTACTACTTTAACAGTATTTCCTGACCCCAACGCAGAGACTACCTCTGTCGATGGTTCTACGACAAGAAGTACTGCCGAGGCATGGGCTACCAAACGAGCAGCGGCCGCATCTAACACCGCCCAAGATAGTGCTACTACTGCTTACTTTGCACGCCTCACTTCCAATGGAACCCCTCAGTGGACAAACATGGATAGGGGATTCTTTTTGTTTGATACTTCTGCATTAGGTGCAACAGCCATTGTCGCTAGTGCAACATTTTCTATTTCCGGCGATAGTGGTGGTACTACCTTAGATCAATATAGTCAGGATTATTGTTTAGTTAGTTCTTCTCCGGCATCTAATACAGTTATTTCTACTGGGGATTACGACCAAGTGGGATCAACAGATTTTATAACCCGCGTTTCTTGTGGGTCTTGGAATGATACGGCGTATAATGATCACGCTTTAAATTCAAGTGGTATCGCAGCGATTTCGTTGACGGGTGTAACTAAGTTTGGAACTCGTCTTTCTGGAGATTTAGATAATGTAGAACCTAGTATTGGCGCTGGTGGGTTGAACTCTCGTGTAAGGTGTATTTTTGCAGACAACGCAGGAACAGCTAGTGATCCTAAGTTGGTAATTACTTATACGTTGTCGTCTACCTCTCCTTCCGTCTCACCGTCTGTTAGCGTAAGTCCGTCTGTTTCCGTATCCCCATCCGTTTCAGTTTCTCCTAGCTCGTCTCTATCGCCCTCGGTTTCTCCGAGTGTGTCACCCAGTGTCTCAGTCTCCCCCTCGATAAGTGTGTCACCCAGTGTCAGTACCAGTCCATCAATTTCCGTTTCACCTAGCAGTTCTTTATCGCCGTCTGTTTCCCCTAGTAGCTCGGCTAGCCCGTCGGTGTCGCCTTCCGTTAGTGTATCGCCTAGCGTATCAAAGTCACCATCCATATCACCCTCCATTTCCCCATCAGTGTCAGTAAGTCCATCGGTATCGGTCTCCTAGTGTTAGTGTCTCACCCTCAGTCTCGGTTTCGCCTAGTGTTTCAGTTTCACCGAGTGTTTCAAAATCACCCTCGATTTCCCCCTCGGTTTCTCCTTCGGTTTCTACTAGTCCTTCGGTTAGCGTTTCACCGTCTGTTAGTACTTCTCCGTCGGTAAGTGCGAGTCCAAGCGTCTCTCCATCTGTCTCAGCGAGTCCGTCAGTCTCGCCGTCAGTCTCTACTTCCCCGTCGGTATCAGTGTCCCCGTCGGTATCAGTGTCCCCTAGCGTATCGGTATCACCATCTAGCTCTCTTTCGCCGAGTGCTTCACCGTCTGTTTCTCCTAGTGTTTCAGTTAGCCCTTCCGTATCCGTTTCGCCATCAGTAAGTGTTTCCCCTTCTAGTTCACTTTCCCCTTCAGTTTCTCCTAGTGTTTCGGCAAGCCCTTCAGTAAGTCCAAGCGTAAGTGTTAGCCCTTCAGTAAGTGTCTCACCATCTGTATCGGTTAGTCCATCATCTTCACTTTCGCCTTCT
>Ga0310813_10001622_pt1 | contig 13619 bp, 11 predicted proteins | sample YN3metagenome_FD_203086 | JGI IMG/M metagenome (GOLD analysis project Ga0310813, IMG submission 203086) | Soil microbial communities from experimental microcosm in Duke University, North Carolina, United States - YN3 | ecosystem: Engineered > Artificial ecosystem > Soil microcosm > Unclassified...
GGCCATAGTTTCTCGAGAAACACGCGTGCGACTTCATCGAGAAACATCACCGCGATCCGGTCATTCTGGTCGTTGCATTCGTCGAACCGCATTCTCCATATAACGGTCCGCTCAACGATGTGAATCCGCTCGACGAGGTGGAACTCGACGCGACGGCTATGCTTCCGGGACAGGAAGACATTCCGTTGCGCTACCGCTTGATGCGGGAATGGCAGCAGGCTGAAGCGTTATTGGACCGGGAGCGATTGCCGATTCAGTTGTTCTTCGGAATTACACCTGACGAATACCGCAGCATCAAACAACGTTATCTCGGCCTGGTCACGTTGATCGATCAAAGCATCGGTGCAATTCTGGGTTGTCTGGAAGCGCGCGGCCTAACGGAGCACACAATTGTGGTGCACACGAGCGACCACGGCGACAGCCTGGGAGCGCATCATCTCTTCGGCAAAGAGACCATGTTCGAAGAAGCAACGCGCGTTCCCTGGCTCATTCGATTGCCGGGCCAAACGCAGCAGAAGGTGATTTCACATCCGGTAAGCCACATCGATTTTGTGCCGACACTCCTCGATCTTCTCGGCCAGCCAGATCATCCGCAGTGCGCCGGCATAAGTCTGTTGCCGGTAATCAACAACGCGGTGGCTTTGTCAAACAATGTCTTTCTCGAGTGGGCTCCGAACCGGACGAAAGTGAAAAAGGGCAGCAGGCTCGCTCGGCGGCGAATGATCAAACGCGCGGTCGAAGAATTCACACGAACGCTCGTATCGCCTGATGGCTGGAAGCTATGCCTGCGCGACAAGGATTTGAATGAATTATACAATCTGACTGAGGATCCATTCGAAACGCGTAATCTTTACCCGCATCCTCAATACGCGGCAGTAGTTTCCCGCTTCACTACCGAGATTCAGCGATGGCAGGATGCCACGAATGACCAGGTCAAGTTGTGAGTAACACCGCGCGGCGTCGATAAAGGCGCATCGCGAAGTTCCGGCAAACGAGCAGGGGCGCCTTTCCAGGCGCCCCCTTCGCGTTGCAGTCCCGCTGTCGAAAGGACCAAGCTCAAGGCTTAATCCACATTGTGGCTGACCTGGCTGCGCCCAGTGCATATCCTGCGCCAGGTTCCAGGGTTACTATAACGCTGTAGCTGCGACGGAAGGACGATCCCCTCGGGTCAGGCAACGTTTTGACTTGGATTACTCCGTAGCCGGATTGTCCGATGTAGGCCGGCGACACAAGCAGTTCGTAATCGACTCCAGCGACGGCGGTGCCGCTAACCTTGAAGTTTACGTACGTTCCACCCAACATGAGCGCAGGCTTCATGTTCAGGACGAATGAACCCGTCTTTCCCCGAATCACGTTATCAGTGCTGTGAATGGTGATCGCCGGAAGGTTCTCACCGTCACCGCTCGGATTACCGCTGGCAGCGGAAAACAGGTAGCTAGGGCCATCTTCGGCCTTAGTTGATGCCGCTGCGACTAGCGCAAACACAAGCGCGACTACTATACTTGTGCATATGTTGTTTCGATTGTTCATGTTTATTCTTCTTTCTTTGTTAGGCCTTCGATGAACCCTCGTCATTGAGAAGTCATTTCCGGCCGTTCATCGAGTTAATGCGTAAAGTGCGGCGCGAGGTTACGGGAAAAGTTCGGTAAGCGAGGTTGAACCGTTAAACCGTCGAAGCGTTGAAGAGTTGGAGCGGAGAGACCGCGCATTCGTCAGCGGCGAGCGCTCCAGACGCGAAGCCACGCTGCCCCTAAGGTCCTCGGGGGACAGCGTGGCGCGCGGTTCGTGCCGCGTTAATTAGGCGACTGAACCGCAGATTTAATCCACATCGTGGCTGACCTAGCTGCGCCTACTGCATATCCCGGGCCGGGTTCCAGCGTTACTATAACGCTGTACGCTTGGTGCGAGGATAATCCCCTTTGGTCATGCAACGTTTTTACCTGAATGACCCCATACCCGGATTGTCCGATGTAGGCCGGAGACACAAGCAGAACGTAATCAACTCCAGCGATAGCGGTGCCGCTCACCTTGAAGTTTACGTATGTTCCACCGAGCATGAGGGTAGGCGTCATCTCCAGGACGAATGAACCGATCCTTCCCCGGGTTACATTGTCGGTGCTATGGATATTAACAACCGCTGGTGCGGCCGTTAATATGGGATCAGGCCCACCGCCAACGCTCTGCGTTGCGTTGGTGACTGGCGCAAGCGCAAACGCAAGCGCAGACACCATTGTTATGATTACACTGTTTTGTTTTCTCATGTTATTTCTTTTCTATTTGGTTTTGGCCTTCACTGAACTCTCGTTATTGAGAAGTCATTTTCGGCCGTTCACCGAGGTAATGCGTAAAGGCGGGCGCGAGGTTACGAAGAAAACTCAACGAACCGCGGATCAGACTGAGATCGCGAATGAGCTGGACGACCCTGGCGGGCGGTTAGTCGGGCCAGCTTTTGTTGTTACTGGTCGTCGTGTTGATTAACAGGAATCGAAGCACCCGTATTCGTCTATCGGCAAATACCAAAAGGTGCGGCACCGCCCCGACTCCGCGGCGCCTTGCCTGATTGAGGTCAGAGGTATGGAGGAGTTCGGTTAGGGTGTAGGAACTCGTGGGCGACGCAAAATGACTTTTACAAGTTGTCTTTTGCTTTCCTGTTTTGCGTTCCGACGTGCTCTCGCCATACCGCCACAGCCGATACTGCCCCGCGCCCAAGCCAGGGAAGGAGGAGAAGAAAAGTTACAATTATTGTTCCGCTATCTTGATGATTCATAGGTTTCGATCCTCGCTTTCTGTGTCTTCATTCCGGTACTGCGTAAGATTTGGCGCGAGGTTACGCGGAAAGTTGCTTCGCGAGATTGAACCGTTAAACGCCTGAAGCGTTAAAGAGTTAAAGCGGAGTGACCGCAAATGTCGGATGAATACGCGTACAGTTGCGTGCAGGATCCGGCCTAACCCTGATTTGGCTTAGCTTAGACGAGACTGTGGCAGTTATACCGAGGCATTCTTGTATCCGAGGAGATTATTTTTGCTTTCCTTCACACAGTTCTTGGAAAGTGCGATCAGCGCGCAAAGGATCCCAGATCGGATCAAGTCTAAGGAGAGCTGGCGTTGCTGGCATTGGCCCGTAAAGCCAACTAATGTACGGCGTTTGTAAGAGCCCACTTAGCATTGATGTGGAGCGAGAGCTATCGCCGAACATCATCTGGACTAGCGCTAGTACCTCTTTACGCGTGGGACCGGATAATGGATCTGTGGCGCTCGGCAAAAGCGCAGTAGCGCGTTCCGCTTCACGCAACGCCATCTTTTCTTCGCCTAACACCGCATCAGCAAGCGCCAGTTGTTGCACAAAGAATGAGTTGTTCTGTTGATCGTGGCAAAGCTGGTCTAAAAGCGTCCGTACTTGCCCAGCTGTTGCTTTTGCTTCCGCGGTGTTACCAGCAAGCCGTTGCGCAAAAGCCAGTATCACTTGATTCGTGGCTTGGTCGATTTGAGAAGCAAACTGGAATTGCGCTTGCCGGGCTTGCAGCAATCGCACGGCTTCAGCGTGATTACGTTCCAGCCTTAGGTGAGTCATCTTCGTGATGAAGGGTTGAATTGGACTCTGCGCATTTATTTCTTTCAAGAGCGCTGCAGCTTCTTGTAGATTCCCCTCTGCCTGATAAGTCCCGGCTTTTGCAGCGACGATGTCGAGGTCGTCGGGAGTAATTTCCAGCGCGCGATCGTAAAGCTTTAGCGCGGCCGGGAACTGTCGCAGCATGGCATAAGTCCATGCAGCGTTGCTAAGGACCTCTGCGTTGCGTGGATCCAGAGTAAGACATCGCTGAAAGTACCGAACACTTTCATTCCACTTACCCTGCCGCCGAGTAACTAAACCAAGGGCATAAAGTATGTCGCTGCTACCTGGTAATATCTCACTAAGACGCGCGAAAGTATTTTTCGCGAGGCCGTAATCACGCAGTACCCAGTATTGATAGTACCCAAGGGCGAGCTGCGTCTCCGGCAGGTTCCGACCTAATTCTTGCGCATTTTCTAAAGCTCGTCTCGCAACGTCGCCTCGAGCCGCGGTTTGGTCCGCCCGAATGAAGTAAAGCGCGGCATCGGCACGACAAAGTCGGGCCCACGCCAGCGCGAAGGTTGGATCGACCTGCACCGCCCGTTCATAAGAAGTGATGGCGTTCCTTTGCTCTTCGTTCGAGTAAGCGGCGCGAGCGTCAAACGCCAAGCCGCGCAGATATGCATCGTACGCTTCCGGCTTGTTTGTCGGTTTGACTGTTAACGCCTGCGCTTCGTGCGCAGTCAGTTTTACTTGCAAGGAATCGGCGATCCCTCTCGCAATCTCACTTTCAACAGCACTGATGTCGATCAACTTGCGGTTGTATGTGTCTGTCCAGATGTAGGAATTGGTTCGCGCACTAACCAACTGCACGTTGACCCGGACCTGATCGGCGTCTTTTCGTACGCTGCCTTCAACTATGTTCGACACGCCGAGTTGCTTGGCAATATCATGAAGGTTCCGTGGTTTGCGCTGGTATTGCTGGATCGAATTGCGCGAAATGACTTTCAGGTCATGCATTGTAGCTAACCGCGTCAGGATCTCCGCGTGTATACCTTCTGCGAAATAGGCGTTATCTCGATCCGGGCTGAAGTTTTCGAACGGAAGCACTGCGACTCCCTTTGTTGTATCGGCCTTCTCGGTAAGTGGTTTAACTTTGCAAAGCGTCCAACTAATCGCTACTGCCAAGGCAACAAGCAGTGCCGTCAATGCAACAATGGCTGGGTTCTTTCGATCCATTGGCAACATGCCTTTGTAACGCGTGAGCAACCCTCTTATGTTCGGCAGGCGCGACCGCTGCCGCTGTTACAACGTTCAATTGTTCCAAACGCTACGTCCGCACTACAGATATTAGATAGCGCAATTCGTCTTCGACATCGCCCGGCACAGCGACGGTATGGGCGATCTCCTCGCGCAATAACGTTTGGTACCGCTGACGAAATCGGTAGAATGCTTGTTTGACCGCGTTCTCGGTCATGCCGAATTCATTCGCGATGTCGGCCTGTGACGGACGATCGGGTTCGTCCATAAGCATTTTCTTCATCTGATTGAAGAATTGCTCATTGCCAGCGCTACGATACTCTTCGCGCAGTCGCGCCATCACTTGCTCCAACACCGTGACCGCCCAGCGCCGTTCGTAGATTTGATCGGCTGTGAGTCGATCGCTGCGTTCAGTCTCGATGCGCTCCCCCTCCTGGATGTCGTCAAATGGGATTAAGCGCTGGCCTTTACCGCGTTTGAGCGCCATGGCATGACGCGACTCATCGGCAAGAAAATGTTTCACTGAAGTAAGCAGGTAGGAACGAAGCCGTCCTTTTTCCTTGCGTACACTGTTCAGATCTTTGCGCTCAAGTAACAATGCGAAGAAACCTTGAGTAAGATCTTCGGCGTCTTCAGTGCCGGCGCCGTGCCGCCGCACGTACTCATAGATCGGCCGCCAATAAGTGCGGCAAAGTTTCTCGAGGGCCTTCTGCGCCGCTGGCGATTCAGCCTGTGCCGCGAGCACCACACTCCAATGCGTGGTAGCAAAGATGCCGGGCGCAGGGACCGTCTCGTCTGTCCCGCTCACCGATGTTACCGAACGTTCCGCAGGAGGCATATTACCATGCAAACAAACGATGGCACCAAAAGCAAGCTTGGATTGCCCCACCGTAACGGTGTTTCGAGCTACGCCGCAAATCGATATCCATGGAGTTCGATCTCTTTGGCGAACGCTTTCTCTATAATTCGCCGTTGTTCGTCGTTGAAAACTTCCTGATATGGCCGCCGGTCTGCTCGATACTCCGATTTCGCCGCGACGCCGAGCGTGCCGTCAAACGGAATGTTAAGCTCGGCGAAAATTTGTCCTAACTCGTCAAGGAGGTTTTCAAAGCGGACGACTCGATCGACGATAATTTTGCGGCGTGAACGATCCGTGTACCGAAAATAATTAACGGGAAAACGGCCGCGGGCGAGATATTCGTTGAATGAAAGCCGGCCGCCTTCGCGCGACGCATGCATGTTGTAATGAGACAAAACTTTGTCCCACGGATTTCGTTCTACACAAAATTTGAAGTAGCCATTCCAGATATCTGCGGCAACGCGTTGCTTCACCTCTCGTGCCGGCATGTGATTATAAAATTTCGTGCGGCTTGTTACTGTGTGGTGCAACAGCGAAAAAAACCTGCCTGGTCGTTCGAGGATTTCGGGAACCGGATTGATTAGCCCCTCATAGTTACGCGGTTGATGTCCCTCAACACGCGGCACAACCGGCGTCACGATGTCCTGCGGACCACAATGTTTCGAAAGAAACACTTCGATGCTCGTGCCGGCGGTCTTCGCAGTTTTGATGAAAATGAATTTGTATTTGTGGGAAAGGATCATGGAACATCGGTCAACGGTTGCATTTCAATCGCGACACTTTACTGCGCCTCCCTGCGAATGCCTTGAAACGCGGACTGCCTCGCAGCTCATCAAGCATAGCATCGACTGACATTCTTGGAGGATGGATGTTTTCCTGGTTTAGGTACTGGCGTTTAAGGGACCCGATTTGTCTCGAAGTCCGCGTGAATCCAAATGAATAAATGCGGGAGGAGAATTGCTGCCGAGCCTGCGCCCCAACCTGCCTAGGGAACTCAATCGAATAGTTCGGCGAAATGTCTGCTTTTTGTTTATTGTTTGCGGCGTTATGTCAACGATCCACGAAAGAATTGTGGAAAGGAGAAACCGCGCGCGAGAAACACGGCGACTCATTCTCGTTAGTGATTAAACAACTACATGCGCCAGGAGGGCAAGCCCTAGACAGGCAAGCAGAAGCACAGTCATGCTGAGCATCGTGTCTGGATCTTTGATAGAGATAATTGTTTGCGCGTTTGTTTTGTTCTTCGTTGCGGACCGAAAAAGTATTTCACGCCTCGGCTCTTGGCTTTCAGCTTCATTTTCGATGGGATTGTTCATTTACCCGTTCCTTCGGAAAAGGTGAGCCGGCGTGGCAGAGAAAATTCCGGAGGCTTCAATCAACCACACGACACCGGTTACGGCGTGGCAGGAGCGATTTGTTCTTACGTGCGCTGAGCGTCAGTTCTTGCTGGAGTGTGAGCCCGTATCGTAATACAGTGCCAAATCGCTGTTACAGATTGTATGGTCCCCAAGCGCGCAACTCCGAAAACAAAAGCGCCGCGAGCAAAAATGCGAAAAAGCTCTGCTCGGAAGAAATCGCTCCGAAAACAGTCAATGCGCGACTTGGTGACCAGACCAACGATTAAGGAGATTGAAGCGTCTATCGAAGGCGGAAGAGTTAGGACTGCTTCCGAATTCCGTAGGATAGCCAGGTACTGAAATGGCACGACACCGGAGCAGTCGCTCTGGGGCAGTCAGAAAGGGAACTGGCTCTGAACGGCCAAGCCGATTGTCGCGGCAAGCTCGGCTTCAACTAGTTCAGACAGCGCTCGACCTGATCGAAACGCTTTATGTTCATCTTCCGCTTAAAAGGTCGATGTACGCTGTCAATCCAATTCAGCGACTAAAACTGCTCCGCCGCCGGTGTGAGCAGCACAGGCCAGTGTTGGCTGGACGAGAATTTTTTCGCGAACTCCTTTGCATTTTCGCGCAGCTTCGCGACCTGCATACGAATTTTGTTCTGCCGGAACCTTTCCGAAGCAATACGGCGTTCCTCCCTTTTCGATTGGAACGATGCGTCACAGATTCCGGCGAGGAAGCCTACGTTGTGACTCGGGTGATGTCGCCTAAGCTCTGGAAAAGATCAATCGACCCGAGTTTTCAAGCAGGTGTTATCGTGAAGCACTGGAACGGGACGCCGATCGAGCGGATCGTGGCCGCCAACGCAGAGCGCGAAGCTGGCAGCAACCCCGCAGCGCGGCGTGCACAAGGCCTTAGTGCGCTCACGATTCGATGGCTGGGCCAATCGCTTCCTCCGGACGAAGACTGGGTTGACATTGACTATCTTCCCGAATCCGACACAAAGCCGAAACGAATTCGATTCCAGTGGAAGTTTTTCGAACGGAGGCGTGGGAAGGGAGGGGTCGCAGCCGCGACTGCTGTTAGCCGTGCTCACCGTAAGAATATCGCGGCGCTGGGCATGGACGCAAAAGGCGAGGCAGAGCGTCAGATTCGCCGGTATCTGTTTAAGGACGCGCGCAAGCAGACACCACCGCTAGCTGAGGAAGTGTACAAAGTGCCCACATGGGCGAAGGAAGTGTTTCCGGCGGTTGGCAACGCGCCGACTTCGTCGGGCGTCTTCGCATACGTCAGGATCGCGACGTTCAATGTCGATGATGAAAAAAAGTACATTAATGAATTCATTCGCATCGTATCAGAGCTTAGCCAAAATGGTTTGATTCTCGACGTTCGCGGCAATGGCGGAGGATTGATCTATTTTGGCGAACGTCTGCTGCAATTGCTAACGCCGGGCCCCATCGATCCGGCACGATTCAGTTTTTTAAACTCCGTGCGAACGCAAGCTTTAACAACTCGCCATGCGTTCATTCGGCAATGGCACCAATCTATCTCTCAGTGGGTGGAAACAGGTGCTGAGTATTCGCAGGGTTTTCCTCTTCTTCCGCTTTCGCGCTATAATGACATCGGGCAGAAATATCAGGGGCCGGTCGTTTTGATTACGGATGCACTCTGCTACAGCACTACGGATATTTTCGCGGCCGGTTTTCAGGACCACAACATCGGTGACGTACTCGGCGCGGATGAAACCACAGGCGCTGGTGGCGCGAATGTTTGGGATTATTCGTATATTGCCGAGCTTCTGGAGGACCGAAAGCATTTTCCACAGCCGCGTCCTGGGAGTGCGTCGCTGCGGTTCGCGGTCCGGCGCGTGACTCGCGTCGGACAAAATGTAGGAGTTCTTCTCGAAGATTTCGGTGTCGAGGTGGACGAAATTCATAACATGACCCCGCGGGATCTCCTACATGGCAACGCGGACTTGATCGAACATGCAGGTAAAATTTTGGCGCTGCATGAGCTTCAACTGCTCACTGCTGAACGAAAAAATTCTCGCGGAGTGCGAGTCGCATATCGAAACCTGGATCGTATTGACGCGTATTTGGACGATCGCCCATTGGGAAGAAGTGTTACCGTGAAACGGTCCAAAAGCGTTGCCCATCGAATGCTGTCCATTCCCGGAAACGTATCCGCGGCTGGACAACTGCGTTTGGAGGGATTTCGACACGTCTCGCAACGGCCCGACGCGCTCGTCGCGGCGACTCGACTACCATTGTGAAGGAATCACTCGGCTAGGCCAAAGGTCGGTTGGCTGCAGGAGAACGTTAGGCTCAATCAGTTCCGAGACTTTATTTTTCTTATACCGAGACCCCTGGGATTCATGCCCTCCTTCGGTGCATGGTAACCTTGTTGACACTGGGTCACCTTTTTCGTTACAACCATTTAAAGCTTCGGATTCCAGAAGAGGTTACGACGCTTCGAGAAAGGAGAGCAACAATGGCCAAGAAGACAAAGAAAGCTGCGCCAAAAAAGACACAAAAAAAAGGTCGCAAGCCTCACAAAAAAATATCATCGGATCTAACGCAAGCGAAAAAAAAGGATTCAGGTGTGTTGGGCCACAGCCAATAGATACGGTCCGTTAGAGGATTCTAATGCCGGGTTCGCCCAGCTAGCGTCCGGGTGGCTGAACATAAGTTTAACCTCAGTCACTGCCGAGAGTTTGTATTCGTATGACAGCCATTCCGAGTTCGAGCAGATCAACGGCATGCGCTTGTGCGATTCCGTGCACGTCCAGGTAACGACGGTAACCGGTTGTTGACAGCCAATCAGCTCTTTCGCTATAAGCACTTGAAGCTTCGGATTTTCCAAAGAGGCTCCGACGCTTGAGGAAGGAGTTAATAACCAATGGCCAAAAAGAAGAAAACTGCGTCAACGAAAACAAAAAAAGGTCCGAAGAAACTAAGACCCGGTTTAAAGAGAAAGAAACCCAGAAAGCCCCGTGGTGTGTTGGGCAAATAGGAGTACGGGTCGATAGGTTAACTGTTTCCGCAAGCATATTGCGCCACCCGAACAGAGTGCGGAAGCGCGTGCAATTGCGACGGGCTAAGTGCCTGTTCGTTTATTGGGGCGAGGGTCGGCTGTTCTTCCACAATTTCGCCAAGCGGCTGACTGTCTCAGGGAGACCGATTATCTGGGAGGTTCTAAGCTTTTTTAGCAAGTGGCAGACTTCTCAGGACGCCGTGATTCATTTCGCCGGTTATACCCAGAAGAGCGTCCTTTCCACGCTCTCTCAATTTGTGAAGCACGGCTTGCTGGTCTTTAAGGGCTCACCGGAGGCAAAGCAAGATAGCTGCCTCGCAAAAGAGTGGTCGCCATGGTTGCCGGAAGCTAGTTTTCATTTCTCCACCAAGGATACCGCCTTCATCGGCGGTAATTTGAGTTTAGCCCAATGGAAAGCCATTCTACCGAAGACGCCAGCCCCTAAAATCTTCAAGGCTGTGAAGGGTCCGACAAAGAAATTACCACCGGTACCCGCATTTCCCGATTCCGAGTTCGTTCGAGTGCTGAAGACGAGGAGGACTCATCGAGAATTCTCAAAGCAAGAGGTCACGCTTGAAGCGATATCCCAGGTGCTTTCCCTCGTTTGGGGCGTGACTGGCTACTTTTACACCTCTGTGTTCGGCAAATTACTTCAAAAGACCAGCCCATCGGGAGGCGCGCGACATCCTGGCGAAGTATATGTAATGTCGTTGAGCGTCAAAGGTCTCAAACCGGGTTTATATCATTATCATCCGGCACACCATTATCTCAAGATGGTCAGCTCTAACGCCACACGCCGAAAGGCGTATCTGTATTGCGTCCGACAAAATCACGCACGAAAGGCCGCGGCTCTTTTCTTAATGACGGCCGTATTTCCTCGTACTATGTGGAAGTATCAGGTGCCTCGCGCCTATCGCGCAGTGCTTCTTGACGCCGGCCATCTGTGCCAGACTTTCTGTCTCGTAGCGACTTGGCTGGACCTCGCGCCGTTCTGCACTGCTGCGATAAAAGATACGCTAATTGAAAAGGACCTCGGGATAGATGGGATCCGCGAGTCGATAATTTACGTAGCAGGTATTGGTTGCCCCATGATTTCCTGACCGTAGCTCAAGCGCACCAGGCACAACATCATTTTGGCGAAACCGAGGAAATAATCTTTTCAAAGCGCGGATCATTCCGGAGCGGATCAAACATCGGATCGAGTCGGAGCAGTGCGGAAGTGAGTGGCACTCCCGTAGCTAGCGGGCCTTGGTACGGCGCCGAAAGTAGTTTTTGTAAGGCGTCAATGGCGCGATCGGGCTCGCCGGTGCAGGCGGCCACGCGGGCGAAGATCTCGACGGGATTGAGGCCTGTCAGAGCGTCCTTCTCAATGGGATTCGCCTCCATCGCCCGTTCGGCGAGAGTCAAAGCCGTGGCTTTGTCACCAAGGCCCATGTTGATCAAAGCGAGATGTCCGATGAGGACGAAATTCTCCGGTTGTTCTTTCAAAAGAGGTTCCAGTTCGGTGCTTGCCTGCCTCCAACTTTCCTGGGCGGCGGAATAGTCGCCCCCGACTTGCTGCGCCCACCCTAACCAAAACCGCATTTCCCCATTCCAATGACCTAATGCTGCGTCAGGGCTGGCAAGTACCTCCTTTAGCCGAGGGATGATTTGTGCAGGTCGCCGCTCCAAGATCGCCTGGTACGCTTGTGTTTCCAAAGCGAGGGTGTCATGGCGAGGTGGGTTCAGCGGAGTAAGCAGCGCCGACGCTCGCAGTAGATCCCCCTGTGCCTGTGCAATGGCTGCTTTTGTCGCCAGAGTATCAACATCGTCCGGGGCAAAATCGAGTACTTGGTCAAGCTTCCGCAGCGTTTCGGGAAAGCGGCGGAGTACCATGTATGAACCCGCGTGTTGGCTAAGTAGGTAACCGTTGCGTGGATCGACGCGCTCGGCTTCGTTGAAGTACGCTTCGCTCCGACTCCATTCGCCCTGACGTCGAGTGACGAAAGCCAGCGCTGCAGCAATGTGGCTGCCGTTCGGCAAGAACTGACGTGCGCGGTCAAAGTAACGCACAGCAGTGACATAATCCCTGAGGCAGCCGTAGTTATAATATCCTTGGGCATACAGTGCCTCGCCAAGATTGGGCTGAAGAGTGAGCGCGGTTTCGGCTGCGTGCCGCGCCTCTTCGCGCAGCGCGTCCGTTGGTGGAAGATTCAGTGTGAGAAAACCGCGTGAATCTACGTAGGATAACAGTGCCCAACCAAGGGCGAACTTCGGATCCAACTTCACCGCTTCTCTCAAATATTTTTGCGCGCCGAGGGAATTAGCCGGTGTGTTGCCGGTTTTCAGAGTATACGCCAAGCCGCGCAGATAGGCGTCATAAGCTTCAGGATTGTCCGTTGGTTTAGAACCGATGACTTGTTCTTCCAAGCCAGTCAGTTTGGCCTGTAACTGCTCCGCAATGGATTTGGCTACTTCGCTTTCGACCGAAAAGATGTCCGTCAGTTTGCGGTCAAACGTATCAGCCCAAAGATGGGAGTCACTGGCTGCTTTGATCAGCTGCACGTTTACACGCACTGTATCGCCGCTTTTTTGTACACTACCTTCCAGGATATGGGCGACGCCAAGCTGCTTCGCAATTTCAGCCACGTTGTCAGGAGCACTTTTGTAGTACTGAGTGGACGTGCGCGAAATTACCTTCAGATCGGCAATCTTGGACAAGCGAGTCAGAATCTCATCCTGGATTCCTTCAACAAAGTATGCGTTCGCTTTGTCCTCGCTGCGGTTTTCGAACGGCAGGACTGCAATACTTTTGTTCGGCACAACGTTTATGGCCGCATTTTCAACTCGCGATCGATATGCGAGGAAAAGTGTAGACACGCCGAAAACGATCGCGGTTGCGATCGCGAGAGCGGCGCGCGTGCGTCGCACGCTCTGTACCTCCGGGGAACAACGTCGCAGGCGCGCTGCTAACTCTTGTGTGCCGGGCCGCGAGGCCGGTTCGAAAGCGAGCATCGACCCAAGCAGCGATTTTAGCCGATGCGGAACGTGTGCTCCTTTGAGTTGTTCAGTGGGAAGCGCATCTGATTTTTGCGCGCGGTGGATCTCAGACAGGGTATGGCCGGCAAATGGCGGCTTTCCGGTAAGTGCAAACCAGAGCGTTTCACCTAACGAGTAAATGTCGGAGCGCACGTCGAGCGCAGAACGTTCAAATTGTTCCGGGCTGGCGAATGCCGGTGTGCCGACGAATCTGTCATGAGTCAGCGACTTCGGATCGGTCACGGTGTGAAAAGCTTTCGCCAAACCGAAATCGATTATTTTCACGACCGGAATGCCGCTCTTGCGAAGCGCGCGTATCCTAGTTCGCTTGTATCGCGCTTGATCACTTTCCTTCACTTCAGCATCGTCCGCATTTACGAGCATCAAGTTTGCCGGCTTTAAATCGCGATGCACTAACCCGTGTTTTTCCGCGGCGGCCAGGGCCGAGGTTACTTGCTCGGCAATTCCGATGGTGGAACGCGTATCGAGCGGCCCAGCGCGGTGAACGCGTTCATCAAGGGTCTCGCCCTCGATTAATTCCATGGCATAAAAGTACTGACCT
>Ga0310813_10001625_pt1 | contig 13593 bp, 9 predicted proteins | sample YN3metagenome_FD_203086 | JGI IMG/M metagenome (GOLD analysis project Ga0310813, IMG submission 203086) | Soil microbial communities from experimental microcosm in Duke University, North Carolina, United States - YN3 | ecosystem: Engineered > Artificial ecosystem > Soil microcosm > Unclassified ...
GACACCCTCAAGGGCTCCGTCAAGGCGGCCTCGACCACCTCGGGCTTCAACGCCGTCCTGCGGAAGCTCATCGTCGATCCCAAAATCGGCAAGCGCATCGTGCCCATCATCCCCGACGAGGCCCGCACCTTCGGCCTCGACCCGCTCTTCGGCGCGGTGGGCATCTACTCGTCGGTCGACCAGCGCTACGAGCCCGTCGACATCGCGTTCAAGCAGATGAAGATGCACTACCGCGAGTCGAAGGACGGCCAGGTGCTCGAAGAGGGCATCAACGAGGCCGGCTCGATGGCGAGCTTTACCGCGGCGGGCACCGCGTACGCGAACCACGGGGTCAACATGATCCCGTTCTACATCTACTACTCGATGTTCGGCTATCAGCGCGTGGGCGACCTGATCTGGGCCGCCGCCGACAGCCGCGCCAAGGGCTTCCTGCTGGGCGCCACCGCGGGGCGGACGACGCTCAACGGCGAAGGCCTGCAGCACGAGGACGGCCACAGCCCCCTGCTCTTCAGCGCCGTCCCCACCTGCCGGGTCTACGATCCCGCCTGGGCCTACGAGGTCGCCGTCATCATTCATGACGGCCTCAAGAGGATGTACCAGGACCAGGAGAGCTGCTTCTACTACCTCACGCTCTATAACGAGAACTACATGCAGCCTCCGATGCCCCAGGGCGTCGAGGACGGCATCGTCAAAGGCCTCTACCTCTACCGCGCCGCCGACGCCAAGGCCGGCAAGGCGCGCCGGGTCCAGCTCCTGGGCAGCGGCGTGCTCCTCAAGGACGTCATGCACGCGCAGGAGATCCTCGCCGAGAAGTTCGACGTCGCCGCCGACGTCTGGAGCGCGCCCAGCTACGTCCAGCTGCGCCGCGACGCGATCGAGTGCGACCGCTGGAACCTGATGCATCCCGACCAGGAAGAGCACGTCCCGTACGTGGTCTCGCTGCTCGGCGCCACGGAGGGGCCGATCGTCGCCACGAGCGACTACATGCGCGCCGTGCCGGAGATGATCGCCAAGTGGTTCCCCGGCCGCTTCCTCGCGCTGGGCACCGACGGCTTCGGCCGCAGCGACTCGCGCCCCGCCCTGCGCCGCCACTTCGAGGTGGACGCCGAGCACACGGCCTGGGCCGCCCTGGTGCAGCTCGCCCGCGCGGGCAAGTTCCCCAAGAAGGACTTGGCCAAGGCCCAGAAGGACCTGGGCATCGATCCGAACAAGGTCGACCCGTCCTTCGCCTAGGGAAAACCGGCGTTTTCCCCGCCACTCTGGCAGTGTCGCTCTCCAGCTCCAGCATCACATTTGAACCCACTCTGAATCAATAGCTTAGAAGTGGCCTACGCCGGAGCGCTGGCACGGTGTTTGCACAATGCAAAGCCGGAGGGTTTGACGATGCAGTTGGATAAACTGACCGAGAAGTCCCGCGAAGCGCTCCAGGCGGCCAACACCCTGGCCGAGAATTGGACGAACCCCGAGATCGAGCCGGAGCACCTCGCCGTCGCGCTCCTCGACCAGGCGGACGGCACCGCGGGTCCGCTCCTCCAGGCCGTCGGGGCCGACCCCTCCCGCGTCAAGCAGGACCTCTCGCGCGAGATGGCCCGCTTCCCCCGCGTCCAGGGCGATGCGAACCAGGTCGGCCTCTCGCGCCGCACCCAGAAAATCCTTCGCGAAGCTCAGAAGGAGGCGGACCAGCTCCACGACGAGTACTTGTCCACGGAGCACTTCCTCCTGGCGATGGCACACAACGGAGATCCCACGGGTGCCGTCCTGAAGGGCGCCGGCGCCAGCTACGATAAGCTGCTCGCCGCCCTCACGAAGGTCCGCGGCAACCGTCGTGTCACCGACGCCACTCCCGAGGCGAAGTACAACACCCTCTCGAAGTACTGCCGCGACCTCACCGAGCTCGCCCGCAAGGGCAAGCTCGACCCCGTCATCGGCCGCGACGAGGAGATCCGCCGCGTCATGCAGGTCCTCTCGCGCCGCACGAAGAACAACCCGGTCCTCATCGGCGAGCCGGGCGTGGGCAAGACCGCCATCGCGGAGGGCCTCGCGCGCCGCATCGTCGAGGGCGACGTGCCCGAGAGCCTCAAGGACCGCCTGGTCATGGCCCTCGACATGGGCCTCCTGGTCGCCGGCACCAAGTTCCGCGGCGAGTTCGAGGAGCGCCTCAAGGCCCTCCTGAAGGACATCACCGAGTCGGAGGGCAAGATCGTCCTCTTCATCGACGAGCTCCACACGGTGATCGGCGCCGGCGCCACCGGCGAGGGCGCGCAGGACGCCGCCCAGCTGCTCAAGCCCGCCCTCGCGCGCGGCGAGCTCCGCTGCATCGGCGCCACCACGCTCGACGAGTACCGCAAGCACATCGAGAAGGACGCGGCCCTGGAGCGCCGCTTCCAGCCCGTCTTCGTGGGCGAGCCGACCGTCGAGTCGACCATCGCGATCCTCCGCGGCCTCAAGGAACGCTACGAGGTCCACCACGGCGTGCGGATCTCCGACGACGCCGTCGTGGCGGCCGCGACCCTCTCGCACCGCTACATCTCCGAGCGCTTCCTCCCGGACAAGGCCATCGACCTCGTCGACGAGGCGGCCAGCAAGCTGCGCCTCGAAGCCGACTCGATGCCCGCCGAGCTCGAGAAGGTCACGCGCCGGATCATGCAGCTCGACATCGAGCTGGCGGCGCTCAAGAAGGAGACCGACCCCTCCGCCGTCGAGCGGCGAAAGAAGATCGAGAAGGAGCGCGCGGAACTCTCGGAGAACTCCTCCCAGATGAAGGCCCGCTGGGAGAACGAGAAGAACGTCGTCAAGCGCCTCCGCGAGCTCAAGGAGAAGCTCGAGACCGAGCGCACGAACGCCGAGCTCCTGCAGCGCAAGGGCGACCTCGAGAAGGTCGCCGAGATCCGCTACGGCGTCATCCCCGGCCTCGAGAAGGAGCAGGAGAAGCTCCAGAAGGAGCTCACGAAGCTCCAGGGCGACCAGCCCCTGATGAAGCAGTTCGTCGACGCGGAGGACATCGCCGCCGTCGTCTCGCGCTGGACCGGCATCCCCGTCTCCAAGATGCTCGAGGGCGAGAAGTCCAAGCTCCTCAAGATGGAGGAGCGTCTCGCGCAGCGCGTCGTGGGCCAGGAGGAGGCCGTCCGGGCCGTCTCGGACGCCGTCCGCCGCTCGCGCGCCGAGCTCTCCGACCCGCAGCGCCCGATCGGCTCCTTCCTCTTCCTGGGTCCCACCGGGGTGGGCAAGACCGAGCTGGCCCGCGCGCTCGCCGAGTTCCTCTTCGACACCGACGAGGCCGTCATCCGCCTCGATATGTCCGAGTACATGGAGAAGCACAACGTGTCGCGGCTCCTGGGCGCGCCCCCGGGCTACGTCGGCTACGAGGAAGGCGGCGCCCTCACGGAAGCCGTGCGGCGCCGGCCCTACGCGGTGGTCCTCTTCGACGAGATCGAGAAGGCCCATCCGGACGTCTTCAACGTCCTGCTCCAGGTCCTCGACGCCGGGCGCCTCACGGACGGCCAGGGCCGCGTGGTGAACTTCAAGAACACCGTCATCATCATGACCTCGAACGTCGGCTCGGAGCTGCTGCGCGAGGGCGGGACCCGTGACGACGTGCTCCAGCTCCTCAAGACCAGGTTCCGGCCGGAGTTCCTGAACCGCATCGACGAGATCGTGGTCTTCCACGGGCTCGACACGGAGCACCTGCGTCGGATCGTGAATTTCCAGATCGACCTGCTCCGCAAGCGCCTGGCCGAGCGCCGGATCACGCTCGTGGTGTCGGACGACGTCCTGGACGCGCTCGCCAAGGAAGGCTTCGACCCGACCTTCGGGGCGCGGCCGCTCAAGCGGCTCATCCAGCGCAAGATCCAGAACCCGCTCGCGATGCGGCTGCTCGATGGCACGTTCGCGGACGGCGACACCGTGAAAGCGTCGCTCTCGAAGAAGACGGGCGAGATCGAGTTCTCCAAGCGATAGGGAATAACAAAGGCCCCGGGACGGCCATCAGCCTCTCGGAGGGTCCCATGTTCCCTCGCAACCTCGAGCTCGCCCAGGCGCTCGACCGCCTGGGCCTCTTCCTCGAAATCGACGGCGCGGACAAGTTCCGCTGCCGCGCCTACCAGCGGGCCGCCCGCTCCGTCGGCGCCGCCCCCTACGACATCGTCGAACGCGTCCTCGACGTCGGAGACCCCGGCCCGCTGCCGGGCGTGGGTCCCCGCATCGGGGCGCTGATCCGGGAGTACGCCGCGGCGGGGCGTCTGTCGAGGCTCGCCCAGCTCGAGGCGCAGTACCCCGCGGGCCTCCTCGAACTCCGCCGCGTCCCCCGGCTCAACCCGCGGCGCATCCGCCTGCTGCACGAGCGCCTGGGCGTCCGGAACCTGGACGACCTCCGCCGGGCGGCATCCGAAGGTCGGCTCGCGCGCGTGCGCGGCCTGGGGTCGCGCGTCGAGCGCGAGGTCCTCCATGGAGTCGACCAGTACGGCCCGGAGCTTCCCTTCCGGCGCGCCGACCTGCTGCGCGGCCTCCCCGGCCTCCTGGACCACGTCCGCTCCTGGCCGGACATCCTCGCGGTCGACGTGGGCGGCGCTTTGCGGCGACGCCGCGATCTCGTCGACTCGGTCGACCTGGTGCTGACCTTCGAGGCCGGGATGCCCCTGCCGGACGAGCTCCCAGCGCTCGCGGGCGGCGCCTCGGTCCTCGAACGGGACGGGGACCGGGCGGCCCTGCGGCTCGCCACCGGGCTGCGCGTCAACCTGTTCGCGACCGACGAACGCCGCCGCGGGACCGCGCTGGCGCTCTGCACGGGGTCTCCCGCGCATCTGGACGCGCTGCGCCGCCGGAACCCCGTCCTCCCGGAGCGCGCCGCGACCGAGGTCGAGTTCTACCGCTCCCTGGAGCTTCCCTTCATCGAGCCCGAGCTCCGCGAGGGCCGCGGGGAGGTCGACGCCGCAGCCGCGGACCGCCTCCCGACGCTGGTCCGCCTCGAGGACCTGAGGGGCGACCTTCACAGCCACACGGAAGCCACGGACGGGACCGAGCCGCTGGAGCGGATGGCGGAAGCGGCCGCCGAGCGCGGCCTCCGCTACCTGGCCGTCACCGACCACACCAAGAGCCTGAAGATCACGAACGGACAGGACGAGCGGCGCCTGCGGGAGCAGATGGACGCCATCGACCGCCTGAACGGGAAACGCCTCGGCATCACGCTCCTCAAGGGGGCCGAGGTCGACATCCTCGAGGACGGGTCGCTCGATCTCGACGACGACGTCCTCCGCGACCTGGACCTCACGGTCTGCTCCGTCCACTCCAAGTTCACCCTGGACCCGGCCCGCCAGACCGAGCGGGTGCTGCGCGCCATGGAGCACCCGTCGTTCCGCATCCTCGGGCACCCGACCGGGCGCCTGCTGCTGCGGCGCGTGGGCCACCCGCTGGACGTGGACCGCCTCATCCGCGCCGCGCGCGAGCTGGGACGCATCCTCGAGCTGAACTCCCAGCCCGATCGTCTCGACCTGGACGACCAGGCGTGCCGCCGGGCGAAGGAGGCGGGGGTGCTGATCTCGATCTCGAGCGACGCGCACGGCATTCCCGAGCTGGACTACGTGCGCTGGGGCGTGGACCAGGCCCGGCGGGGCTGGCTGGAGCCGAAGGACGTGGTGAACACCCGCTCGCTTCCGGAGCTGCTCCGTCTGCTCGGCAAGAGCGCCTGAGCGGAGCTATTCCGTGCCCGCGAGGCGGAGAATCGTCCGCCCTTCCCGGAAGAGCCGGGCGTCGCCGATGCCCCGCGCATATTCCAGGAGGACGACCCCGTAGTGGAGCGCGCGGAGCCGGGCCAGGCGCCACGTGGAGTCCTCGATCGGCCCGTACGCCTGCCGGAAGGCATCCCGGGCTTCCGGTGGCAGGAAGCTCCAGCCCACGGAGAGGTCGACCGCGGGGTCGCCCTTGTGGAGGTCGCCCCAGTCGATGATGCCGGAGAGGTGACCCTCGTCGTCCACGAGCAGGTGGCGGACGTAGAGGTCGCCGTGCGATAGGACGAGGCGCGTTCCCCGCCGCAGGCCGGCGCACTCGGCCGCGGCGGCGAGCACGGACGCAGGATCGCCCAGCAGGCCGCCCTTCGACAGGACCTTCCCGATCCGCTCGATCAGGCGCTCGGGGTCGGCGCGGCCGATCGTGTCGCCCTCGAGTCCCTCGGGCAGGATCCCGTGCAGCGCCCGGAGATACTCCCCCAGCGGGCGGGCGAGGTCACGCCGCTGCCGGTCGTCCAGCTCCGCCAGGTCGGCCCGGCGCCCCGAAAGCAGCGGGTATCCCAGGAAGGACCACGGGTAATACAGCGCCGGCCGGCCCACCCAGCGCGGCCGGGGGACCGGGACCGGCAGCCTCGGCGCGATCCGCGGCAGGACGCGGGCCTCGACCTCGAGGAGGGGCGCGGCGACCTCCCGCCGCGGGAAGCGGAAGACGATCAGATTGTTGACGAGGTAGGCGGTGTTGTCCCAGCCCTCGCCGAGCAGCTCCAGCTGGACCGGTCTCAGGTCGGTGAATTGGTCTTCGATCAGGCGTTGGGCAAGGTCCGGCTTGACGATGTGCTCGGCAGCCCAAGGTCCGGTCATGGAAGGCCCCGACGTGCTAACGGTTCAACGCCGTTGGAATGGTAGCACTAAAACTCGTCTTCCGTCAGCTGAACGTCGAGGGTGGAGGCGTATTTCTGGAAGCCCATCGCGCCGGCGAGCTGGACGGCGGTCTCGTGGGCGTCGAGGGTGCGCCACATCGGAAGCAGGTTGTGCTCGATCGCGTGGGTCATCGAGGCGGTGACGACGCTCTTGGCGTAGCCCTTCCCGCGGTGGCCGGGATGGGTGATGACTCCGATGTAGGCAAGCAGGCCGCCCATGTTGAGGTAGCCCGAGGCGGCGACGAGCTTGGTTCCGACGAAGAGTCCGAAGTTGGTCTGGCGGTCGACGGCGATCTTGGATTGCTTCCAGGCGGTTTCCCCGCATCCCTCCGCGAGTTCGCGCATGGCCGCCTCATCGGCGGCCGTGAGAATTCGGGCCGGGCTCTTGGCGGGCTTGAACGAGCCGCGGTCGGCGACGCCCACCCACGCGGGACCCGTGACCTTGTCGGAGGTGATGACGAACACCTTCGCGAGGAACTGGGCGTCGAAAACCTGGGAGGGCTTCGCGGCGCGGAGCTTGGACCGCTCGATCTCGGGAGTGCTTTCGGGCACCGAGAGGATGCACGCGTTCCCGTGGCGGAAGGCGAGCGCGCCGTCGTAATCCGCCAGCGCCGCGTGCGTGAAGACCCGGGTGGCGCTCCCGTTCAGGTCCTCCAGCGTGCAGCCGAAGTAGGAGGCCCAGTAGGCGTCGACCTTCTTGAGAGTGTCGGCCGAGATCATTTACTCGTTATCCATAAAGTGCATGTCGCCGGCCTTCCCGGCGGCGGCCTTGCTCTTTGGAGCCGGAGCCCCGGCCTTTGTTGCGGGGCCTCGAAGCTCGACCTTCTCGACCTCCACCAGCTTCTCGACGAGTCGCGGCAGCACGTCCGCCGGCCGCGCCTCCTGGACCGCCGGCGGGACCGGCATGAACGGCTCGAACTCCACGATCACGTCGAACGCCTTGCGGTCCGCGGAGAGCTCCGCACGGACGCCGAGCACGTCGTAGCCGCGGCGGCCGATCTGCCCGAGCAGGCGCACGAGCGAGCCTTCCGCCTTCTTCAACCGGACGTAGAGCGTGGAACTCATTTGTTGTGGTCGTGAATTTCCATTTCGGCGTTGGACTTCTTCGGGGGCACCAGCGGCCAGACATTGGCCGCCTGCTCGATCGAGACGTGGACGAGCAGCGGACCGGGCTCGTTCAGGAGCCGGTCGATGGCCCGGGGCACGTCCTTCCGCTCGCGCACGAAGAAGGCCGGAATGCCGAAGGCCTCGGACAGCTTGACGAAATCGGGATTGTCCGACAGGTCGATCTCGCTGTACTTCTTCGCGAAGAACAGCTCCTGCCACTGCCGCACCATGCCGAGCGCCTGGTTATCCACCAGCAGGATCTTCACCGGAATCTTGTACCGGTTGAGCGTGGCCATCTCCTGGATGTTCATCATGATGGAGCCGTCGCCCGAGACGCAGATCACGCGGCAGTCCGGGCGGCTCAACGCGGCGCCGATCGCCGCCGGGAGCCCGAAGCCCATCGCGCCGGAGCCGCCGCTGGTCAGATGGTGCTCCGGGCGGCGGAAGCCGTAGTGCTGGGCCACCCACATCTGGTGCTGACCGACGTCGCAGCTGATGATCGTCTTGTCGTCCGCGCGGTCGCCCAGTTCCTTGAGCATCGCGGGGACGTAGACCCCGTCGCCGGGGGCGTTGTACTTCCAGGCGTAGTCCTGCTTGCTCTTCAGGCAGGCCGCGCGCCACTCCGCGATCTGCGGAAGGGGGAACGAGAGCGCCTTGAGCGCGGGTCGGATATCGCCGGCCACGCCGGCCTCGGCCTTCCGGAGCTTGCCCACTTCCGACGCGTCCACGTCCATGTGGATCACTTTCGCGTTCGGCGCGAACTTGGCCAGGACGCCGGTGGCGCGGTCGTCGAAGCGCGCGCCGATGCAGATCAGCAGGTCGCACTCCTGCACCGCGAGGTTCGACTGCTTGAACCCGTGCATGCCGAGCATGCCCAGGAAGAGCGGATCGTTGTAGGGCAGCGTCCCGAGGCCCTTGAGCGTGTGGACCACGGGGATCTGCGTCGCCTTGATGAAGCCGCGGAACTCCTCGATGGCGTTGGCCATGCCGACGCCGCCGCCGGCGTAGACGATCGGCTTGCGACAGTCGCGAAGCAGCTGCGCCGCTTTCTCGATCGACTCCTTCGAGGGCGCCGGAGGGCGCTCCTCGTCGAGTTTGCGCGGCAGCAGCTTGAGTTCCGCCGGCGCCTCCTGGATGTCGCGGGGGATATCGACCAGCACGGGGCCCGGACGGCCGCTGCGGGCGATGCGGAACGCCTCCTGCATCACGAACGGCAGGTCGTGGACGTTCCGGACCAGGAAGCTGTGTTTCACGATGGGGAGCGTGATGCCGAAGATGTCCACTTCCTGGAAGGCGTCGGTGCCGATCAGGTGCGAGCGCACCTGGCCGGTGATGCAGACCATGGGAACGGAGTCCATGAAGGCGTCGGCGATGCCGGTGACCAGGTTCGTCGTCCCGGGGCCGGAGGTGGCGACGCAGACGCCGACCCGGCCCGAGGCCCGCGCGTAGCCGTTGGCGGCGAACGCCGCGCCCTGCTCGTGGCGGACCAGGATGTGCTTGAACTTGGCGCCGACGATCGCGTCATAGAACGGCATGATCGCGCCGCCTGGATAGCCGAAGATGTAATCCACTCCCTCGGCTTCAAGGGCTCGGCAGACGAAACTAGCGCCGCTCATTTCCGGCATGGACTCCCTCCGCTACGCCTTCACTTTTTTCGCTTTGGACTCGGCCTTGGAGGCGCCGTTGCCTTCCTTGGCCGCCTTTTCCTTCTTGGGAGCCGCCGCCGCCTGCGGCTGCAGCCACGACATCCGCGCGCGCAGCTCCTTGCCGATCGCCTCGATCGGGTGGTTCAGGTCGCGCTCGAGGAGCTTCGAGTAGACCGGGCGGTTCGCCTGGTTCTCGAGCACCCACTCGCGGGCGAACTGGCCGGAGCGGATCTCTTCGAGGATCTTCTTCATCTCGGCCTTCACGTGGTCGTCCACGATGCGCGGCCCGCGCGTGAGGTCGCCGTACTTCGCCGTCTCGCTCACGAACTGGTGCATGCGGGCGAAGCCGCCTTCGTAGATCAGGTCGACGATCAGCTTCACCTCGTGGAGGCACTCGAAGTAGGCCACCTCGGGCTTGTAGCCGGCCTCGACCAGCGTCTCCCAGCCCTTGGCGATCAGCTCCGTCACGCCGCCGCAGAGCACGACCTGCTCGCCGAAGAGGTCCGTCTCGGTCTCCTCGCCGAACGTCGTCTGGATGCAGCCCGCGCGCGTGCCGCCGATGAAGTGCGCATAGGCCAGCGCCTTGTCGAAGGCCTTGCCCGAGGGGTTCTGGTAGACCGCGACCAGGCAGGGCACGCCCTTGCCTTCCGCGTACTGGCGGCGCACCAGGCCGCCGGGGCCCTTGGGCGCGACCATGATGATGTCGACATCGGCCGCGGGCACGATCTGCCCGAAGTGGATGTTCAGGCCGTGCGCGAAGAGGACGGTGCCGCCCTTCTTGAGGTTGGGCGCCACGATCTCCTTATAAAGCTGCGCCTGCTGCATGTCGGGGACCAGGATGCAGACCAGGTCGGCGGACTTGACCGCCGTGGCCGGCTCCTCGGGCGCCCAGCCGTCCTCGGTCGCCTGCGCCCAGGTCTTGCCGCCCGGACGGAGGCCCAGCGCCACGGTGCAGCCGCTGTCGCGCAGGTTCATCGCGTGCGCGCGGCCCTGGCTGCCGTAGCCCAGGACGACGATCTTCTTACCTTCGAGCGCCTTGGGCTTTGCGTCCTTTTCCCAGAACATCTTGGTGGCCATTCGTTCCTCCGTTTACCAAACCGATGGGGATCGTCACCGCCCCCTCGGAAGCCGAGGAGACTGTCGCCGCGTACTTCGCCAGGACGCCCCACGTGTAATTGGGCTTGGGCGGCTTCCAGCCCTTCATTCTCTTCTTGAGGTCCGCTTTCACGTTGATGACGCGCTTGTCCGCGTCGATGGTGATCAGGTCGCCGTCCTTCACGAACGCGATCGGGCCGCCGTTGGCGGCCTCGGGGGCCACGTGGCCCACCATGAAGCCGTAGGTCGCGCCGCTGAAGCGGCCGTCCGTGATCAGGGCCACGTCCGCGCCGAGCCCCTGGCCCACGATGGCGCCCGTCACGGCGAGCATCTCCCGCATGCCCGGCCCGCCCTTCGGGCCTTCGTAGCGGATGATGATGACGTCGCCCTTCTTGATCTTGCGCGCCTGCACGGCCTTGAACGCGTCCTCCTCGCAGTCGAAGACGCGCGCCGGGCCGGTATGGGCCTTCTTCTCGCTGCCGGACAGCTTGATGACGCAGCCCTCGGGCGCCAGGTCGCCCCGCAGGACCGCGATGCCGCCGGTTTTCTTCTTGGGCTTCTCGGTGGTGAAGATGACGGTCTGCCCGGGCTTCTCCGTCGCGCTTTCCACTTCCTCGAACATGCGACGGCCGGTGACGGTCACCTCGTCCTTCAGGTAGCCGCCGTCCCGGAGACGCTTGGCGAAGAGGCGCTGGCCGCCGGCCTCGTAGAAGTCGGTCGCCACGAAGCGGCCCCAGGGCTTGAGGTCGACGATGATCGGGGTCTTCCCGGAGATGCGGTCGAAGTCGTCGATCGACAGTTTCACGCCGGCCTCGCGGGCGATGGCCAGCAGGTGCAGCACGCCGTTCGTCGAGCCGCCGGACGCCATCACGCCGGTGATCGCGTTATGGAGCGCGTTCTTCGTGACGATGTCGCGCGGGCGCAGGTTTTTCTTGAGGAGCTCCATGACGAGCTTGCCGGCTTCGACGCAGCCCGCTTCCTTCGCGGGGTCCGTCGCCGGGATGTCGTTCAGGCCCATCGGCGAGAGGCCCAGCATCGTCAGGGCCATCGACATCGTGTTCGCCGTGAACTGCCCGCCGCAGGCGCCCGCGCCGGGGCAGGCCTTGTCCTCGACCTCCTTGAGCTCGGCCGCGTCGATCTTGCCCGCCGCGCAGGCGCCGATCGCCTCGTACACGTCCTGGATCGTCACCACCTTGCCGCTGGAGAGCGTGCCGGGGGCAATCGAGCCCGAGTACAGCGTCAGGCCGGGGAGGTTGAGGCGCGCCAGCGTCATCGCCGTCGCGGGGATCGTCTTGTCGCAGCCGGAGATGCAGACCACCGCGTCCAGCAGGTGGCCGCGCACGGCCAGTTCGAAGGAGTCCGTCACGATCTCGCGCGAGATCAGGGAGGCCTTCATGCCCTCCGTGCCCATGGCGATGCCGTCGGTCACGGTGATCGAGTTGAACTCGAGGGGGGTGCCCCCCGCGGCGCGGATGCCCTCCTTGACCTTCTCGGCCAGGGCCCGCTGGTTGATGCTGCAGGGGGTGACGTCGGTCCAGGTATGGCAGACGGCCACCAGGGGCTTGTCCAAGTCGGCGTCCGTCAGGCCCGTGGCCTTCCACATGGCCCGCGCGCCGGCTCGAGAAGGGCCGCGTTTGATTGTGTCGCTGGGCAGCGTCATGTCCGAGTCGTTTCTCCGGGGTGAAGGCGACCAATCCTACGAGACCCCGGGGCTCCTTTCAAGATCAAAAAAAACCCGCGCTCCTTGCGGGGGCGCGGGTTTCAGAAGACCAGCTTATAGCCTGAGCGCGCTCCCCTATCGGCGGGGAAGTCGAACGATTCGAATAACTCGAATGCGCTCAGTCATGAGAGGGGTAAGTATACGGAGCCCGGGGGTCCAAGTCAATTACCTTTTGGTGAGGAGCCCCCGGATGCCCATCCACGCCGAAAGCCTTTCCGGCCAGCTCTTTAGCTCCGGAAACTTGTCGTTGCCGAGCCCGACCCCGTGCGGGCCGCGCTCGTAGATGTGCAGCTCCGCCGGCACCTTCGCCTTCCGCAGCGCCAGGTAGAAGTCGATCGAGTTCTCGGGCGGCACTCCGGTGTCCGCCGTCGTGTGGAAGAGGAAACAGGGGGGCGTCTTCTCCGTCACCCGCTTCTCGCAGGACAGGTCCTCGACGAGCTCCGGGTCGTTCACCTTGTCGCCCAGGAGGTTCTTCTTCGAGCCCTGGTGGGTGTAGGGCTTGTCGAGCGCGATGACCGGGTAGACCAGGATGCCGAAGTCGGGCCGGCAGCTCACCTTCTCGATCGGGTCTTCGGCGTCCGGCTTGCCGTCGTCGAAGTGGGTCACCGCGGTTGAGGTCAGGTGTCCGCCCGCCGAGAAGCCCATGACGCCGATCCGCGAGGGGTCGACCTTCCACTCCGCCGCGCGGGCCCGTACCGTCCGGATGGCCCGCTGGACGTCGAGCATCGGGCAGGGGTGGCGGTACTTCGGCGCGTGCCGGTAGGTGAGGATGAAGGCGCTGACGCCGATGGAATTGAAGAACTGCCCCACCTGATGGCCTTCGTGGTCTTTCGCGAGCCCGCCGTAGCCGCCGCCGGGGCAGACCACGACGGCGGCGCCGTTGGCCTTGTCCTCCGGCGCCAGATAGAGAGAAATGTTCGGCTTGTCCTTCTCCTCCTCGCCCTGCGCGAGCGGCGCGCCATTGGGCCAGAGGTATTCGATGGGACCGACCAGCGGCGACTTCTTTTCCTGGCTTGGGCCGGGCGGCGGCGACTTCTTGTCCTGTGCGGCGGACGTCGCGCCCGCCGCGACGAGGACCAGCAGCGCCCAACGCATAATCGTAGTCGTCACGACGCATCCCTCCATGCTGAGCCCACTGTATATTGTCTGATTCCTATTACGAGGGAAACCTGATGTTCCGATTCGTCCTGGCCGCCCTTCTCTTGTCCTTCCGTCAGAACCCCGCGCCCCTCAAGGCGGGATTCGCGGAAGTCGACATCTCCCCCGCGCCCGGGACCCGGAAGATCGGCTGGAACAACAAGAACTACGGCAGTTCCGTCCTCGATCCCCTCTATGCGAAGGCCGCGGTCTTCGAATGCGGCGACGGCCGCGCGGCGTTCATCGGC
>Ga0310813_10001627_pt1 | contig 13590 bp, 13 predicted proteins | sample YN3metagenome_FD_203086 | JGI IMG/M metagenome (GOLD analysis project Ga0310813, IMG submission 203086) | Soil microbial communities from experimental microcosm in Duke University, North Carolina, United States - YN3 | ecosystem: Engineered > Artificial ecosystem > Soil microcosm > Unclassified...
TCGCCCACGCTGCTGGCGCTGGCGGACGCGGCCGACATCGACGTGCTCTCGCACGGGGGCTCGCCCGCCTACAAGGCGGAATCGGCCGCGCGGCTGGCGGCTCATTTCCGCGAGCGGGCGGAGAATCCGGTGCTGTCGCGCTCCTCGTTCCCCGGGCACCTCGGGGAGCCGCTGCGGAAGATCGTCCTGCTGACCATCGCCTCCTTCTTCGGCGAATCCGCGTCCCGCAAGGAGGCCGCGCTGTCGCTGGAGCACTTCGCCGCGGCGGCCAACGCATTCGCGGACAAGGAGGCGCTCTCGCCCGAAGCCGTCCGGCTCTGGCGCAAGCGGTCCGGCGCGGCCTCGACCCGCGCGAGCGAACTCGGCAGCGGGACGGAGCCGCTGGAGCCCTCGGTGGACGCGCGCAAGTTCGCCGAGTACGAGGCGGGCCGTCACCTGGAGGAGGGCACCCGGGCCGCCGACCTCGGGACGCGGGAGAAGGCAGCCCGCGCCGAGATGGAAGGCGTCCTCCAGTGGTACCTGCTGGCGCTCGCCCACTACGGCGTCGTCCGTGAGACGCAGGGGACGCCCACGCCCGCCGAGGAGCACGCGCTGGCCGCCCAGGAGATCGTGGTCCGCAGCCTCTGCGATCTCCTCTGCCGGGAGCCCTGATTGGCCACCCCGTCGGAGGACGCGCCCGCCGAACGCCTGCCCGCCGCCGCCGTCTATTCGGTCTTCTTCATCTCGGGATTCGCGGCGATCCTCTACCAGCTGGTATGGCAGCGCTCGCTCTTCCGTCTGCTGGGCACCAGCATGGAGTCGGTGACGATGGTCGTGACCGCGTTCATGCTCGGCCTCGGGCTGGGCAGCCTCGCGGGCGGCGCGATTTCCGAGAAGTCCCGGCGGCCGCTCGCCGTCCTCTTCGGTCTGGTCGAACTGGGCATCGGCGGCTTCGGGCTCGTGTCGATGCCGCTCTTCACCTGGATGGCCTCGGTGACGTCCGGCGCCCGCGGCGCCGAGATCGGGATCATCGCCTTCGTCGCGGTCCTGGTGCCCACGCTATTCATGGGAGCGACCTTGCCGATCCTGGTGACGTACCTGGTCCGGCGCTCCGGCAACGTGGGGCGCTCGGTCGGCATGCTGTACTTCATCAACACGCTGGGTTCGGCGGCCGGGTCGCTGCTGGCGGGCCTCTGGATCCTGGGGACGCTGGGGCAGGATCGCGCGGTCATGCTCGCCGCCGTCGTCAATCTGCTGGTCGCCGCCTCGGTGCTCGGCGCGCACGCCGCGTCGCGGAGGACGGCGTGACGCCCGCCGCCGTGCTGGCGTTCCTGTCGGGCTTCGTCGCGCTCTCCTACGAGATCGTCTGGTACCGGGCGCTCTCGTTCATGTCGCAAGGCCGCGCCGAGACGTTCGCGATGATGCTCAGCGCGTACCTGGCGGGGCTGGCTCTCGGGGCGCTGGCGGCGCGCCGCGTCTGCCGTGGCGATCGGAACGGGCTCCTGGGGGTGCTCTTCCGCTGGTCCGTCGCGGCCAACCTCGCGGGCTTCCTCGTGGTGCCCCTCCTGGGGTGGCTGGCGACGCGCGGACTTTCCTGGAAGCACGGGCTCTGGGGCGTCGGGGCGGCGGCGGCCGGCCTGGGCGCGATCTTCCCGCTCGTCACCCACGCATGGATCGATCCCGACGCCCGCGTCGGGCGGCGCGTCTCGTACGTCTACCTGGCGAACATCCTCGGGTCGACGTCCGGCAGCCTGGTCACGGGATTCGTCCTGATGGATCACCTGACGCTGGGCGGGCTTCACGTGCTGCTCGGCATCCTCGGGCTGGCGCTCTCGGCCTCGGTCCTGGCGTTCGACGCTCCGGCAAAGCGCGTGGCCTCCATGGCCGTCGTACTGGCGCTGGGGGCGGCCTGCGGACTCCTGGGGCGCCGTCCCTTCGAAACGATCTACGAGAAACTCCAGCTCAAGGGAGGCTACGAGCCGGGCGTCCGCTTCGCCCACGTGGTGGAGACCAAGAGCGGCGTCATCACCGTCAACCGGGAGGGCAAGATCTTCGGCGGGGGCATCTACGACGGCGCGTTCAACACGTCGCTGACGGACGACAAGAACACGATCCTGCGCTGCTATGCCCTGTCGGTGCTGCACCCCGCGCCCCGCGAAGCCCTGATGATCGGGCTCAGCTCGGGTTCCTGGGCGTCGGTGCTGGCGCGGCACCCCGGCCTGGAGCGGCTGACCGTCATCGAGATCAATCCCGGGTACCTCCGGCTGCTGCCGCAGTATCCCGACGTGGCCGAGCTCCTGCAACACCCGAAGGTTCGGGTGGAGATCGACGACGGGCGCCGCTGGCTGGTGAGGAACCGCGATCGGAAATTCGACCTGATCGTCGCCAACGCGACCTTCCATTGGCGCTCGAACGCCACGAACCTGCTCTCGAAGGAATTCCTGGAGCTGATCCGCTCCCGGCTCAACGAGGGCGGGATCTATTACTACAATACGACCGGATCCGACCGGGTCCTCAAGACAGGCGCCACCGTGTTCCGGCACGCCCTGAGGGTCATGGCCTTCCTGGCCGTCAGCGACTCTCCGATCCCCTTCGACCCTTCGCGCCTGCGGGAGGATCTGTTCCGCTATCCGCGCGGCGGGGGCTTTGTCCTGGACGCCTCGAACCCCGCCGACGTCGAGCGGGCGAAGCAGGCGGTGGAGAAGCTCGCCGTCGAAGTGGAGACGCGGGAGCGCCTGCTGGGACGCCTCGAGGGACGGGGGGAACTGATCAGCGACGACAACATGGGCACCGAGTGGGAGCGGCCCTGATCAGCCTCCGAAGCGGAAGGTCCACGGCCCCTGGTGGATCGCGTAGATCACCGTGAGCCACGCGCAGGACAGGGCGATCGCCCAACGCCGGGTCCGCGAGTCCTCCTTCGTCACGACGAGCGCGATCCAGAGGAGCGCGAGCACGGCGATCCAGTCGATGGCCCACTGACGCGGAGACTCCCGGAACAACCGCAGCGCGAGCACCAGGACCGCGGGCAGAAGCTCACGGTACTTCATAGTAATCCTTCGCGATCGCCGGCCACTGGCGGACGGGGCGCGCCCATTCCGGCGTGCCGACCATGTAGACGAAGCGGGCGCCCGAGGCGCGGAGCTCTTCCATGGAGCGAGGATAGAACACCCGTCGGCTGAAATCGTGATTGTAGAGCCGGTAGGACGACGCGCATTGGTCGAACACGCAGGCCACGGACTCCGTGGGAGGCAGGGACGCGGGCGGCCGGATGTGATCCGAGTGGTGCCGTTCCGACGGGGACAGCGTCGCGGCGAAGTTCAGCGCGCAGGCCAGGAGGACGGCGGCGGTCCAGACCGGCGCGGGACGGCGCGCGAGCGCGAGGGCGAAGATCGCCGGGAACCAGAGGATGAAGCGAAGGTTGGAGTCGTCGAAGGTGACGCAGGCCAGCGTGACGCCGGCCGCGAGGACGAAGGACAGGAGCAGGGGAAGCAGCCGTCGGTCGCCGCGGAGGCCCAGGAGCAGCGCGGGGAAGCCCAGCGGCAGGATGGCCCAGCCCCAGCCTGAGTTCAGGCGGTTCAGGGATTCGTAGGGCTCCCGGTCGAGCATCCGCAGGTCCAGGACCTGGATCGTGCTCTGGAGCGACAGGACGTCGACGCCCGCCTGTTGCGGGCTCCAGGTGAACTCGCCGTGGCTGCCGTAGAACGGGTACAGGGGGTGGCCGGCGACCAGGAGATTGCGGGCGTACCAGAAGACCGCGAGGAGCATTCCCGAGGCGAGCAGCGCCAGCGACGCCGGCCGCGGCAGCGGACGGCCCGGCCATTTGCGGAGCGCCGCGTAGGCCACGACGCCAAGGGCGGCGAAGCCTCCCGTCGCCTTCACCCCGACCGCGAGGAGGAGGGGGAAGAGCTGCAGGGGGCGGGGCGCTCCCCCCGCCACCATCGCGTAGCCCGCGAGCGTCAAGGCGGCGATCGCCAGGTCGTTTCCGCAGGCGCTGGCGTTGAGCAGGACGGCCGGGATGAAGAGGTAGGCGAGCACCGCGAGGCCCGGGCGTGCGTCATGGGCCTCCGCCAGCGTGGCGATCGCGGCCACCGCGATCAGGGCCATCTGGAGGCCGCCCAGCTCGATCAGCGCGTCGTGGTGGAGGAAGACGACCCACCAGGTCTCGACGAGCTCAAAGCCGCCCGAGAACCAGACCCTGGGGTCGTGATTGGTGCCCCAGCGGAAGCGGCCCGCCTGAACCCACTCGGCGATCTTGGGCAGGTGGTATTGCAGGGCGTCGCCCGTGTAGGGGGTGAGCAGGAAGGCCTTGATCAGGAGGGAGAGCAGCGCGATTCCCGTCGCGACGACGAAGAGGAGCTCCGAGCGATCGGGGACGCGGAGCGCGAGGGTCCCGCCCGCGCCCCGGGAGCGGAGCAGAAACGCCGCGCCGGCCGTCCCCAGGACCGTGAGGGGCCAGACGCTCAGGAAGCCGCCCAGGCCCGCCGCGAGGATCAGGAGGGACTGGATCGCCGTGAAGAGGAGGAGGAACGCGAGCAGGCGGGCGTTCCGGGATTCCAGCCCCAGGGCCGGCAGGCAGGCCGCCGCGGCGGCTCCGCAACCGCCGGTCGCGAGGAGCAGGCCCAGGACCCGGAACACGATCACGCAGGTATTATCGACCGCGAGGACCGGAAAAGAAAAGCCCCCGGGCGTTTCCGCCCGGGGGCTTGGATTGCCCTTGAGGAAGCGAGGACGTTAGTCCAGCTTGCTCCAGAACGACTTCAGGTTCGTGTCCGACGGCCAATCCGTGTACGGCGCCGCCGTGAACGTGCCCGGGGGGGTCGTCGTGGCGGGCTTCACCGCCGTGGTCGTCGCGCTGCGGAAGATCGTGTTGTTCTCGTTCACGATGAACACGAACTTGCCGGACGACTGGGAGTCGGGATACGCCAGGAAGCCGAACTTCGACGTGTTGTGCACGCTGCCCATCGTGGGCTGGCCCGCGGTGTCAACCTTGTACGTCTGATCAACCGTGCCCGAGACGGACATGTCGTTGATCAGGGCGACGTACCAGTACCCGGCCTTCGCGGAGGCAACCGCGAACGTGCTCAGCGCCGCGAACTCACTGAACGCGGCCACGTTGCTGTCGCTGTCGGCCGACGCGACCGAGAGTTCGATCAGCTTGATCGAGGGGTCGGTCGTCGTGTTGGCGCCGGTGTTGCCGGACACCGCCGCGGACGTGCAGGTGTACAGGCCGCACACGTTGTACGTCCAGAAGTCGTTGACGTGGTTCCAGTCGCGGTCGTTGGCCCGGAAATCGGCCTCGGCCGTCGACAGGGTCTTCAGCGACGTCGACGCGCTGCGCTCGTTCGAGGCGCGCTGCGACGACAGCAGACCCGGGATCGCGATCGCGGCGATGATCGCGATGATCGCAATAACGATCATCAGTTCGATCAGCGTAAAGCCCTTCTTACCCTTGCGCATACGTACCCTCCAAAGTGGTTTCCGAGAAATTTCCAGTCCCCATTATCGTCAGTGTGAATTCGCTACGTCGTTACTGCAGGCGCCACCCACCTCCTTTCGCCCCTCTGATCCACCCGTGGTAAAGCAAGGCCCATGCCAAATGGTTCCTACGATCACGATCTAAACCCTTGAGTCGGAGAAGCTTATCATGAGAAATGGGGATATTGAACTTAAAAATGGTGAAATGACATAAATTGTCACCAGATTTCGGGGACTGACAATTCTTGTCAGGGGGAGAAGGGGCGAAAACCCTGGAAAAGTGCCACCCATAAACCGTTCAGTTTTCATGATCCCCGCCTCGGGGAACCGCCTCTCCGTTGACCCTGGGCACGCCTGCTTGGTAGAGTATCGGCCAATCCGACTCTACTCCAGGAGACCTTTTCATGGATTTTGCGAAGCTTCAGGAAGACGTCACCCGTCTCGAGAAGTCCAGCGCCGGGCTCAAGAAGGCGGACGCGGCGGCCATGAAGGAATTCGCCGTCGGCTTGAAGGACATCCTGGTCGCCCTGCTGAAAGATCGCCGCGACCCCATCCGGCCGGGTCAGATCTTCAAGGACGCCGCGTCGAAGAGCCTGGTCCCGGGCGACATCGCTCCCCGCGGGGACGCGCTCCTGGTTCGCTGGGCCGGCAACGTCACGCCACAGGATCCGCAGGTCATCCAGGACGACGCCAAGCGCCTGACCGACGTCGCCGAGAAGGTCCTCCCGGTCCTCAAGGCCTATAAGAAGGACAAGTAGGCGCCGCTCCCGTCGCTACGGTGCGGGGAGTACCTCGTAGCCCTTCCAGGCGCCGACCGCGAAAGGCCGGAGCCTGCCTCGCCGCACTCCTTCGTCCAGCATCGGCAGCTTCTTTCGCAGCACGGCGTCCGTGTAGAAGAACGTCAGCCGCTCCCGGTCCACGCGCTGAATCAAATCGTCGATGCGTTCCTCGCGCAGGTACACGACTGGGTGCGAGAAGTCGGGCCCGTAAAGACTGTATCCGTTCGCGAAGTTCTCGCAGAGGAAGCCGATGGGCGACCCGTCGGGAGCCGGCTTGGGAGGCGGGTCCGTCGCCCGCGAGGACCAGCGCTGCGTCGCAAGTCCGGCGAGCTCCTTGCGGGGCAGCGAGGCGGGCAGGGCGCTCGCCAGGAACCCGGACGCGAGCGCGAGGCAACCCAGGACGGCGACCACGCGCTGACTTTCCCAGAGCCGCGCCAGCGCGAGCGAGGTCAGCACGGGAAGGAAGAAGACGAAGCGCGCGTACCACGGGTCCAGCTCCACCAGCGTGAACACGGTCAGGAGCGACGCCGCCAGGCCGATCGCGATCGGGCGCAGCGCGGCCTCGCGACGCAGCACGGCGATCAGCGCGGGAGCCCCCAGCGCGAAGGCCGCCGCGCCCCAGTTGAAGTTGCCCGCGCAGATGGGGTCGGCGGCCTGGATGTGGTCGTAGACCCGGATGTCCAGGAAGCACGCCAGGTTCTCCCGGAGCCCGCTCAGGCTCGGACCGAGGCGCTGCAGGTGCCCGCCGGTCGGGGTCTTCAATCCTGCCCATCCGACCGGGTAGATGGGACTGCCATAGAGCACCCAATTCCGGAGGTACCAGACGGCGCCGATGCCGAGCGCCGCGACCGCGAATGCGGCGGCGACCCGCACGGACGGGAGCGCCGAGCCGGCCTTCTTCCGCATCAGCCACATCGTGAGCGCCAGTCCCGGCAGGGCGTAGACGAACGTGGGCTTGATCCCGGTTCCCAGCCCGATCGGGAGGAGCAGCAAGAGCGGATGGACCCTCGCGACGATCAACGCCAGCGTCGAGACGAGCAGCGCCGCGACCGGGCCGTCGTTGAGGCACGAGGTGGCCTGCAGGTGCATCCCGGGCGTCATCACAAAGAGCAGCGCCGCGAGGGACGCCACCTTCTCTGACCATCCGAGCTCGCGCGCCAGCGCGTAGGCGGCGGCGCCCGCGAGGACGAGGAACTCGACGCCGGCCATCTCGATGAAGACGTCGTGGTGGAGGAAGACGACCCACCAGACCTCGTACACTTCGAAGCCCGCGGGGTGCAGCGAGCGCAGGTCCGCTCCCGTCTCGCGGGTGATCGCGCCGCCGTGGACCCACTCGGCAACCTTGGGCAGGTGATAGTAGAGAGCGTCGCCCGCGTACGGCGCGAAGAACCAGACCTGCAGGAGCAGGCGGAGCGCCAGCACGGCGAGGGCCGCGAAGACCCAGAGGTCCCAGGCCGGGCGGGCGAGCGGCAGGAGTCCTCGATGCTGGCCGCGGGCGACCAGCCCCGCGAGCGCGGCGGCCCCGGCGAGACCCCGGACCGCGGGGTTCCGGCCGCGGGCGGCGCCGGCGGCCAGCACGACCGTGGAAATCAGGAGGAAGCGCAGCAGCAGGAAGAGGACAAAATCGGTCGCGGGCCTTCCGACCTTGACGAAGCGGAGAAGCGAGCGCGCCCCCAGGACCGTCGCGGCGTTGGCGACGATCATCGCGAGGAGTCCCAGGATCATGGGCCGAACCCCAGCACGGCCCACGTCAGGGGCAGCTGGCGCCAGCTGTAGCGGACGAGCAGCCCGGCCATGACGAGGCCCGTGACGAGCGGCCAGGCGCGCGTCCGGGAGGCGAGCGCCGTGAAGATCCAGTAGCCGCAAAGAAGGGTGAACCAGTCGCCGAGGAGAAACGACACGCCGTAAGCCCAGGCGCGCCAGGCGATCAGGAAGGATGCGGCGGCGATTTCCCAGACGACGGGGGGGAGCGGCCTGCCCGACGGCTCGCTCACGCGGTTAGCTCTTCTCGCCGACGGCGAGGATGGAGAGGGCGAAGCGCGAGTCCATGCGGTCCTGCAGTTTGACGAGCGGCAGCAGCATGTCGAAGGCGCCGACGTCCGTCGCGTTGATCATTTTCTTCCCGAGAACCTTCCCGTTGATCCACCACCCGAGGGCGCCCAGGATATTGTGGTGGCGCGAGTGCGAGACCCGGAAGCCGGCTTGCTTCATCTTGTCCGAGAGTTCCTCGAGCTGGTAGCGGCGGAAGTGGCCCACGCCCCGGTCGATCTCGCAGTAGAGTCGCGGGTTGGCCGGGACGTAGAGCAGGAGACGCCCGCGCGGCTTGAGCAGCGAGTGCATGTTCTTGAGGGCGACGACGTCGTTCTCGATGTGCTCGAGGACGTTGAGGCAGACGATGGTGTCGTAGATCTCGAGCTCGGGATACGAGTTCCGGCTGATGTCCAGGGAGCGCACCTTCACGCTCTCGTAATCGGCGAAGGAGCGCGTCAGCTCGCGGATGCAGAACGGCGAGATGTCCGACGCGGTCACGCGGCCGTGCCCGAGGAAGTAGCGGGTCATGTTGCCGATGCCGGAGCCGACCTCCAGGATGTCGCGCCCGAGGTGGGGCCGGAGCATCTGGTAGACCCAGCCGTTGTAGCGGCTCGCCTTCTGGAGCAGCTTGAGCGTGAGTTCGCCGCGGCCGACGCCCAGGTCGTCGATGAGCCAGTACTTCAAGATGATGCAGAGCGCCTGGACGCCGTCCTTCCATCCGATCTTCTTGCCCTCGGCGTAGCTGCGGCCGCGGTACGAGATCGGGACCTCGTAGATGCGGCAGCCGAGCTTGGCGATCTTGGCGGTAATCTCGGGCTCGAAGCCGAAGCGGTCGGAGCGGATCGGGATCTCCTGAAGGAGCTCGGTCTTGAAGACCTTGTAGCAGGTCTCCATGTCCGTGAGGTTCAGGTTCGTCGCCATGTTCGAAAGCATGGTCAGGAACTGGTTTCCCAGCGAGTGCCAGTAGTAGAGCACGCGGCGGGGAAAGCCGGCGAAGCGCGAGCCGTAAACGACGTCGGCGTCGCCTTCGAGGATGGGCTGCACGAGCTTGGGGTACTCTCGGGGGTCGTATTCGAGGTCGGCGTCCTGCACGATGGTGAGCATGCCCGTCGCCTGGCCGAAGCCGGTGCGCAGCGCGGCGCCTTTGCCGCGGTTGACGGGCTGGAAGATGACCTTGAGCGGAGGCCGCTCCGCGGGCCAGGTAGCCGAGATCTGACGAAGCACGTCGCGGGTGCCGTCCTTCGAGCAGTCGTCCACGACGATGATTTCGTGGACGATGGGGATCTCCGCCACGCGACGGAGGATCTGCGCGATCGTGGAAATCTCGTTATAGCACGGGATCACCACGCTCAACGGACGCGGCGAAATCGTCACGGCTAGCATTATACTGCCTTATCGGCCCAATTCCCCCTCGTGAAGCAACCTTACTTGGCGCCAGATACCCGATAGAGCCCGGGGCTCCAGCGATCGAGCCGGTCCTTCCGCACCGCTTCCAGGATCACCCGGAGGGAAGCTCCGTCGCCGTTGCGCGCTTGAGCAAAGATCCAGGACGTCTGATTCCGGTCGAGCTGGGCCATGAGGTCGTCCACGCTGTGGATGCTCTCGAGATACACGACCCGGTTAGTGAAGCCTGGTCCGTACATCCGATAGCTCACGCCGTTGGAGTCGTCGTGCGTGCCCCGGAGGCATAGGATCGTGCGGGTCACGGCGTCCTGGAAGGGTTCGACCGCACGAGAGCGCCAATCCCGCTCCATGAGGCGCTCCAGGTCCGAGCCGCTCAGGTCGCCGGGCCTCAGGGTGGACATGAAGCAGAGAATGGCCGCCGCCCAAGGAAGCGGCGAGATCGCCGGGACGCGTTCGCAGAGGGCCGCCACCGCAATCGCTCCCAGGGCCGGGAAGAACAGGATGAAGCGCAGGTAGAAGGACCCCGAGGGCGCCAGCACGAGCGCCAGCAGCAGCGTCACCCCGAAGGCCGCCGCGAGGTTGCGGAGCGCGGCGTTGGATCGGGCCATGGCGATCAGCGCGACCCCGCCGCAGGCGAACATCACGAGGCCCCATCCCGAGGTGAGGATGAACTGCACCGTGGTCTGGTCGCGGTCGTCGTAGACGGCCTGTCCCACCAGATCGTTGATCCGGCTTCCCAGAGAAGCGACGCCGCTCTTCGAGGCCCTCCCGACGGTATCGAGACTGCCCACCGGATAGAGCGGATTGCCGAAGCGGGCGACGTTGAGGCCGTACCAGAAGGATCCGATCAGAATCGCGAGAACCGCCACGGTGACGGCGCAGGATTTCACCCGGACGGGAAGCAGAGGCGTTCGCCGCTCGAAGAAGTAAAGCAGGGCGGCGCCCGGGATCACGGAGGCGAAGGTGGGCTTGAGGCCCACGCCGGCGGCCATTGCCGTGACGACCAGGAGAGGGTGGGCGCGAAGCGCCGCGAGCGCGAGGGTCGCCAGCATGACGGACGCGACGGGGCCGTCGTTCATGCAGCCCGTGGCATGCAGCGCCGGGGCGGGCGTGATTGCGTAGAGGAGCGCCGCAAAGGCCGAGAGCCGCAAGCCCAGCCCGGCGGCGCGCGCGAGGGCCGCCGTCGCCGCGCTGCCCAGCGCCAGGAACTCGAGGCCGGCCATCTCGATGAGCACGTCATGGTGGAGGAAGACGCACCACCAGGTTTCCAGGAGCTCGAAGCCGGCGGGAAACGTCTCGCGCACGTCCGCGCCGGGATAGGGCAGCAGCGCCCCCTGCTGGATCCACTGCGCCATCTTCGGGAGGTGATAGGACAGCGGGTCGACAGAGTAGGGGGCGAGGAACCAGACCTGCCAGAGCAGGCGGCCGGCGATCACGGCCGCCGCCAACCACAGCGCCTTTCCCAGATCCGGCATCGCGACGCGGGGAAGCCGGCGATGCTCTCCGCTGGCCGCCCAGACGCCCAGGCCCAGCAGCGCGAGCACGCCCAAAGCGATGGGGTTCAGGCAGCGGGCGAGGCCGGTCGCGAGGACCGCGGCCGCGATGAGGACATATCGGACGAGCAGGAGGAGAACAGCATCGACCGAGCGACGGCCGGTCGAAAGCCGTTGCGTGATCGAGATCGCCCCGAGGGTCACGGCGACGTTGGCCGCCAGCATCGCGAGGAGGCCCAGGATCACAAGCGGATCCCCAGGATTTCCAGGGTGTGGGGGAACTGGCCGTGGACGTAGATGCCGCCCAGCACCACAATGGTCGCCACCGTCACCCAGGGCCAGGCCTTGGAGCGCTGAGCGAAGACGGTGAAGATCCAGTAGAGCGCCAGGATCGCGACCCAGTCCCGCAGGAGCCCGGGGAGGGGCAGGACGGCGACGCGCCAGATCAGGAGGGCGACGGCCGCGGATACCTCTGCGATCCGGGCCCGCCGATCGCTGGGCGTCTCGGTCATCGGCTTAGCCTATCCCGCGCTCCGGCCCCCGTCAAACCCTTGCCCGCATCCCCGGAAAAGAGGTATCATCGCGACCCTTATGCCCATCCAGAAAGTCGCTGTCATCGGCTGCGGCCTCATGGGCTCCGGCATCGCCCAGGTCTGCGCCCAGAAGGGGATCCCGACCATCGTCCGCGAAATCAACGACGAAGCCCTGAAGAAGGGCCTGGATCGCATCCGGAACTTCCTGGCCGAGGGCGTCAAGCGCGGCAAAGTCCCTCAGGCCCAGATGGATCAGACGTTGGCCAACCTGAGCGGGACCACCTCGCTGGCGGAGCTGAAAGACTGCGACCTGATCATCGAGGCCGTCGTGGAGAACCTCGACGAGAAGCGCAAAGTATTTGCGGAACTCGACCGCGTCTGCAAGGCCTCCACGATCTTCGCGTCGAACACGTCGAGCATCTCGATCACCGCCCAGGCGGCCGCGACGAAGCGCATGGACCGCTTCATCGGGCTGCACTTCATGAACCCGGTGCCGATCATGAAGCTGGTCGAGATCGTGCGGCCCGAGGTCACGAGCAACGAGACCTACGCCGCCGCCAAGACCTTCGCCGAATCGCTCGGGAAGGTCACGGTGACGGCCAAGGATACGCCCGGATTCATCGTCAATTTGCTCCTTGTTCCGTATATCTGTGAGGCGGTCCGCGCGCTGGAGGGCGGCCTCGCCACCAAGGAGGACATCGACACGGCCATGGAACTGGGCTGCAACATGCCGATGGGTCCGCTCAAGCTCCTCGACTTCGTCGGGCTCGACACGACGCTCTACATCATGGACACGCTGTTCTCCGAGTTCCGCGACCCGAAGTACGCCGCGCCGCCGCTGCTGCGGCGGATGGTGACCGCCGGCTTCAACGGCAAGAAGGTCGGCCGCGGCTTTTACGAGTACACGAAGTGATCACGTCCGTCGCCTTTCTCAGCATGTGCGCCCTGGCGTCGCAGTCCGCGGGCATCCGCCTCGGCGTCGAGGCTCCGGAGAAGGTGCTCCATCCCGGGCAGCGCATGCTCCTTCGCTTCACCATCGAGAACGCCGGCGACAAGGATGCCACGATCGAGGAACCCTCGAACTACATTGAGGGGCTGGAGATCCTCGACGTCGACGGTCGGCCCGTCAGGCCGGCGGGAAAGACGAAGGGACCGGGGAAGCGCTCGGTGACCCTCGAGCCGGCTGGATTCATCGGCCGGACCGTGGACATCGCCTCCGCCTTCCCCGAGATCCCGGAGAATCGGGAAGGGTGGTACCGGATCCGCTGGTCCTACGCCGAGAGCTCGTCCAACGAGGTGCGGGTGTACGTCGTTCGCGACTGGGTCGCGACGATCGAGACGAACCACGGCAGCATCGCGATCGAGTTCTATCCGGCGGTGGCCCCGGCCCACGTCGAGAACTTCCTCAAGCTCGCGCGCAGCGGTTTCTACGAGGGAACCGTCTTCCACCGGATCATCCCGGGCTTCATGATGCAGGGGGGCGCGCCCAAGGACCCCTCGAAGGAACCCGTGACGCCCCTCAAGGCCGAGTTCTCCTCGATGAAGCACGTCTTCGGGACGGTCTCCATGGCGCGGACCAACGACCCCAACAGCGCGACGTCCCAGTTCTTCATCTGCTTTGGAGCCGTGCCGCAGCTCAACGGCAACTACACCGTCTTCGGCCAGGTGATCTCCGGCGAGGAGGTCGTCAAGGAGGTCGAGCGGGTCAAGACCGACCATACCCCCTGCAAGAAGTGCGGGAAGGTCTTCCGGACGGGCGGGGCGACGCCCTGCTGCGGCGCCCACCACGAGGACCGGCCGGAGCAGGACGTGGTGATCAAGAAAGTGACGGTTGCGGAACGAAAGAAATAGGCGTAAAGTCGCCCGGTCGAGCGTCAGATGTCTTGAACAAGCGCC
>Ga0310813_10001628_pt1 | contig 13588 bp, 10 predicted proteins | sample YN3metagenome_FD_203086 | JGI IMG/M metagenome (GOLD analysis project Ga0310813, IMG submission 203086) | Soil microbial communities from experimental microcosm in Duke University, North Carolina, United States - YN3 | ecosystem: Engineered > Artificial ecosystem > Soil microcosm > Unclassified...
ACCAGAAGAAGGGCGAGGGCAAGCTCGGCACGCAGGCGATGTACAAGGCGGTCGAGCGGTCGATCAAAGGCGGGAAGAAGAAGAAGAAATCCTAGGAAGACGCTCTCTCAACACAAAGGCACAAAGACACAAAGGAAGCTAAACCGAACGCTTCCGGATCAGAAAACGAACAACGCAGCCCTGCTGCGGGCCCTGGTGGATCCGATCCATTCGCACGTCCTCCGGTCGGAGCGTCAATCTCTTTCCTTGCTGATCCCTCTTCCACTGCTCGAATCTCTTCTCCGCCTCTTCCTGGGGGAGAGGCGGGACAATGACCTCCCACTCATCCTCAGGGCTTTTCGTTGGATTTCCCATGGCGTCCCCGGGCAAGAGAAGATTCCCTTTGTGCCTTGGGGTCTTTGTGTTGAGAACGCTCTAGCTTTTGCGGGACTTGCGCCCGTAGGCGAGCTCGGCGCCGCCCGAGAGGATGTGGTCCACGCCCGTCGTGAACGTCGCCTCCGCCGCGAGGAAAAGGCAGAGCTTCCCCGCTTCCTCGATCGTGCCCATGCGGCCGAGCAGCTGCGCCGCCTCCCCGTCCGCCTTGCAGGCCTTCGGGTCGGGCGCTTGATCGACCGCCTCCTGCCAGAGCGGCGTCCAGACGTTGCCGGGCGACACGCAATTCACCCGCACGTCGTGGACCGCCTCGTCGACCGCCAGCGCCTTGGTGAACGCCGTGATGGCGCCCTTCGTGGCGACGTAGGTCGTCGCGTGCAGCTGCCCCATCGACCCGACGAGGCTCGACATGTTGATGATGCTGCCCTTCGTCTTCCGCAGGTGCGGCAGCGCCCGCTGGCAGGCGACGAACATGCTGACCAGGTTCAGCTCGAGGAGGTCGCGGAACTCCTGCACGGGGTAGCCGTCGATCGGCCGGTGCGGCGGGTGCCAGCCGGCGTTGTTGATGAGGCAGTCGAGGCGATGGTAGCGTTTGACGGTCTCGTCGACGACCCCCGTGACCTGCTCGACCTTGGAGACGTCGCAGGGCAGGAAGAGCGCGGAACCGGGCCCCCGGGTATTGACGGAACTCTCGAGCGCCCGCCCGGCCCGCTCGCCGCGGGCGCAGAACACGACCCGGGCGCCCGCGTCCGCGAAGATGCGGACGCAGCCCTCCCCGATGCCCTTGCTCGCGCCGGTGACGAGGACGACCTTGTCCTTGTAGGTCATGAGGAACGCGACTGCCCCAGTTCGCGGTGGAGCCGGCGGCGAAGCTCCGGGACTTCCTTCTCGAGCGTGAGGTTCAGCTGCTCGCGCTCCTCGCGGGAAAGGCTCGGGAACGAGAGGATGCCCACCTTTTCCAGCGCCTGGCGGACGCGCGGCTGGACCTTGGCCCAGAGGGCGTGAAGGTCGTCGACCTTGTCGCGCACCAGCAGCTCCCGCGCGAAGAGGTGCTCGAAGACGCCCGTGAGGCCTTCGATGATCTGCTCGCCCTGCGAGCGCACCAGGCCCCGGATCACGAAGGCGCCCGCGTAGGCCAGGAGCGCCGCGGAGCCGAACACGATGGCGCTGATCCACCAGCGGACCTGCGACTCGATGGTGATCGCGCCCGCCAGTCCCGCGACCAGGACCGCCACGATCAGCATCGACCAGAGTTTCAGCCGGAAGCGCCGCAGCCGGCGCCCCGCCTCGTCGATGACGCGCGCGTGCACCAGCAGCCGCTGGCCGTGCTCCTCGAGCTGCGTGACGAGGTTGTCCACGCGGCGCGCGGGCGCCCGCTTCACCTCCCGGATCAGCTCGTCGCGCGACGTGACGAAGTCCTGCGTCGGCAGCTTCGGCTCCGCCGCGCCCTCGACGGGCACGAACGTGGTGAAGATGAGCGGCAGGTCCTTGCGCGGGATCACTTTCCCCAGGTTCCAGCAGAGCGCCCCGTAGGCGCGCGCGAAATCCTGCAGGCTCTGGAACTGGTCCATCTTGTTGAGCACGATCAGCAGCTTGTGGTCCATCCCCTGCAGGGACTTGGTGAAGACCTGGAGGGTCTCGCCCGTCGTTCCGGGCTTCTCGGGATCGAAGAAGACGAGCACCACGTCCGCGCGCTCGGCGAACCAGCGCACCGCGCCCGCGAAATCGAAGCCCCGGCCTCCGGAGCCCTCGCCGGGCGAGTCGATCATGCCCGGCGAATCGATCAGCTGCACGTCGCGGAGCAGCGGCATCGGGCGGAGCTTCACGCGGAAGTGGGACAGGAACTGCGGACCGAAGCTCCGCAGGCCCCCGTAGGGCAGCGTGGGCGTGGAGACGACCGCCTGGCCGTCGCGCTCCTCCTCGGACGCCCCGAACGAGAGCACCGTGAAAGCGTCATCGGTCGGCGCGAGCCCGGTCTTCTGGATCGAGCCGCCGAGGAGGTGATTGATGAACGTGGATTTGCCGGACGAATGGTTGCCGAGGAAGAGGACCGTCGGCGCGCCCGCGATCTCGCCCTCGTCGGGCCGCTTCTCGAACGCGAACTTGTCCGCGAGCGGGTCGACGGATTCGCGGTAGAGGAGCTTGACCTTGAGGGCGACGTCGTCGAGCAGCTGTTGCATTCCCCCATTCTCGGGGAAGAACCCGCCTCTCATCAAGGATTTGAGGAATTACTGCGCGGGCGTGCTCGAGACCTGCAGGTGACGGATCGGCGTCCCGTTCTTGTCCATGAAGCGCAGGCAGCCCTGCCAGCCGCCGCCTTCGTTGGCGACCTTGAGGACGACCACATTCTCGCCTTTCTTGAGCGAGATACCGTTGGCGATGCTCTGGTCCTTCTCGAGGGTGCGGCCCTTCTCGTGCGAGAGCACCGAGACCCCGTTCACGTAGACGCGGCACTGGTCGTTGCTGCCGGCCAGCACCTTGAGGTCCCGCATCGCCTCGTCGCAGTACACGTAGGCCACGGCGTACGCGAGGACGTCGTCGGTCTTCTGGTTCTCGACGAACTTCTTGAAGTCGACGAAGTACTCCGCCGACTTGTAGCGCTTCCAGTAGTAGTCCTTGCCCTTGAAGCTGAACTTCTCCTCCGCCTTCGGGCGGATCAGCGCCTCGCCGCCGAGCCGGTCGGCCAGGATCTCCGCGGCCCCCGACTTGGGCTTCTCGGCCGGCAGCGGCGCGAGGACCAGCCAGTAGCGGAGGAATCCTTCGTTATCCATGCGCGAGGGATCGCGCGAGGGCGGGCCCTCCGGCACCTTGGCGGCCACGGGGGGCGGCACCACCGGGGGCGCGACCTTCGGAGTCTCCTTGGGCTTCTCGGGGGTTGCCGGCTTCGGCGCCGTGGGGGCGATGTCGGCCAGGTCCCGAGGCTTCACCCCGACGCTCTTGGGGTCAGAGTTCGGCCGGACGGGCGCCGGGAGCGGTTTCTTGAGGTCTTCGAGAGCCGATTCCTTGGCGTCGGCGGCGGGCTTCGCGGCCCCTTCGCGCACGATCATATTCTCGTCTTCGTTGCGCGACAGGTTGCGGTGGAGGACGAAGACGCCGGCGATCAGGAAGGCGCAGACCAGGCCGCCGACGAGGACGAGGACTCCCGCGGTCATGGCCCATTCGATCAGCCGCTTCGCGAGACTCGGCTTCTCTTCCTTGCGCGCCACGCTGGCCTCCTGGGGCAAAGGGATCTCCGCTCCCCACCTAATATCGGATCACTACCAATTAGTTACGTAATCTGTGCGACCTGGGCACCGAATTGTTACACGCGATCGGATCGGCCGCAGGCTCACCAAGGAATAAAGCCGAGGGGGCTTTTCTGTGGCCGATCAGCGCCGGGGAAGCGCCAGCGTCGACCGCCAGGTCGCCAGCGCCGGGCGCGGATTCCCGGCCCCGTCGTAGAGCCCGATGTCCTTCCAGAGCCGGACGAGCGAGTTGTCGGGGAGGAATTGGATTTCGGCGGTCCAGAGATCGTCGTAGTCGCGGGTCATGAACCAGTTGATGAAGACGGCGTCGAGCTTCGTACACTCCCGAAGCAGGAACTCGACGTAGGCCTGCTGCCGCGCCGGCGTCTCGGGGATCACCTGGGGATACGGCGCGGTCACGTCCTCGGCGGCCCAGCCGGTTTCCGCGATCGCGAAGGGCTTTGACGGCGCCATCGCGGCCAGAGTCGAGAAGAGGTCGGGCCGGATGTTCGCGGGATCGGCGTTCATGCTGTACGGGTAGGCGCTGAGCGCGATGAAGTCCGTGTACGGCAGGACCTGGGCGATCGCGGCCCCCTGCGCGACCGGGTCGACGAAGTAACTGTCCGCCTGCAGGCTCATGAAGATCGGCAGCGTCGGATGGGCCGCTTTGAGGCTCGTGTAGACGGACTGCGCGAGCGTCACGAAGCCCGCCCACTTCGCCGGAGTGAAGTAGGCCAGCAGATTCACCTCCACGGCGAACGCCATGTAATCGGGATGGAAGATGGAGATCATCTTCTCGCAGTGGCGAGTGTAGGCGCCGATGACGTGCGGATCGTTGAAGGCGTAGCCGTCCCACGGCGGGGTCAGCGCCACGCCCCCGCTCCCCGTGCGGTTCTGGGCCAGCCCCGTTCGCAGGAAGTTGATCGGCGTAATGGCGAGGTAGCGCCGCTGCCCCGGGGGCGCCGCCGCCGATTGGCCGTTCAGCTCGTTGAGGTAGTCGGTCGGGTAGGCGGTCTGCTCATCCGCCGGCTGCCACGGCACGCCGTCGTCGAAGTGGAACGTGACCAGATCGCCGTCGCTCCCGATCACCGCCCACGTGTCCTGGACGGCCTGCAGGGTCCGCGCGTAGGGGAACGGCGTGAAGCCCATCGCGAAGGACCGGGTCTCGACGGGAGCGGGGTCTCCCCCTCCTCCGCCGCAAGCGGGAATCAGAAGCGAAAGCGCGAGAATCGTCAGGGTTCGCATGCCCCCCGTACGCACGGGTTCGGCGTTCGTCCCAGGGAAGAGGAAGCAGGAAACGGGAAACAGGAAACAGATGCGCCGCCCCCCCCCCCCCTCCCCCCCGGGGGGGGTGGGCGCTCAACACCCCGCCCGCGGGGGGGGGGGTGGGGGGGGGGTGATGCTTCTTCTGTTTCCTGTTTCCTGCTTCCTGTTTCCCGCAGCGTGTTAGATTTTGACTCCGATTGTTATCTTCTTTCGCGCCCCGCTGGGAACGTAGTGTAGGAAGCGGGATCGCAACCCAGGAGACCTCATGAGCACGCTGCTCCTCGCGCTCGCCCTTCTGCAAGACCCTGTCGACCTCAAGAAAGCCCTGTCCCGCGAAATCCTCGGGCCGCAGAAATCGATGGAGGAGATCCAGGACTTCATCGAGCCGCGCGTCCCGACGGTCCCCGAGGCGAAGAGCGCCGACGAGTGGCAGCGCGTCGCGGCCGAGCTCCGCAAGCGCGTCCTGCAGGACGTCTTCTTCCGCGGCGAAGCGAAGAAGTGGAGCGAAGGACCGACCAAGATCGAGTGGGCCGGCGAGATTCCCGGCGGCCCCGGCTACTCGATCCGGAAGCTGCGCTACGAAGCCGTTCCCGACCTTTGGATCCCCGCCCTGCTCTACGTCCCCGAAAAGCTCTCGGGCAAGGTCCCCGTCCATATGGCCGTCAACGGTCATGACCCCCTGGGAAAGGCCGCCGACTACAAGCAGATCCGCTGCATCAATCTCGCCAAGCGCGGCGTGATCTCGCTCAATGTCGAGTGGTTCGGCATGGGGCAGCTGAAGACGCCCGCCTACAGTCACTCCCTCATGAACCAGCTCGACCTCTGCGGCACCGCGGGCCTCTCGCCCTTCTACCTGTCGATGAAGCGCGGCCTGGACGTGCTCCTCTCCCTCGAGAACGCCGACCCCGCCCGCGTCGCCGTCTCCGGCCTCTCCGGCGGCTCCTGGCAAACCATCACGATCAGCGCCCTCGACACGCGCGTGACCCTGACGAACCCGGTCGCCGGCTACTCCAGCTTCAAGACCCGCGTCCGCCATCTGAAGGACCTGGGTGATTCGGAGCAGACGCCGTCGGACCTCGCGACGGTCGCCGACTACTGCCACTTCACCGCCATGATGGCGCCGCGGCCCACGCTGCTGACCTTCAACGCGAAGGACAACTGCTGCTTCGAGTCGAACTACGCGCTGCAGCCGCTCCTGGACGCGGCCCAGCCGCTGTTCCGCCTCCACGGCGTCGAAAGCAACTTGCGCGCGCACGTGAACCACGATCCCGGCACGCACAACTACGGCCTCGATAACCGCCAGGCCTTCTACCGGATGATCGGCGACCACTTCTTCCGGGACGACCCCTCCTACGACGGGCGCGAAATCACCAGCGACAAGGAAGTGAAGAAGCCCGAGGAGCTCGCGGTCGAGCTCCCGAAGGACAACGCGACGTTCACGTCGATCGCCCGGGGCCTCGCGACGTCGCTGCCGCGGCCGGGCGGGGATGCCGGCCGCCTGCGCGAACTCCTCCGCCCGAAGGACTACAAAGCGGTCGCGGGCACCACGTTCCGCGACGGCGGCGCCACCGGCTGGAAGCTCATGATGGGAAAGGACTTCACGGTTCCCGCCGTCGAGATCGCCCCCGCCGAGCCGAAGTCCACCGTGCTGATCTTCTCCGAGAACGGCCGCGCGTCCCTCGCCGCCCAGGTCCAGAAGCATCTCGAGGCGGGCCGTCGCGTCGTCGCGATCGATCCCTTCTACTTCGGCGAGTCGAAGATCGCGTCGCACGCCTGGCTCTTCGCCATTACGGCCGCGGCCGTCGGCGAACGTCCGCTGGGCATCCAGGCCTCCGAGATCGCTGCGGCGGCGCGCTGGGCGGAGGCGGAGTTCAAGCAGCCCGTCACCGTGGCCGCCGTCGGACCGCGGTCGAGCGTGGTCGCGCTCTGCGCCGCCGCACTGGAACCCAAGGCCGTCGCGGGGCTGGAGCTTCATCAGCCGATGGACAGCCTGAAAGAGCTGATCGAGAAGAACGTCAACGTCGACAAGATGCCCGAACTGTTCTGCTTCGGGTTGCTTCGCGAATTCGACATGAAGGAGCTCGTCGCGCTTGCCGCCCCGCGGCCCGTCGCGATCACCAAATGATGTCGCTGCTGCTCGCCGTCCTCCTGGCGCAGTCCGCTCCGTTCAAGCCCGAGGAAGCGCCCGGGAAGATGACGGTTCCCGACGGCTTCAAGGTCACGCTCTTCGCGGGCGAGCCGGACGTGGTCCAGCCCATGAGCTTCACGTTCGACGACCGCGGCCGCCTCTGGGTCGTCGAGTGCCTCTCGTACCCCAAATGGCTCCAGCCGGGCCAGGAAGGGCGCGACCGGATCGTGATCTTCGAGGACACGGACGGCGACGGCCGCTTCGATACGAAGAAGGTCTTCGCCGACAAGCTGGCGAACGTGTCCGGCATCGCCTGGGGCCACGGCGGCGTCTGGCTGACCGCGGTGCCCTACCTCGAGTTCATCCCCGACCGCAATCGCGACGACGTGCCGGACGGTCCTCCGGAGATCCTGCTCGACGGCTGGGACCTCAAGGCGAAGCACAACGTCTTCAACAAGCCGATGTGGGGGCCGGACGGCTGGCTCTACGCGTGCAACGGGATTCTTTCCAATTCCAAGGTCGGCAAGCCCGGCACGCCCGAGGATCAGCGGATCTCGTTGAACTGCGGCGTCTGGCGCTATCATCCGGTCACCCGCGCCTTCGAAGTGGTCTGCAACGGCACCACGAATCCCTGGGGGCTCGACTGGGACGAGGTCGGCCGCGGCTTCATCACGAACTGCGTCATCAAGCACGTCTTCCAGGTGATTCCCGGCGCCCACTTCGACCGCATGTTCGGCGAGGACAAGTCGGCGCCCAATCTCTACGGGCTGATCCCCAGCCCCGCGGACCATATCCACTGGGCCGGCGGCAACTGGACGGAGGCGCGCGGCGGCGAGAAGCACTCGGAGGCCGGCGGCGGCCATGCGCACGTCGGGGCGATGATCTACCTCGGCGACAACTGGCCCGACGCCTACCGCGGGCATCTCTTCACGCTCAACCTTCACGGCCACCGGATGAGCCACGACGTGATCGAGCCGAAGGGCTCCGGCGTGGTCGCCCGGCATGCGAAGGACTTCCTGCTCGGCAATGACTCCTGGTTCCGAGGCCTCGACTGCCAGGTCGGCCCGGACGGCGGCGTCTACGTGAGCGACTGGACCGACACCGGCGAGTGCCACAACTACGACAAGGCGGACATGACGAACGGCCGGATCTACAAGATCACCTACGGCGATCCGAAGCGGACGAAGGTCGACCTCGGGGCCCTGAGCGACGAGCAGCTGCTGGGGTCGCTGCGGCAGAAGAACGTCTGGTTCTCGCGCCACGCGGAGCGACTCCTTCACGAGCGGGCGGCGGCCGGGAAGCTGGACTGCCACGTCGCGCTCGCGCTCGTGTCGAAGCCGGCCCAGGAAGAGTCGGATCCCGTCGAAGGGCTGCGCCGCCTCTGGACGGCCCACGCGGCGGGACTGCTGGAAGAGAAGCTGCGGCTGAAGGCCTGCGCCGAGCCCTTCGAGCACCACCGCGCCTGGGCGGTCACGCTGGCGCTCGAGGACGGGAAGGCGTCCAAGGACCTGCTGGAGAAGTTCGCCGAGATGGCGAAGAGCGATGCGTCGCCGGTCGTACGACTCGCGCTCGCGTCGGGCCTGCAGCGGCTCCCGATCGCCGAGCGGGTGCCGATCGCCGAGGCGCTGATCGCCCACGAGGAGGACGCCGCGGACCTCAACCTCCCGCTGATGTACTGGTACGCTATCGAGCCGATCGTCGCGGCCGACCGTACCCGCGCGCTGTCGCTGCTGGCGAAGGCGAAGATTCCGCTCGTGCGCCAGCACATCACGCGGCGCCTCGCAGCCCTCGCGAAGTGAACAACCGCAGCCCGGACAGAGCCGTCACCATGCCCGGGGGGATCAGGACACCTCTGCCTGTGTACTGGTCTTCGGGCTGCGCTTAGCTGATCTCCGAGCGCTCCGCGAGCCAGCGCCACTCGGCCACTTTGGCCCAGGGGCGGTAGATCCCGACGGTCGCCAGCGAGAGGAGCCATCCCAGGAGCCAGCGGCCGAAGTAGGGCGTGAACTCGGTCCTCAGCCGAAGGCTGCGCATCTGGCCGTTCTTGTCGGGCACGCGGATGTTCTCGTGCTCCCACTTCACCCACATCCAGGAGATGACGCCGAACATGAGCCCGCCGCTGGCGATCGCGAACGGGATCAGCAGCAGCGTCACGAAGAAGCGGCCCAGCACTTCCTCGCCCGCGCCGCGGAAGTCGAGCTTGATGTCGCTGCGGCCGCTGAGGTTGCAGTTCCGGAAGAAAGACCGGCGGTAGCGCGCGTAGAGCCAGGGCAGCCCGAGCCCCGCCGTGAGCCCCAGCACCAGGGCGGTCAGGACCACGTTGAGCACGATGCCGCCGACGCCCAGGCCGACTTCGACCGGCTTGTCGTAGAGCGCCATGTGGCTCCAGCGATAGCGGCGCACGAAGCTGCCGACGACGAACACGAGCAGCAGCAGGGCGCCCGCGGCGCCCCACAGGTAGGGCCACTTCACGTTGAGGGGACGCACGCCCAGCTCGCAGACATACCAGGTGACCTTGCCGAAGGGCGAACCCGCGACAGCGTAGACGATCGCGACCGCGCAGGCCGCCGCGAGCAGCGTGCGCAGCGCGAGGATCGGCAGGAGCCCGGCGGCGGAGGGCGGGTCGAGACGGACCTTGGGCGGCTCGGGCTCGCCGGCGGCCAGCGTGCCTTTGCGCACCCGGATCGCGGTGCTCTTCCCGCAGTCGAAGCACGTCGTACCGGCGACGATCCACTGATTGCAGCCGACGCAGTGGCCGAGGCTGGAGCTGCAGATCGTGCACTTGACGGCGGATTCGGCGATGCGGCTGCCGCAGGAAGGGCAGTCCTTGAGCGTCTCAACCCCCATCCGGCCCTCCTTGAAGGAGACGGCCCCGACGCTCCGGGTCGCGTCGATCGACGCGATCCGAAGAATCAGGCGCGTCGAGCCCCTTACCCCACTCCTGTCAGGATTCTATCCCGCCGAGCGGCAGGAAAGAAGCGCGAGCGCGCCGGGGCCGCATCCGAAAATGAGCCGAGGGCCCGCCGGAATGAAAATGTGCGCTTCGCCCGTTACGTGTCGCGCTGCATCTCGTGGCCGCAGCTGCAATGCGGCACGTCGAAGCCCGAGCCGGGCTTCTCGCCGTGCGTCACCTGGATCTCGCAGCCGCAGTGCATGCAGCGCCACCGTTCGCCTCGCCTCATACCCATAGCTCTACTCCCCTGCTGATCCTACTCCGTTCCGATCCCCGTTGTGAGAAAGAGCCCCCGGCGGGAGGAGCGTGACGCGGGTACCGTTTTATTTTGATTGAGACGACTAGGCGACGACGAACGGCTTCTCTTCGATCGCCGCCCTTCCCGACTTGTCGAAGGGACGGGGCATCGGCTGGGCGGCGCCGTTCTCGTCGATCGTGCGGCAGCGGAAGCTGTACTTGCCCGCGGGAAGTCCCGGAAGCCGGGCCCTCCAGTGGGCTTTCGTGAGCGGCATGGGCCAGCGCTGGGGCCGCCCCGTCCGCGCGTCCAGACCGAAGGTCGATTCCGGAAGGCGGCCCTCCGGGAAATCTCCGCCCCAGGAGGCCGGCGCGGGCAGGATCTCCGCCTCCTTCCACGGAGCGTTCGTGAAGTAGGGATCGTCGGCGGGCCAGGCTTCGCCGGCGGGCGCCGTCCAGACCTGAACCTTGGCCAGTCCGGATATCCCGACTTGCGCGAGCCCGGTCACGGAAATCGCCTCGCCGGCCTTCGCCTCCTTGGGCAGCGAGATCGTGCGCGCGTAGGTCTTGAGCGGGCTGTCGAGATCGTTGTTCCCGTCGGCGTAGGTATCGTTGGCGTGGGGGAGATTGGTCAGCACGAGGTGCGTGAGCCACTTCACCGACTTGAACCCGTAGGTCTCGGGCACGACGATCCGCACGGGTCCGCCCCGCTCGGGCGTGAGGAACTTCCCGTTGAGCTTGAAGCAGAGGAGCACGGGCGGCAGGCCCGGCGGATCCTCAAGCACCCGGCTCACGGAGAGCGAACTGCGAAACATCTGCTTGGGGTCGTCATTGTGGTAGCCGTAGTAGAAGACTCTCCGCAGGTCCTCCTGGGGCGCGCTGAGCCAGACCACGTCGCGCAGCGGCACTCCTTCCCAGAGCCCCATGCCGAGCGGCCGGCCGATGTTGTTGCAGGTCATCACCTTCAGGAAGCTCACCGTTCGCTTTGCCGCGAGCTTCATCAGTCCGTCCCAGTCGAGCGCCGTCCCCTTCGCCTTCGTCAGCGGATTCCGAAGGACCGCCGGGTGCTCGGGATCGGCAAGCACCTCGAGCTTCCAGCTCTCGCGGCTGAGGCCGACCTCGATCAGCTTTTCCGGGGGCAACTTGTGAGGAAGCGGGTTGCCGCGGGAAACGTCGCGGAACTTTTCCTGGGGCGTCAGGTACGGGTCGAAGTCCGGCGACGCCGGTGCTTCCTGGCCGAAGACTCGACTCTCGACGCTGAGCGCCGCGGCCCCGGCGGCGCCGAGACGCAGGAACGATCGCCGCGAGCAGGAGTCGCTCATGAGGCCCCCGAGATCACCTGACCTAGATTACCTCTATGGGGGCAAAAGAATCGCGAATGGCGAATCGCGGGAAGAGGGGCTCCCCATCCGCGATTCGGGCTTAGAGCGCCCTCTTCGTCCCGTCCCCGAACGTCGCCGCCTTCACCTTCATGCGGTCGAAGATCGAGAGGAACAGGTTGCACATCGGCTGCCCCTGCGCCTTGATGAAGCGGCCGCTGGGAATCGTCCCGCCGCCCTTCCCCGCGAGGATCACGGGCAGGTCGTCGTGGTTGTGGCGGTTGCCGTCCGAGAGCGCGCCGCCGTAGACGATCATCGAGTTGTCCAGGAGCGTGCCGCGCTCCTCCTTGACCGACTGCAGCTTGTCGAGGAAGCCGGCGAAGAGCTCGATGTACCACTTGTCGATCTTCTTGATCTTGTCGAGCTTGTTCTTGTCGCCCGCGTGGTGCGAGAGCGTGTGGTGGCCTTCCGTGACGCCGAGCGACGGGAAGGTCCGGTTGCTGCCGGAGTTGGCGAGCATGAACGTCGCGACGCGGGTCGAGTCCGTCTGGAACGCGGCCGCGAGGATGTCGCAGAGCAGCTTGATGTGCTCGCCGTGGTCGCCCGGCTGGCCCGAGGGCACGTCGATCGCGGGCGGCGGCGCGGCCGCCATCTTCTCGGCGCCCTGGACCTGCTTCTCGATCGCGCGGACGCCCTCGAGGTACTCGTCGAGCTTCTGCTGGTCGCTCACGCCGAGCCGGCCGCGCAGCCGCTTCGAGTCCTCGTTCACCATGTCGAGGATCGACCTCGTGTAGGAGGCCTCGCGGGCGATTTCGGCCTCCGAGGCGCGGGCCTTCGGGTCGCCGAAGAGCCGGATGAACAGGTTGCGCGGGTTGGTCTCCTTGGCGTTGGGCTGCGACGCCGTCCGCCACGAGATGTTGGACGAGTACGCGCAGCTGTAGCCCGAATCGCAATTGCCCGACTGGGCGCCGCCGTCGGTGCCCAGCTCGAGCGACGGGAAGCGCGTCTCGCTGCCCACCTGCTGGGCGATCAGCTGGTCGGCCGAGATGCCGACCTGGATGTCCTTGCCGTCGGTCTTCTTGGGATGCATCCCGGTGAGGTAGGTGCCGCCGTCGCGCGCGTGGTCGCCGGCGCCGTCGCCGAGCCCTTCCGCGTTCCGGTGCTGCAGGCCGGTGATGTGGAGGATCGAGCCCGCGAGCTTCTTCAGGGGCTCCAGGGTCTCCGGCAGGCCGGGCGTCTTGGGCTGGCGCCAGGCTTCCATGTTGGCGCCGACCGGCGTGTAGAAGAAGGCGGCCCGGATGGGCGTCTTCGCGGCCGGCGCGGCCAGCAGGGTCCGGGGGAACATCGCTTCCAGGAACGGGAGGCCGATCGCGGCGCCCGTGCCGCGCAGCATCGTCCGCCGGGAGATCTGCAGCTGTCTCATCTCTTCCCTCGATCCTTCTGGCGATACAGGAACGGGTAGCTCTTGACGATTTCGACCATCAAGGTGGTCATGGAGTAGTCGTTCTTGGCGCACGCGTCGGCGATCGTCTTCACCACCGCCCCGTCGTAATACTCTACCCCGCGGCCCAGCGCGAAGGTGAGCATCTTCTCGGTGAAGCCCTCGACGAACTCGCTCTTCTTGTTCCAGAGCATCTTCTTCAGCTCGAGGACGCCGTTGACCTTCGACCCGTCGGGGAACTCCGCCGCGGTGTCGATCGTCTTCCCCTGGTCCTGGTCGCGCCAGACGCCGATGGCGTCGTAGTTCTCGAGCGCAAAGCCGATCGGATCCATCCGCTTGTGACAGGAGGCGCAGTTGGGGTCCGTGCGGTGCTTCTCCATGCGCTGCCGCAGCGGAAGCTTGAGCGCCTCGGGGTCGTCCTTCAGGTTCGCCGCGTCCGGGATCGGCGGCGGAGGGGGCGACGCCATGATGGTCTCGAGCACCCATTTGCCGCGCTTCACGAGGCTCGTGCGGTCGGGGTCCGAGGTTGCGGCCAGCACGGCCCCCATGGTCACGACGCCGCCCCGGCGCGGGTCCGTGAGCTTCACCTTCTGGAAGCCCGAGCCGCCCGGGGCGGGCAGCCCGTAATGGCGCGCCAGACGGTCGTTCAGG
>Ga0310813_10001630_pt1 | contig 13575 bp, 16 predicted proteins | sample YN3metagenome_FD_203086 | JGI IMG/M metagenome (GOLD analysis project Ga0310813, IMG submission 203086) | Soil microbial communities from experimental microcosm in Duke University, North Carolina, United States - YN3 | ecosystem: Engineered > Artificial ecosystem > Soil microcosm > Unclassified...
CGGGCATCATGCGGGCCGAGCTGATGGAGCCGGGCATCCAGTATCTGACCGGCGCCTGGCCGATCGGGTCGGGCAGCGCCAACATCGACGAAGCCTATCACCACTGGAACGTGCTGATCACCAGCCACGGCCTGATCATGGTCTTCTTCATGGTCATGCCCGCGCTGATCGGCGGCTTCGCCAACTGGTTCGTGCCGATCATGATCGGTGCGCCCGACATGGCGTTCCCGCGGATGAACAATGTCAGCTTCTGGCTGACCGTGGCGGGTTTCTGTTCGCTGCTGCTGTCGACCTTCACCAGCGGCGGCACCGGCATCGGTGCGGGCACCGGCTGGACCGTCTATGCGCCGTTGTCGACCAGCGGCTCGGCCGGCCCGGCGGTCGATTTCGCCATTTTCGCGCTTCACCTTGCGGGTGCGGGCTCGATCCTCGGCGCGATCAACTTCATCACCACCATCTTCAATATGCGCGCGCCGGGCATGACGCTGCACAAGATGCCTTTGTTCGTGTGGTCGATCCTGGTCACCGCCTTCCTGCTGCTGCTGGCGCTGCCGGTGCTGGCGGGGGCGATCACCATGCTGCTGACCGACCGTAACTTCGGCACGGCGTTCTTCGATGCGTCGGGCGGCGGCGACCCGCTGCTGTACCAGCATCTGTTCTGGTTCTTCGGTCACCCCGAAGTCTACATCATGATCCTGCCGGCGTTCGGCATCGTCAGCCAGATCATTGCCACCTTCAGCCGCAAGCCCGTGTTCGGCTATCTCGGCATGGCCTATGCCATGGTCGCGATCGGCGTGGTCGGGTTCGTGGTCTGGGCGCACCACATGTTCACCGTCGGCCTCGACGTGAACGTGAAGATGTACTTCACCGCCGCGACCATGATCATCGCGGTTCCGACCGGCGTGAAGATCTTCAGCTGGATCGCGACCATGTGGGGCGGGTCGATCACCTTCCCGACCCCGATGCTGTTCGCGATCGGCTTCATCTTCCTGTTCACCGTCGGCGGCGTGACCGGCGTCGTGCTCGCCAACGGCGGCGTCGACACCTACATGCACGACACCTATTATGTGGTGGCGCACTTCCACTACGTGCTGTCGCTGGGCGCCGTGTTCGGCCTGTTCGCGGGCTTCTACTACTGGTTCCCGAAAATGACGGGCAAGATGTACAACGAGTTCCTCGGCAAGGTTCACTTCTTCGTGATGTTTGTCGGCGTGAACACCATCTTCTTCCCGCAGCACTTCCTCGGCCTCGACGGCATGCCGCGGCGCTATCCGGATTATCCGGATGCCTTCGCTTACTGGAACTACATCTCGACGGTCGGCTATATGATCACGGTGGTCTCGATCGGCGTGTGGCTGGTCAACACCGTCTGGTCGCTGATGGCCGGCAAGGCCGCGGGCGACAATCCGTGGGGCGAAGGCGCGACGACGCTGGAATGGACCCTGTCCAGCCCGCCGCCGTACCACCAGTTCGACGTGCTGCCGAAGATCGACTGAGGCAGAGCCGAACGATGAATCAGATGAGGCCCGTTCCGGACATGCCGGGGCGGGCCTCGTCGCATGGGGCGGAGGAGCGAGGGCGCTATTCACGTCATCGCTACGAACTGCCGCTGCTGTGCGTTTTTCTCAGCCTTGCCGCGGTCGAACTGGTGACGGTTCACCTGCTGTTGGCGCTGTGGAGCAGGACCGCGGCCTGGCTGCTCACATTGCTGAGCCTGCTGGCTATCGCCCAGATCGCATGGCTCATCCGAGGCTTGGTGCGGAACCCGCACGAGACCGACCGGCAGAGCTTTCATATTCGTCACGGTGCCGAGGGCGACATCGTCGTACCCCTGGCAAACATAGCCAACGCCGAGAACGTCGCCTTCGCGCCCGAGCAGAAGGGCCCAGACGTCTTCCGGGCGAGCCTGATCGCCTCCCCCAACGTCGCGCTGCACCTTGCGCAACCAATGATGGTGCGTCGTCGGCAGATATCCACCATTACGCTGCGGGTGGACGATCCCGGTGCGCTGCTGTTGAAGCTAGCCGCGCGGGCAACGGCTGCCTAGCGACCAGCTGGCGCGGGCTTCGTGACCTGATGGATGAGGAGCGCGGTGCCGGCGAGCAGCAGCGCGTCTTCGACGAAGCCGGTGCGGGCCTGTCCCCAGCGTTTCATCGCCTTCAGCCGCGCGGCAAGGCCGATGTGGGCGGTGGTGACGGCGGTCAGTGCCGCGAGGAGGCCGCCCGCCACCCGGTGCTCACGCGGGGCGAGCGAGGCGCCGGCCGCCGCCGCCGTCAGGAAACGCGCGGTGCTGCCCGACAGGACGGTGCGGTTGGGCGCCTCTGGCCACTTGTCGCCGACCATCTCCGCCACCGCGACGGCGAGAAGGCCGCCAGCGACCAGCTTGTTGTCGAGCAGCGGCACTGGCTCGCTGCCGTCGGGCAGGCGATCCTGGGCGGCGGTGATGGCGACCGCCGCGATGGGGCTGAGGGCGCGCTGCCCCGAGAGGGCGCCGATGAGGATGGACGACAGCACAAAAGGTCTCCTGATGGGGTTTCAAGGACCCAACGGTTACCGGGGCGATCGGTCCCGCGATCGGGGTTCGACCCCCTCCCCCAAGGGGTATTGGAGCGCGCCCCCGCTGGCGCTATCTGTTTCAAACAATGGCAAGTTGTGCCGATTATTATGCGATCCTCGGGGTCGACAGCAGCGCCGACGACGCCGCGATCCGGCTCGCCTATCGCAAGCTGATGCGGCTCTATCATCCGGACGTGAACCGCGCCGCCGAAGCAGCCGAGCAGGCGCAGTCGATCAACGAGGCTTATGCCTGCCTGAAAGATCCCGACGAGCGCGCGGCTTATGACCGGCAGCGCGAAGCGCCGCGCACGCGGGCCAAGCCCAACTTCACTGCCGGCCAATGGTCGCCGCCGCGCGGGCCCGGGTGGCAGCCGCCACGGCCGATGGCGACGACGCTCGAGGTCGAGCCGCCACCGCACAAGATCCGGGCAAGCATTCTGATCCTGGCGCTGATCGTGACCTTCGTCATCTTCGCCGCCACCTCGGCGATCCCGCCGGTTCAGCGGGTCGCGCCGCCGGCGGTGACGGTGGATACGAAAGCGGTGCCGGCGGGCGAGACGCGCTAGGGCGCGACCTGCCGCGCGGTGCGGATCGCGATGGTTGGCGACAGCATCTGCCCCTTCATCGCCCCGACGCCCTTTTCGGGATCGACCGGCGAGGCGAAGATCGCCTTCACCACGTCCATCCCCTCGACCACCCGCCCGAACGGGGCGAAATCGTCGCCGAAGGGGATCGGACCCAGCGTGATGAAGAAGTCGCTGCGCCCGGTGCCGGGACCGGCGTTGGCCAGAAGGATGGTCCCGGCCTCGTGCTTGATACCCGTCTTGCTTGCCGGTTCGTGCGCGATCGGCGGGTAGAGCAGCCGGGCGTCCTTGGTGATGCCGGCCTGGATCAGGCCATTGCCCTCGCCATAGGGCATGGCGCGGTAGAAGCCGACGCCGTCGTACCGCTTGGCCGCGACGTAGCGGAGGAAGTTGCCGACCGTCACCGGCGCGCGGCCACGGTCGAGTTCGAGGACGATCGGACCTTTTTCGGTGTCCAAGCGGACCTGGACGAGGTCGGCGGCCGGAGCGGGCGCGGGCGCCAAACCCTGTGCCTGAACGTCTGAGGTCCCGGCCTGCGCCGGGACGACGGAGAACAAGGCCAAGGCGCTGAAAGCAAGGGCGATTCGGTTCTGCATGGCCCGAATGTAAGCGCGGCATCGCACGGGTCCAGTGGCTTGCCGCAGGGGACGGTGGTCCGGCTTCCTGTTGCGCCCAATCGCGCCTATAGGGCCGGCTGAATCATGAGCACCGTTGTTCACACCCACGACCTGCCGGCCGACTGGCGCGACCTGTTCGCGCTGACCAAGCCGCGCGTCATGACCCTGGTGGTGTTCACGGGCCTGTGCGGGCTGCTTGCGGCGCCGGGGACCATGCATCCCGTGCTGGCCTTTACCGCGGTCCTGTGCATCGCGGTAGGCGCGGGCGGGGCGGGCGCGCTCAACATGTGGTACGAGGCCGACCTCGACGCCAAGATGAAGCGCACGGCCAAGCGGCCGCTGCCGGGCGGACGGCTGAAGCCAGAGACGGCGTTCCAGTTCGCGGTCGGGCTGTGCCTTGGTAGCGTGGTGCTGATGGACCTCGCCGCCAATCACCTGGCCGCCGCGATCCTCGCCTTCAGCATCTTCTTCTACGTTGTGATCTACACCGCGTGGCTGAAGCGGCGGACTCCGCAGAACATCGTCATCGGCGGTGCCGCGGGTGCGTTTCCGCCGCTGATCGGCTGGGTCGCGGTGACGGGCCGGATCGAGCTGTTGCCGGTGCTGCTATTCAGCCTGATCTTTCTGTGGACCCCGCCGCATTTCTGGGCGCTCAGCCTGTTCGTGAAGAGCGACTATGCCAATGCCGGGGTGCCGATGCTGCCGGTGACGCACGGCGTGGTGAACACGCGGCGGCAGATCGCGCTTTATACCGTGCCGATGGTGGCGGTGGCGGTGGCGCCGTGGCCGCTGGGGCTGACCGGCGCCATCTATGGCGTGGTGGCAAGCGTGCTGAGCGCGGTCTTCATGGCGCTGAGCCTGCGGGTGCTGGCCAACAAGGCGACCGATCCGGCGGCGATGGGACCGGAAAAGGCGCTGTTCAAATTTTCCATCCTGTATCTGTTTGCCCTGTTCGGAGCCCTGGTCGTGGATCGATTCGCATGAGCCTGCCCGAAGACGAAGTGGTGCGCGCGCGGCAGCGTAAGGCCGCGCGGGTGACGGCCATGCTGTTGTTCGCGTTCATCGCGCTGACCTTTGCGGTGACCATCGCCAAGCTGACGGTGAACCGGTGACCGCGACGTCGATCGACCGGAGCGAGCTTGCCGCCAAGAACCGCAAGGTCGCGGGGCGGGCGGTGCTGTTCGTGCTGTTCATGGTCGGTCTCGCCTACGCCTCGGTGCCGCTTTACCGCATTTTCTGCCAGGTGACGGGCTTTGGCGGGACTCCGATGCGGGCCGATGCCGCGCCCGGCGCGCAAGCTGCGCTGGCCCCGGTGGGTGTGCGCTTCGATGCCAATGTGAACGCCGCTTTGCCGTGGGAATTCAAGCCCGAGACCAACAAGGCGCGGGTCGCGCCGGGCGAGCGGATCGTCACCTATTTCACCGCCAAGAACCTGACAGCGCGCAAGACCACCGGCACCGCCAGCTTCAACGTCACCCCCGCCATCGCCGGGCAATATTTCAGCAAGCTCGAATGCTTCTGCTTTACCGAGCAGACGCTGACCGCCGGCCAGAAGGTCGAGATGCCGGTGGTGTTTTTCGTCGATCCCAAGATCCGCACCGATCCCGCGACGAGCCACATCGAGGAGATCACGCTCTCCTACACCTTTTACCCAGTGGAAAAGAGCGCCGAGGCTCGCTAGAGCGCGGTTCAGCATCAGTTTAGCTTGAGCTTTCGAGGACCCATGGCCGCCACTCGCAACCATCCGTATCACATCCTTCCGCCGAGCCTGTGGCCGTTGATCGGAAGCTTTTCGGCGCTCGCGCTGACCGCCGGCGGCGTGCTGTGGATGCACGAGAATCCGTACGGCAAGTTCGTGTTGCTGGCGGGCCTGATGGGCGTGCTGCTGACCATGTTCAGCTGGTGGCGCGACGTGGTGCATGAAAGCCATGCTGGCGACCACACGCCGATCGTGCAGCTTCACCTGCGTTACGGCATGATCCTGTTCATCGCGTCGGAAGTGATGTTCTTCCTCGCGTGGTTCTGGGCGTTCTTTGACAATGCGCTGTTCCCGAGCGCGGTGGAAAGCGTCGGCGGGGTCTGGCCGCCCAAGGACATGCCGGTCATCAATCCGCTGCACTTCCCGCTGCTGAACACGATGATCCTGCTCTGCTCGGGCACCACGGTGACCTGGGCGCATCACAGCCTGATCAACGGCGACCGCGAAGGGCTGAAGAAGGGCCTGCTCGCGACCATCGCGCTCGGCATCATCTTCAGCGCCATCCAGGCGTACGAATATGCCCACGCGCCGTTCGGCTTCGTCAGCGCCAGCGGCGGCAACGTCTATGGTTCGACCTTCATGATGGCGACCGGTTTCCACGGCGCGCACGTGCTGATCGGCACCATTTTCCTGATCGTCTGCTACATCCGCGCGGTGAAGGGCGACTTCACCCCGCAGAAGCATTTCGGCTTCGAGGCGGCCGCCTGGTACTGGCACTTCGTCGACGTGGTGTGGCTGTTCCTGTTCGTGGCCATTTATCTGTGGGGCGGCTGGGGCGCCGAGTGGCACGGCTGATGAGGCCAAGCGGACCGGCGGGCCAGTGGCTCGCCGGCCTCTGCCCCAGATGCGAGAAGGGCCGGCTGTTCGCCGGCCCTGTTCGTTTGCGCGACCGGTGCGCTGAATGCGGGCTCGATTTTCAGCAGTTCAATGTCGGCGACGGGCCGGCGGCGTTCCTGATCCTGATCGTCGGCGCGATCCTGGTAATCGGCGCCTTGGTGGTCGATGCGGCCTATGAGCCGGCGTGGTGGGTGCATCTGGTGTGGTTGCCGATCGGGGCGGCGCTGACGCTCGGCGGGCTGCGACTTGCCAAGGCGTGGCTGCTCGGCGCCGAATATCGCAATGCCGCGCACGAAGGACGGCTGGTCAAGTGAAGCGGGTGCCGATCATCGCGACGATCGTGGTGCTGGCGGCGGTGGCGACCATGGTCGGCCTCGGCATCTGGCAGCTCGGCCGCGCGAAGGAAAAGGAAGCGCTGCTGGCGCGCTACGAGGCGGCGGCGGGGCTGCCGCCGATCGACTTTCCCGTGCGTGCCATGGCGCGCGAGGCGATGCCGTTGTTCCGGCAAAGCCGGGCGACCTGCCTCGAGCCGGTCGACGTGAAAACGGTGGCGGGCCGTAATCGCGAGGGGCGCTCGGGCTATGCCCATTGGGTCGATTGTCGGACGACCGGGGCAGAGGGGCCGGGGCTCCGGATCGATATCGGCTGGTCCGACCGGCCGCAGCAGATCGACTGGCGGGGCGGCACGGTGCGGGGGACGATTGCGCCGGACACCGAACGAGGGATGCGGCTGGTCTCGGCCGAAGGGCTGTCAGGACTCGAGCCGAGCGCGCCGCCCAATGTCGCCGACATTCCCAACAATCACCGCAGCTATGCCTTTCAGTGGTTCGCCTTCGCGCTGTCGGCGCTGGTGATCTACGCGCTGGCGCTGAAGGGGCGGGGCAAGGGGCGCCCGTGACGAACATCAGCACGCTTGCCAATGGCCTGACGGTCATCACCCGCCCGATGCCGGGGCTGGAGACCGCCAGCATCGCGCTGTTCGCCGATGTCGGCTCGCGCCATGAAGAGGAGCGGGTCAACGGCCTCGCGCATCTGTTCGAGCATATGGTGTTCAAGGGCGCGGGCGGGCGGTCGGCGCGGCAGATTTCCGAAGTGATCGAGGATGTCGGCGGCGAGCTCAACGCCTGCACCGAGCGCGACCAGACCAGCTTTACCGCCGCGGTGCTGAGCGATCATGTCGGGCTGGCGGTGGAACTGCTCGGCGATCTCGTCGCGCGGCCCGCCTTCGATCCGGCCGAGCTGGAGCGCGAGGCCGAGGTGGTGCTGCAGGAGCTGGCCGAAGCGGAAGATACGCCGTCGGACATCATCTTCGATCATCTGTGGAGCCAGGCCTTCGCCGGCCAGCCGCTCGGCCGCTCGATCCTCGGCAGCGAGGACAGCGTGCGGGGGATCGGGCAGGACGATCTCTTCGCCTGGCGCGATCGTCATTATCGTGGTGGCTCGATGGTGCTGAGCGCGGCTGGCGCGGTGGAGCATACGGCGGTGATGGCGCTGGCCGAGCGGCATCTGGGTGCGCTTGGGGCCGGCAAGGCGCCCGAGGCTGCATCGGCGCAGTTCACCGCCAAGGCGCGCCACGAGCGGGCCAAGGCAGACCAGGCGCAGATCACGCTGGCCCATGCCGCGCCGGGGCAAAAGGCCGACAATTATCTCGCCGCGCGATTGTTCGCCGATATTGCGGGGGGCGGAGCGTCGTCGCGGCTGTTCCAGGCGGTGCGCGAGGAGCGCGGGCTGGCTTATACGGTAAGCGCCGGGCTGCACGGCCATGACGAGCTTGGGCTGCTGCACGTCCATGCCGCCACCGCGCGCAAGGAAGGCAAGGCGGCGCAGGCGCTGATCGACGAGGTGCTGCACGCCACCGCCGCGGGGCTCGAACAGCGCGAGCTCGACCGGGCGCGGATCCAGATTCGTGCGGGGCAGGCGATGGCGCTGGAAACGCCGTGGGGGCAGGCCGCGCAGGCGGCGCGGCAGTGGCTGGTGCACGGCCGACTGATCGGGCGCGAGGAGCTGGCCGCCAAGCTCGCCGCGCTCACCGTCGACGACGTGCGCGCGGCAGGGGCGCGGATGCTGAGCGGCCCGCCTGCGCGGGCGACCTTCGGAGTGGCGGCATGAGCGCGCTTCAGACCATCGTCGCCGAGCCGTGGGCCGATTGGGGCCTGATCGATTGCGGTAATGGCCTCAAATATGAACGCTACGGCCATATCAAGGTCGTGCGGCCCGAACCGCAGGCGATGTGGGCGCCGGCCCGCGACGACTGGGACCCCGACGCGACCTTCATGCCCGGCAGCGACGAGGATGGCGGCGGGCGCTGGGTCCAGCACCGCCCCGTCCCGCGCAGCTGGCCGCTGCGCCGTGACGGGGTGCGGTTCGAGGCCGCGCTGACGCCGTTCCGCCACCTTGCGTTCTTCCCGGACATGGCGCCGCAATGGGACTGGATGCGCGAGCGGGCGGAGGGCGCCGAGGTGATGAACCTGTTCGGCTATACCGGGGTCGGCACATTGCTGCTGAGCGAGGCGGGCGCGAAGCTGACCCATGTCGACGCGTCCAAGAAAAGCGTCGAGCAGGGAAAGAACAATGCGCATTTGTCCGAGCTGGAAGAACGGCCGATCCGCTGGATGATCGACGATGCCGCCAAGTTCACCGCGCGTGAGGTGCGGCGGGGGCGGCGTTATGATGGGATCCTGCTCGATCCGCCCAAGTTCGGACGCGGGCCGACCGGCGAGGTGTGGCGGCTGGAAGAGCATCTGCCCGGTCTGATCGAAGATTGCGGGCGGCTGCTGGACGCAGACAGCCGGTTCCTAGTGCTGACGGTCTATGCAGTGCGGATGAGCGCAATCAGCCTTGGCGAGCTGCTGCGGCAAAAGCTTGCGCACCTGGGCGGGCGGGTCGAGGTCGGCGAGATGGCGGTGCGCGAGGAAGCGCGCGGGCTGCTGCTGCCGACGGCGCTGTTCGCGCGCTGGGTGCGCGACTAGGTCCGCGCGGCGCGCAGGGCGGCGCCCGAAACGAAGGGCGCGCCGGCGACCAGGAACAGGCTGACCGCGGCTTCGAGCTGCAGCGCGCCCGCGCGCGGGTCGCCCGCGGCCGAGGCGGCGAAGATCAGCAGCGGAATGGCGAGCGGCAGCAGCAGCAGGGCGCCGAGCGCCGAGGCCTGGCGCAGGCCCGCGGTAAGGCTGGCGGTGGCGACGGCGAGCGAGGCAAGGCCGGGGGTGCCGATCGCCAGTGTCAGGAGCGTGCGGGCGAGCGCCTCGCCCGACATGCCGAGCAGCGCCGAAGCGGGGATGGCGGCGATCATCAGCGGCGGGCCGAAGCCGAGCCAGTGGGCCAGCATCCGCACCGCCGCGACTTCTTCCATGCGAAGCCCCGCGAGCGCGAGCTGGTCGAGGTGACCCGACGCGCGGTCGGGTTCGATCAGCCGCTCGACCGGGAGCAAGGCGGCGGTGAGGGCGGCGACCCACAGCAGGCCGGGACCGACGCGGGCGAGAAGCTTGCCGTCGGGGCCGACCGCGAAGGGCATCAGCGCGGCGACCAGCAGGAAGAAGATCACCGGCAGCAGGGCGTTGCCCGAAAAGGTGCGGCGAAGGTCGCGGCGCAGCAGGCGGCCCATCATCGCGCCAGCTCCAGCGTCCGCCAAGCGGCGCCGCTCAAGGGCTGGTGCGAAGCAGCCAGCACCGCGCCGCCGTTGCCGAGGTGGCGACCGATCAGGGCCGCGAGGAGGTCGAGCGAGGCGCTGTCGAGGCCGTTGGCCGGCTCATCGAGCAGCCATAAAGGCGCTTCGCTGAGGGCGACGCGGGCGAGGCTGGCGCGGCGCAGTTGCCCGGTCGAGAACAGGCGGACCGGGACGTCGGCGAGGGCGGCGAGACCGGTCGCTTCCAGCGCCGCCGCCACGTCACCGCCGCGCGTGGTCCAGAAGGCCAGTGCCTTCGCAAGCGGAAGCTCGGGGTCCAGCGCGGGCCGCTCGTCGGCGAGCGCGCATGGGGCTGCCTCGACCGTTCCGGCAAGCGGGCGGAGCAGGCCGGCGGCGACACGCAGCAGGCTCGACTTGCCGGTACCGTTGGGGCCGGTGACGAGTATCGCCTCGCCGGCGGAGAGCGTCAGGTCGAGGCCTTCGAACAACAGCCGCCCGCCGCGCCAGCAAGCCACATCGCGCAGCGCCAGCAGGCTCAACCCGCGGCGTCCTCGAGCGCATGCATGTCGTCGTCGCTGAGGCCGAAATGATGGCCGATCTCGTGGATCAGCACGTGCGCGACGAGATGTTCGAGCGTTTCCTCGCTCTCGCTCCATTCGAGCAGGATCGGCGCGCGATAGAGGAAGACCTGGTCGGGAAAGCGGCCGCTTTCATCGACGCTGCGTTCGGTCAGCGGGCGGCCGACGTAGAGGCCGGTCAGCTCGTAAGGGTCTTCGATCCCCATCTCGGCAAGCACGTCGTCCTCGGCGAATTCCTCGACCCGCAGCACGACGTCGCGCGCGGTGGCGGCGAAGGGCTCGGGCAGACGATCGAGCGCCGCGCGGGCGAGGGCTTCGATTTCGGCGAGGCTGGGCGGGAGACCGAAGGCGCGCATGATGCAAGCGGTGTAGCGCGTGGGGCTCGGCTGCCAAGCGGGTTGTTCCTTTGGCTCCCAGCCCCTAAGAGCCCGCGCAGTCCAGGCACAAACGACGTGCGGAGCGGTGGCCGAGTGGTCGAAGGCGCTCGCCTGGAAAGTGAGTATACGGCAAAACCGTATCGAGGGTTCGAATCCCTCCCGCTCCGCCACTTCCCTGATCGGGCCTCGTCCTGCGGCGTCAGGCCGCGGCGGGCATCCCGCCCAAAGCCTTGAACAGATCGATCGTCGCCTCGAGCCGTTCCTGCAGCGTGATCAGCCGCGCGTCCTCGCTCTCGATCAGCCGCTGCTCGGCGTCGAACAGGCGCTGCAGATCGGTATCGCCTTCCAGATATTGAAGGCGGGCCAGCCGCGCGGTCTCGCGGGCGTTCGCGACGATCTGCTCCGTGATCTCCGCGCGTTCGCCCGAGCGGCTCACCGCGGAAATCGCATTCTCGGCGTCCGCCAGGCAGTTGAGCAAAGCCTGGCGGTAGAGCGCGACGCTTTCCGCCTGCTGCCCGGCCGCGAATTCCAGGTTGCCGCGCAGGCGGCCGCGGTCGAAGATCGGCGCGAGCAGGCCCGCGCCGGTCGAGTAGAGCGTGCTCAGCGGGCCGCCGAGGATCGCTGCCTGGCTGAGACCGCGCGAGCTCAGCGTCAGCCGCGGATAGAAAGCGGCGCGCGCGGCGCGGACGTCGCCGCCGGCCGCCTGGATCCGGGCCTCGGCCGCGCGCACGTCGGGCCGCCGGGCGACCAGCTCGGTCGGCTGGACGAGTCTGAGCGACGGCACGACAAGGGATTCAAGCGGCGCCGGCGCGTTCGAGAATTGCGGCGCTTCCTCACCGACGAGCACGGCCAGCGCGGTACGGGTCTGGTCGAGCGACTGGACGAGCCGCGACCGCTCCGACTGGAGCTCGCGGACCTGGATGGTCTGCAGGCCGAGATCGACACGCGTGCCCTCGCCGGCGTCGACCCGGGCGCGGATGATCCGCTCCAGCTCGCGCTGCTGCGTGATGTTGCGGTCAATCAGGTCGATCCGCGCGGCGAGCGTGGCCTGCTGGACATAAGCGCGCGCGACATCGGCCTGTACCGCGAGCAGCACCGCGTCGCGATCGAATTCGGTGCCGCGGAAGCGGCTGAGCGCGGCGTCCCGCTCGGCATGATGCAGGCCGAACAGATCCAGCTCGAAGGAGATGTCGATACCGCCGAACGCGTCGTGAAAATCGAAGGGCGTCGTGTTCGTCCGCGTAGCGCTGATCCCGGCCGAGGCCGAGATGGCGGGCAGCATGGAGCCCCGCGCAATCCTGAGCAAGGCGCGCGATTGCCGGATCCGCGCGACCGCGGCGGCGACGTCGCTATTCTGGCGAGTCGCGCGCTCGATCAGCTCGTCGAGCGCGGTCGAGCCCATGGCCGCGCCGAGCGTCGCCGGCCCGCCGATCGCGGCGCGCGGGTCGGAGGACGGCAGCGAGGCGCCACTGTCGCTCCAGTGCGGCGACCGGACGACGGGCGTGGGCTCCAGCGCGACATGCGGGGCGCAGGCGCCGAGGCCGAGTGCGGGGAGCATGAAAAGTGTCGGGAAACGGGTCCTGCGCATGGCGCATGCATAGGCGGGCGCGGTTAAGATAGGCTTAGCCAAGCGCGCCTCCGGGCGACGCTCCGGATGGTTTTGTCCTGATTAACCGAGAATTTAGGTCTCTGGCGTAGCGACGGCTTTCAACTTTTCCGTCTCCCCGGGGGCCATGAACGCACCGCTTTTCCGTGCCGAAGTGATAGAGGCCAAGCGCGACAGGCTCGAGGGCAATGTCGTCGCCGCCGTGCCTCCGTCGTCGCGCCTCTACACGATCCTCATCGCGACGGTCGTGGCGATCATGCTCGGCATCCTCATTTTCGGCAGCTACGCGACCACCGCGCGGGTGCGGGGCATCGTCGCCTATGATACCGGCATTGCGCGCGTCTATCCGTCCTCGGCGGCCGAAATCCGCCAGTTTCACGTGCGCAACGGCGATATCGTCCAGGCCGGCCAGCCGCTGGTCACGCTCGCGCTCGCGCAGGGGGTGGACGGCGTGCGCAGCCAGCTCGAGCAGCTGACCAATCAGGATAACGAGCTTGCCCGGCAGGTCGATCTCGCGGCGCAGACCGGCGCCGCGGAAACCACCGCGTTCGAACAGCAGCGCGACGGTCTCGTCGCCTCGATCAATTCGATGGATCGCCAGCGCAGCCTCGCGACGGACCAGGTCGCGCTCGCCCAGTCGGCAGTGCGCCGCGCTACCGGCCTCGCCAGGCAGGGCGCCGGCAGCCAGCGCCAGGTCGAGGATGCGCGCTCGACCTTGCTCGCCCGGCGGGCCGACGCCGAATCCCTCGGCGAGCGCCTGATCGCCCAGCGCGCCGCGCTTCGCAACGCCGAGGCGCAGCATGCACAGCAGCTGCTCGAGACAAGCCGGACCCGTTCGGTCCTGCTCGCCCAGCGCGCCGCGCTCGCCGAGCAACGGGCCGGGCTGATGCGCACCGACCGCCTGCAGCTGACTGCGCCGATCGCCGGCGAGGTCAGCGACATCGGCATCGAGGTCGGCCAGCATGCGCGGACGGATCAGTCGCTGGTCACCATCATCCCGCAGAACAGCAGGCTCGAAATCTGGCTCTATGCGCCGTCG
>Ga0310813_10001632_pt1 | contig 13565 bp, 13 predicted proteins | sample YN3metagenome_FD_203086 | JGI IMG/M metagenome (GOLD analysis project Ga0310813, IMG submission 203086) | Soil microbial communities from experimental microcosm in Duke University, North Carolina, United States - YN3 | ecosystem: Engineered > Artificial ecosystem > Soil microcosm > Unclassified...
GCTGCAGTCGCTGCAGGAGCGGGCGAGTGCCTCGCCGATCGCGGTGCCCACGCTGGCGCTGCACGGCGACCGCGACCGGCCGGGCCGGCTGGAGGCGTTCGAGGGGATGGACGATCTGTTCGTGAAGGGGCTCGAGAAGGTCGTGGTGCCGGGCACCGGCCACTTCGTGCACGTCGAGCGCCCGGCCGAGGTGAATCGGCGTATCGTAGGGTTCCTCCGGGCCGCCGGGCGAAAGGAGACGCGATGAGCTACGAGATCAAGGTCGAGGACGTCGAGTATCTCCGTCACGGGGACGTGTCACTGCTGGCGAGGCTGTACCGGCCGCAGGGCACCGGCCCGTTCCCGATCATGGTCGAGCTGCACGGCGGCGCGTGGTGCCGGCAGGACCGTCTTGCCGACAAGCTCATCCACGAATCGCTGGCCAAGAGCGGCGTCATCGTCGCCGCGCTCGACTTCCGCCAGCCGCCGGTGGCGCCGTACCCGGCGTCCTTCCAGGACATCCACTACGGCATCCGCTGGCTCAAGTCGCGCGCGGCCTCGCTGGGCGGCCGCCCCGACCAGATCGGCTCGATGGGTAACTCGAGCGGCGGGCACCAGGCGATGCTGCTGGCCATGCGGGCATCCGACGCTCGCTACGGCGCGCTGCCGCAGCCGGCCGGCTTCACCGGCGATGCGACGGTGAAGGCCGTCATCATGTGCTCGCCCGTCATCGACCCGATCGGCCGCTATCGCTACGCCAGGGACATCGAGGCCAAGGGCAAGCCCTACCCGCTCGCGGTCGACGAGCTCATCCCCTGCCACGACGCCTACTGGAAGACCGAGGCGGCGATGGACGAGGGCAGCCCGGCCACGGCCCTCGAGAAGGGCGAGCGCGTCCAGCTGCCGCCCGTGCTCTACCTGCAGGGCACCGAGGACCTCGCGCATCCGCGCCCGCATCTCGATCGGTTCGTGGCGGCGTATCGCAAGGCGGGCGGCGTGGTCCAGCTGGAGCTGTTCGACGGCGAGGGCCAGGGCTTCATCATGCGCAAGGCGGGCTCACCCGCCTCGGATCGCGCGCTGGCGCTGATCGCGGAGTTCACCCACAAGCAGCTGCACTGATACTCAGGGGGCCCCTCGCCCTGGCGTGGGGCCCCGGCTTCATCAGAACCGCCGCGCCGGCCGGGCCGCCGACTGTATGACAAGGAGCGACTGATGACCGTTGGCCGACTCACCCGTCGTGCTTTCCTGCAGGCGGTGACTGCGGGTGCCGCCGTGGGCCCGTTCGTGTGGACTCCCGCGCGGGCGCAGAGCTTCAACTGGAAGCGCTTCCAGGGCAAGGAGCTCTTCCTGCTCCTGACCAAGCATCCGTTCATCGACGTGCTCGAGAAGAACATCCCGGAATTCGAGTCGCTGTCGGGGATGAAGGTCAAGTGGGAGACGCTGCCGGAGATCCAGGCCCGGCAGAAGATGACCGTCGAGATGACGGCAAACTCGGGCGGCATCGACGCCTTCTTCACGTCGCTCCACGTCGAGAAGAAGCGCTTCTGGAAGGCCGGCTGGTACCATCCGCTCAACAAATTCCTCGCCGACGCCTCGCTGACCAGCCCGGACTTCGACTGGAACGACTTCACTCCCGGCGCGCGGGCCGGGGTGACCCAGCCCGACGGCAGCATCTCCGCGCTGGCGGCGTTCGTCGACGCCAATGTGTTCTTCTATCGGAAGGACCTGTTCGGGCCCAAGGGGCTGACGCCGGCCAAGACGCTGACCGATCTCGAGCCGCTCGTGCAGAAGCTCCACGCGCCGCCCGGCACCTACGGCATCGTGTTGCGCGGGCTCAAGAACGCCAACGCCACCCAGTACCCGAGCATCCTCTTCCCGATGGGCGGCACGTACCTGAAAGACGGCAAGGCGGCGCTCGACAGCAAGGAGCAGGTGGCCGCCCTCGAGCTCTACACGCGGCTGCTCCGGCAATACGGCCCGCCCGGCGTCGTCAACTTCAACTGGTACGAGTGCTCCGCGTCATTCATGCAGGGGCAGGTGGCCATCTACATGGACGGCGTGAACTTCGCGAGCCAGTTCGAGGACGCCGCAAAGTCCAAGGTGGTCGGCAAGGTTGGCTACGCGGTCCTGCCCTCCGGCCCCGGCGGCCACTTCTCGCCGATCTACATCACGGGCATGGCCGTCTCCTCGCAGAGCGGGAACAAGGAAGCGGCGTACCTCTTCACGCAGTGGGCGACCAGCAAGACGAACATGGTGCGGGAGCTGATGGCGGGCGTGGGCGTGGGGCGGACCTCGACCTGGGACCATCCGGAGGTGAAGGCCAAGCCCAAGATGCCCGCCGACTGGTACCAGGCCTATCAGGCCTCGCTCAAGATCGGCCGGCAGGGCCTGCCGGAGATCGTCGGCGTCACCGAGTACCGCGACATCATCGGCGTCGCCATCCAGAAAGGTATCGAGGGGGCACCGGCCGCGCAGGTGCTCGCACAGGCGCAGAAGGACTTCCAGGATCTCCTGAATCGGACCGAGGGCTAACCCGGCGGGCGTGCGTCTTCCGGGGAGCGCCAGGGCCCGGCCGGGATGGTCGCAGTGGGCCCACCGGCGGGCGGCGTGGTTGTTTCCGGCGCCGGCCGTCGTGCTGGTCGCGGTCATCATCGTCTATCCCATCGTCTACACGGGATGGATGAGTCTTCACGAATGGTTCGCGTCGAGCCTCACGCGGCCGCGCTTCATCGGTCTGGCGAACTACGGCAAGATCCTGCTGGGTGACCCGCGATTCCGGGAAGCCGTCGCGCGCACCGTCTACTTCACCGTCCTGGCGGTCGCCGCCGAGACGGTCCTGGCTGTCGCGATGGCCCTGCTCTTCAATCGGGAATTCTGGGGGAGAGGCCTGCTTCGCACGCTGGCCATCCTGCCGATGGTGGCCACGCCCACTGCCATCGCGCTCGTGTTCGTGATGATGTACCACCCGACCTTGGGGGTGGCGAACTACCTTGTCTCGCTGATCGGTCTCGCGCCGTTTCGCTGGACGTACTCGAGCCAGACCGCCCTCTACGCCCTGGCGCTGGTGGACGTCTGGCAGTGGACCCCGCTGATCATGCTCATCGCCCTGGCCGGCCTGGCCAGCCTCCCCCGCGAGCCCTACGAGGCGGCCCACCTCGACGGCGCCTCGACAGCGCAAGCCTTCTGGCACATCACGCTGCCGCTGCTGCGGCCCACCCTCGTCGTGGCCGTCCTGTTCCGGGCCATCGACGCGCTCAAGACCTTCGACATCATCTTCGTCATGACCCAGGGCGGCCCGGCCAACGCCACCGAGACCGTGAATCTCCTGCTGTTCAGCCAGGCGTTCTCCTACTTCAACATGGGCTATGCCTCGTCCATGGCGGTGGCGCTCTTCGCCCTGGTGCTGGGCGCTTCGCTGATCCTGATCAAGGTACGGAGGGCCACGACGTGGTGACGGGGAGCGCGCGGCGGCGTCTCGCCTCCACCGCCGGCTTCTACGGGCTGGCGGTACTCTTCATGCTGCCGACGGTGTTCGTCTTCTACTGGATGCTCACGCTCTCGCTCAAGCCCCAGGTGGAGGCCACGGCGTTTCCGCCGTCGTTCGTCCGCTTCACCGTCACGCTGGCGGGCTACCGCGAGGTCTTCACCAAGTACCCGTTCTTCCTCTACACCTGGAACAGCCTGGTCGTCGCGACGGGCTGCACGCTGCTCGGGTTGATCGTCGGGCTTCCGGCCGCCTACTCCATTGCCCGCTGGCGCCAGCAACGGTTGGCGGTGGTCATCCTGGTCGCCCGGATCATTCCCGGTATCGCCTACCTGATCCCCTGGTACATCTTCTTCCGGAGTCTCCGGATGGTCGACACCTACGCCGCGCTCATTCTCACCCACCTCATCGTCGGGCTGCCCATCATCATCTGGGTGATGATCTCGTTCTTCGAGGACGTACCGGCCGACCTGGAGGACGCCGCCTTGATCGACGGGTGCACTCACCTGGCCGTCTTCTGGCGCATCGCGCTCCCGCTCGTGAAGCCGGGTGTCGTCGCCACGGCGATCCTGTCCTTCGTGTTCTCCTGGAACAACTTCCTCTTCTCGGTGATCCTGGCCGGTCGGACGACACGCACCTTGCCCATCGCCGTCTACACCATGATCTCCTACGAGGAGATCAACTGGGGCACGCTGGCCGCCGCCGCCACGCTCATCACCTTGCCCGTGCTGCTGGTCGCCCTCCTCGCCCAGCGGCACATCGTCACCGGCCTCACGTTCGGCGCCGTCAAGCAGTAGCGGGCGGGGTGCCTCCTCAGCGCGCCCGCCGCGCCGCCCCCGGCGCGTAGACCTCCGGGTTCACGACGTTCAGCGGACGCTCGCCGCGCAGCACCCGCGCGACCTCCTCCCCGCAGCGCTTCGGCACCTGGGCGACGGCCGCCGAGGAGAAGTACGCGGCGTGCGGCGTGGCGATCACGTTGTCGAGCTTCAGCAGCGGGTTGTCGCGCGCCACCGGCTCCTGCTCCCAGACGTCCAGCGCCGCGCCGGCCAGGCGCTTGTCGAGCAATGCCGTGTGCAGCGCCTGCTCGTCCACCACCGGACCGCGCGAGGTGTTGATCAGCACCGCCGTCGGCTTGGTGTGGCGGAAGAACGCCTCGCCGATGAGGTGGTGCGTCTCGGCGTTCAGCAAGGTGTGCACCGAGATGTAGTCGGCGCGGCGGGCCAGCGTCTCCAGCGACACGCGCTCGACGCCGAGGGCGGCGAACTTCGCATCGTTCACGTAGGGATCGTGCGCGATCACGGTCGTCTCGAAGGCGGCGATGCGCCGGGCGAACGCGCTGCCGATGTTGCCGAGCCCGACGACGCCCACGGTCTCGCCGTGCAGCGCGCCGGTGTGCGGCCCCGGCACACCCGAGCTCCACACGCCGCCGTGCACCTGCGTGTTCAAGGTGACGATCTTCCGGTTCCACGCCAGCAGCAGCGCCAGCGCGTGGTTGGCCACCTCGCGCACCCAGATGTCGGGGATGTTCACGACGATGACGCCCAGCTCCGTCGCGGCCGGCACATCGATCACGTCGTAGCCCACGCCAGTCCGCGTCACGACCTGCAGCCCCTCCAGCGCGCTCATGACGTTGCGGGTGACCGGCGAGGCGGAGACCACGAGACCATCGGCGTCGCGTGCCTTGTCGATCAGCTCCTGCTCGTCGCCGATGAAGGGCAAGGTCGTCAGATGGGCGGGGACGCCGGCGAGCGCGGTCTGGCAGTCGGTGTAGTCGCGCTGGCCGCGGCCCTGGATGACGTAGACGTGATAGGGACGGTCGGGCATGATGGGCTCCGTTTCGGGCGTGAGGTGAATCGTTCGCGGGCAGTGTACAGGAGGCGGCGATGAAGAGCGTCGAGATCGACCGGAGCAAGCGGCTCAAGGACCAGCCCGCGACGGGCCACAACCGTTTCCACCCCGAGATCCCGCCGATCGTCACGGTCGACGAGGGCGAGGAGGTCGTGCTGCAGACGCGCGACGGCGTCGACGGCCAGATGGGCCCCGGCACGCGCGAGGCCGACATGGCGAACATGCAGGCCGGTGCCATCCATCCGCTCACCGGCCCCGTGTTCGTGAAGGGGGCGAAGCCGGGCGACGTGCTCGAGGTCGAGTTCGTCGACATCCTGCCCCAGCCGCACGCGTTCACCGCGATCTTCCCCGGCCTGGGCTTCCTGCGCGACGTCTTCACCACGCCCTATCTCGTCCACTGGCAGATCAAGGACGGCTGGGCCACCTCACCCCAGCTGCCGAAGGTGCGCATCCCCGGCGGGCCGTTCATGGGCGTGTCGGGCGTGGCCCCGTCGGCGGAGCAGGTCCGCACCTGGGCGGCCCGCGAGGCCTCGCTGATGTCACGCGGCGGGATGGTCTTCCCGCCCGATGCCGACGGCGCGGTCCCGGGCCGCGGCGCCGTCGCCACCGAGGGGCTGCGCACCCTGCCACCACGCGAGAACGGCGGCAACTTCGACGTGAAGCAGCTCACCAAGGGCAGCAAGCTGCTCCTGCCCGTGGCCGTCGAGGGCGCGCTGTTCTCGACGGGCGACGGCCACTTCGCGCAGGGCGACGGCGAGGTGTGCGTGACCGCCGTGGAGATGGGCGCGACCGCCGCGATGCGCTTCCGCGTCATCAAGGGCACGGCGGCCACGCGGGCGATGCGCGGCCCGCGCTTCTCGCACCCCGGCTACTTCATGCCGCCGGAGTGGGCGGTGCCCCAGCGCTTCATCGCCGCCATGGGCATGCCGATCCGCGAGGATGGCGTGAACGAGGGCGAGAACCTCACCCTGGCCTGTCGCAACGCGCTGCTGAACATGATCGACCTGCTGCAGGAGCGCGGCTGGACGCGCGATCAGGCCTACGTGCTGTGCAGCGTCGCCTGCGACCTGCGCGTGAGCAACGTGGTCGACGTGCCGAACTACGTCGTCTCCGCGCTCATCCCCGAGGCCATCTTCGGCAACTGAGGGGCCGGGCGCCGGCGCGACCGCGCCGGCGCCACCACGGAGGCGAAGCGCTCGATGCCGGCGCGGATCTCGGCTTCCGACAGAGCGGCGTAGCCGAAGAGCAGCCCGGCCCGCCGCGGCGGCCTGAAGAAGAACGACGTGATCGGGTAGACACCCACGCCGACTCTCGCGGCGCCGGCGATGATGGCCTCGGCCCCGTCGGCCCGCACGTCGTTGAGCCACACCAGCAGGTGCACACCGGCGTTGTCGCCGACGATCTCGATGCGATCACCGAGGTGTCTGCGCAGCGAACCGATCAGCACTCGACGGCGGGCGGCGTTGCCGGCGCGGGCCCGGCGCAGGTAACGCTCGAAGTGACCGCTGGTGATGAAGTCGGCCAGCGCCGCCTGGCCCAGCATCGCCGTGTAGCGATCGGTCAGCCACTTGGCGGCGACGAACGCCCGCACGAGCGCCCGCGGGACGACCAGATAGGCCAGCCGCAGCGCGGGGAACAAGGTCTTGGAAAACGTGCCGAGGTAGACCACCCGCCCCTCGTGATCGAGCGCCTGCAGCGCCTCCAGCGGACGGCCCTCGTAGCGGAACTCGCTGACGTAGTCGTCCTCGAGGATGAAGGCGTTGGCGCGCGAGGCCCACTCGAGCAGGGCCTGGCGCCGGGCCACCGGCATGATGACGCCGGTCGGGAACTGGTGGCAGGGAGTCACGCTGGCCAGACGCACGCCGGCGCTCGGAGCGGGCAGCCTCGTCGTATCCAGGCCGTTGCCGTCCACGGGCACGCCGATGAGCCGGGCGCCGAGGGCCTCGTAGACGAGGCGCGCGCCGGGATAGTGCGGCTCCTCCATCACCACGCCGTCGCCGGCGTCGAGCAGCACTCGCGCGGCGAGGTCGATACCCTGCTGCGAGCCGCTGACGATGACGATCTGATCGGCCTCGCAGACGACGCCGCGCGAGCGGGCCAGATACTCCGCCAGCGCCGCGCGCAGCGATGCCAGGCCCTCCGGCGGTCCATAGCCGAACGCGTCGATCGAGGCCCGGCGCGCGTGGGCGGCGAGCAGGCGGCGCCACACCTCGTGCGGGAACTGCTGCATCCACGGACGGCCGTAGCGGAAGTCGTAGCGGAGCTCGGGACGCGAGGCGTACGCCGTGGACGGCGGCAGGCCGAGGTCCTCGGTGAGCCGGCGCCCGTACGTCGACAGCCGCGGCCGGCGCTCGACGCCGGGGCGCGAGGTGCGCGGCGCCGGCGGCGGCGCGCCGGCGGCCACCGACGTCGTCGCGCGATCGCGACTCACCAGGTAGCCCTCGGCCATGAGCTGCTCGTACGCGAGCATCACGGTGTTGCGCGAGACGCCGAGGTCATCGGCCAGCGCGCGCGACGACGGCAGGCGCGCGCCCTGGGCCAGGCGCCCGGCCCGGATCGCCGACTTCAGGGCCTGGCCGAGGCGCCGGTAGAGCGGCCCGCCCCCGCGAAGGTTCAGCAGCATGCGTCCTCCTCCGTGCCTCGCGTGACCGGCTCCCGAGAGGAGACTGGCCCCCGAGAATGGATGAACACTGGCTCTTTCACCCGGCCAGAGCCGGGACTACGCTGGGCCCGTACCGACTTCGACCCAGGAGGCGCCGACCATGCCCGCGACCACCGCGACCGACCTCGAGATCCTGCAGCAGCTCAACCGCGACTACATCCACTCGGTCCAGCATGGAGACGGGCGCCGGTTCGACGAGATCCTCGCCCCCGACTTCCTGTGCAGCAATCCCGACAGCTCGCTCGTGGACCGCGCCGGCTTCCTGGCCCAGACCGCGAAGCCGGTGACGATCACGAATCTCGAAGCGCGCGACGTGCTGGTGCGGATCCTGGGCGACGTCGCGATCATCCACGCGCGGACGGCGTACACCCTGGCCGACGGGCGCGCCGCGGGCGGCCGCTACACCGACGTGTGGGCCCGGCGCGATGGCCGCTGGCTCTGCGTGTCCGCCCACGTCACCCGCGGCTGATCACGATCAGAAGCGCGTGAAGTGCGCCGCGACGCAGCGCCACCGCCCATCGCGGCGCGCCCAGATGTCCGTGTACTGACCGCGCCCCTCCTGGCCGTCCGGCCGGCGATCGCGGAAGCCGGCGTGGATGAGGGCGACGTCGCCCAGGATCCGGACGTTGACGTCGATCGCCCGCAGCTCGGTGGTCGGGCACGGCTTCGCCATTCGCGCCAGGAACGCCGCGCGGTCGCTCACCGAGCCGTCGGGATTGGTGGCCAGGAAGTCCTCGGTGAGGTGCTCGGCGTACCAGGCCACGTCGGAGTGCTCCGCCGCGCGGACGTAGCCACGATTCAGCTCCTGCAGGGTCTCGAGGTCGCTCGCCGTCGCGTGCCCGATCGTGTTCGTCATCCGACTGTCCCCCCTCACCGCATATCCTGGCCGGGGCACTGGCCCCGCACAAGAGCCAGAATCTGATCGATCGATGGCGCCAGAGGACCGGGGCGGGCCGTGAGCGGCTAGCCGCGCCGGACGATGTCGAGCAGGCCGTTGACCAGCAGCGCGCCCAGGATGAGCGCACCGCCGATCAGCGCCGCGCCGCCGGGCTGCTCGCCCAGCACCAGCCACACCCACAGCGGCCCCAGCACCGTCTCCAGCATGCCGGTGAGCGAGGTCTGCGCCGCCGGCAGCAGGCGCGCCCCGGCCATGAACAGCAGGAAGCCGCCCGCGAACTGTCCCATGCCGAAGATCGCCAGCAGGAGCAGGTCGGGCGCGGCCGTGCTCGGGGGGTTCGCGAAGGGCAGCGCCACCAGGCACGTGAGCACGGTGGCCAGCGCGGCGGCCGGCGCCATCGGCACGTGGGGATGGCGCCGCACCAGCACGGTCGCGACCGCGAAGCTGCCCGCCATGACCATCGCCAGCAGATCGCCGGCGATCGCGCCGCGGGCGTAGGAGCTGGAGACCATCACCACCGCGCCCGCCATCGCCACGCCCATCGCCGACCACGTCCGCACGGGAACGCGCTCGCCGAGCAGGAGCCAGCCGAGCAGCCCGGCGACGTAGGGCCCGGTCGCCATGAGGATGAGCGTGTTGGCGACCGATGTGCGCGACAGCGCCAGGATGAAGCACGTCGAGGAGAGCGCCATGCACGCGGCGGCCGCCACCACCGGTCCCCGCAGGCCGGCGAGGGCCCCCGGCCCCAGCCGGATCGACAGCACCACGGTCAGGACGAGGGAGGCGAACAGGCTGCGCCAGAAGCTCGTGGTCCACGGATCGGTGGTGACCAGGCGCGTGATGAGCCCGCCGCTGCTCCAGCACAACGCGGCGCAGGCCACGAGCAGGACGCCGCGCCGGGCGGAGGGCATCGTTGGATCCGGCCGCGTCGGTGCGGCGGTGTCGTGAGCGGACGGCACGGTCCCGCCATGCTACCAGCCCCGACCGACGGGCCGCGTGTTACGATCAGCCCGTTTTCACCGGCGCTGGCCCGGAAGGAGACATGACATGTCGGTGCTCGTGATCGGCGCGACGGGCTTCATCGGTCCCCGCCTCATCCGGCGACTCATCGCGCGCGGCGAGACCGTCACCGGCGTGGACCTCAACCCGGGCGCCGCGCAGTTCGCCGACGTGCCGATCGGTGCGCCGGTGGTGCGGGGCGACGTCACCCGGTTCGAGGACGTCATGCGCATCCTGCTCGACGTGAAGCCGGAGCGCGTGATCAACCTCGCCTACGGCCTGGGCGCCGGCGAGGGCAATCCCCACCAGGTGATGCGGCTGGACATCCTGGGGATGGACAACGTCTTCGAGGCCTGCCGGCTGGCCGGCGGGATCAAGCGCGTCGTGTACGCGAGCTCCATCGCCGTGAGCGGCCAGCAGAGCAACTTCGGCGACCGGCCCGCCACCGAGGACGATCCGGTGCACGGCACCAGCCAGTACGCCATGCACAAGGCCTTCAACGAGTTCCAGGCCCGCAAGTTCATCAAGAACTACGGCATGTCGATCGTCGGCATCCGCCCCGCCAACGTCACCGGGCCCGACAAGGTGCGCGGCTCGGTGGATCACGTGCAGATCATGACGGACGCCGCGCGCGGCAAGGCCGTGCACCTGCCCCAGAAGGGGCTGATGCGTCTGCTCGTGCACGTGGAGGACATGGCCGAGATCTTCGCGCGCGTGCTGCTGGCCGAGGCGCCGCGCCACAGCCTCTACAACTCCGGCGGCATCCCCGTGAGCCTCGGCGAGCTGGCCGACATCGTGCGCGGCTTCCTTCCCGAGGCGAAGATCACCTTCGCCAGCGAGGGCGGTCGCGAGGACTCCGGCAACTACCTGGTCGACAACTCGCGCCTCACCAAGGAGTTCGGCATCGAGTTCCCCGGGCTGCACACCCGTGTGCTCGAGGTCATCAACGACGTGCGACGAGCGGAAGGGCTTCCACCGGTCGGCGGGCGATAGCGCCCCATCGCAGAGGAGGACACGCCATGCGCTACAACCGGATCTCGGCGGACTGTCACCTCGATCTGATCTGGCTGCCGCCGGATCTCTTCGTCTCCGAGGCGCCGCAGGCGCTGAAGGAGCGCATGCCGTACGTGGGCGACGGCCCGGACGGGCCGCGGTGGATGGCCAAGAACGGCGCCACGTTCGGCCTGGCCGGCGGCGTGGGCGCCTCCGGCACGAAGTACGTCCCGGGCAAGCAGCTGCGCGTGGACGTCATGGCCTCGACCGGGCTCTACGAGGACGGCAAGAAGGGCATCCGCCGGCCGGGTGATCCGCACCTGCGCATCAAGGAGATGGACCGCGACGGCGTCGACGCCGAGGTCATCTACGGCATCCTGGCCGCCGCCGCCAAGCTCAAGGACATCGAGGCCTCCAACGCGATGCTGCGGATCTACAACACGTGGATGGCCGACTTCTGCCGCCAGTACCCCGATCGCCACATCGGGCTGGCCAACCTGCCCTACGGCGACATCGACGCCGCGGTCGCCGAGGTGCATCGCGCCGCCAAGCTCGGCTTCAGGGGGCTCGAGCTCTCCTGCTCGTGGGAGATGGAGCCCATGTGGCATCCGCAGTGGGAGCCGCTGTGGGCCGCCATCAACGAGGTCGGCATTCCCCTGCACTTCCACACGTTCCCGTCCGTGTCGCCCGAGCTGCGCGAGAAGTACACCGGTCTCACCCAGCGCGCGCTGATGTACTCGGGACTCTGCCTGTTCCAGATGACGCTCGCCAACATCCTCACGGCACTGATGGGCCGCGCCGTCTTCGAGCGCTATCCGAATCTGAAGATCGCGTTCGGCGAGAGCGGCATCGGCTGGATCCCCTACGTGCTCGACCGCATGGACTTCGAGTACGAGGACCAGTACAAGGACCTGCCGCTCAAGCTCAAGCCCAGCGAGTACTGGCGCCGCCAGTGCAAGGCCACGTTCCAGTACGACCGGGTGGGCACCAAGCTCATCGACGAGATGGGTGTCGAGACCCTGATGTGGGGCTCGGACTATCCGCACCCCGACGGCGTGTGGCCGGAGTCGGAGAAGTACATCAGCGAGCAGTTCAAGCACCTGCCCGAGGACGTCACCCGCAAGATGACGTGCGAGAACGCGGGCCGGTTCTACGGGCTGATCAAGTGAGCGAGCCCCGCACACCGGCCACGACCGCGCGGATCGCCGCCGAGTCCGCGCTCCTGGACACCGCCGCCCGGCGCCTGCCGGGCGGCGTGCTCGGCAGCGGACGCTTCTCGGACGATCTCGCGTTCGTGGTCAAGCGCGCCGAGGGCTCGCATCTCTGGGACGTCAGCGGCCGCGAGTACATCGACTACCTGCTGGGCTCGGGCCCGATGTTCCTCGGCCACTGTCATCCCGCCGTCGTGCGCGCCGTCACCGAGGCGCTCGGCAACGGGTCCACGTACTTCCTCGTCAACGAGCCGGCCATCCGCCTGGCCGACGAGGTCTGTCGCGCCGTGCCCTGCGGCGAGCAGATCCGCTTCACCTCCACGGGCGCGGAGGCCACGTTCTTCGCGCTGCGGGCGGCCCGCGCCTTCCGCAAGCGCGACAAGATTCTGAAGTTCGAGGGCGGCTACCACGGCAGCCACGACTACGCCCTGATGTCGCAGACGCCGAAGTCGCCCAAGGCCTTCCCGGCACCGATGCCCGACTCCGGCGGCATCCCGCACGCGATCCAGGACCAGGTGCTCGTCGCCCCCTACAACGATCTCGCGACGGTCGAGGCGCTGCTGGCCGAGCACGGCCATGAGCTGGCCGCGGTCATCGTCGAGCCGTTCCAGCGGCTCATCCCGCCGCTGCCGGGGTTCCTGCAGGGCCTGCGCGCGCTCACGCACCGCCAGGAGATCCCGCTGATCTTCGACGAGGTCGTCACGGGCTTCCGCTTCGCGTACGGGGGCGCCCAGGAGTACTACGGCGTGACGCCGGACCTGGCCGCCTACGGCAAGATCATCGGCGGCGGCTTCCCGCTGGCCGCCGTCGCCGGCCGCGAGACCATCATGCACGGCTTCGACCCGCGCCTGGACGGCTCGCCCGACTACGTCTCGCAGTCCGGCACGCTCAACGGCAACCCGATCGCCGCCACCGCCGGTCTGGCCTCGCTCGCCGAGCTGCGCAAGCCCGGCGTCTACGAGCGCGTCCGCACCATCGGCGGCGCGCTCATGACCGGCCTGGCCGACCAGGCGAAGAAGCTCGGCGTCGTCGCCCAGGTGGTGGGCGAGCCCACCGTCTTCGACATCGTCTTCACCGACCGCCCCGTCACCGACTACCGCGCGGTCCTCACCGCCGACAACGCCAGGCTCAAGCGCTTCAACGAGGTCTGCCTGCGCCACGGCGTGCTCAAGGGCGGCAGCAAGATCTACGTCTCGATCGTCCACGACGAGAAGGACGTCGAGCGCACGCTGGCCGTGTTCAAGCTGGCGCTGGAGAGCGTCGGGCGGATGTAATCGCGCTCCCGTGCGCCACCTGCCGTTCTGGCTGGGCATTGCCGCGGCCCTCGCCCTCCCGGGGGACCGCGGCCGCCTCCGACCCCACCGGCTCTTCGTCCTCCTCTTCGGGCTCCCGGCCGTCGTCCTGTCCGCGATCTTCGCGACGGTGGCATTCTGGGCCCGCGCGTGGCGGGGGTGCTGCTGCTCCTGCTGCTCGTCGCTCACATCCCTCTGA